>Ga0102962_1000586_pt1 | contig 16647 bp, 18 predicted proteins | sample SalPonF2_C_D2_MG_FD_84519 | JGI IMG/M metagenome (GOLD analysis project Ga0102962, IMG submission 84519) | Salt pond soil microbial communities from South San Francisco under conditions of wetland restoration - Salt Pond MetaG SF2_C_D2_MG ...
ACACGCGGCAGATCGGCTCGACCCCGTAGGCACCCCGGTGCCGGTCGATGTAGGCGTTTACGACTTCAGTTTGCGGTCGAGCTCCGCCTGGGCGAAAAAAGCGCTGGCCGTGCGCAGGATCTCATTGGCCCGGCGCAGCTCCTTGTTCTCGCGCTCCAGCGCCTTGATCCGCTCACGCTCGGCGGTGGTCAGGCCCTCGCGCTGGCCGCTGTCGATCTCGGCACGCTTGACCCATCCCAGCAGAGTCTGCGGCACGCAGCCGATCTTGGGGGCAATCGACTCCACGGCCGCCCACAGCGACGGGTACTCGCCGCGGTGCTCCTGGACCATGCGCACTGCACGCTCGCGGACTTCAGGGGAAAACTTGTTGGACTTGTTCATGGCTCCATTCTCTCAAGAGTTGGAGCCTCCGCAAAACCCGGGGCGGTTCAGTCGGAGCAATCCGATGCTTCTGCAACTCCCGCCATTTATTGTAGGCCTTTAGGCTGATTCGCCGGGAATGCTGTCCGAGGTATAGGGTTTCCCCCGCATAAGCCGACGCCGCCTGGTGCTTCCCGCGGACGGCCGGAGCAGCGGCCCGGAGCCAAGCTGCAACCTCGGTCTGGCTACCGAGCCGGAAAGACTCGGCAACATCGACTCGCCGCAGGCGGTATTCCCCACGCCGCCAGGCCCTGCGGTCCGACAGCATTGTTTCGACCTCAAGCTGACGACACACCCGCGCAAAGAAGGCTTCGCACAATCCAGGCAGCTCGTTCGTCCCAAACACGTTGTGCCCCTGGAGGAACTTCGACGGGTTGCCATCAACGAGGATGTGGGATTCATCCACGGAGGTCACGTACACCTTTGACGAGTGGGACCCCTCGACGGCACGTCGACGCCTGGTCTCCCAATCGACGGCACCGCTTTCATCATTGAGCGCGATGATCACTCCACCGGAGATCAGCTTCGAGTGTCGGCAGGGGATGACCGCCTTGATCCAGTCGATCATCGCGGGCACCCCGACCTCGGGAGGCACCCCGATCTTGTGACCAACCTGTGACCAAACGAGGCCCAAAAATGGCCAGCGGAGACATATCCGGGGAAGGCAACAAAAAACCGGAGACCCGCTGGAATCGGGGTCTCCGGTGGTCTGGCGCGGTCTGCGCCGGACGGGTGTCTGGTGGGGCGGCGACTACCGAAAACATCGCGTAACCTATTGTTTCAATAGATAACGCTATGATTTAAATTATGAAGATGCCCCCAAAGCTGCCCCCAGGGTCATCGGTTACCGAGGGCCGTCTACGCCTACGAGAGCAAGGCTAGAAGGGACTGGCGGCGCGCAGTTGGTCCAGGTAGCCATCGCACCCAGTAAAGTAGCCATCCACTGCCTTCATGACGTCCGCAAGCGTTGGTAGGTGCAGATCGCTATAGGCCACCGGAACGGGGTTGCCTTTGCGATCGACTGGGTATCGGTAGGAGTACGAGCGAGGGTCGATCTTTGCGAATTCGAGGATAATTTCACCGACTACCGGATCAGCTTCATCCGGATCTTCGGTGCCGTAGCGTTCCAGCATCGCCAAGAATTCGCTCCAGAGGGAGGCAAGGTCATGGGTTTCCCAATTGGGGTCGATGCCGACCGTTGGACCATATGTCGCCAACTGGTATTTCAAGGACAGTTCTAAAAACTGCCGATAGTTGAAAATGATTGGAAAGACGAGCGTGTCCCGCGCCGGGCGATCATTCGCTGACCTCTCCACCATCAAGTCGGCTGCCTCCTTGTAGCCCTTCATCATCAGCACCAATCGAGTGAATTCATTATCTGCAATATTCGCGTTGTCGAACGGATCGTCGGCAACGACAAATGGCCTGTCGCCTGCTGTAGGCCACCGAAATTCAGTTGTCAGAATGTCTTCGAACGATTTACGCTTTGCCATGTCTCTGACCGCCGGGTAAATGCAGCAAATTCCCAGTCGAGTTTACACCCAATCATCCAACGCTTCCCCCAGTAGGTTTAACTTGGCCGCCATCCCGGCCAGTGAAGTGTGCACGAAGGCATCATGCTGGGCAGTCAGTCGCTGAAAGGTGTTCCAGTGCATCCCCTTAGGTTTCCAGCCTTCGCCGTTGAGGATGCCGGGCTCCCATCCCAGCTTGTCGCGGATTCGGTCAGCCCGTCGTGCCGCCCTATCGTCCCAGGTTTCCCGCTGGCTGGGATAGGCCAACTGGTAGCAGTGGCGGCAGGCGAAGATGCCGCCGCCGTAGAGAATCGCCACGCGTCGGCCGCAACCGCGAGCAGGGCAGAGGAACCAGGGCCGTTGGCCACCAAGGTGGCAGGCGGTCCAGTCCAGATACACGGGATAGCTTTCGTCCTTCCAGTCCTCGCCGCCGCTTCGGTGGCGGTAGGTGAGGATCACCCGACCAGGTTCAGTGAGCGCACGGATGGAGGCGACTACTTCGCCATGGCGCGACCACTGCCAGCCGAAGGACTGATGCGGGGTGAGTAGGCCATCCCGTTTCCAGCGCCGCACGTCGATGGCGCGGTAATCGTCGGTGGTATCTTTCGCGCCCCAGTACCAGTGTCGTCCGCTACCCATGCCGCCCATGTCTGCCTCCAGATTTTTTAACCGAAATCATTTGGGAAATTCACCTCTTTGTTTCGGCCCTTGAGGGCCTTGGTTGGTCGTTATGGGTTTGCTGTGGCGTTGGTATAAAGCGTTCGCAATATCGCCGGTCCGTGTCCCACAAACCGGCGACGGCTTCTGGCTCGCCTTTGGCGCAGTGGCCAAGGTGTGGGTGCCCGTGCGGTGATCGAACGCGCTCGAAGTGGATACAGTCGCCACAGTGGACGGAACAAGGGCGCGGTATCGGTTTATCCGCTGCCCGGTTCCAGCACCAGGGGCAGCCAAGCACCTCGCCGGAGAACCACAACCAGACCGGGCCGCAGTGCTTGCAGGTGGCTTGCTCGGTGTAGTGGTCGGGGCGTTTGCCCTGATCCATCTCCCGCCGCTGCACCAGTGAGCGGGTAAATGCGGTCAGGGTATCCCCGCTGATCGCACCCTTCCGCCAGTCGTCGATGTCTTCCGCTGCCAGTGCTTCCTTTACCTCGGCCGGAGTGATGTCGAGTCCCCGGCAGGCATCGGCCAGTGCCTGCAGTAGCTTGGAGTCCTCCTGTTCTGAATCCCTATACGCAGAATCCGCAATATCCGCGCAATTAGGCAATTCGGTGGGTTTCTGCGCATTCTGCGAATTGTGCGTATAGGGGGGTTCGGTCGAAGACGTTACCCCGAGGGTATCGCGCCAGCTCATCGCCAGGCCCTCGCTATCTCCGGCCGTACCCGCACTATGGGCGAGGGCGGACGGCCGGGGCCGTCTCGCGGCGGTTCGATCACCTCCAGGTAGCCACGCTCTTCCAGCGCCTCCAGTGAATCGCGCAGCATGGCGACGCGGGGGAAGGTGCCGCGCAGGGCGTTGAAGGCTTCGCGCACGGTGAAGCGGTCCAACCGGCCCCGTTCGATCCAGTCCCACACCAGGCGGGCGGCGGCAATGGTGGGATCGGCGCCCATCATGTCCAGTGCAGCCAGACTGTGACGGGTGATAACGGCCATGATCTCCAACGCGGCGGTCATGGTTTCGGCTGTGATGACCGCCTCCCAGGGTGTACCGTGGGCGTGCTTGGTGCCGTGGAGGACCCCGGCCAGGCGTGCTGCCGCCCCCGGTGCCTTGCCTGCCCAATCGGTGAAGTGCTCCAACTCCCGTCCCGGTTGCATCTGTACCTCGATGGCTTGGGCGAAGGCGTACCACTCCGCATGGGCTTCATCACTCAGGCGCAGCAGGTGGGAGCGTTGCTCGCCATGTTCGTCAGTGACGGGTTCCCAATCGAGCATGGCGCGGAGGCCGGCCGCATAGGCGTCGCGCACGCCTTCCGGGACGGGCTTGGACTGCAAGGCGCGATAGCCCAGCGGCGACGGTGGCAGCAGATAGAGAAACCGCCCCAGCAGACCACGGCCACGGAATCCCGGCTTGGCGGCCAACCCTCGCAACACGTCCGGTTGGGGGCTCAGGCCGATGCTCAGGCGCGGGCTTCTCAGGAAGACCGGCGGGCGGCTGCCCCGGTCCACCCGTTCCGCGTCGCCGCTATGGGCCTTCAACACTAGGTCCAGGTTGGGGATGCCATTGGAGTAGCGGCCTTGCAGCAGGTCGAAGACACCGCCCTCCGATGACAACCAGGCCATGCATTCGCCATGCTCCGCCAGCAGTGCGCCCAGCCGCTCCGGGGTGGCGTCGGATGTCCATATCTGCGGCTGCACGGGGATGTCGGGAAGTTCGGCCTCGATGTCGGCGGCCTCCCGCGCCAGCTCCGCCGCCTTGCCGTTGTCCTTTTCCTTGGCGGCCTTGCTGCGCTTTTCTTTGGCGCGGGCCTCCAGCGTCTTGCGCTCGCTGGTGATGCGCTTGATCTCCGGCTCCATGATGGTGGCCTGATCGCGTTCCCAGGCGACCAGCGGCGCGGTGGCGGCGGATTGCACGGCACTCTTGCGGTTGCCGGGCGGCAGGGCGACCACGGCCCACAGGTTGCAGGGCTCGAAGTAGCCAGGCTTCACCATCACCCGCAGGCGACGGGCGGCAGCGGTGGCGCAGGCGACCAGGACCATCCCGGCGGCCAGTTCCGACGGTGTTTCTGTGTCGGCCGCAATCGCGCTGGCATAGTCGCCGGCCCAGCCTGGCAGGTGCGAAAGATCCAGACGCAGCAGGTTGGGCGCATCCAGCGGCACCAGCGCCGGCCAATCCTCCTCCGGAACCGCGGCGGTCTTCAGCAGGTCGGCGCTCATGCTCCACCTCCTGCCAGCCACACGGCCAGATCGTTGAAGTCCGTCAGGTGCTCCGGTGCGTCTTTCGGCCACTGCGGCAGGGCGAGCAACGAATCCGATGCAATAGCGGCGGCCTTGGCCTTGGTGACGCCGGGATTCACCGCCGTTAGCCGGTCATCGTCCCCCGCAATCACCAGTTCGGCGGTCGGCCAACATCGGCGGGCAGACAGGGCAACCGGCTCCAGGTTGCCCGCATCGATGGCCGCCAGCACCAGCGCGGCGGGCTCATCCTCGGCCAGGGTGCAGCCCGTGGCCCAGCCCTCGCAGATGATGACGCGATTGGGGTTCTCCATGTCGCCAGCCACAGGAATGTAACAGCCCTGTTTGCGGCCACCAGAAAGCAACAGCTTGCCGCCATCGACGGCGATGAATTGCAGGCTGGTCAGATTCCTAGAGAAGTCCATTACCGGCAGCGTCAACGCGTCTTTGTGCAGCCTCGCGCCGTGCGGCCCGATGCGCTTACGGATCAGATAGGGATGGTTGTTCGGTGCGGGAGTCGCCGCGTGCCAGATTGCAGCGGCACGTTCCGCCGCCTCGGCTTGCCGGGCGCGCCGCTCTGCCTCGGCCTGTTGTTTTGCGGCTTCCACCCGGCGCGCGAATGCGGCCCGTTCGGCCCGTGAAAACGGCTTGTCACGCTTCGCCTGCCAAGTCTCGGAGAGACCGGAAGACCAGTCACCGAAACAACCACCCAGCCCGTCGTCGAACAACACGCACCAGCCGGCCCGGTTTCCCGGGCGCTTACCAGCGCCTGGGAAGCGGTGCAGCTTGCCCCGTTCGATCATGTCCGGCGGCTCCAGTCCGGCAGCTCGCATCGCGTGTCGGAATTGGGAGATCGCATTATTCATCACGCGGCCCTCCCATGCGGTTGATCCGCTGCGCCAGTCCGATGGGAAACCAGCCCCACACGGCCAGGGTGACGATAGCCGCTTTTACGCGGGAACCGATGCCGGTAGAATGACGGGTGTGCTTAGAAGTCTTCGGGGTCGCCTGGTGCCAGCCAGCGCGGCCCTTGTTGTTTATGGTCATTGCTCTGGCCTCCCCCTTACCGTGCAGCCTTACGGCTGGCCTCGATCTGCCGGTTCAGCCAGGCATTCACCTCCGCCTCTACCCAACCCACGGCACGGCCGCCGAGGGAGACAGGCTTCGGAAAGCTGCCTTCTGAAATGCGCAGATAGATGGTGGAACGGGAAAGGCCGGTGCGAGCCTTGACAGCGGGAAGTCTGAGGATTGCGGTAGCCATGTTTGCGCCTCCTGAGGCGTTGTTGAACATGGCTCCATTGCGAACGAGCTAGGGGGCTGTCCTTCAAGCTGTCTCGTGAAATGCCGCGCCAGGCCGCATTGCTGCGCGGCTTCGCCACCGCTACGAGCTAGCCCTTGTCGGCGTTACCAGCCCAGACTGGGTTTCTTTGGCTCGGTTTCCTCCTGTAAAAGCTGTTTCACGCGGGTGACGGAAATCCCTTCCTCTTCGGAGACGGTCTTCAGGAACGCCTTGACGCCCTTGGCCTTGAGTTCGTCCACGCGCCTCTTGAGGCGTTCCCGCCGTTGGGTTGCCGATTCGGTGTCCCCCGCCCCGGCGACGGGTTGATCGACCAGCCGGGCCAGCCGTCGCTTGTCCGCCTTGAAAACATCGCCCTCTAATGAGAGCACTTCGGTGAGTTCGATGTAATGACCGGCCAGGTTAAGTGTGAGCCCGTTGTCGGCGGTCAACACAACGTGGCTGGAGTGCTTCTTTCCCTTGAGTAACCCGACTTCCCAGCGGGCGGCATCGGTGTCGCCGGTTCCCGAGCGATGCAGGTCTAGCAGGTTTGCCAGCAGGGCGGCAATCGATTCGCCGGATACTTGCCATTGCGCCAAGTCGCCTACTGGCACAGGCACGCGGTTTATATCGCTGCGCTTGTCGCAAACGATGAATGCACGCGGTTCGTTCCCTGGATTCGTCAGGACATGCACGGGCATGACGCATTCGCGCTCGCAGCCGGGACACACCACACTAGTGGCCGGGCTGGATTTCACCAGCAAGCCGCTTTTCTTCACGGCCGTAACGGCGTCGGCTGGCCAGCCGTTCAATTCATGATCGCTGATGAGAATCGCTGCGCCTTTCTGCGCGCCGACGCGCCCAAGCAGTTCGATGAGGGCGCCTTCCGGGTTCATGCCTCAGCCGCTTCCGCCGCTTCTTCTTCCTCCGGCTCCTTGGGCTCGATCCCTGAGGCTTCCAGCATGTCGCGCAGCTTCAGGTCCAGTTCGTCATACTTGAGGGAGCAGGAATTGGGGTGGGTGATCCGAATGGTGACCGACTTGGCGGGTTTGTCGTTGTCTACGACCACCGAGGCCGACAGCTCCACCTGGGTGACGTTATACAGATGCAGCGGCACGGACTTTCCAACCTTGTCGAGCAAGGTATAGACAGCATCCGGGTCCTGGGAGGCATCCGCCTCCAGCGTGATGCGGTCGCCCTTGTTCACCCGTGAAGAGAGCCGCAGCTTCTTCACAGCGACACTTTCAATGCCGCTGCCCACCGCGTAGGTGAAATCGAAGCTCTTGTGGAGCAGAGGGCTCAGGTCGTAGACGCGTTCGTCCTTCGGGTCGGGCGGCAAATGGTCCAGTTTCAGAATCGCCGTGGCGAACATCCCCTGCAACGGCTCCACGGCTTTCTTCGGGCCACGGAAGTTCAGGTCGAGTGTGCCCTCCTTCTGTGAGTAGACGAAGATCACCTCAAACGCCGGGTTGTGCGGGCGGCGGCCAAATTCCCCGTCCACCCACTCGATGCTTTGCTGGGAGTAGTCCTCGGGATAGGCGAAGAAGTAGTCTAGTTCGCCCCGGCGATAGGGCTCTACCACGCAGTTGTTGCCCCGACCCTCGGTGTGATGGAAGTAGGTGCGGATCTGGTCGGCCAGTTGGCGGAGGCTGGCCTCGTCCACTGCCGCCGGCTTGTGGCCCATGTTCTTGCGCTTGCGCCAGTAGGGTAAGGTGTCGGCGTGATAGAAACGAGTGGCCCCCTTCCAGCATTCGCCGTGGTCCAGGTAGGTCACCATCGCCCGGTGGTAGTGGTTGGGCAGCGCCGACAGGGTTTCGATGAAATCCGTTAGCTGGTCCGGCTCCGCCTGCATCTGCCAGCGCGCCTCGTCGATGATGGCGCGGAAACCCTTCTCGCAGCTCAGCTCGAAGATGTCCTGGAACTCGGCATCCATGGCCTTGCGCTCATCCTCGGGCAGGGCCAGCCAGGCGTTGAAGAGGGCGTCCAGCTTGGTTTCCTTCATGGCGCTAAAGTCCAGGTCGGCCAAAAGCCTTCGGCCCTGGAAGTACCGGGCCAGCAGGGCATTGGGCACCTGCCGGAAGAAGCTGCGGGTCGAGTAATGCCGGGTCATCGGGACGCCTCCTGCGGGTTGTGGCCACACCCATTGGATTATGCTGGATTTTACTGTACATTGCAGTACATTCTCAGTCTACCCATCCGAGGGCGAAAAATGGCCACCGCCAAGACCACGACCCTGACCTTCCGCATCGAGCCGGGGCTAAAAGAGGCGCTGCGCACGGCCGCGAATCGGGAACACCGCTCCATCGCCAATATGGTGGAGGTTCTGATCCGGGATTATTGCGGGCGCAACGGGATCGCGATTCCCGAGCAGGGGGCTTTGTTCGATGAGGACAAAAAGCCCGCCGACGGCGGCAAATGAAGTAGAAGGCTGCGCGACCCCTAAACGCTTTGCGGGATAAACAATGACCGACGAAACCAAGACCATCGCCCAATCTCCCAACCCCGCCGACGAGCGTCGCGAACAACTGGCCGCGCTGGTGCCCGAAGCCTTCTCCGAGGGCCGCTTGGACGTGGCCGCGCTCAAGCGCGCCCTGGGCGAAGAGGCCGTGATTGACGGGGGCGAACGCTATGCCCTGAACTGGGCCGGCAAGAGCGCCGCCTACAAGGTGCTGCAATCCCCCTCCACCGCCACGCTGCGGCCCGAGCGTGACAAATCGGTGAATTTCGACGAGGCGCAACACGTCTTCATTGAGGGCGAGAACCTGGAAGTGCTCAAGGTTTTGCAAAAGGCGTACTTCGGCAAGGTCAAACTCATCTACATCGACCCGCCCTACAACACCGGTTCCGACAGCTTCATCTACCCGGACCGCTTCCAGGAGAGCAAGGAAGAGTACCTGCGGCGTATCAACGAACTGTCCGACGATGGCACGCTGATGCGCGAGGGTTTCTACCGGAAGAACAGCAAGGAGAACGGTCACTATCACAGCAACTGGCTGTCGATGATGTTGCCGCGGCTGTATATCGCACGAAACCTCTTAAGGGAGGATGGAGTAACTTTCATTTCATGCGATGACAACGAGGTCCATAACCTTCGGTGCCTGATGAATGAAGTATTCGGAGAGGAAAACTTCGTTGCTCAGTTTGTCTGGAAGGCTAGGCAGTTTACAGATGCGAGAGCAACGACCAACGTATCAACCGATCACGAATACATCGTTGCATATTCGCGAACGCCCGACTTCGCGCTGCGCGGCGTGGAGCGGGACGAATCTAAGTTTAGTAACCCGGACTCAGACCCTCGCGGTCCGTGGATGAGCCGAAGTATGCTCGGATTAGCAACGCGCGATCTACGCCCAAACCTTCACTACGATATTGTCGAACCGGTAACTGGGAGGCGATTTCCGCCGAATCCGGCGACCGGGTGGAGGTATTCTAAGGCAAAAATGGAAGAGTTGATTGCAGAGGGGCGCGTACTTTTCCCGACGAAGGACGATGGTCGTCCCCGCGAGAAGAAGTTCCGTAGCGAGATGCAGTCAGAGTTTATTTCCTTTCGCACCATTATTGATGGAGTACATACTGCTGATGGAACACAAGAGATGCGAGACCTTTTTGGTTCGGAGGTTTTTCCATTTCCGAAACCGTCAGAGCTGATTCTACAAATCGCGGAACAAGTTCTTAACGATCAAGACATCTTTTTGGATTTTTTTGCGGGGTCGGCGTCTAGCTTTGACGCGGTATCCCGTTTGAATGCTCGTAACGGTATTAACCGCCGCGCAATCCTGGTGCAATTACCGGAGAGGGTTGGCGACGGTAGCGAGGCGGCTCAAGCAGGGTATTCTACGATTGCTGAGATTGCGCGCGAGCGCATGGCTCGGGTTATTGCGCGGGAGCAGGAATCGCGGGACTTAGCTACACCAGAAACTTACGTAACCGGATTTAAATCGTTCTTGCTTGGGCCCTCCAGCTTCAAACAATGGCGTGGTGACGGCATCGAGACGCCCGAGGAGCTTGCGGAGCAGATGCAGATGTTCGCCAAGTCCGAAAAGGACGGCGCGCAGGTGGAGGACATACTCTACGAGCTGTTGCTGAAATTCGGCCAGGAGCTGACCACGCCCGTCGAAACGCTGGAAGTAGAAGGCGGCAAAGTGTTTGCTATCCATGGTCGCAAGATGCTGTTCGTACTCGAACAGTTTAGCGAAGCCATGATTCAGCCATTGGTGGACATGAAGCCCCGCGAGATCATCGCCATCGACGGGGTGTTTCACGATTCGGACACGCTGAAGACCAACCTGGACCTGCAATGCCGCGACGCGGGCATCAAGTTCACTTGTCTGTAAGGGCGGCCCGATGAAGCTTAAATTCGACGCCAATCAGGATTACCAGATCGAAGCCATTCAGGCGGTTGTGGATCTGTTCGATGGCCAGCCGGATGCCTCGCAGAGTGCGGTGACGCGGGATGATGCGCTCTCCAGCCTGAAGCTGACGGAAGTTGGGGTGGCCAATCACCGGGTCATTACCGATGAGCAGTGGTTGGAGAATCTGCACGGGGTGCAGAAGGCGCACGGGATTGATCCGTCCGAGACGCTGGAGACGATGAAGTTGGAGGAGGGGGTGACCATTGGTGCCTTTCCCAACTTTACCGTGGAGATGGAGACCGGCACGGGCAAAACCTATGTCTACCTGCGCACCATTCACGAGCTGGCCAAGACCTACGGCTTTCGGAAGTTCGTTATCGTGGTGCCGTCGGTGGCGATCCGCGAGGGCGTGCTGAAGAGCCTGCAAATCACCAAGGAGCACTTCCAGACGCTCTACGACTATGAGCGTACTGAGTTCATGGTGTACGACTCCACCCGGGTCAACCAGCTGCGCAATTTTGCCCTGTCCGACGCCATCCAGATCCTGGTGATCAATATCGACGCCTTCGCCAAGGATTCGAGCGTGAACGGCAACGGGACAGGCAAGAGCGCCAAGAAGTCCAAGGGGAATGTGATCAACCAGGTGCGGGAAACCGGTGTCGCGCCCATCGAATTCATTCAGGCGACCAACCCGGTTGTAATTCTGGAGGAGCCGCAAAACCTGGAAACCGATATACGCAAGCAGGCCATTGCCCGGCTCAACCCCCTGTGCACGCTGCGCTACTCCGCGACCCATCGCAACAGCTACAACCTGATTCATTCGCTGGACCCGGTGCGGGCCTACGAGCTGGGGTTGGTGAAGCAGATCGGCGTGGACTCGGTCATCGAGCTGAAGGACGCCAATCAGGCGTATGTGGAAATTGACAGCTTCAAGACCGGCAAGCGCAGTGTGTCCGCCAAGCTGATCATCTGGAAGAACGAAGCCAGCGGGCCGGTCAAGAAGAAGGTGACGGTCAAGAACGGCGACGATCTCTACGCGGAGAAGTTTTCCAACAAGCGGGAAATTTACCGTGACGGCTTTATCGTCAACGAGATCGATGCCAGTGAAGGGTTCGTTACCTTTGCCAACGATGTGCGTGTGCGCCTGGGGCAGCCACATGGCGCCCTTACGGATGCAATCCTGCGCATGCAGATCGAGGCGACGGTTCGTCGGCATTTCGAAAAGGCGCTGCGGCTGCATCCCATGGGGATCAAGGTGCTGTCGGTGTTCTTTATCGACCGGGTGGCAAACTATCGCGTTTATGAAGAAGACGGCTCGGTCGGTAAGGGAAAGTTCGCGGAGTGGTTCGAGGAGATTTTCGAGCAGTACCGCCAGCATCCGGATTTTTCCGGCTTGATGGAGCACGACGCCGAGCAGGTTCACAACGGCTATTTTTCCCAGGACAAGCGCGCCGTTTCACCCTTCGAGACGGTGACCAACAAGACCAAGGCCGATGCAGAGGCGAGTACCTTCGAGCTGATCATGCGGGACAAGGAACGGTTATTGGATCTGAACGAGCCGCTGGCGTTCATTTTCAGCCATTCCGCGCTGCGCGAGGGTTGGGACAACCCGAATGTGTTCCAAATATGCACCCTCGCCGAATCGAGTTCCGACATCAAGAAGCGCCAGGAGATCGGCCGGGGGCTGCGCCTGTGCGTCAACGAGAACGGCGAACGCGTGCGTGATCGGGCGATAAACCGCCTGACGGTGATCGCCAATGAGAGCTACGAGGACTTCGCCAACCAGTTGCAGACCGAAATGGTGGATGCCGGTGTGAAGTTCAAGCGCGAGATGGTGCAGAACGAGCGCGAGAAGGTGACCATACGGCTCAAGAAGGGCTACGACACGGACAGCCGCTTTCTGGAACTGTGGGAGAAGATACGCTCACGCACGCGCTACCGTGTCCACTACAGTACGGCCGAGTTGACTACCAAGGCGGCGAAACGCATCAAGGACAAGATGCCCGCCATCGAGCGGCCGAAGGTGGCGCTTACGCGGGCGGACATCGCAATCGGCCAATCGGGCGTCACGGGCACGCAGACGGGTTTTCGCACCCAGGCCGTTGAAGCGAAATACGTTATGCCGGATTTCGTGGGCCAGGTTCAGGCCAAGACCGGCCTGGCCAAGTCCACGGTCGCCAGCATCCTCCTGGACTCGGCGCGTCTTGCCGATGCGGTGAATAACCCCCAGTCCTTCATCGACCATGCAGCCGAAGTGATCAACGGCGTCAAACGCGAGTTTCTGGTGTACGGAGATGGCTCCGAGGGTAGCGGGGTCAAGTACCTGAAGCTGGACGACGCCTATTACGAGATGCGCCGCTTCGAGAGTGACGACCTAATGGAAGTGTTCAAGTCGAATGTCAAAGCGGTGGATAAGCAGGACAAGACGCTGTTCTCGCATATCGTCATCGATTCCAACTCCAGTCCCGAGCGTCAGTTTGCCGAAGCCTGTGAAGACAACGACGACGTGTTGTTCTATATCAAGCTGCCGCGCTGGTTCCAGATCGAAACGCCAGTGGGGCCGTATAACCCGGATTGGGCGGTCGCCTACCGAAACGACAAGGTGCTTTACTTTGTGGCGGAAACAAAGGGAACGGGCGGAGACCATGTAGATCAATCGATACTGCGGCCCATCGAGGACTTGAAGATCGAATGCGGGAAGCGGCACTTCAAGAATTTCGAGGAAGTGCATTTCCGCGTGGTCAACTCGTTGACTGAGCTAGTGAGCTAATCGCAGAGGCGATAGAGAATAAGGCGATGACCGATACCTTTAACGTTTATTGCGACGAGTCGTGCCACCTGGAAAATGATCACCAGAAGGCCATGGTTCTCGGTGCGATCTGGTGTCCGCTCGAAAAGACGCGTGAGATTTCCGTGCGCTTGCGTGAGATCAAGCAAAAACACGGGCTTTCAGCATCTTTTGAAGTCAAGTGGACCAAGGTCTCTCCCGCCAAGAAGGAATTCTACCTGGAGCTTGTCGATTACTTTTTTGATGATGACGATTTGCACTTTCGGGCCTTGATCGTGCCGGATAAGACGTTATTGCGGCACGACGCTTATCCTGGCCAAGATCATGATGGCTGGTATTACAAGATGTATTTCGACATGCTGAAAGTTATTTTTCGGCCTGATGCTCGTTACCGGGTATATCTTGATATTAAGGATACGCGTGGTGCAGAAAAGGCAGCCAAGCTTCACGAGGTACTCTGCAACAACATGTATGATTTTTCTCGTGAAGTAATAGAACGCCTGCAATTAGTCCATTCCCATGAAGTTGAACAGCTTCAGTTGGCAGATCTCTTGATTGGTGCCATCGGCTACCTGAACCGGGGATTGCAGGGTAATTCTGGAAAGGGAGCAATCATCGACCGGATACGGCAGAGATCAGGTTACGACATGACCAGAACTACGCTGCTACGTGAAGAAAAGATGAACTTGTTTCGGTGGCATGCGGCAGAGGTTCAAGGATGAGCGCGGCCCCGGATTGGTTGCCGCCGTTGGTGCTATTGGCTGAACACAACGGCAATTGGAATGCGTACTTGGACGCAATCTATGAGTGGTTCAGGCAGGATTTTATCGACAGCAAGCCGGTGTTCCAGGGGCGGCGGCTTGGCCTAAAACGTCATCCGGTTACTCACGGCAAGGAGGCGACCTTTTGGCACATGATTCAAGAGGGGAGTGTAGAGGATGATCGTACCCCGGATTTGCGGCGTTGCGAGCGTATACGGTGGCCTCGACCGATCATAGAAAACGACGGCGACCCGGCCATAAAGATATGGCGCAACCAGCGTCGCAATGAGGAGAGAGTGTGCCTGTGGTTTGTACCGGAGAACTACTTGGTGATCCTGGCGGATCGCGGCCACTACATTCTTCCGTGGACTGCTTATCTGGTGGAACAGCCACACAGACAGAGGAAATTGCAGCGGGAATATGAAGAATACTGGAAAAGGGAGGCCCAGAAAGGCTGAAGCCGCCCCGGAGGACGGCCTCGTTACTCCTTCTACACATGGTAGATGAGCTACCTAATATTATCGGCGTGCCCCTGGGAAAACTCAAGGGGATTACCTGAAAATTTCTTTGCCGCCCGTCACGCCGCTTGCAGGCTACGCGGCAAGCGCCGCGCCGGGCTACGCCGTGCCAGGATTCGCGGCCGCCAGACTGCCTGCGCAAGCTCCGGCAGACTGGCTCCGTGGCTTCGTTCGACGCCTGGCCCCTTCGTTCCCGCCCGCACTCCGCCACGGCGCCCTTCGCCCCAAAAAACGGGGCCAAGGGCTTGCGGCTCCGCAGCGGGCTGCGCCGTGCCGGGATTTACCGCCGCCGGATGCTTCGCAACCGGCTCGGTGGTTCGGTCAGCGTGGGTTCCCTTCGTTGCCGCTTGCGCGGTGGCACTGGCAGGCCCGGCATTCGGCCGGCCTGCCGCGCCCCCGCACGGCGCTGCACCTTCCCGCCCACCATTGTTTCAGGCTTCGGTAAGGCTCGGCGCGGCCTGCCCAGCCAGGGTTGGTGTCGGCAACTGAACATAATGCTTGGAATTATGCGCAGCGCAAAAAAACGCGCTGTCCGCTCCGCCGCATAATTTGCATTATGTGTAAGTTGCCTCCGCCTGTTTTTGATCCCCCGCCCGCCAACCCGTCCGCCCCCAAGGGGCTCCCTGGTGGCTTCGCTCAGGCGCTTTGGTTAATCAGGATGACTACGGCGCCGGCTTTCAGCTTGTCGAGATAATCCGCCCATTCCTGCATCATCTTGCGCCGTTCCGGCAGGTGGGCCGTGCGGTTGTAGGCGCGGCCGTTGGGGTCGCGCACGGCGTGGGCGAGCTGGTGCTCGATGAAGTCGGGCCGGAAGCCCAGTACTTCATCCAGGATGGTGCGCGCCATCGCCCGGAAGCCGTGGCCGCTCATTTCTTCCTTGCTGATCCCCATGCGCCGCATGGCGGCGAGGATGGCGTTGTCGCTCATAGGCTTGTCGCCCTTGGGATTCCTGGCGCTGGGGAAAACATACCGGCCATTGCCTGTGAGAGGATGCAGCTCGCGGAGGATGTCCACGGCCTGGCGGGAGAGGGGGACGATATGCGGCGTGTTGGTCTTCTTGACCGTATAGCGCCATTCCGCCACATCCAGATCGATGTCGGCCCATTCGGCATGGCGCAGTTCGCCGGGGCGGACGAAGACCAGTGGCGCAAGGCGCAGGGCGCAGCGCACGGGGAGGGTGCCTTCGTACCCATCGAGTGCGCGCAATACCTCGGCCACTTTCTTGGGCTCGGTGACGGAGGCGAAATGCGTTCCCTTGACTGGTGGCAATGCGCCGCGCAGGTCGCCGGAGGGATCGCGTTCGGCCCTGCCGGTGGCTACGGCATAGCGGAACACCTGGCCACAATTGCCCAGGGCGCGATGGGCGGTTTCTAAGGCGCCGCGCTGTTCAATCCGGCGGATCACTTCCAGCAGTTGCGGGGCCGTGATGTCGGCAATGGGCTTACCGCCAAGCCAGGGGAAGATGTCCCGCTCCAGGCGGCGGATGATCCGGTCGCCATGATTGGCCGACCAGTTGGGGGAGTGCTTGGCATACCATTCGCGGGCCACCGCCTCGAAGCTGTTGGCTGCCCGCTCCACCTTCGCGGCCTTGGTCGCCTTGCGGTTTTCGCTGGGGTCGATGTCGTTGGCCAGCAGCTTGCGCGCCTCGTCACGCCGGTCGCGGGCATCCTTCAGGGATACATCGGGATAGACGCCTAGGGAGAGCCGCTTCTCCTTGCCCCCGTAGCGGTACTTCAGCCGCCACCACTTGCCCCCAGTGGGGGCAACTTCCAGATACAGCCCGCCGCCGTCGAACAGCTTCCGGGCCTTGTCGCCAGGCTTGGCGTTGCGGATGGCGGTATCGGTGAGGGGCATGGGGGCAACTCCTTGTGCTCGTTGGGTTGTTGCCCCTAATGCTGCCCCCAGTTGCCCCCGGATGTCAATGGATTCTGTAGGGCCTCCATGGACCGGAATTGCAGGTAATGCGTTGAAATCAGGCAATAAAAAAGCCGTCCTAAGACGGCTTTGGATGCTGAATTGGTGGAGGCGGCGGGAATCGAACCCGCGTCCGCAAGCACTCCATCCTCGGCTCTACATGCTTATCCTGTCTATCACGTTCGCCGTTTGCTACCCGACAGGCAGGGAACACAAAC
>Ga0102962_1000587_pt1 | contig 16640 bp, 11 predicted proteins | sample SalPonF2_C_D2_MG_FD_84519 | JGI IMG/M metagenome (GOLD analysis project Ga0102962, IMG submission 84519) | Salt pond soil microbial communities from South San Francisco under conditions of wetland restoration - Salt Pond MetaG SF2_C_D2_MG ...
CAATCGTCCGGAAACTTCGATCAACACTTTTTCTAATAATTGGCGCAAAATATATCCTGAATCGACCCCGCGTATATCATCCACTTCGGGTTTGGTGATAGGCTGTTTATAAGCTACAATAGCCAGCGTTTCAATCGCTGATTGCGACAATTTCCGATAGGCATTTTCATGTTGAAAAATACTCAGCCAGGGTTCATATCGCTTCTTGGTCGAAAAGGTATAACCACCAGCCACAAATTCAATCCGGAAAGCCAATCCATTTTCCTCATAACGCTGGTTCAGTTTATCCACAAAAGGCTCGATAGCATTTGTTTCCAGCCCCAAATTTTCTTCCCCTTTGGCAATAATCTCGCAAATCTTTTCCTCAGGGATAGGTTCGGGACTCGTGAATATCAACGATTCAATTACTGACGATAAGCGAGTGCCATCAACAAATTGATAATCTTCCATAAGCGTTACTTTATGAGATAAATTTCACATCATCATATTTCGTATATGCTTCGAATCCCTAATGAAGGGCTATCCGGATGATGATTCCAAAACGATCTAAAATAACAAAAAATGTTAACTGTATTGCAGGACAGTTATTAGAAAATAGTTAATAAATGTTACGAACTGGATAAACCGGTCTTTTTTAGCAAATTATACCAAAAAGACATTATTCAATATCCGTGATGATAAAAAATCCGTCATTACCCTGGCTTTGATATAAGGGCATCAATATATAACCATCGCACTGGGCCCTGATCTTCCCTTCCCGATCGTTCGCAAGCCATTCGCCTTTTTTTACCGGTTGAAAATTTTTGAAGCCCGGGCGCATTTCGAAATTATCGCCAGGCTCAATAATATGCTGGTAAACCAGTTCAGCCTCAGCTGGCAGATTCCGAGTATGCCAGCCTAAATCTTGCTGATATTCGCTGAGTTCCGGTATATGCTCTTGATCGATGCATTGTGCTGCCTGTAGCAACAGCATGATAGATGCTTTTGTATTATATGAAGTCAACTCATTTTCATGTTGCCCCCCTTCCAGACCGAACGAAATAAACCCCTGCTTTTGAAAATAGCCAAACGCAGTACCATGAAGGGTTTCTTCAACCCCAAAGACCATAGGTACATGTAAATTAGAAAGCAATTTACGTTGCTTTAACTCCGTACTCGTCAAGGAGAACATCCAACCCTCAGCTGAAAAAGTATGAATATCTGCGAAAATTGCAGGAAAATCATCCGGTTGGTCAAGATTGTCTAGAATTTTTAGCAGTTGCTTTATCTCATATCGTTCGCTCGAGTTCAACTTTTCGCCGGGTGTTTTACGGATTTGTTCCAAAATTGCAGGAAACCAAACACGATTCATGTCTTCATCAACATATCGGACATCATGTTCCAACGCATTAATGTTTGCTCGCAAACACAGAAGTCTCCCTTTAAAACCAGACTGAGTACCCTCAAGTATATCCAACACCTCAGCAACCGCTTCTACACCCGCTGATTCATTGCCATGCATACCAGCTACAATGATAACCAGTGGGCCATCAGATTCGCCCTCAATGGCCCCTATTATTCGTTTTTCTGAAATTGTCGATTCAGCTATTGCCAGATTGTTCATCGGATTCATCATTCTGATGCAAAACTTTTAACAGTCTTCCTGCTATATTCATATAATTTTGTTCCGTAATAACTCCAACCAACTGATTATTTTTAACGACGGGCAAACAACCAATCTTTTGACTTTCCATAATTTCCATTGTCTCCATGATGGAAGCTTCCGGATGGATAGTGATAGGATTTGTAATCATAATGTCTTCTACCGTACTCGGTACCTCTTCATCATGATTTACGGCCTTATTATAAATATCAAAAAGGCCACGCATAGTAACCAATCCGACCAGATGTTTTTTATCATCCTCTACGGGAACATATTGAATATGACGCCAATCAATCAAATTAGCAACAAATTCGAGGATATCATCTTTCTGCACCGTAAATAAATCCGTAGTCATAAATTCTTCCACGATAAGGCTGGAGGGTTTCCAGTGGCCAAGATCCTCCATTCGAACCCTCCCCCATTTATGGACAGGTTCACCCTTTTTCTGGTTTTTAATCATGGCGGTTGTAATGGCTGCCAGCGTTTGTTCTTTGGATTCATTCTCTTTCATCAAAGAGGCATAATTATTCAGGACCCAGTGTGAAGAGGTCTGTCCGGAGGTAACCCGCTGCCTAATGATATCCAGATAATCAGTTATATCACTCTCATCAACATTTGCTTTCTGCAGACCCTCTTTGGCAATAGGAAGCAATTCTTTGTTAATTAAATCCATAGCATTTACACGCCGTTCATCAAACCAGCGGAAATTGGTATCCAAACCAAGCTTCGAAGCGGCTACAAAATTCAACCGGGCATCATCAAAATTCATCTTTTCCGAGACATCTGGGTAATAGTCTCCCATCTTATTCATTAATCCAAGCCAAAAAGCAGAGTTCGCAATCTCATCTGTGACAGTAGGGCCCGATGGAAACACTCGATTTTCGATTCGTAGATGAGCTTGTCCATCAGTTACCCCATAACAGGGGCGATTCCACCGGTATACTGTTCCATTGTGAATCTGTAGAGCTTTAAGTGCGGGGGGAGCCCCTTCATCCAACATCTTCTCAACATCCTCGGTTACATCCGTACTCAGCATCACACGGTAACGCGCCGTATCTTCCTGGAAGATCTCCAGGATGCTATTGTCCACCCATTCATTGCCAAACGTCACACGGGGACTGCTTTCTCGAAGATGATCGCCTACCGTTCGGGTATCTACCGATTGCTGGAATAAAGCAATGCGTGTTGCATTCCAAAGGCGTTTTCCAAACAGAATAGGGGAACCCACAGCACCCGCCAAAACGGGGGCCGTAATCAACTGGGCAATATTATATTTTTCTACGAATTCTTCCGGTCCAACCTGCAAGTGTACTTGAAATCCAGTATTACAAGCCTCCAAAAGTGGATTATCAAATTTCATGAGAAGCTCATCCATCCCCTGTATACGCAACTCAAAATTTTCACCCCGCAGTTTTTGGATCGCCTGACAAAGAGCCCGATATCGCTGCAATGGAGTCATATTTTTTAGATCTACATCCATCTTGCGGATCGTAGGCAAAATGCCTGTTAACAAGATTTCGCCGCCCAATTCTTCGGTAACGGATCGTACCTTGTCGATCCTCTGCTGGAGGTTTTGTTCCATCTTCGAAAGGCAATTTTCTTCAAACAGCAGTGGCTCAAGGTTAATCTCAAGATTAAACTTGGCAAACTCGGTCGTAAAAGCATTCTCATCTTCAGACTGTAACTTATTCAGCACCTCCATTGAATGAGGCCAAGCTTTCGCCTGCTGATCAACCAAGCATAACTCCTGCTCCGCGCCTATACGAATTGAATCCGTATCAAACCAATCACCTTCATCAAGCATACGTCCCAATGCCCGCAAGTCTTTCAGTACGTACTTCATGAAGCGCTGCACTTCTTCCTGACTGTCAGCCAGCTTAACCCGGGTTTCTCCCATAGACACCTCTTTATTTCAATACAGGATTTTCGCTAGTATAATAATCTAATTTCTAAAACAGAATGCAAATGATAATAAATGATACGCAGAACCTCGTGCTATGGATTACGCATCTTGCAATCACTCCAACGCATCCACATTTACATTGATTCGCACCGAGCTGGCTCCATTCGGTTTGCGTTGCTCATAACGCTCAAACGTCTTATCAATTAACTGTTCAATGGCATTTGCACCATTCGATGGATCTACTTTTATAAAGCTTTCCCATCGAAAAAAGTTTTGCATTTTGGCAATAGCTGCAGGTGACGGTCCCAACACCGGATCAGAACTACCGAGTGTATTGCTCAAACTTTCAGTAAAGTTGATAGCTACAGATCGAACACGCTGTTCTCGCTTCCCTTTAAATATAAATCTGATTATTCGCGAATACGGAGGATATTTCAGCATTTTTCGATAAGCTAGTTCGTGGCGGGCAAATGCCTTAAAATGATGCTCTTTAGCCGTTTGTATTGCAGGATGATCGGGTTGCCATGTTTGAAAATAGACTACCCCTTCCTTACCGGCTCGTCCCGAACGTCCGGCAACCTGACTCAGCAATTGGAACATCCGTTCCGAAGATCGAAAAGAAGGGAAAGCAAGTTCCGTATCGGCATGAATGACTCCTACTACCGTGACATCCGGAAAATCGAGCCCTTTCCCTACAATCTGCGTCCCTACCAAAATATCTGCTTCTTTTTGTCCAAAGGCCTTTAAAATTTTCGCATGCGCATCCTTACCAGAAGTGGTGTCAAAATCCATGCGCAAAATTTTTGCGTCTGGATATAGATCAGATATCTGCTCCTGCAACTGTTGTGTGCCACTTCCCTGTGGCTCCATCGCATCATGTCCGCATTCTTTGCAATGACGAGGTTGACGCTCCGAATACCCACAATAATGACAACGGAGTTGCTTTTTGGATTTATGAAAAGTGAGGCTGACCGAACAATTCGGACACTCCGGAATTTCGCCACAATGCTCGCATTGTAGATAAGAGGCAAACCCCCTCCTGTTGTACAATAATATGGCCTGTTCATCTCTTTCCATCGCCTCATCGATTGCTTCATAAAGCGGAACCGCAATAGGCCCTCGCATCGCCGACCGATACTGTTTGAGATCCAAGACTTCCACTTTCGGCAATTTTGCCTGAAAAGGACGTTTGGTCAACGAAAGTAGTTGGCTCTTTTCCTTTTTTGCACCGTATAATGAGACCATACTCGGCGTTGCTGACCCCATCACGACCGTAGCGTCATTCAGATGAGCTCGCATAATGGCTACATCGCGACCATGATACCTGGGAGCGGGATCTTCCTGCTTATAAGAAGCATCATGTTCCTCATCAATTATTACAATTCCCAAATCCTGGACAGGTGCAAACACCGCCGACCGGGCACCAATAGCAATTCGCTTATCCCCCTTTTGCAACGCTCTCCAAGCATCATATCGCTCCCTGTTTGTCAGCCGGCTATGCAGTACAGCAATATTATCCCCGAAAATTTTATAGAATCGTCGAACAATTTGTGGAGTTAATCCGATTTCCGGAACTAAAACCAACCCGCCTTTATCCTGCTCCAGTACTTTCTTTAAAGCATGGATATAAACCTCGGTTTTGCCACTGCCTGTGACTCCATACAACAAAAAGCTTGAAAATTTCTGCTGGGTCAGTGCCTTTTCAATCTCTTGATAGGCATTTTCTTGCTCATCATTCAACGTTTTTAGTGCTGAAGAATCTTGTTCGTATTTTAATCCGAGTTTTGTGGATTCCACTTCCTCACATGCAATCAAACCTTCCTTGGAGATACGTTGTAGGGTGTAATGCTCCAACAAATCATATTGCGTCAATTCGCTCTGGAATTCTGGTAATTCCAAAGTAGTAAGCAGCTCCAGGGCCTGAACCCATTTATATAATTTATCTGCCTCTTTATGCTTTGAAATTAACCCTTGCAACGTTTCGGTATCCGCTTCCTCCGTCCAACGCCACAAATTTTCCGTCCGAGGATCCATTCTTGTCACAGGCTCTTCCCAGACCTCAAGTAGCTTTTGACCTACTAATTTTTTTACCAGCTTATTGTCCCATCTTTTTTCAGCTTCCTTTAACAAATAATCTCCCTCTTTTTGGACTTCCCGGATAATTTCCTTTTCTGAATCCTTTAAATGATTTGGGAGCTCTCTTTCTGATGACTTTAAAAATTTTTCTGAATAGAAATTGAGCCCGACGGGCAAAGCGGCATCAATCACTTCACCCCATCCACAATAATAAAATCGATACATCCAGTGCGTTAACTTCAACAATTCTTCTGATAAAACAGGGGTATCATCTAAAATTTTCTCAACAGAACGTGTTTTAAAATCCGGCTCCTTTTGATGGATCCTGACGATCATACCTATTGCTTTATGCTTCTGTAGAGGGACCCATACCCTTTTCCCCGCTTCTGCCTCGGACAGATACTTATCAGGAAGAGAATATGTAAAAGGATATCTGACAGCTGTAGGAAAAACGATATCAGCGTAATGGGACAAAATAGGATATTTGTTGATTCTCAGTTCTACAGAATCATATTGAATCTGATACTACCAATCAATTTTAGTTTTAGTAACCTATTTTTGCGGTCTTCGGCCAAATCTATTAAAAAGCCTGTACCTAATTCCACTCGGTCGTGACGAGATGACAACAAAGATAATCTTTACAGGTTGCTAGTCAATATTAAAACCGTTGAACGCTTTTAGTAATTCAGACTATCCCAACCAGCCCTCCCGATCCAAGCTGCGATATTGTATGGCTTCGGCAATATGATTCGATCGGATTGACTCGGACCGTTCAAGATCAGCAATCGTTCGAGATACTTTTAAAATGCGATCATATGCCCGGGCCGATAAACCCAATGAAGTAATAGCTTTTTTTACCATTTGGGCACTGGCATCATCGAGTGTACAGATTTTACGTGCCATTTTTGTGTTCATCTGAGCATTACAATAGACTCCTTCAATTCCCAAAAAACGTTTGGTCTGTACATCCCGGGCCGAAATCACTCGTTGCCGGATCGCTTTTGAAGACTCCCCCTTTGACTTGCTGGAGAGTTCTTCGTAACTCACTTTTTGTACATCAATATGAAGATCAATACGATCTAATAAGGGGCCACTAATCTTACTCAAATAGCGCTGCATTTGAGAAGGGGATGCTCCAGCCGGATCCGCGGGATCGTACCAATCGCCGGTTGGTGACGGATTCATGGAAGCCACCAACATGATACGACTGGGATAGCTGACACTCATCCGAGCCCGTGAGATACTCACAGAACCATCTTCCAACGGCTGACGCATAACTTCCAGAGCACTTCGTTTAAATTCGGGCAGCTCATCCAAAAAAAGAACGCCGTTATGCGCCATAGAAATTTCTCCCGGCATGGGTATGCTTCCTCCCCCGACTAAAGCCACGTCAGATACCGTATGATGTGGAGATCGAAATGGACGGGAGGTGACCAGTGCTTTTCCTCCTGGCAACAAACCCGCAACCGAGTGTATTTTTGTGGTTTCCAGCGCTTCATCAAGTGTTAGGGGTGGCAAAATTGTTGGCAACCGGCGGGCCATCATTGTTTTACCGGATCCCGGGGGTCCTACCATTATTACGTTGTGTCCACCAGCCGCAGCTACTTCCAAGGCTCGTTTCACATTTTCCTGTCCTCGCACATCACTAAAATCAAGAATTTCTCCTTCGTCATTTCGACTGAATATAGCTTCAACATCAATATCCAGGGGACTATGACTTTCCCCATCCCTCAACCACTCCATTACCTCAGTCAAATGCTCAAATGAATAAACATTAATTCCATCAACCACCCCAGCTTCAGGACCATTATCTGCGGGCACAATCATATTTTCTAATCCTTTATCACGAGCTTGAACCGCCATGGGGAGGACTCCTTTTACGGAACGTAATTTCCCATCCAGTGCCAGTTCACCGAGTATCAGTGTATCCTCCAGCTTATCCGTTTTTATTTGGCCGGATACATTCAACAGTGTCACCGCTATCGGCAAATCGAATGCACTTCCCTCTTTAGGAAGATCGGCCGGAGCTAAATTCACGGTGATACGTCCCCCCGGAAATGAAGCATTTGAATTTTTTAGGGCTGCTTCGATTCGATCGCTGGATTCACTCACAGCACGGTCCGGCAATCCCACTAAAAAATATTTGGGCATTCCACCGGATCTGTTCGTTTCAACTTCGATAAGGCGCGCGTCGACCCCGATAGTAGAAGCACAATAAACTCTTGATAACATTCAGTTCCCGTTTATGAATCTTTATAGTATCTTTTACGTAGTAAGACCCTGAAAGGGACAAATCCTTACAAAAGAATTCTTTTTTTTATTCGTAAAATAGCTTTTTAAAAAAATGAGAGACAAGATTATGAAGACCCAGAGCTCAAAAAGAACCTTTACTGAGGAAATTACGGGAACTGTTTCTGAGATTATTAATCAGGTAAAGAAACTAATCCGCGAAGGCAATACCCGCCGCGTTTTGATTAAGGACAAAAACGGTAAAATACTGTTCCAGTCACAACTGACGATTGGTGTTGGGGGCGTGGCTGTACTTACCGCCATAGCTCCAATTGTATCAGCAATCAGCATGTTTGCCCTGTTTATGAATGATGTGAAAATTATTGTAGAACGATATCCCGAGGATGAAGCAAATACAGATGAATACGAAGTAGATGCGGATGTCATTGAGATCCGGGAGGAAGAAGAGAAAGAGACCGCTGAAGAACAAACAGGGAAAGAAGAATCAGAAGAGAAAACAGATAAAACAGTAGGTAAGAAAGAAGAGGAATAATATTAGTGTGACGAGCAATGAGTAAATAGTTAACTCATTGCTCGTCACTCGTTGAATTTCATGCTATAGCTTTTGCATCTTCATCTATATCTACCTCTTCCTCAGCAAGAAAACGCTCAGCATCAAGCGCGGCACGACAACCCGTTCCTGCAGCTGTAACCGCTTGGCGATATATTGGATCCATGGCATCGCCACAAGCAAAAATACCGGTCACACCCGTTCTTGTTGACTGCCCTTCTGTCTTGATATATCCAACATCATCCATCTCCAACACGCCTTTAAACAAGTCGGTATTCGGCTTATGTCCGATAGCAACAAAAACACCCGTCACATCATCAAGCGTTGTAATTTCCCGGGTCTCATTATTGATTACATTAACTCCATCGACAGCTTCATCGCCGAGGACCTCATGTAGTTCGGTATTCCACATGAATTCAATCTTATCGTCATTGAATGCACGTGCCTGCATGGCCTTTGAGGCCCGTAATTCTTCGCGCCGGTGAAGTATCGTCACTTTACTTGCAAACTTGGTAAGAAACGTAGCCTCTTCCATAGCGGTATCTCCACCACCCACTACAATCACATGCTCATTGCGAAAGAAAGCGCCATCACAAGTTGCACAGGCCGATACGCCTTTTCCCCGCAAACGTTGTTCGCTTTCAAGTTCCAGCCATTTGGCCGAGGCACCGGTCGAAACGATAATTGCCTTGGCATAAATGTCGGTTTCTTCGTCAACGGTTATCTTATAGGGACGTTTTCCAAAATCGATGTCAGTAACCATTCCATAACGACAATCAGCGCCGAAACGCTGAGCCTGTTCACGGAAATCCTGCATCATCTTAGGTCCCATGACGCCCTCCGGATAGCCCGGATAATTTTCTACGTCAGTCGTTTGCATCAGCTGTCCACCGGGTTCGGGCCCTTCAAATACAATTGGTTCCAAATCAGCTCTTGCAGCATACAGTGCTGCCGTTAGACCGGCTGGTCCACTTCCTATAATTACCACACTAAATGTTTTTCCTGCAATATCTTCCATCAAACGAAATTCTTTATAATTTTTATTTCTTAATTAACATACAAAAATTAACGGTATGATTAGAGTCGATATTTTTTATCGGTTATATAGAGATGAACTAACAGCTTAAAATCTTACTTGATGATTTCAATGGATTAAATAAGGTTCCATCCGATTTTAATTCCGCTCTAAAGGTAAAATGAGATATAAAGCCACTAATAAAGTTATTAGCTATAATCTCCAACAAAACGATATACGATCACTCTCAAGAAAAAATAAAAATGTGCTATTATCTACACTTTAGATTAAAATTATACAAAAAACGCATTTTCGTATTTGGAAAAATTTAACTTTTCAATAATTTTATCGTCGACTTTTAAATCGAAGAATAATGCATAATCGTGGTTATAGGAATCCCAAAAGAAACAGCTGAAAATGAAAAGCGAGTTGCCCTTATACCTAGCACCGTTACCAAGCTTAAGGATAAGGGATTAGACATTTGGATAGAATCTGAAGCCGGAAAAGCTTCTAACTATCCAAATACGGCTTATGAAGAAGCTGGAGCCGATATTATAGATGATCGAGACCAGATTTTTGCTGAATCCGATATTGTAATTTGCATACAAACTCCGCCCGAAAAGGACTTAAATCGATTAAAATCGGACAGCGTATTAATTTGTTTGTTATGGGCTCTTCAAAATGAGAATACGGTAGATTTCCTCAAGAAAAAAAATATTACGGCCTTAGGGATGGATGCTATTCCCCGGATTTCTCGCGCACAAAATATGGATGTACTCTCATCCATGAGCTCAATCTCCGGTTATAAATCGGCCCTTATCGGTGCTGATGAAGTGGATCGTTACATGCCCATGATGATGACGGCGGCTGGTACTATCGCGCCAGGAAAAGTTTTGATATTGGGAGCCGGAGTCGCCGGCCTGCAAGCCATCGCCACAGCCAAACGGCTTGGTGCTGTTGTAGAGGCTTTTGACATTCGCCCTGCCGTCAAGGAACAGGTTGAAAGTCTGGGTGCTACTTTCGTAGAAGTACCCGACTTGGATGAAGACTCCGAAACTGAAGGTGGCTACGCCAAAGAACTTGCGGAAGACCAACAAGAACGTCAACGGCAGGTTATACACGAACATGCAGAAAAATCGGATATCATTATTACCACTGCTCTTATCCCGGGTAAGCCTGCTCCATTACTTGTTACCAAAGAAATGGTACATGATATGCATCCCGGGGCAGTAGTCGTAGACTTGGCGGCCGAACAAGGTGGCAACTGTGAACTTACCGAAGCAGGAAAAACAAAGGTCGTAAATGGCGTAAAGGTTATTGGTCCGCTTAACATTCCCAGCAAACTGGCCTATCATGCAAGTCAGATGTATTCAAAAAATATGTTGGCACTACTGAATCACTTATTAAAAGACGGTAAGCCAGAATTCGATTTTGAAGACGAAATTACGCTCAACACTACAATCACCCATCAGGGCAAAGTCATCAGCCCAATGCTTTCAGAAAATTCGGAATCCGAATAATTAAAATACAAACGGATTTTTTAGTCATTTTAAAATTCGATATTCGATTTTAAAACCAAATAACTATGTCTGGATTAATATTCAATTTATTTATTTTCGTGCTGGCCTCTTTTGTAGGCTTTGAGCTTATCTCAAAAGTGCCGCCCACATTACACACCCCACTAATGTCTGGAGCCAATGCAATTTCAGGCATTACCATTATTGGCGCCCTGATCCTAGCGGGAGAAACCGGCGGCATGCTTGGCCAATTTATTGGGTTCTTTGCCATTGTATTTGCAACTATCAACGTCGTCGGGGGATTTATGGTCACCGATCGTATGCTCGAGATGTTCAAGAAAAAGGAGAAAAACGATGAGTAATTTTTTACCAGCTTCAATACAATCTGTATTACCGAGTATTATCCAGCTGGTCTACCTTGTTGCGACCGGTATTTTTATCTTTGGGATTAAGCGACTTGGCTCCCCCTCTACCGCCCGCTCGGGCAATCAACTGGCGGCCCTGGGTATGCTTATCGGAATTATCATTACCTTATTTGACCAACAAATTGTCTCTTTCGATATTATCATCGCTGGTGTTATCGTTGGGGCAGCTATTGGCGGAGTCGCTGCCAAGAAGGTAGAAATGACCGCTATGCCCGAGATGGTGGCTATCTTTAACGGTTTTGGCGGGGGCGCCTCAGCGTTGGTAGCGTGGGGAGAATTTGCAAGACAATCCCCGGCAGCAATGAGTAACCAGGTTTTGGTAACTATTGGACTCAGTATTCTTATTGGCTCTATAACCTTCACTGGTAGCTTCATTGCCTTTGGTAAACTTAAAGGATTTATCAGTGGAAACCCCGTTACTTTCCCTGGACAAAACTTTTTTAACGCCTTGTTGACCATCGTTTCTCTAGGCTTAATCGGATGGTTCACTTTTGATCCTGCTAACTTAGTCCTTTTCTGGGTTCTTTTCGGAATTTCATTATTGCTGGGAATCCTTACCGTTATGCCCATCGGCGGTGCGGACATGCCGGTAGTCATTTCATTATTGAATTCCTATTCCGGCTTGGCTGCTGCTATGGCTGGATTTGTCATCAACAATAACCTGCTAATTATCAGTGGGGCTTTAGTTGGGGCAGCGGGATTAATACTGACAAATATTATGTGTAAGGCAATGAACCGCACGCTTGGTAATGTGCTCTTCGGTGCTTTTGGCGGAGCAGATTCAAGCGGAGGTGGTCCGGCAACTGACACCGATAAAACGGTTCGTGAAACAACTCCTGATGATGCAGCCCTGCAATGTGCTTATGCTAATCGTGTTATTATTGTCCCCGGTTATGGATTGGCGGTGGCCCAAGCGCAACATGTACTTAAGGAGGTTGCTGATAAGCTTGAGAAACGTGGAGTAGAAGTTAAATATGGTATCCATCCTGTAGCAGGACGAATGCCTGGCCACATGAATGTATTGCTTGCTGAAGCAGATGTGCCCTACGATCAGCTTTATGATATGGAAGAGATCAATCCGGAATTTAAGTCAACGGATGTCGTATTGATTATCGGGGCCAATGATGTAGTCAATCCTGCTGCTAAGACAACGCCCGGCAGCCCTATTTACGGAATGCCCATCATGGATGTTGACGAAGCGAAACGAACGATCATTTTCAAAAGGAGTTTGAGTCCCGGTTTTGCCGGTATTGATAACGAACTTTTCTACAAAGAGTCAAACCAGATGTTCTTTGGGGATGCCAAAGATTCTCTTCAGGCATTGTCGCATGCCCTGAATGAGTTGGATTGAGGTGGCATTTATAACCACTAAGTCACTTATTAGTTCACTGACAGAATATTTTTATTTTTTTCCTTAGTGCCTTAGTGGTTTTCTCAAACTAATCTATTTCTTTGTCATATTCATAATGTTTCATAGCCAGCAAGAAACATGCACTGCCAAGTAGCCCGCAACAGCTAATTACCAGCATTAACGCTTTGGCAGGACCGTAATGACTGGTAAATATGGTATCCATCAACCAGCCCGTAAGCGGTGGGCCAACAGCAAAACCAATCACGCTTATGATAAAAAGATAGAGTCCGCCGGCCAGAGCACGCATGTTTGGTTTCACCAAATACTGCAAAGTTGCAGCGGCAACTCCGTTATAAGATGAGGAGATCACATTAGCCAGACCAATAAGGATCAAAGCTGTAAAACCCGATTTAGCAAAAAGTCCAAGATAGTACAACGGAAGACAAACCAATCCCGCAACAATACCCATTACCAATCGATATGAATCACCCCAGAGTCTGGCCAACCAGTCCGCCACTTTTCCGGAGATCATGACACTAAGCCCTGTAGCCATCATAAACCAACCGTATTGTGGAATGAGTGACGCCGCACCGTGAATATCTTTAAGTACAATTCCCACAAATCCCAGGATTGTATAGCCTGTGAAGGCCAGGAACGAAAATCCTAAAAAATGAAAAATTACGGTTTTCTTTTTGAGTATATAGCTAATTACTTCCCAGAACCCAGCCTCTGTCTGATATCGAGCTTCTGTTTGGGTGATACCGCGCGGTAGCTCTTTTATAATCCACCACGCAATGCCTGCCAGTATAAGTTCCGGGATCCCAAAAACCTTCAACGACATCCGCCAGTCGTAAGCTTGAGCAATCGAGCCGCCCCCAAGAAAGGCCACGCCGATACCCACAAAAATACCCGCCGAATAAATCGAAAAGACCGTTGCTCGTTGATCAGGTCTAAAATAATCCGACAATAAAGAATAGACTGCCGGGCTCAGGGCCGACTCACTGATCCCAACAAAGAAACGTGCAACAACCAAAAAGGTGAGCGAAACTGCAAATCCACTTATTAGTGTCATCAGACTCCAAACTGTCAAACCCACAACTATCATAACTTTACGAGAATAAATATCAGCCAGACGCCCCATTGGAATGCCACAAATAGCATAAATCACCGAGAAAGCTGTTCCATAGAGCAATCCCACCTGGAAATTATCTAGCGAAAGAGCTTGCTGAATCTGTGGTGCCAGAACGGCTATGATCTGGCGATCAACAAAACTGGAGATGTAGATTAGGGTGAGTAATCCCAGCACTAGCCAAGCGTAGGGGCTCGATATAATCTTATGGGCATCATCCCGGTTTATGGACATAACGTTTGCAACAAGCTTAATGTAAGTGGGTAGGAAGGTACAAGAATAGTCGGGTCAATTTCCACCAAATAGAAAACCCTACAAAGTTTCGGCAACTTTGTAGGGTTGAAAGTTTGTTTCTAACAAAATCTATTTCTTCAGAAGATCACTTCGAGATTTCAGGACACTGCGATCCCACGTACTTTTGTTTAGCTTGAAAACGTAGGGAAAGCCCTGAGCCACTCCAATATAGTTTGTAGAATCAGTTGGAGAGCTTTTCAATCGCAGACGATGCTGCTCACCACTCTTTAACTGCAGTTGAATAGCATATTGTTCTCTCCCAAAATTATTCACGGAAAGCGTATCGATAAAACCGTCTGCTTTCAATGAAGAAAGGGGGCGCAGGATCGAACTTATTGGCATTACTGCCAATGTATCACCTTTGGAAAGCCACTTATTAGCATTCGCCCTTTTGATACTAAAAGAACTGTCAGCCGGATAAAGGAAATTAATCTGAGAAATATCAGATTGTTTTAGATCCCAAACCGACTTATTACGCCAATCATCAAGCTTCTTCGAAAAAGAAGGTCCCAGGAATCCTTTGACAGCATACACGGTCTTGTCATCGGGTCGGCGTACATAATTGTTAAACTCGCGACGGCTTTCTATCTGCGGGGCTCCTATAATAAGACTGCTTAGCTGTTTATCCCCATTTAATAACGTCACTTTGGTGCCAGTGGAATCCACTTTATAGCGGGTATATTTTTCGGGATCCCGGGTAGCAACCGAGGAAACATTAAGACTGTTCAATTGCTGTAACACCCGGTTTATTGTACCCTGAGATGCTGGATATTGCTTACCTCCCCGGGCCGAAACCATCCATGTATTATCCGACTTCGAAAGGGTCAGCGATGAACTTTCCGGTTTGTCGATAACGATTTTGTTCACCTGGCTGGTATCAACCGAAACCAACTTTGAGGTAAACGCCTGGCTTGCCGCTGGTCCCGATGACATTTCAACTGCAGCGGTAATTACAGCCAAAGCGACAAAAATGATAGCGAATGTTTTTGTTGCGTTTGTCATAATAATCTAACTTTTAAATCCCTTCTTCAATCCATTTTCTTCGACGCGCCTTTCTACGCTGATATCGATAGAATCCATAACCCAAAACGAAAAGGATGGGTAAAAACAGATTCAAATATTTCAGAAGTCCCTTAGTACTATCTTCAATTTGTTCCAATGGCCGATTTGTGACGCCTTGTGTGCGCAAGGCAATAAGTCCTGTATCATCGGCCAGCCAATCAACAGAATTTGCCATCAAATTGATGTTATCCTCGGACAACCGCTGCTGACGCTGTCCTGAACCATTAACTACAAAATCTCCATCTCCAATGACCACGATCGACGTTTTCTTACTCTTCTTAAGAGGCACATTCACAGAATCATTATTAGCAAAAGCCGATTGGAAAGTACCTTGTACAGCTGCAGCCAGCGGCAAGTACGATTGTCGAAAATCATTTTGACTCCAATTTCGCATGGGATTCAGGTTAAATCGTCCACGAGCTTCCCCGGATTTTTTAGAACTTTTAGCCAGTACGGTTAGCGACTGTGAAGAATCTACTTCAGTGGTATCCAAAGAAGAAACAAACTGGAACCGAACGGTTTCCAACCCCTTGCTGATTGGATGATTGGCAAAATTGGATATGGCCGGGATGTATGGGTATTGCACATTATTGACAATGCTAAAACTACCCTGCCGCTGCTGCACCCTGATCGTGCTGGAATTCTCATCATATACCAAATCCGGATCAATGGGTATGTGATAAGCATTCAACAGGGGTTCTAAGCCGGTTTGCTTAACCCTGGCCATGCCACGCTGCAAATTTGTCTGTACTTCATTAAGAGCAAATATTGCACGGCCGCCTGACATTATATACTGATCAATAGCTCGCACGGCATGTTGAGAAAGCTTCTGCTTGGGGGCGATGACCATCAGCGCTTCTACATCGGCGGGAACCGATGTAGTATCAAGTCCCGAAACCGGAACAAGCTGGTACATTTGCTTCAACTCTTTCACCAGTTGCGACATTTGCCGTTGTGAGGGTTCTCCATCCCCCTGCAATAATCCTATTTTAGGTTTCTTTTTGATGGTCAATTGTTTGACCGTACTGGCAATGGAATACTCAAGGCCACTACCGGGACGAATAACCGGGATCGCCTGCTTCTTGTTATGATATTTAAAGACCGCTCCCAAATACGCCCGTTTCTGAGACATCTGATCACGCTTTCGTACATCCAGCGTCACCGGACGAACACCGGCCTGCTGGGCTTTCCTCTCATCCATCTTGCTCTTGTTAGGATTCACGAAATGATATTCGAGATTATTGTTCGAGTAAGCCCGAAACTCATCCAGAAAATTTTGTAACTCATCTTTAACCCTGCCTAATTGAGGAGGCAAATCCTTCGAAAAATAAGCCGTTACGGTGATCGGATCTTTTAGTGACTTTGCAATATTTTTGCTGGCCGGCGATAAAGTATAGCGATTATTAGCTGTCAAATCGAATCGGAC
>Ga0102962_1000589_pt1 | contig 16629 bp, 11 predicted proteins | sample SalPonF2_C_D2_MG_FD_84519 | JGI IMG/M metagenome (GOLD analysis project Ga0102962, IMG submission 84519) | Salt pond soil microbial communities from South San Francisco under conditions of wetland restoration - Salt Pond MetaG SF2_C_D2_MG ...
AGAATTCAAATTATGCTGCAAAAATACAATATCGGCAACAATTAATGAACAGCTATTATATTTTATAAAGCATACCAAAACAGAGGGAAAGAATCAACTTAAAAAAAAACAGCCCTCATGAATAAGATGAAGGCTGTTCAAATAATTATCTGTAAGATTTTCTATTTGCTTATGATCTTGAATTCAACCCTGCGGTTTTTCTCACGTCCCTCCGGTGTATCGTTCGGTGCGATAGGCTGGGTGAATGCATATCCTTTATATTCAAGTCTGGATGGATCAATTCCTTGTGACACCAGGTAATCTACAACTGCTTTGGCCCTGGCTTCCGAAAGTTTTTTATTAGCTTTCAAAGAACCAATATTATCTGTATGTCCTGAAATTTCAAGTCTCAAACCCGGGTTACTCTTCATAAACTTAACAACATTTGACAGTTCTGCGTACGATTCCGGTTTAAGTGTTGATTTACTGAATTCAAAGAATATATTCTTTAACACTACTTTTGTTCCAACTTCAAGCTTAGTTAATACAAAATTTCTGATATATAATTCATCAGACGGAGATTCTGCCGGATCTACCACGTCAAGGAAGAACAGGTAGCCCTTTGCTGTTATTTCCACACCATATTTTTTCTTTTCAGGAAGTTTCAGCTGATACTTACCATCCTGTCCCGAGATAGAGGTTGCTACTACTTTATTCTGATCGGTATCTATCAGTTCCAGTTTAGCCATTATCGGATCTTTTGTGAGGGAGTCATAGATCATCCCTTTCATCAGCACCGAAGAATCGATGGGTATAAGGGGAGTTTTTTCAGGGAAAAGAGTTGGATGGTCATTTTCAAACCATACGATCCACTGGTTGCTGTTGTCAGTAACCATTTCCTTTTCTGATCCCAGGTAGGTAATTTTATAAATATCCTTTTCGCCAAGGCCGTTTTCACGATTGGCTGCATAATAACCATATTTTCCGCTACCATCGGTTATATAAAAAAGCTCATCATCCGGTGTATTCACAGGATATCCAAGGTTAACCGGCTTTGACCATTCTCCGTATTCATCCATTGAACTTACAAATACATCATAGCCACCCATTGAATTGTGTCCCTTTGAACTAAAATACAGCAAACTGGTATCCGGGTCGAGGTATACAGCTTCTTCATCATAGGAAGTATTAATCACATCACCGAGATTAACCGGGCGCTGCCATCGGCCATTTGCATCCTTTTTAATCCTGAAAATATCCTTTCCGCCCAGGGTTTCCTTTTCTCTATCGCTTACAAAATAGGCCGTCTGACCATCTTCAGAAAAAGTAATACTGGTTTCCTTGTATTTAGAATTAAATTTTCCCGGCAGCTTGTGCGGACTTCTCCATTTGCCCTTTTTAAACTTACTGACGGCAATATCGCCATGATTCTTATAGCCCAGATAAACATAAAGTTCCTTACCGTTGGCAGTTGCATCTACTACAGCGGTGTTATGTTCTCCATTTATCTTTTTACCCAGGGACTCTGCTTTACTCCATTTATCTCTGTTCATTTTGGAGACATAGATCCCTTCCTTATATTTGTTATCAACCCTGCTCCGATCAGATTTTGGTGTAAGATTTCGTCGTGAGGTAAAATAAAGTATCGAATCGTGATTAGTCAAAACGGGACTGTAATCGTCAAAAACTGAATTTACATTTTTCCCAAGATCAGTTATAATCACTCTTTTGGGATCCTGCACCAGGTCTTTTCCATTCATACATTCTTCAATGTACCTGTTTACCTGGTTAACCAGTCCTACATTCTTTGTAATTTCTTTTGGCGAGAGGTTCTTCTTAAATGCATTGTATTTTTCAATGGCCATATCAAATTCCAGCACATACTGATGCGCCCTGCCCAACAATAACTGAATATCCGGTGATACATCATGATCTTTCAGGTATGCTTTTTTCAGGTAGTTAATTGCTTCATATTTATTATCTGTAAACAGATAACACACTCCTATTTTGTAATTAAGTGCGGCATTGTTGCTGTTATATTTGGCAGCATTCAGATAATTTTCCCTTGCCAGCCTGTAAGTTCCTTTTCCGGCAACAAAATATTTATTACCGGTACGGATATTTTTCCAGGCCACATTAAAACCTTCTTTGTTTGGTATCCTGAAATCCATCCGTTTAATCTTAACATTTACCTGGGCCCCGATTGGTGTAGAAAGCAGCAGGATCCCTGTTACTAATAAAAGAAAATATAATGCAGTTTTTTTCATATCAAGTAATAAATTCTTCAGTTTAGGCTATTTACATTCTTTCAAATATTGTTCGGCTTCCTGAATCCCCAGAGAAAAAGCCATTTGCCAGTCGGAACAGGCAGCATCAAGGTCACCTGTCAGTTCCCGTGCGAATCCACGGTTCAGGAAGGCATCGGCATACTGATCATCCAGCTCAATTGCCGCATTATACATTTCAATTGCCTTCAGGTATTCCTGTTGTTTGGTATATACGTTACCCAGGTTATTCATGGCTTTATTAAAATCATTTTTAAGCTTAAGAGATGCTTCCAGATCAGCAGCAGCTTCGGTATAATCGCCCAGTTGGTATCGTGCATTTCCGCGGTTATTATAAGCCCTATAATAGTTGGGATCAAGTTGAACCGCAACCGAAAAACTCTCAATAGCGGCCTGGTAATCACCCACCTTCATTTGCATCGTACCCAGATTATTGTAGGCAGTAACCATGTTAGGATCAAAATTTACAGCCTGTCTGTAATCATAGATTGCTCCCTGGTAATCGTTGATTGCTCTTTTGGTAGAGGCCCTTTCCTGGTATGCCGCAGCGTATTCCGGTTTCAATTCAATGGCACGGGTAAAATCAGACAAAGCGCCGTTATAATCTTTATTTACAAGCTTGTAAACACCCCGATTATAATAGGTATAGCTTGTTGAAAAACCCTTGTCAATTGCCATATTATAATCATTTATTACCGTTTTATCTGATGTATCTTGTAAAAACGTCAGGAATCCCCGGCAAAAATAGGCCTCTCCATTCGCGGGATTGATGCTGATTGCAGAATTAAAGTCGGACATGGCCTGAGAATATTTATTTAATTCATAACTTGCTTTTCCTCTCTGCAAGATCGCCATATCAAAATCAGGCCTGTATTTCAGCGCATTGTCAAAATCAAGTACTGCAGTTGAATAATCCTTTTTGTTTGCAGCTTCAACACCTTTGTTATAAGAAAGATCTGCCATCCGTTTATTTTTCATATTCACATACTCTTTACTTACACTATCCGGTGCGATCGAATCCTGTCCAAACCCACTAAATGAAAAACATGCAAACAAAGCCAGCAAAATGAGATACTTTTGATTCATAGATTATGGTTTTTTATTCAATTTTGGTTATACGGAACAAATCAAATATTGTTAATATTTTTTCATTATTGTTGACTTTTGTTTAAATGTATTATATTTTTATTATTTTTACGCGGATTGGACAATATTAGACACAAACTTGTATCTTTATAGAAAAATATAGCGGAATAAATTACTGGTTTTATGATTACAGACCTGACATACCTGGAAACAATGTCGGCAGGGAATGAAGACCTGATGAAGGAAATGATTGATATTTTCATTGAACAGGTAAATGAATTATCCACTGAAATGCAGCATCATATGGATGAAAATAATTGGATGGCTTTGTCAAAAATTGCACATAAAGCAAAGTCATCAGTTGCTATTATGGGGATGAATAATCTTGCTGCCGATCTTAAACAACTGGAACTAATGGCCAAAGATGCGAAGGAAACAAATTCATATCAAGATATAGTAGAACGCTTTAACACTGAATGCGGACAGGCTGTTGAAGAATTAAAAAGTTTAACCAACAACCATTAAATAAAAAACCAAACCATAAAAACCATGTTAAAGACCGAGAAAATTAACGATATAAATGTCGTTTCTTTTAATAGTGTGAACAGATTTAATGCTTTAATATCGGAACCGGTTAAAGAAGAATTAAATAATTTCTTCAATAAACCGAACACAAAAGTAGTTTTGAATCTCGAAGGGATTAATTTCATTGACAGTTCCGGTTTTGGAGTGTTTTTATCTGCTATGAAAACAGCAAATAACAATTATGGCAGTTTTAAGATATGCAACATCTCTCCTGAGGTACTTGAGTTGTTCAAATTATTGCAACTTCACAATGTTTTTGAAATTTACGGCACGCTGGATGATTGTTTAAAAAGTTTTTAAAACAAAAGAGTAATCCCGGACTTCCGGGATTCTTTATTTCTACAATTAATTTCTGAATATCAGCTCACCCTGTTCAACATCTACTTCCACTTTCTTTTCCTTATCAATTTTATTCGAGAGAATCTGACGTGACAATTCATTCAGTATGTATTTCTGCATTACTCTTTTAACCGGTCGCGCTCCAAAAAGCGGATCAAATCCGGTTTTTGACAAATAATCGATTGCCGCATCCGTAATATCAAGTGATATATCATTTTTCTCAAGCATTTGCCGGATCTGACTAAACTGCATCATCACAATATCACGCACTTCATTTTCTGTAAGAGGGGCAAACATGATCAGTTCATCAATACGATTCAGAAATTCTGGTCGAATTGTTTGTCTAAGTAATGAAAAAACAGCCTGTTTGGTTTTTTCCATTACTTCTTCCCGGTTGGTTTCATTGAGACCACTCAGGTTTTCCTGAATAATATGCGAACCAACATTAGAAGTCATGATAATAATAGTGTTTTTAAAATTGACTATACGCCCTTTGTTATCTGTTAGTCGCCCATCATCGAGTACCTGCAGCAGAATGTTAAAAACATCCGGATGTGCTTTTTCAATTTCGTCCAGCAAAACAACCGAATAAGGTTTTCTTCTGACAGCCTCAGTAAGCTGACCCCCTTCATCATAACCAACATATCCCGGAGGGGCACCAATCAATCTTGACACAGAATGTCTTTCCTGATATTCAGACATATCAATCCTGGTCATCAGGTTTTCATTGTCGAAAAGAAATTCAGCCAGTGCTTTGCCCAGCTCAGTTTTGCCCACACCTGTTGTTCCAAGGAAAATAAAAGAACCAATCGGTTTCCGCATATCCTGTAGGCCGGCCCTGCTCCTTCTTACTGCATCTGCGACCGCGGCAATGGCCTCTTCCTGTCCGACTACTCTTTTATGCAATTCATCCTCCAGACGCAATAGTTTTTCACGTTCACTCTGCAACATACGGCTTACCGGAATACCTGTCCAGCGGGACACAACATCAGCAATATCTTCGGTACTTACCTCTTCTCTGATTAGTGCTGAATCGCTTTGTACTACATCCAACTCTTTGCGAAGTTCTTCTATTTTTTCTTCGGCCTGTTTGATCCTGCCATATCGTAATTCTGCAACCTTTCCGTAATCACCCTGTCGCTCAGCCTGATCAGCCTCTACTTTATAATTTTCAATCGCTGTTTTCTGCTGCTGAATTGAATCAATAACGCTTCGTTCCGACTCCCATTTGGCTCTCATTGAGGCGCGTTCTTCATTCAGATTGGCAAGCTGAGCCGAGAGAGATTTTACTTTGGCAGAATCACCCTCTCTTTTAATAGCTTCTCTTTCAATTTCCAGCTGCCTGATCCGACGTTCAATATCATCAATTTCCTGGGGCAATGAATTCATTTCAAGCCTCATTTTGGAGGCGGCCTCATCAATCAGGTCGATCGCCTTATCGGGCAGAAAACGATCAGTAATGTATCGCTGTGAAAACTCCACCGCAGCAATAATTGCTTCATCCCTTATCCGCACCTTATGATGTGCTTCGTAACGCTCTTTAAGGCCCCTCAGAATTGAAACCGCACTGGCAGTATCCGGTTCATTTACCATTACAATCTGAAACCTGCGCTCAAGAGCCTTATCTTTTTCAAAGTACTTCTGATATTCATTCAGTGTAGTAGCACCGATTGCTCTCAAATCACCTCGCGCCAGTGCAGGTTTCAGTATGTTGGCTGCGTCCATGGCACCTTCACTTTTCCCTGCTCCGACAAGCGTATGAATTTCATCTATAAACAATACGATCTCTCCGTCAGATGCCACTACCTCATTTACAACACCTTTAAGTCTTTCTTCAAACTCTCCTTTGTATTTGGCACCCGCAACCAGGGCTCCCATATCCAGTGAAAACACCTGTTTGCTTTTCAGGTTCTCCGGAACATCACCGCTCACGATCCTGTGCGCCAATCCCTCAGCAATAGCAGTTTTACCAACACCGGGTTCTCCTATCAATACGGGATTGTTTTTTGTACGACGACTCAGTATCTGCAACAAACGCCTGATCTCATCATCCCGGCCAATAACCGGATCCAACTTGCCCAGTCGTGCACGCTCATTTAAATTAATGGCAAAACGCTCGAGTGAGTTAAAAGTATCCTCCGCAGTCTGACTGTTCACTCGGGAGCCCTTTCTCAACTCATCAATTGCTTTCTTCAGATCCTTTTCATTAATACCGCTGTCTTTCATTAGACTGGAAACATTGTCTCCGGAAGATAATAATCCCAGTAGAATATGTTCAACGGACACGAACTGGTCCGAAAAATCTTTGGAAATTGCCAGGGCCTTTTGCAGTGCTTTATTGGAGGCTGATGAAAGATATTGCTCTCCACCGGTTACCTTTGGATATGATTGAATTATGCTTGTAAGCACCTGGTCAAACCTGGTCATGTTCACATTTAATTTCTTGAAGAGAAAAGAGGTCACATTTTCTCCGGTATTTAATACACCTTTTAGCAAATGGCCTGGTTCTACTGCCTGATGATCCATTCCCTGTGCCATGGTAAAGGCATGTTGAATGGCTTCCTGCGCTTTTATGGTAAAGTTATTAAGATTCATTTTTATGATGTCTCCTTTATTTGTTGTTATATTTTAAACTTGGTTCTCATGAAGTCATCAAAAGCTTTGCCAATAAAAGAAACACAATATCCACTGTCAAATTGACAGTAAATGTTTTAAAGTTATGTCAAACTAACAAAAAATGCCCCGGAAATCATGATTTCCGGGGCATTTCGGCCTAAGCCGCATATAAGTTTATATTGATTAATAATTTTGTCTCTTTTTAAAGCACTAATCCACAACAATTACCAGAAATTTTGAAACCTTCCAGAAAGCGGTCGGGTCTTTAATTTCAAGACTTTCAATGGAACCGTCTTTTTCCTTAAATTCATAGGAACCCTCAGGGTGTGTTGTGATTAATTTTGCTTTTTTCACATACAAAGGAATTGAAGTGACATCTCTAATATCAATCTTAGTAAAATATTCTTTATTAAAGTCCTGAACGAGTTTTTCAACTTTACCAAGGCCAATGAAACCGCCCTCTTTGGTAATGATGCCTTCCGCTTTCAATTCTTTGTCAGTTCCGTATGCATACCAGGCTGTGTTGAGTTTCGTATCCTGTTCAGTAATAATCGTTTTCTTCTCCTGATTGGCCATGGTAAGGGTGTCAACTGTTGCATTAAGCTTGTCAACCGCAAAATTCAGATTAACAAGTTTTTCTTTCAAAGAACCAATTTCTGAATCTTTTTCCTTGATCTGCTGGTTTACATTATCCATCAGTTTCTGAAATTCAGCAATCTTAACATTAGAATGCCTTAACTTATTATTAAGGGTTTTAATTTGCTGCCTGTTTTGGGCCATCAGGTCGTTGATAGTCTGGATATCCTGACTGATTTGTTCCCGGGTATTTCCCTCTTCAACATCCCCCTGGGCCTTTTTGGAAATAACAGATTCCTTTTCCTTTATTACCGACAGATTATCCTGAATCTGGTTAAATGATGCAATCAAGTCATTGATTGTCGAATCTTTCTTTTCATTTACCTGTTTCAATTGAGCATTTTCCTGCTTTAATTGATCAAGTTCCTTTTGATGACACCCTGAAAAAACCAGGCTGACAGATAAAATAATAAATATTAATTTTTTCATAATTGTGAATTAATTTGAGATGCTATGAGATAATTTTAATCTAATCTACAAAAAATAAAATTTGTCTACTATTAATACTTAAAAATATTTTTTCTTGCAATTAGGATAACCTTTCTCAATTTAACAAAATTGTGCCATTCTATAATCAAACTTCATATACTATTATATTACTGTATGTTAACAATAATAACGAAAGAATCAATTTGTGAAATGGGGTATTATATGTACAGATTTATTAGCAGACACATAACAATAATGTGTATTATTTTCCACACATTAATAATAAATTCTATGTGATAAAACATATAGCCAGCTGATTATTTATATTGAATCTATTTAGAAAAATACCTATCTATGCTGTTAATTAATAACCATTTAAAAGAAATTACAACTATGAAAAATACGCTTTTTTTACTTCTATGATCCCGGGTCATAATTCACTGATCCGGTTTTTTTTTAATGCTGACTAATCTTCTTACTAAACCAATGAACCGGAGAAAAATAAACAGAATCATTCACAGGGACCTGGGCTATATATTTTTTGGAATGACCATTATTTACTCTGTTTCCGGCGTTGCTCTCAATCACCTGTCGAATGGAATCCAAATTATATCATCCGCAACCGGTCTTTTACCAGTGAAATAAAATTGAAACAGGATAATATCAATAAGACAACAATTTTAAATCTGCTGGATGATGCAGGAGAAGAGAAGAATTTTAAAAAGTATTATTTCCCTTCTCCCGGTATTCTGAAGGTTTTTTTGAAAAATGGATCACTTATACTTAATACTGAAACCGGAGAAGGCAATATTGAAACCATCAGACACCGGCCCGTATTTAAAGAGATGAACTTCCTTCATTATAACAATGCAAAACATTTGTACACCTGGTTTGCCGACCTGTTTGGGGTAGCCCTGATATTGGTTGCTGTTTCCGGATTATTTATCCTCAAAGGAAAAAAAGGAATAACAGGAAGGGGAGCATGGCTAACATCTGCCGGTATACTTATCCCTCTATTATTTCTTTTGTTTTATCTTTAATTATCGACAGAATAAATAAGTACAACAGAAGAATGCAAAATCTGAAAAATTCAGAATGACTTTATTCATTTTTGCCTGGTTTACTGATAGAAGTTTAATAAATCAATAGCGTATTAAATTCTTCAATGTACCTATTTCAATAAATGTTGCACCCTGGTTTCGTCCGAAATTACCCGCGAGCACAACTGCTTTTTCTTCTTCCTTCATACATTCATGCTCCAGTAAAAAAGACGCCGCAAATGAAATAAACTCATTTGTTGATTCGGGGCGGTCTTTGAAATAAGAATACACGCCAAAGGATAAATTAAGTTCACGCATCACCTTCTTGTTGCCGCAAAATGCGTATACAGGCTTACGTCCCCTGTAAGAAGCCAGGTTACGAATTGTACGGCCTGACATAGTATCTGCAATTATTGAACCGGTATCCAGCCGAATAGAAGCTTCTACTGCCGATTTTGTAAGGAATGCACTGGTTTCACTACTCAGCACAACAGCCGGAATATCATGCCAGTCGTTCCTGCTCTTTTCCACCTCAAAAGCTACCCTGGACATCGTCTGAAGAGCTTCAACCGGATATTTTCCGTAGGCGGTCTCACCACTTAGCATTATTGCATCAGTCTTTGAATAAATAGCATTGGCTATATCACTCACCTCTGCCCTGGTCGGACGCGGTTCCTTAATCATCGAATGAAGCATTTGAGTAGCGATAATTACCGGTTTGCGCCGCTGAATACATTTATCAATAATGTTTTTTTGAATGCCTGGTATTTTCTCGTAGGGAATTTCTATTGCCAGATCACCTCTTGCCACCATAATGCCGTAAACATGGTCCAGAATCTCATCAAGATTGTCAACTCCATCCTGATTTTCAATTTTTGCAATAATCTTTATTTTACTTTTTTTCTCATCCAGAATGCGCTGTATTTCAAATACATCTTCCTTACTTCGCACAAATGAATGCGCTATAAAATCCAGATCATTCTCTACCGCAAAATAAATATAGTCCCGGTCCTTTTCGCTGAGAGAAGGGAGATTAAAACTGGTTTCAGGCACATTAACACTTTTACGCCCCTGCACTGTACCATTATTATTGGCCCGGCATATAAGAGAATCGCCCTTCTTTTCCAGTACCTCCAGCTCCACGTATCCGTCATCAATCAATATTTTACTGCCAACAGCAACTTCATTGGTGAAATTTTGGTAAGAAACACGGATACATAGTTTCGAAGATAGTTCATCAGGACCGCCTTTGACCAGAATCGTCTGACCTCTTTCAAGTATAATATCCTCCTCTGTCTTCGTAGTTCTTATTTCAGGTCCTTTTGTATCCAGTAATAAGGCAATCCTCTCAGATACTTTCCTTACATTGTCAATAACTTTCAAAGTATCCTGCCTTGTTTGATGAGCAGTATTAAGCCTCACCACATCCATTCCAGAACGGTATAGCTTTTCAATAAAGTCAATATCACAGCGCCGGTCAGAGATAGTTGCAACAATTTTAGTTTTCTTTTTCATCTTTCTGGTATTTTTAGGCTTATGATAATTACATTTGCATTTACCGGATAAAACCGGTAACATAAATATTAGTTCAACCACTTCCCATAATAGCCTATATTTCAAAACAAAAGCCACAACAGATTAAGACCACGATGAACGACTGGAAAATATACTTTGAAGGATTTGAAAATTTTCTGCGTCTTGAAAAATCTCTTTCAGAGAATTCCATTGTTGCCTACCGTGATGATGTCAGGAAGCTAACCGATTTTCTGGGAATGATTAACTCTCCTGCACCTGATCAGCTTGAGTTAAAACATCTCGAACAATTTGTGCAATGGATTAATGAAGCAGGTCTCGGAGCCCGTACCCAGGCACGAATCATTTCAGGAATCAGGGGATTTTTTCGTTATCTCACAATGGAAGGAGTAGTTACAAACGACCCCTCTCTCCTGTTGGAAGCGCCCAGGACAGGAAGGAAGCTACCAGAAGTACTGGAAGTACATGAAATTGATTTGCTGATCTCGGCCATCGACCTGAGTAAGACTGAAGGGCAACGTAATAAAGCAATGCTGGAAACACTTTACAGCTGCGGACTCCGTGTATCTGAACTAACAGAGCTGAGAATTTCAAACCTGTATTTTAAGGAGGGATTTATAAGGGTTACCGGGAAAGGTAACAAAGAGAGGCTGGTGCCGGTAAGCAACAGGGCAATAAAAGAAATAAACTACTATTTTCAGGACCGCAATCACCTGCATACTATCAAAAAAGGAAGTGAGGATATTGTGTTTCTTAACCGCAGAGGAGGCAGGCTATCCCGGGTTATGATATTTACTATTGTTAAAGACCTGGCTGTTGCCATCAATCTTCAGAAAAAAATAAGTCCACACAGTTTACGCCATTCATTCGCCACCCACATGATAGAAGGCGGAGCAGATTTAAGGGCAGTGCAGGAAATGCTGGGACATGAATCGATCATAACAACCGAAGTATATACCCATCTCGACCGTGAATATTTACGGGATACTATTATTCAGCATCACCCTCGCGCTTAACCTGCTTGTTTGTAAATAATTGTATCACTTTTTCTGTAAATTAACATGTTAAAGAATACATTTTTGCATTTTTTTAGATACATTTGTACCCCTGTTTAAAAATGCATTTAAAATTACTATTATTCATATTTAAAATAACCAAAAAAAGGAGTTAACGATGTCCACAGTTAAACGAGTTTATACGTTCGGCAATAAGGAAGCCGAAGGAAGAGCAGACATGAAAAATCTTCTTGGCGGGAAAGGAGCCAATCTTGCAGAAATGAGTCTGATTGGTGTTCCGGTACCCCCGGGACTTACCATTACGACAGAAGTATGTACAGAATACAATTCTCTGGGCAAAGAGAAAGTAATCAGCCTGATTAAAGAGAATGTTGAAAACGGTATTCATAATATTGAGAATATTATGGGTACAAAATTCGGAGATTCTGAAAATCCCTGTCTTGTTTCTGTTCGATCAGGAGCCAGGGCTTCAATGCCTGGTATGATGGATACCATTCTTAACCTTGGATTGAATGACGAGGTTGTGGAAGGATTGGCTAAAAAAACTGGCAATGCCCGTTTTGCCTGGGATTCCTATCGTCGTTTCGTTCAGATGTATGGTGATGTTGTATTGGGGTTAAAGCCTGCATCCAAAGAAGCAGAAGATCCTTTTGAAGAAATTATTGATCAGGCAAAAGAAGCAAAAGGTGTTGAAAATGATACTGAATTAACTACAGATGATCTGAAAGACCTGGTCACCAAATTCAAAAAAGCAGTAAAAGACAACACAGGCCAGGATTTCCCGATGAACCCATGGGATCAGTTATGGGGTGCCATCCTTGCAGTTTTTGATAGCTGGAATAACGACCGTGCCATTTATTACAGAAGATTAAACGGTATTCCTGATGAATGGGGAACAGCTGTTAGCGTACAGGCCATGGTATTTGGTAATATGGGCAACACTTCAGCTACAGGAGTAGCCTTTTCGCGTGATGCTGCAACCGGAGAAAATATTTTCAACGGAGAATACCTGATCAACGCCCAGGGTGAAGATGTTGTGGCCGGTACCCGTACTCCCCAACAGATCACCAAAGAAGGTTCCCTGAGATGGGCAAAACTTGCCGGAGTTTCTGAAGAAGACAGAAAATCCAAATTTCCCTCTCTGGAGGAAGCAATGCCTGAAATCTACCAGGAACTTTTTGATACCCAGAAAAAACTGGAAGAGCATTATAAGGACATGCAAGACATGGAATTCACTATTCAGGAAGGATCACTCTGGTTACTTCAGACCCGTAACGGAAAACGTACCGGTGCTGCAATGGTGAAGATTTCAATGGATCTGCTTCGCGAGGGCAAGATCGATGAAAAGACTGTTTTACTCAGAAACGAGCCAAACAAGCTTGATGAATTACTCCACCCTGTTTTCGATAAGAAAGCACTGGAATCAGCAAAAGAAATAGCCAAAGGCTTGCCTGCATCACCTGGCGCAGCAACTGGTCAGATTGTTTTCTTTGCTGACGAAGCTGAAGAATGGGCTGCACAAGGTAAAAAGGTAGTGCTGGTACGTATCGAGACTTCTCCTGAAGACCTGCGCGGTATGAACGTCGCAAAAGGTATCCTTACCGCACGTGGTGGTATGACCTCTCACGCTGCTGTTGTGGCTCGTGGTATGGGTAAATGTTGTGTCTCGGGTGCTGGCTCGGTAAAAATCAATTACAAAACACGTACACTAACTGTTGATGGTGTAAACCTGAAAGAAGGAGACTGGATTTCACTGAATGGTAGTACCGGCAAAGTTTATGAAGGTAAAGTGGATACCATGGAAGCAGAATTAAGCGGTGATTTTGGAAAACTGATGGAAATCAGTGAAAAATACACCAGGATGCAGGTCCGTACAAATGCAGATACGCCTAAAGATGCAGGTGTAGCCCGTAAATTCGGAGCCAAAGGTATTGGCCTCTGCCGTACAGAACATATGTTCTTTGAAGGCGACCGCATCAAAGCCATGCGTGAAATGATTCTGGCCAATGATGAAGCCGGAAGAAGAAAAGCACTGGAGAAATTGCTGCCCATGCAACGCAGTGATTTCGAAGGAATTTTTGAGGCCATGGACGGATTGCCTGTAACTGTACGTTTACTCGATCCGCCTCTGCACGAATTTGTTCCGCATGAAGAAGAAAACCAGGCTGCTATGGCTAAAGAAATGGGAGTTTCTCCTGAAGAAGTAAAAGCCAAGGTTGAGTCACTGCACGAATTTAACCCGATGCTTGGACACCGTGGTTGCCGTCTGGGAAATACCTATCCTGAAATTTCAGAGATGCAGGCACGCGCCATCATCGAAGCAGCTATCAATCTTAAGAAAAAAGGAATCACCACTATTCCTGAGATCATGATTCCATTGGTGGGTACTGAAAAGGAACTTGAAATACAAGCAGAAATTGTTAAGAAGACTGCTGAAAAAGTGTTTGAAGAAACCGGTGATAAGGTTGAATTTTTGGTAGGTACCATGATTGAAATTCCGCGTGCGACACTTATCGCAGATAAGATTGCAAAAATCGCAGATTTCTTCTCATTTGGAACCAATGACCTTACCCAGATGACCTTTGGTTATTCAAGAGACGATTCAGGTAGATTCCTGCCTGTTTACCTTAATAAAGGCATCCTGAAAGATGATCCTTTCCAGGTACTGGATCAGGAAGGTGTTGGACAGCTGGTTCAGCTGGGAACCCAGAGAGGAAGAAGCACCAAGCAAAACCTCAAAGTTGGTATTTGCGGTGAACATGGAGGTGAGCCCAGCTCGGTTGAATTCTGCCACAAAACTGGCATGAACTATGTGAGCTGTTCCCCGTTCCGCGTACCTATCGCCAGACTGGCTGCTGCTCAGGCTGCTGTTAAAGAGAGCTAAATTGTATTCTATAATAGTCTAATAAAGGGCGTTTCTGCATAAGAGACGCCCTTTTTTTAGCATATTTACACGTGCCTTTAAACATAATAAACCTAATTTATATTAATTCTACATTCACTAAATTTGATCTGTTAAAATTAAATTTCATCCTTTGTAAAGCCTGTATTTATTGATATTAGTGAAAAATTCAAAAATAAATAATAATTAATGATCTGTTAGTACCATACAAATTTAAATAGGATTACCACTCATATTTAATTGTATATCTTTACATTACATATAATTTATATTTTTACTGTTTTCCTCATAACAATTAATTGCTTTACGCTGCTCAAAAACACATTTTTTTGTACTTTTGTTTGTGAAAATAATAACACTAAATACATCAATTAAATAAAATTTGACATGAATACTAATTTAGATCTTTCGGTTTACGGGATTAAAGATGTAAAAGAGGTTTATCACAATCTTTCCTATGAAGAGTTATACAAGCATGAGACTGATCCATCTCTGAACGGATATGAAAAAGGGTTTGAAACAAACCTCGGTGCTGTGGCTGTTGACACAGGAATTTTCACAGGCCGGTCGCCCAAAGACAAATACATTGTTGAAGAGCCTGAAAATAAAGACAATGTCTGGTGGACAGATGAAGGATGTAAAAATGACAACAAACCAATCAGTCCTGAAATATGGGACAGTGTGAAAGGAACTGCAATCAACCAGTTGTCCGGAAAGAAATTATACGTTGTGGATTGTTATTGCGGAGCAAATCCTGAAACCCGTCTGAATGTCCGATTCATTATGGAGGTTGCCTGGCAGGCCCATTTTGTAAAGAATATGTTCATACGTCCTTCTGAGGAAGAACTGAAAGATTTCAAACCAGATTTCGTTACCTTCAATGCATCAAAAGCAGTTAATCCTCAGTGGAAAGAACAGGGATTACACAGTGAAGTAATTGCAGCTTTCAACCTGCGTGATAAGATGTCGGTAATTTTGGGCACATGGTATGGTGGTGAAATGAAGAAAGGAATATTTTCAGTAATGAATTATTTTCTGCCTCTTCAGGGTATTGCAGCAATGCATTGCAGTGCCAATGTGGGTGAAAAAGGAGATACAGCCATTTTCTTTGGACTTTCAGGTACAGGAAAAACAACCCTGTCCGCGGACCCAAAACGTGCATTAATCGGTGATGATGAGCATGGCTGGGATGACAAGGGTGTGTTCAATTTTGAAGGTGGATGTTATGCAAAAACCATTAACCTGAGCAAGGAGAATGAACCGGATATTTATAATGCTATACGCAGGGATGCCTTACTGGAAAATGTAGGATATGATACAAAAACCGGGGAAATCGACTTTTCGGACAAATCAAAAACAGAAAACACACGTGTTTCCTATCCGATTTACCACATTAACAACATTGTGAAGCCTGTATCGAAAGCGGGTCCAGCCAAAAAAGTTATTTTTCTTACTGCTGATGCCTTTGGTGTATTGCCCCCGGTAGCAAAACTTACAGCTGACCAGACAAAATACCATTTTCTCAGTGGTTTTACTGCTAAGCTGGCTGGTACAGAGAGAGGAATTACCACTCCTCAGCCTACGTTTTCGGCATGTTTTGGTGCTGCTTTTCTATTGCTGCATCCTACAAAATATGCACAGGAACTTGTTCGTAAAATGGAGCAAAACAATGCAACTGCCTACCTTGTAAATACTGGCTGGATCGGCGGTGCTTACGGTGAAGGTAAACGCATTGACCTGCCTTCCACCAGGGCAATCATTGATTCAATCCTTGACGGTTCCCTTGATAATACTGAATACGAAATGATGCCGGTATTCAACCTGGCTATCCCAAAAGCCGTCAACGGCGTGGATACAAAGTTCCTTAATCCGAGGAATGCATGGGCCAATGCTTCCGACTGGGATAAAGCTGCTGCTGACCTTGGACGAATGTTTGTTGCTAATTTCGAAAAATATACAGACAATGAAGAAGGGAAGAGACTTGTAACTGCCGGTCCGCAAATCTGATTTAGATGATTCAGCATAGATTCTTAAAAAAAAGCTGCCAGAGTCTGGCAGCTTTTTTTTTAATTTTTAAATCAAAAATGTAATTTTCTAAATATGAAAATTTATTTATCCATGATTTTTATATAAAAAAATTAACTTTGCCGTGCAAAATAAATTTTGCTTGCGTTTAACGAAAA
>Ga0102962_1000592_pt1 | contig 16594 bp, 15 predicted proteins | sample SalPonF2_C_D2_MG_FD_84519 | JGI IMG/M metagenome (GOLD analysis project Ga0102962, IMG submission 84519) | Salt pond soil microbial communities from South San Francisco under conditions of wetland restoration - Salt Pond MetaG SF2_C_D2_MG ...
AAATCGACGGCACAGTTGATCTCGTCGAGGATCACCAGGTCGTAATCCCCAGAAAGGACGATTTCCCGGGCCCTCTCGAGCCCGTGCCGGGCCATATCCACATCCACGGGATCCGGATGACTGCGCGAGACGAAGGTATCCCGGCCGATCTGCTCGATCGTCAATTGGGGGGCCAGACGGCGAGCCGATTCCAGTTCGCCGTAAACGGTACTTCCTTTCATGAATTGAAGGACATAGACCTTGAAGCCGTGACCCACAGCCCGAAAGGCCAACCCCAGGGAGGCGGTTGTTTTTCCTTTTCCGTTTCCGGTGTATACCTGTACCAAACCGGTTTCCAACAGGCTGTCCGTCATCGGCTGCGGCCCCCCATCCTTGCTCGTTTGATTACTTGCCTTTGAATTTTGCTTTGCGCTTTTCAACGAAAGCCCCCATCCCTTCCTTCTGGTCCTCGGTGGCAAAACAGACGGCGAAGGCATCTCGTTCCATGAGGCAGGCAGCAGCCAGGTTGACATCATAGCCGGCATCGATGACCTCTTTCGCCAGCCTCAGGGAGAAGAGTCCACGGCTGCAGATGGTGGTCAGCAGGGCCAGGGACTCGCGGCGCAACGCCTCGGCGGGATAAATACGATTGACCAGACGAATCGTGGCGGCCTCGGAAGCAGTGACCGTTTCAGCGGTAAAAATCAACTCCTTGGCTTTCGACTTGCCGACCAGACGCGGCAGTCTCTGGGTACCGCCGAAGCCGGGAATGATTCCGTATTCGATCTGCTTGAAGCCGAACAGCGCCGTGTCCGAAGCGACGATGAAATCACAGGCAAGAGCCAGCTCCAGGCCGGCACCAAGGGCGTATCCCGACACGGCGGCGATCAGCGGTTTGCCAAGCCGCTCCATGGCGTGGCAGACCGATTGCCCTAGTTCCGCAAACCGAGTTGCTTCCAGAGGAGTCAGTTGGCCGATTTCCTTCAGATCGGCCCCGGCGGCGAAATTGCCTTCCGCCCCGCATAAGAGCACGCCGCGAACTTCGGACTCCTCTTTGAGCATGCGAAAGGCTGCCAGGAGCTCTTCGAGGGTTTGCATCCCCAGAGCATTCAACACTTCCGGACGTTTGATTTCAACCAGCGCCAGGCCGTCTTGGTGGACAATTTCGATGTGGAGTTGCTTCATTGATGTTCCTGCGAGGAAAAACAGCGGTTGAAAAAAATGCGTCTTTTAAAGCAGACTAGAAAAATTTAGTCCGACGGAATATAACAAACTGGGGAAAAAGGTGTCAAGAAGGTTCGGCATCTCTATAACTGTTTTTGATTTCTCGGGTTCACCGAGGGTGTTTCCGCCCTATCTCCTCCGCCAAGGAAAAGTCCCAAGGCTTGACGATAACCGGGCTCGGTGACCATGGTTTTATCGAGAATGGCCCGAATGCGCTCCGGGGGCTTTCCGGGAAGAATCTGCGCCAGGTTGACCAGGGCATCGGCATCCCAAAGGATGCGGAACTCCGGCGAGTCGACACCGGAAGGGGTATGGTGCTTGCCGACCAGCGTGCAGACGGCTTCGACAAAGGTCTCATCGGCTCCGATCTGTCGGAGGAGCGTCCGGGCCACGGGCGGCCCCTCCTGTTCCTGATGAGATCCGCCGCAGGAGCCGTATTTGCGCTCGGCTTCCGGAATGCCTATGTCGTGCAGATAGGCGGCTGTCATGGTGATGCTTTCGTCGGCATCGATAAACCGAAGCAGATCTTCGGCAAAGGTCGCTACCTGCCGCGCATGGTCGATGCGGCGCTCATCGGGTCCGAAATAGGTTTCCATGGCGGCACGAACCCGCTCGAGAAATGAAGTGGTCATTCCCCACCCTCCCCGTGTCCGAAGCGACCGAAATGGAGTTTGTCGAACTGCAGGCTCTCTTCTGGATGCCCCGGCTTGACCTCGTCCGGGTAGCCGATGCCGATAATCGCTTCGACGGTAAACCGTTCAGGGACGTCGAGCAGTTGCTTGAGATACTCCTCCGAGCTCTTTCCGGCGTCATGCATGCGGCGGCGAATCTGCACCCAGCAACTGCCAAGCCCCAGAGATTGAGCCGTCATTTGGATGAGAATGGCGGCGATCGAACAATCTTCTATCCAGACGTCGCTCTTTTCCGGATCGGCACACACCACCACGGCCAACGGCGCTCCCTTGAGAAAAGCCGAGCCATGTTCCTTGGCCCGAGAGATGGCCTCCATCCTTTGGGGATCGGAAACGACGACGAACTCCCAGGGGGTGAAATTGCGTGACGAGGGGGATCGCAAAGCCGCCTCGAGTATGAGATCGCGTTTTTCCTTTTCTACCGGCCTGGATTGAAATTGGCGAATACTACGACGTTTTTTCAGAAGATCAAGCATCGATCCCGCTCCGTTTCTTGGGCTTGTTCGGTCTTTGTCGGGCCCGCTGATATTTATTAAATGTATCAAGGACTTCCCGTCAAACAACGGTTCGCTGCATTGTACTTGAATGCACTTGCCGGAGGCCAGACAAAAAAGGCCGAATGCCCCTCTTCAGGTTCATTCGGCCTCGCCTAAAAGTCACTGAATTCATCTGCTTCGTTTCGACAAAAACCTGGTGTTTTCCTGCCCGATCGGCTCAGTGCCATCACCTGCTTGGCCGATACCGCAAACCGATGGGAGGTTATTCCTTCAACTCGCCCCCGATCCCAACCTTGACCGTTTCCAGCGGTATCTCACCGCCGTACTCGGCGATGGCCCGGCGGGCGATCATCACCAGACCGGAACAGCAGGGGACCTCCATGTGCAGAACCGTCAGGCTGCGAATGGTGTTTTGCCGCAAAATCGCCGTCAGCTTTTCGAGGTAGGCCTGACCGTCATCGAGCTTGGGGCAACCGATCAGCAGCGTTTTCCCCGAAAGAAAGTCCCGGTGAAATTCAGGATAGGCAAAAGGGACGCAATCGGCAGCCAGCAAGAGATCGGCATTCTTCAGGAAGGTGGCCGTTGGCGGCACCAGGTTCATTTGCACCGGCCACTGACGCAACTGGGAGCCCTGCCTTTCGAGAGCCTTCTCCTCCGATCTTACCGACGACGGCCGGTCCGAGGTTCCCTTCTCCGTGGGAGATCCGTCGAAAGCACGGGGCGAAGACCCGTCACTCCAACTCACACTCTGTACCGATGGACAGCCCGCGACGCCCTGAGGAGAGGATGTCGCTACCGGACCGGCCTTGGTGAGATGCCGGCTCACCGCCTCTTCGTCGAAAGCCTCGGCAGGCCGCTGTTCTATAATCAGGGCATCTTGGGGACAATGGCCGAGGCAGGCCCCCAGGCCGTCGCATAGATTATCCGCGATCAGCTTCGCCTTCCCGTCGATGATCCGAATGGCGCCTTCGGCACACGAAGGCACACAGTCCCCGCATCCATTACATTTTTCCTCATCGATTTTAACTACTTCACGAATCATAATTGATATCCGTCCTTAGATTTAGAGCTGTTACCGTTTACGGCTAAAACCTGATTCTTATTGCCGTCGCCGTGCCAAAATCGGGCAAAGACCGGTCACGGTTAAAAAACCCCAGGCACTTAGCAGCGCAATCGTAAATAGACCCAACAACATCGAGAATCTCCTCGGTTTCTCCCCCCCAACATTCCACTAGATCGAAAAAATGCACTCGCAAAAACTCACTGGATGGCTAAGCAAAAATTTCGTCCTACAAGGCATGGTGGATTTTCAGGGGCGAAGGCCTACATCAGGTTTGTCGAGGTCCAGAGAAATCGCCGTAACGCCGTAGAGCGGACTTTTTGCGACGCCATCAAAAAAGGTAATGCCACAGCAGATCCAAGCGGCCTTTTCGGATTAATTTCTTCCCTGAAAAGCGCATGATTTCCCGTACTTTTTCCCGATGACCGGGGCGATAGCAATGAATGCGGCAATGCTTACATGTCGGTTTCGGCTCCAACGGACATTTTATCCGCCGTTGGGCAGCATAGGAAAGAAAATCCTGACACTCCGTACAGAGCTGGAGCCCTTTGCGGCCCATCAGGGTGGACCAGAAATCGCCTGCAGAGAAAGGACGTTTTTCTTCGCCATGGCACTCCCGACAGTACAGAGCAGTAAACAGGCCGAGGACTTTGAGGTCCTTGCGTTCGTTTCTGGTCAGCCCTTTCGAAAATTCCGAGTCGGCTATCATGCGGTTTTTCTCCCAAAACATGGGGACTTGCAAGAAATAACCTGGAGTCAATCGCGCTAAACAGGGCACATGGTAACAGCTTGCGGGAGAGGAATCCTTGACGCGAATCAAGAATCGAGATGCTGAGGGAAAAGATTAAGCAGATCACCAACCAAAAATCCCGGCCGAAGTTTTCCTGCCGGGTGCTGACCCCTTTTGTCTCTTTCGATGGGGGTCACTCCTTAAAGGTCTCAGCCAGATCTTCAAGGCGGTCACGGTCGTGAATGTCGATGATTTTGCCCCGAACTTCGAGGATTTCATCATCGCTCAGCTTGCGGAATGTGCGCGACAATGTCTCGCTCACGGTCCCCAGGTTGGACGCCAGCTGTGACTTGGAAATGGGAAGCTCGACGCGGCTCCCCTCTTCCCCCGCCACATCCAGAAGATAACGGGCCAAGCGAGCGGGGACATCCTTGAACGTGAGTTCTTCGATCTGCGTGGTGAATTGTCGCAGGAAACGCGAGAGGCCGCCGATCATATTGATGGCGATCTGCACATGTTCGTGCAACAATCCGAGCAGCTCTCTCTTGGGAAAAAAGAGAAGAAGGGATTTTTCCAGGGGCTCGGCATAAGCCAGGCACTGCCCGTTGCCGAAAATGGCCGCCTCGGCAAAGGTTCCAACCGGATGTACGATGTGCAGAATGCGCTCTTTTCCTTCGGAGGAGAGCTTGTATATTTTTACCTTGCCCTCGGCCAGCACATAAAAGCCGCTGGCCTCCTCGCCCTCGGAAAAGAGAACCTCCCCTTTTCCCACTTCGCGAACTCTGCAGATCCGGGCCAGATAATCGAGGTCGACGTCGTTGGTGCCGGCAAAAAGGGGGCAGCGTTTGAGAGCAGGCTTAATATCCATGGCGTTGGAGTGTACCAAAAGGGCGCAGAACTGACAAGCACTATGCCATCGTAAGTGTTAACGATAATTTAATGGTTAATTTTTGATTATCTTTCTGCTATAGTGCAAAAAAAGGCATCTATCCATTACCCTTCCTAAAAAGTTACTCGAGAGACCAATGAGACCCAGAGCCATCATTTTCGAAGAGGTCGAATCCCTGCGCAACCTGTTGACCGTTGCCCTTCGAGACCGGAATTACGACGTCTGCAGTTTTGCCGATCCGAGCATCTGCCCTCTCTACAATGATTCACGCTGTACCTGCCCGCAGGAATTCCCCTGCGGCGACCTGCTGATCCTCGACAATAACTTCCCCCGTATGTCCGGGCTGGAACTCATTCAACGACATGTGGAGAAGGGATGCAAGGGCCCGGTCACGAACACCGCCATCATGTCCGACAATTGGAGCGCCGAAGACCTTGAAACAGCCCGCAATCTCGGTTGCAAAATCTTCGAAAAGCCTTTCAGATTCAAAGACTTTTCAGATTGGCTCGACAGCCGCGAAAAAACCTTCGACCCACAGCGAAAGATCGGGGATTTGCCGAACATGAAATCGGCCGGCCCCACTTCCGATCATCGAAGGCTGTAGTTAAACACCCGCCACTGCCCGTCATCCTCAAGCATCATGGTAACGACCTCCACCGCGTGTTCCTTGTGCGCAAAAGAGGAATCGAAAAGGATGATCACATACTGCCCGTCGGGGGCTTCGGGATAGGAATCGCGAAAGTGCACCGATCGCACCGCCCGGCCGAGGACCCTGCCGATAAAAGGACGGATACCCTCGAGCTTTTCCCCCCATCTTTGCCGACCACACCGTACCTGGAAAATACGCGACGCGCCTTCCCAGCTTGCCCCATAGTTGCCGTTGTCGATTAATCCGAGAAAGTTTTCCGCAGACTGAAGCGCCGCGTTTTCATCCTGGAAGTAACCGAAAGCAGGGTTTACAAACAAAAGTGCCGCCACAACGGCGAAAAAAACCAACCTTCGTGCCATATCCCCCTCCACAGTAGATACCGAATTTTTGCCAGGTATCTCTAGATGCACGCGCAAAAACTCACCGGATGGCTTCTGAGTAACTTCAAGATAACTACCCGAAATAAAGTATTTTTTAATATTTAAGTTTCTCTAAAAAAATCGTCCCGAAGGGACGAAGGTCGCTAAGCAAAAATTTCGTCCTACAAGGCTTGGTGGTTTTTCAGGGGCGAAGGCCACCATCAGGTAGGTCGAGGTCCTGAAAAAACGCCGTAACGCCGGAGGCGGACTTTTTGCGACGTCATCCCTCTTGATGCGGTCCACTCAGCCGGAGCCGCCCGGCTGAGAACTAACTCAGTAGCGGACAGGCAGGAGTGGTGCTTTCCCAACGCCCCAGCCCGCAGGTGGCGAGACCCTCGAGCCAGTAAACGATTTCTTCGAGAGCGGAAGCCATTTTAATGCTTTTACAACCAAGGGATTTAGCCAAATGCAAATCCGACGCTGGCCAGGTCGCTGCCATTACGGCACGGTTCGGAAAAATTCTGTCACACCCCGTATCCGCCAAGAGCCGCAAAAAATTCAGACCGGACATCCGAGGCAACCGGTCACCGACGATCAGAGCATCTCCCTCCGGCAAGCTGCGGTTACAGATCCGGTCCCTGCCGGTATAAAGAGGGCAACTTTCGGGTTCAGAGAAGCTGCTGACATCATAGCCTCTGGTTTTCAGGATGGATGACAATAGAACCCGCACGGATTCTTCCTCGTGAAAGAGAATGACTCTAGGCTTCATTTTCTCCTCCCCCCCAATGAGATATCGCGCCATACAAAGCCCCCGTGAAAATTTCCATCCAGGCTAAAAAAAACGAGAAATTATTCCACGAACCGATTCAAAACTCCTTGCATCCTAACTCCTGAAATATTCGGTCTATGACACTATGGCTGAAGTTGGAATCAGTCGCCCGAGAAACCGGGCATGTCCCTTATCACTTAATCTGAAGCCAATGTCGATTCGGGCAGCTGGCGAGCGAGAATGTTCTCCTCGGGAAGGCGCAACCTCTGATCGGGGGGGGGTTACAAGGAAGGAAATACAGATACCCCGCGACGGTTACTCTACCTGGCACTCAAGCCCCCCATCGTCTGGTCCAGGGTGATTTCATTATTATCAGGATTTCATCCCGCTTTCAACGGCAAAATCGCATATATTGTGAAAATCATCGGAGCGTCCTGCCCCAAGTTCCTCGGGCAATTCCGTTCTTCGTCCGCTCCGCTGGGCTTGTCCGTCAATACCCAAAAGGGGTTAGCGAAAAACAGCTAACCCCTTTTGGGTATTGGTGCCGAAGGGGGGGGGGCAAAGGACCGAATCTAAATTCTTGAAGTCACATCAACGCAATCTGTCTCAGTTGCTTGTTTCGGGGCACGACCTGCAACCCATCTGCAACCCGATGCCACTCCATTCCTCTTGCCGCTCCGGTTTCCACTTCCTATCGCCTTTCCTTCGCCCCTGCAACGGAATTCTAACAACCAAAATCTTCCTCCTTTTCGGAGCTGTCGTCCGGAGTTTTTGGTTGAGGCGCCACTTCACGTGTTTTCTTGAGCCCATTTAAAGGATGATGATTTTTTTTCAGCCAGTCCACATAGGCTTTGTACCCGCCACGCAGGGTGAAGGCGCTGTCATAGCCGAGTTCCCTGAGCAGTACGATAACGTGGTTGGCCCGGTGCTGGGTGTTGCAGACGACAAGCAGCGGTTTTCCGGTTTGGGGCCCTGGCAGCACATCCAGATGCCGGAGAACCTGCCGAAGGGGGACATTGACGGCACCCTTCATGTGCCCATCGTCAAATTCACTGGGTTCACGAACATCCAGAATGAAGTAGTTGCCGGTGCCGTTTTGGCTGTTTTCGTAAAAGGTTTGGATATCGACACGATACCGATCGGGTGGCATGGTCCGAAGATAGTTGTTCCCGGAGCGGGCGAGAACAGCTCGGTCGTAAAGAGTCCATAGGGAACGGTCGCCAGGCACTTGGCCCAGAATGCTTCGCAGCAGCGAAACGGTTTCGTCGTATCGGGCCTTTGTGAAGTCTTTCTCGGCCTTCTGCAACGTCGTTTCGATTTCCGAGGAGCTGGCCTTTTTGAGGGTACTCGGCGCGTTGACGGCCCGCGGATGGGAGGTCGGCGCCGGAGCAGCATGCTCCGGCGCCTCTTTGTTGCAGGCGCAAAGAACGAGAAGCAACACCAGCAGCCCTATTCCCATCTGGATCGACCTTTTCATCGACCCCTCCCCTGAATCAGGCTTTAACAACATTCACCCGGGAATCATAGAAGGAACAACTCCCACCGATGGGATCGGACAGACAGGTGTTCTTCACCACCGGATCCACGGCCATAACCGGGTTCGGGCAGATACCGGTGCCCCTGCGCGGGTCTCCCTTGACCGTCCGACCATCCACATTCACATCCCGACTCCCGTAGGCCCAATGGCCGTAACTCCAACTGGCGGCCACGGTCCCCGGGCGGATGCCTTCGATAATCTTCAGCCGGCCGACCACATCCTTGGTCTCCCGCTCGGTCAGGGGAACCGTGCCGGAGGGATTGCTCTCACCGACCAGGCGTACCCGGTCGCCATCTTTCAACCCCAGCTTTTTGGCATCTATCCGGTTCATGAGGACGGCATTCTCCCCTTTCTCCGCCGTCATGATCCAGTAGTCGCTGATGGTCCGGGATTGCCCTCCGGTGATCAGCTTGTAAGTGATCAGTTGGAAGGGGTAGCGATCACTGAAGCGAAGGGGCTTACCCGACGCATCCTGCACCGGCAGATAAATCGGCATACCGGCCAGATTTTCCCCGCTCATGCAGTTTTTGCCCAGGGCCACGTGTTCGACGAACAGGTTGAACTGGCTCTTGAACTGGTGACGGACCTTGCCGCCCTCATAGGCAGCGCTGGCGGGCTCGAACCGCCCTCCGCGATTGAGAACGGTGACCATCCGCCGCCAGAGATCTTCGTCTCCGCCAACAGCCGTTTTCCAGCGTTTTTCGTCAAAAACAGCCGGAGAGAAGTGATTCCGGGCCTTGCGGAAGATTTCCATCTCCTCGCCGGAGGCGAGGGGCACCTTGTCCGCTCCGTCTTTGTCTCCGAAGGCGATATTCGCCACTTCCTTGAGGTAGAAATCTTCGCTGGTGGAAAAGTCGAGCCGGTTGCCGAAGCCGTTTTGGCCGACTCCCGGGGCCTTCAGCTTTTCGCCCAGAGCGAGCAGAACCGCCTCCATGGAAATGTGTTGCTTACGACCGAAGACCGTGCAGGTCTCGTTCATGGATTCCACAACCGGCTGCCGTACCTTACTGCCGGCGGTTAGGATGGCCGGGGTGAGGTGGGGGATGCCCCAGCGCTCCCAGATCGCCGTATCTGGAAAGATATAGTCGCAGTACATGGAGCTCTCGCCGATAACGATATCGTCGGCCATAAGCAGGGGGATCTTTTTCGGATCGCGCAGGGCTTCCAGGGAGGCATTGGCCCCCGGTACCGAGAACCCCGGAGTCCCCTTGTGCAGATAAAGAGCCTTGATGGGATAAGGATAACCGTCAGCGGCGCTGGGGATGACCTCCTGGTAGACACTGCCGGTAAAGGGGTACCAGGTGCGCTTGGCCGGATAGCCGTGTTTCAGGTAAAGGCTGGTATCCTCATAATGAAATTTCTCCCTGCTGACGGGCACTCCGAAGTGGCCGACTTTCTCCGGATGCATCTTGCCCAGGGGGAAGGGCTGACCCGCCTTCTGTCCGAATTCGTGCCACCCGCCGCCGCCGGCCATCAGGCCGCCCTCCCAGTCGCCGTTACCGACCAGGAGGTTGAGGGTGAGAATGGCGTGCCCGTTGTGGTAGCCGTTGGTATGCTGCACCGGCCCCCTATACATGTCCGCGACGGCCTTGCGGCCGTGACTGGTGAACTCCCGGGCAACGTCGATGAGCTGGTTCGCCGGGATGCCGGCTTCGTCCGTCCACCCCTTCACCTCGCGCTCCATGACGATATCGTGCAGGAGGGCAAAGCCCGTCTTGTACTTGATGCCCTTGATCTCGCCTTCGGCGAAAAGGTCGCCGACCAGGGGAGCATCATGGTCTTTATAAGGATCGAAGGAGACCAGTTTGCCGTTCACGCTCACCAGGTAGTCCTCGGCGCCCGCGGCGATGCCGCACTCCTTGCCGCGGAGCATCTTGACGCCTTTTCTGCCATCGTCGCTCAACCGGACCAGGTGGGTGGCGTTGCTCCAGGTGGTATCGCCATTCTGTTTGGCGGCGCTCCGATTGGCGGCTCGCAGATACGGCTCGTTGTAGCGCCTTTTGTCGATGATCCAACGCATCATCCCAAGGGCCAGGGCCGCGTCGGCTCCCGGTTTCACCGGCAGCCAGTAATTGGCCTTGGCGGCGGTATGGCTCAGGCGGGGGTCGACGACGGCAAATTTGAAGCCGTTTCTGGCCTGAGCATTGGTGAGATACGAGGCCCAGTTGGTGGGTCCGAAGTTGGCTTCGAAGGGGCTTGTGCCGAAGAACAGGACGAACTCGCAATTGGGCACATCGGGCTTCATGTGTTCCTTGCCGTTGTGCCACTTGCCATCCTTGTAGCGCCCCGTGAAGTTCTTGTAGGCGATGTGATGCGATTGCTCGCAGACGGTGGTGTGCTCGAACCAGTTTTCAGAGCCCAGCGCGTCTTTTATGATGCGCTGGGAAAACTCCTTGCGCCCGTGTTCGATGCGCCCGGCCAGAAAAACGAACTGATTGTTCTTTGGCCCGAGATCAGGGTGTTCGGGATCGATCAGCAGGTCGAGATCGCCCCGGTGGGCGGCTTTGAACCGGCCAACGCTCATCTTCCCTTTGGCCACCTTTTCAGCATCGACCTTCAAGGCCGCCATCTGCGCCGGATCGCGTACGGCGAGGATGCCCTTCAGCCCCTCGACATCCCCTTCGCCGAAGAGGTTGCCGCCGTTGACGATTTCATCGACGGCCTTATCGAAATCGATGGTGACCCATTTGTTCTCCCCCCGCTTGGTTCCGGGTTTTCTTTTCAGCACCTTGCGAATCCGGTAGGGGTCGTAGAGAGTCTGCACGCCGGCCTGTCCTTTGGGACAGAGGCGACCGTCGCTGCGGGCGGCTTCCCGAAGGTTGGTGGCATAGTCGATATGCGGGTGCATATTCATGGGGCTGTAGGGATTGCCGTCGACCTTCACCATGACCCCGTTCAGGATCTTGGTTTTGATGGTGCAGGCGGTGTGGCATTGCAGGCAACAGCTATAAATGACGTTTTCCGCCTGATCCAGTGGGTAGGCGTCGATGAAACCGTCCGCCGCCTTCGCCGTCCCGGCGAGAAACTTCATCCCGGCCAGTTGGCTGGCAGCTAAAACTCCGCCATAAAAGGCGGTGTTTTTTAAAAAGCAGCGCCGACTCATCGGCAAAACCACGCCGTCGATTTCCACCCTATCGCTCAGGGCAAGGTCCTTATTATTTTGTTTATCGCGTTTCATTCCGCCACCTCGCTGTTCTCCGTGCCTGCAATCGGAAGAAGTTTTTCGCCAATCAGAAAGAGGAGCACGCTGAAAGATGTCACCCACACCGAAACCAGCCATTCCATGGCACTGGGCAGATAGGTGTACTGCAAGCCGGGACCGGTGAAGGCGGTCTGCAGCCCCGCGATTTCCGGATTGATCTGCGCGGGGATGACGATGTTGAGCCGAACCGCCAGAAAGGTCACGACCACCAGCAGGCAGGCAACCGCCACTGCCCCTCCGGCCCGTCGACCGGAGGGGCCTGCGGGCACCGCCCATTTAAACAGCAGGAAGGAGGGCAGCACAACGCCCAGGAGAAAATGGACAATCCAGAACACATACCAGTGCGGTCCGGTCAGCAGCGCTTTCAACGGCATACTCTCGGCCGGGATGCCGGGATAGAGTCCGACGAGAATCTCCGAAATCTCCAGGAGAAAATCGAAGAGCACCAGGGCCAGGACGACCTTGCCGAGAAAGCGCATAACGTCATCGAGTTGATCCTTGTCCTCGTATCCGCCCCAGAGATAGGTTGCAACGGCAAACAGAGCCCCGCCGGAAGCCAGAGCGCCTACCAAAAAGGCGATAGGGGTCAGACCGCTGTGCCAGTGGGGCCTTGCCCCGACCACGCCGAACAGCGCCCCCACCCCACCGTGGAAGGCAATCGCCAGGGGAACGCCGATGACACCCAAAACCCGAAGCACCCGCGCATCCCGTGTTTTGGCCTCTTTCGAGACGTCATTGCTGCCGAAACTGAGAACTTTCGCCAGAAAAGCGGAACCACCCTTTCCCGTGCCGGCCGTGGCGATCAGATCGACTCGCATGGCAAACCACAATTCGATAAGAATGACCAGGAAATAGGAAGAATAGAGGATTCCCATCCATGACATCATCGATTCGAAATTGGGATGGAAAAGCACCCGGTAGACCCTGAATTCATGGCCGATATCGAGCCAGATGGAGATCAGCGCCGCCACCAGACAGGCGAAAGCCGTAAAGAGGGCGAGTTTGCCGATCTTTTCCAGCTTTTCGATCCGCGCCACGTAGACCAGGGTCGACAGGAGAAAAGAGCCTGCGGACAGCCCGATGAAATAGATGTACGCCGCCACCCACAGCCCCCATGGGATGTAGGAACCGTAATTGGTCAACCGGTGTCCCGTGGAGAACCGCAGGTACATGCCGTAGAGCCCCACTCCGAAACCGATCACGGCCAGCACCCAGATAAGCCCTTTTATATTTCGTTTCATCGACAGGCCTCCTTTTTAGACCAGATATGCGGTCGTTGGCTTGGTCCCCTCTTCGCTTTTCAGCCTCTTGAGCCGGGGGGAACCGAGAAGCTGGGCGACAAGACTCTGCGGGTCGTTGGCGTCGCCGAAATAGGTCGCATCGCCGAGACAGGTCGTCACACAGGCCGGCAGCATCCCCTTCTCCAGCCGATGGAGGCAGTAAGTGCATTTTCGCGCGTTGCCGACGGGCGAACTCTCCCGGTTTTTCCGGGGCCACTCCTTGCCGTATTCAAAGCTCGGCAGTTGCTCGTACTGCGGGATGTACGGGGTGCCGTCGGAATAAAAGAACCCCTTGTCGAAGGTCCGAGCCGAATAGGGGCAGGCGGTAACGCAATAGCGGCAGCCGATGCATTTCTGGTAATCGATTTCCACGATGCCGTCGGAGCGCTTCCAGGTGGCACTGGCGGGACAGACCTTCACGCAGGGCGGCTTGTCGCACTGCATGCAGGGTCGCGGCAGGAAGGACTTGCGCACATTGGGGTATTTCCCATCTTCGGTTTCGGTGACGGGCCGGTACACCACTCCTGGCGGCAGATGATTTTCCGCGACGCAGGCCGTGGTGCAGGCCGTGCAGCCGATGCACTTGCCCAGATCGATGACCATGGCCCAATGCCGCTTGTCGGTGGGCTTTTTCAGGGCGCGCTGCAAATCGTCCATCATCTGCGCCCTGATTTCACGAGGTTCGATGTCAATGAGTGCCATTGTCTGCCTCCCTACTCTGGTTTGCTTTCAGGTACCTGACGCTGGGGTAAGGGACTCGGATTTCCGAGCATGCGGAATGAAAGGTTAAAAACGATACTGATTAGCGTGGAATGGTATGTGTCCGGAAGGAAGAAAAAAAGCGGGGATAGTTTGATAAATTGTCGGGGGAATCCCTACATGGCAAGGAAGGGGAGAATGCCAAGGGGCAAGGGACCCTATGAAGAGAGTGGATTATTACTGAAGTTTTCCGAGTTTCAAGGCCAGCTCGACGAGTTCGGACCGGCTTTTCAGGTCGAGCTTGGCAAGGCCGCGGGAACGATAGGTGGCAACGGTCTTTTCGCTGAGAAGGCACTGGTTGGCAATCTCTCTGCTGGAGTGCCCCTTGGCCACCAGGGTGAGAATCTCCTGCTCCCGATTGCTCAGCGATTCCCAGAGCAGAATTTCGGCATCCAGAGGTTTCCCCGACTCGCTCCTCAAGGAATCGGGCCCTTTTGGCAAATACCCTTTCAGAAGAGAGGGCTGCACGTATACTTCGCCCCGCATGACCGAACGGACCGCATAGATGAGATCGGCGTCAACCCCCTTCTTCAGAACGAAGCCCTTTGCGCCCTGGGACATGGCCTTCTGCAGGTATTGGCGGTTTTCATGCATGGTGAGCATGATGATCCGGGTGCCATGCACCTTGTTCAGAAGTTGCCGAATGATGGCAAGACCGCTGTGGTCCTGGAGGGATATATCCAAAAGGATGATATCCGGTTGGCTGGCTGCAGCCACCTCCAGTGCCTGATCGGCGCTGTTGGCCTGGCCGACGACATGCAGGTCCTCTTCGGCGTTGAGCAACAGACTGAGGCCGGCTAACAGCAAGGGATGGTCGTCGACGACCAGAATCCGGATTTTGTTCTCGTTCATGACAGTGCCTTGGGATTTGATATCCGTCATGCAGCGGCCCTTCCGTCTCGCGTTCAAGCTTCCGGAATTTCAACAACAATCATCGTCCCCTGCCCCGGTTCCGTATCCACCCGAAGGGAGCCGGAAAGGAGCTCGGCCCTCTCCCGCATGCCATGAATGCCAAGCCGGCCATCCCCGCGCATCCGGTCCGGGTTGAATCCGCAACCGTCATCCTCGACGATAAGCCGGATCTTCCGGTTCCGTCGTTCGAGCAGGATGTTGGCACTGCCGACATGGGCGTGACGGACGATATTGGTCAGGGCTTCCTGGACAATCCGGTAGATGCAGGTTTCGATGCTAGAGTCCGGCCGATTCTCGCCGAAACCGATAAAGGTATGGGAAACTTCCAACCCGTGCCTGATCGGGAAATCGGCGATATACGTCTCGATGGCAGGCAGCAGGCCCATATCGTCGAGTAGATTGGGCCTCAATTCAAAAGCCAGGTTGTGAAGCGTCTCCATTTCGGCGCTGATGGTGTCTTGAAGTTGATCGATGCCCTCCTTGACCTCTTCAGGTCGGCTGGCCTTGCCCAGCAACTTCAAGCCGACCCGCAGCGAGGCGAGGGACTGTCCGGTTTGATCGTGGAGCTCGCGGGCGATCCGCTTTCGCTCCCGTTCCTGGCCGGCAATGACATTCTGCAGAAAATCACGGCGCAGCGCATCTTTCTCACTGCGGATTTCTTCCATCTTGCGCAGCTCCCCAGCCATGGCGTTGAAAGCCTCGATGAGCCTCCCCCCCTCGTCTTGGGGAAATTCGTCCAGACTCACCTGAAAATCTCCCCGGCGGATGGCCTGGGTTCCATCCAAAAGGACATTGAAAGGACGCGTGATCAGCCAAGTCAAAAGACGGGAAAGAAGGAGTGCTGCGATCGCGACCAGCAGGGTATCGATCAGCAGATCATGGATAAAACTGCTGATCCGTCGCTGAAGAAATACTTCGCGGACTCCGACTCGGATCGAACCCTCCGCCCCCTGCATGATCGGAACGGACGCTTCCCAGATGACCCCTTCATCGGTGAGCAGTCTCTGGACCGGATTGCCGGATGGCAGCCGTTGGCTGAAATGCTTCAGAAGTCCCTCGGGAAACAACGTGCCGAAGGTATGCAGCAGCACCCGATTGTGGTTGTCCAAAATCACGATATACCGGATATCCTGCCGGTTCTTCATAATGTTCTGAACGTACTGATTCAGTCCGAAAATATCGTTGATCAGAAGATAATCGGGCGCCTGAGAAGCCAGCTCGTGGGCCACCGAACGGCTCTCCTCTTTCAGAAAAGAGACCATATTCTGGTGCAGAACGGTTGAGACCTTGTACGTAATCATGGTGCCGAAGAGCATGGTCAGCCCGAATGCCAAACCCATGATTTTTAACCGCAGCGGCACCCTGAGCAGGAAATTCCGCATCCAGGTGACGCCGGACTTAATGAAAAGAGAGGGGTTCAACGAGATCGACTCACTGCTGGTAGAGTCTGGCGACCGGCTTGACGAAATTCTGGATACCCAAGGTTGCCAGCACCTTGCGTCCTTCTTCGGAATGATTCAGGTCCAGTAATAGCCGGCGCAGCTTATCCTTCTTATCCGGTGGGGTTTGGTAAGGGACCACCACAGGGGGCATGCCGAATTTCGGGGATCTCCAAATCACCCGGACCTTCTGTTTTACGGAAGGGTCCCTGCGACAGACATAGTGAAAAACCAGGTTATCGACGGATGCGCCGTCAACAACACCTTCGACCACCGCCCGAATGGAACGATCGTGGCTGTAGGTAAACATCGTCTGGCTGAAGTAGGTTTCCGGGCGCAGCCCCCGGGATCTCATAAAGGAGACCGGATAAAGATACCCAGTGTTGGATAAGGGGTCGGTAAACGCGAACTTTTTGCCTTTAAGGTCATCAAAAGAGGTATAGGGGGAAGACGCTCCGACGATGAAAAGAGCGTTATAGGTGACCTTGCCACCGATGCAGGGCACGGCCAGCAGGGTCATCTGCTTTTTTTTCACCCCTTCCAAAAAGGCTCCCGTGCAGACAAAGGCCATATCGACCCCGTTGCGAGCCAGAAGGTCATTGATCTCCTCATAGGTG
>Ga0102962_1000595_pt1 | contig 16519 bp, 7 predicted proteins | sample SalPonF2_C_D2_MG_FD_84519 | JGI IMG/M metagenome (GOLD analysis project Ga0102962, IMG submission 84519) | Salt pond soil microbial communities from South San Francisco under conditions of wetland restoration - Salt Pond MetaG SF2_C_D2_MG ...
GGGTATCAGTTCATAGTATTTTTCTACCACATACTTATACATATCGGCTTGTTTTTTATAAAGCTCCACAGTAGCATTATCCGTTTTAACACCACCCAGTCCGATATCCAATTCCGAAACTTTTATCAGTTTACCAGTTTGGGCTAGTAGCTTAAACATTTTGGTAATGTTATCTTTGTTAGTATTGATGCTGATATGCATCTGTGTTCCTATACCGTCAACTGTTGCTCCCTGGCTCTCGATATAATTCACATAATCAATAAGGCCACGACATTTATCCAAGTTGTATGCAAGGTTATAATCGTTTATGAACAGGAGCGTATTATCGCCACTATACTTTCTTGCCCATTTAAATGCCTTAACAGCATAGTCCTTGCCTAAATAATCCTGCCAGTAGAATTCATCGGAATTCAAGTTCTTACCAACTCCGGTTTTTAATTGAGACGGGTTAGAATCAGACATCGGTTCGTTAACCACATCCCAGGCTTTTACGTAAGTCGTATTGGCAAGCATCTTGGAAATCCAGTTTTCCATTGCACCTGAGATGATCTGTTTTTTCTCTTCCGGAGTCTTTGCAACTTGGAAGGAACCGACTGACGACCCTGCAGCATTAGTTAACTTGAAATTATCCATATAGACTGTGCCGGCAAAATTACCGTAACTCATTATAAATCTCTGACGAGTATCTGCAGTTATTGTAGTAGAGACTTGTACCTGCTGCCATTGTGTTGTTACATTGATCTGGCCAAATCCATCAGAAGAATAGTCAGCACTCTGCAACTCAGGCCTAATAGTACCAGCAGCCGTTCCCTTGACCCAAAAACTCAGGTTATAGGTAGCACCGTTTTTTAAGGGTTGTGCCAATTTATACAAGGTTTGGACAGACCAATAATTAGCAGCTGTTTGGTTGTTTGTTACATAAAGGGCATGCCCCTGACCATTAAGGCCCATCCCATCTTGAGTAAAGCCGACGTCGTCCATCCCCCAGCCGCTCCAGGCATTGCCGGAGTTGTCCCAGGTAATACCGGATTCAAAGTCACCATCTGCGATCAAGTTAGTCGTAACAGGCTGGGCCTGGGTATCATAAACATAAAAATTATTTACATCCAGATAGTAAGTAAGGTCAGACTTGTAGCCTAAATTCAAATGTAGCTTAATTGAGCTGCCGGTAAAATCACTGATATTAAAACTAATTTTCTTCCAGGAAATACCTGTGGTAAACGTATCGCGCGCTTCACCCGACCCTGTCCAGTCAATTTGTGGATTGTTATCGTTAAGACCTTCAAAAGTGACGCCCCCTTCTCCGGAAGCATCAGATTTGATATAAAGAACAACTGTATATTCATGGCCCTGACTCACCTGAATATCCGGAGTTGTTAATTGTAAATCAGTAGCCCCAGAAGAATTTGAGCTTGCCGTAAGTTTTACCGCTTTTGTACCATCAACCATGCCTTTATTATCGACAATAGAAATTCCTCCCCCCTGGTTAGACATCCATCCATTCATAGATCCGTCTTTTAGTCCTGAAAGGTCTAGAGAATTTGGGTATGGTGGTACTTCTACTGTCAATGGGGCAATTAATCCATTCAAATAAGCCGCATTTTGATTGGAATGCCAAACAAGTGTATGGCCATAAACTGAAACTCCAGCATCTTTAGCAGTGTTGATTAAATCTTTTACATTTTGTAATGCTAAGCTTCCGTCCGCCTGAACTACAGCACCATGCTTCATACCGTAGCCCAATGTAATTTCATTAAAATTACTGTTTATAAGTCTGTACATGACACCTTGACTTGTATAATCCGACAAAGAAACGCCCGCCGCTATTTTAAAATTCGTAGTGTCGGCATATGTTTTCAAAGGGGCATATTGATTTATTGAATCTTGAACGGCAACACTTTCCGGCTTATCCATATGAAATTCAGTCGGATTAACCTTAGCACAAGAAGCTAAGATTGCCAAAACCGTTAGATAAAGTCCTATTTTGTTTAAATTTCTCATACCAAATCCCAATGTAAGTTATTCTGAAAATTTACTTAGTTACCGGAGAAAACGTTTCCATCGTAACACCACGATTCCGCAATACGAGTGTATCTTTCGTAGCTATAGTCCTTTGGCTCATATCAACATTATAATCCAGATAAATAACATTACGATCTTTGCCGCCCCAGCTATTTTTTGCCCCGTCTTCAATAAATTTACCACTGCCGGTAGCAGTATAGTTACTCGAATTGTCTGAGATTGTACAATTCCCTTGATCATCAAAATTAAGCAAAAGCGTAACGTTTATATTTTGTCCCTGTTTATCTTTATAGGTTACCGGAAATTCTACTTGGGATAAAGAGCTTGTATTTAATTTTACAACTTGATTATTTGTAATATGCTCTTCATGCCTGACAATCGTAGTGTCAATTGAACTATTTCCATTTTTACCAGAAATGACATCCTTGCCCCTGGACAAATAATTTCCATCCCATCGATTTATATACTTTACTGCGTAAAAAGTATAATTTTTAGGAGATTTGCTCCAATCCCCTGCATGCCCAATTCTAGGATTACTGACTGTAGCTTTAGGCTCTCCTGATAACATAGTATCAGCATTTACAACTTTGGTCATCTTTACCGGAATTACATACGTCTTTTTCAATGATTTGGAATCAGCAAAAAACTTATCGGTAAGATGCACTAAAACTCCACCTGTTAATTTCCCTTTGGGGATAACCATCTTATGAGAATCCAAATTATAATAGTCATCAGGCATAGGTTGAATCTCGTCCCCACCTTGATTGAACAATAAACCCTTTACCAGTGATTTATCAACTTTGAAATCAATTGTAACGTCATGCTTATTGTCATAAACACCGCCTGTAGTAGCCATAATTTTAAACTCATGTTTATTATCAAGAGTTGTAGAAAATTGACTTTTACCCAGCGTAATAGTTCTTACTGGATATTGATAGGCAAAATAGACCGCCTGATATTTGTAATCAGGGAATTCCCAACTTCCATTATGACATGCAGTTAAGACTGCCAATAGAACTAAAAACGTAAAAAGAGTCTTTTTTTTCATCTGTCCCAATTCTTGTTTTAAAAAGTTAGTGAATCGCATCCAATGTTTATTGCCATCCATAATTTTGTTCCAAAGCGTTATATTTTAAAACTGCATTACGTGGGATTGGACCGAAACGCTCATATTTCTGATAATCCCTTTTCTCAACAGTCATGGTAGGATTATGTTTTCCATTTTCAATTTTATCTCCCATCGCTGTTTCTTTCAGATCTTTATTCCAACGACGTAAGTCCCAAAAACGGAAACCTTCAAAGCATAACTCTATCCGGCGTACATTCCTGATCAGCTTGCGCATACTATCTTTATTACCACCTACAGACTGCAAATAATTATCTGGTTGACTAACGCCCTCTCGTTTTCTGATAGCTTCTATTACATCATAAGCTGAAAAACTAAAAGAGCCTGTTCCCATTGGTCCCCAGGCTTCGTTGGCAGCTTCTGCATAGTCAAGATACATTTCGGTATAACGAATACGGGGTATATAATGCTGCTGAGGATTGGTATTGTTAGGATCGAGATTAACATTTTGACGGAGCAATTTACGCAGATAGTAGCCCGTACGTGTTGAGGTCGATACTTTATTAAGTGCATCATTAGTATTCCCATCTGCAGCGGTAGTAATGGTAGTACCCTGTGGTCCGGCTGTGCTACCATTCACCAGAATATATTTTTCTAAAAGCGGTACCCTGTTGTTATATGGATTTTGAGGATCATAGCCACTATTGGAATTATCAATAGGATAGCCGTTTTTCATCGGAAAGGCGTCCACCAAATTTTGAGTCGGATTTATACGACCATTCCCATAAAGCGTGGGAGGAAAATTTTGTTGTTCCAAATCACTGCTTTGGCCTTTGTCCGTTCTCCAAAGTATTTCGGGGGGATTATTTCCTGACCCTATGTTGTCGACCTCTGACGGGTCATTATACCAGGTAGCTCCATTGGAATCGAAACTGGATAAACCACCATGAAGCTTCAAAATATTTCCAGCATATTTGGCCGCATCCGCCCATGTAGTACTATTATTTGCAGACTTGTAAGCCGGGCTGGCAGCTAACAAAGAAGCTCTTGCTTCTACAGCCATAGCAATACGTCCACTCATACGCTGTTTCCCATAATGTCCGAAGACACGGTTATAATTATCTAAATCAACGTTTTTATAATTAGCTGGTAACTGAGATGCTGCGTTTAAATCCTCGTAATCCAGGGGGAGAAGCTGTTGCGCCTTTTCTAAATCACTATATAGTTGCTTCATGCATTTTTCAAATGAAGCACGGGATTTATTAAAGGTGGAATCCGGGGTCTGTGGATGCAACACTATAGGTACACCCAACAACTTGCCACTTTCACCACTTCCGGTCCATCCAGCATGAGCACGTAATAAATAATACATAAACAGTCCTCTTAATCCATAGGCCTCTCCCTTCATACGTTTGGCAAATAATGCATTTGCCTCTTCATTTTTGGCCCAACTCACCGAATCAGCGTTTGCAATCACAATATTCAAATATTGAATAGCAGCCCTGCTGTTTGACCATTGATTCAATGGATAATTGCTTGATGACCATTGGCCAAGAGCCATTTGTCGATAACTATTGTTGTTATCATTGCTAACGGCATTGTCGGTAGCAACATCAGTGAAGGTCCATGAATTGCCCGGTAGACGGTTATAGGCGTCTACCAAAAAGCCCTCAGCATAAGTTGCATTACCATACATGTTATCGAGCTTACGAATATTTTCATTAGCAGGCTTAAAAACATCACCGCAACCGCTGAAAAGAAGAACGACCGATAAGATAGATAAATAAGAAAATATCTTTTTAAACATAATCTCTTTAATATTTAATTCTTGATTTAAAAATTCGCTTTTAGTCCCACATTGTAGAACCGGGTTTGAGGCGTAGCGCCGACATTAAGTTCCATTATTTTACGGTTGGGAGAAATAGTCAGCAGGTTAGAACCACTTATATATACTTGCATTTTCCTGATAGACATACTTTGCACTATCTTTTCAGGAAGGTTATAAGTAATCTGTACCCTACTTAAATCAAAACGGTCGGTACTATACATCCAAAAACTGGAGGATCGGAAATTATTACTGCCACTCTGGGTTGTAAGTCGTGGATAAGTGGCTGAGTTCTTGGTTTTTGGAGTCCAACGGTTGCGTACTACGGCAGAATATTTATCACTACCATTTACCCAGTAATAATCACCACCTTTGATCGCGTGTCCCCCAAATTGACCAGTTCCCAGGGCAAAAAGTGTCAAGTCTTTCCATCTTACTGTCAGATGAGCTCCAAAAGTTACGGGTGCGCCATACCATCCCGCCTTCCCAAGATAAACCTGATCCTGAGAATCTATAACACCGTCACCATTCTGATCTTTGTATTTAATATCCCCGGGCTGTACCGTTCCAAAATTTTGCGAAGGTGAATTTGTTATTTCTTGCTGACTCATAAACAAACCTTCACTTTGGAGTCCCCAAAGTGCATCCAGAGGCTTACCCTGAGTATTTTGATAATCATACTTATTTACTTCGGCTCGTCTAACTGCCTTACTTTCAAGATAGGTTCCGCTCATCCCCAGCGACCAATCTATGCCTCCAATTTGCTTATTAATATTTACATCAAGATCAAAACCTTCACGTTGATCGATATTATAATTGACATAAGGAACGAATGAAGAATTAGGATAGGAAGTATTAAAATAACTGGGATAAAGTACATCCGCCTGAACAACTCCACCACTCATTCTATTCCAAAAGAATGAACCATTAATGGTTAGCAATTTATTAAATAATGAGGCATCTATACCCGCATTGAGTTCTTTTCTCTTCACAAATGTTAGGTCAAGATTTTGTCCTCTGCGAGCATCTGTACCCTGTCTGCCAGAACCATCATTCCAATTGAAAGTTTCACCATCAGCTTGCGTATAACTACGTTCATATAAATAATAGCCTGGGATACTCAAATCGGTATTCAGAATACCCGCCGAAACGGTCAGTTTCAGGTTATCTATCGCCGATATATTAGACATAAAATTCTCTTTACTGATTCTCCAACCCAATGAAACGGTAGGTGAAAAAGCATTACGATGACCTTTGGCTAATTTAGCTGAATGCGGTATGGCACCACTAAAATCTGCATAATATTTGTGGCGATAATTATATCCCAGTTGAATACCAAGATTTGCATTGGTCGTCCTATGATAAACTCCAGACTCGGTTTGCTGAAATCCGCCCGCAACCAACACCCCTGAAATATGATTAACATCATTTATAGTGTGGCGATAATTAAACCGCCCCGAAAAAGCAAGGGTCTGTTGGAATTGACTATTACTGATATTTTGAATTCCGGTCTTGGAGTCTTTCCCGTATTTGGTTAGGCTCATTACCTGATCCTCTCCATTGTAGGCAACCCAGGAAGGTTCATATACAGCATAATCGTTATTATAAGCTTCATCAAATGATGATCGATAATCTACCCCAACCAGTGAATGGAAGCTTAACCCATCTAATACACTTTTTAAATCTATATCAATTCCTGTGTTGAACTGGAATTGACGACCAACGGATTGATTGGTTCCCCCGGCATAAGTACCGGCTACAGGATTGGTTGAATACAATTGAGTACCCCCCAAAAGGTATTTACCATCGATGACATGATTACTATTCTTTATCATTTCCTGTAAGTTCGAATTACTATCCGCAATCTTACTAATAGGAACAAGGGGGGCAAATCGATTGGGGCGCAATGAGGCAGCTTCACTCCAATAGTTGGTATTAACTCCCTGCTGATTATTATATATAACTGCAGCATCTACAGTAGCAGAGATGTTATTAGTTACATTAAGATCAACATTTCCCCGAATATTAAAACTATTGTTTCTATTATTTTTTGCTTCCCCAAAGTCTAACAGAGAACCTGTTGACAAAAAGCTAATGTTGGTATAATAACTAGCTGACTGATTCCCCCCTGAAATTTCCACATCCCCGTCATATCGATTATAAGCCTTCTGCAAATATTTAGAAGAATAAAAATTCACATTGGGGTAACGATAAGGATCTTTACCAGAAGCATAGTTATAAATGGTGCTTGTACTATACTGTTTTGAAAGTCCGTCATTCTGCCGGGCTTCATTATACAAAGTCATATATTCCGCGGAGCCCAAATAATCGGGATATTCTTTGGGCACAAACATTCCGTTATTTACCCGACCACTGATCTGTAGTCCATGACTACCTCCTTCTTTAGTAGTAATATAAATAACTCCATTTGCAGCCTGGCTTCCGTAAAGAGCTACAGCAGAAATCCCCTTCAGAAAAGTGATCTGTTTTATTGCGGATGGCATAACACTTGAAGCCTCACGAGGGACACCATCTACCAATACTAAATAGTTACTCATTCCCCAGATATTGCCATTAAATCCCCCTGTATATGCCTGCATCCCATCCAGACTATAGGTGAAGTAATTTTTCTTCATAATATGCGGCACATTAACGAACGAAACCCCTCCGAGGAGATCTTCCTTTTTTACTTTTTGATAGGCAGTTTGCACAGAACTATTAGAAGAATCCGCATACACGACCTTGGTCGAAGAAGAATCCTGCATTGATCCAAGAACTCCATCTGTATTATTCTGTGCTGATAATACCGCTGGGAAAAAAAGAATTACAGCAAATAGTACGGTTTTAAATGGTAAATATTTCATCATTTCTGTGTTTTTAAGATCATATATTTTTTTTAACTCCATAATATTACTGTATCAATAACCCGGGTTTTGTTTAAAACTCGCGCTAATGTTTACATCTTTCGTTTTAAAGGGTAACCAATAATCCCTTTTGATGTACTTCCGTTTTACAATGGGCTTTTCCTTGTAGTTAAGGACCATGTTATCCCGTGGATTATTAGGATCAAACGTATTCGCCCGGTCGAAAAAGGCTCCTGTTTTGTTGGCGTATTCGGGATCCGTCAATAACAACCACCGGCGCAGGTTGGTAAAACGATGCTTCTCATAGGCCAATTCTACGGCCCATTCACGCCTTACTACATTATCAATAAAATTTTTCGGGCCGTTATTTAAGCTACTCGTAAACTTACTATGAACGTGCCCGACACCAGCCCTGTCACGTATCATATTTATAGCATCGACTGGAGTCTTACTATAACCCGAAGGATGTCCATTGATTCCGTATCCCTCAGCAGCAGCTTCAGCATACATGATATAAACGCCACCTAAACGCATCCAGGGAAGATGTATATTCAGATTACTACTCCACCCATATCCGACATCGAATTTGTTAAAATTCTTTGGAATGAATTTGTATAAAAGAAAACCAGTAGAACTTCCTCCGGTATGGGGATCTCTATAAGTTCCTCCGGTGTAAAGGCTTGCATATCGAAGATTTTCGTTACTTGCAGACAAATTGCCCTGTATAACTTTTTCTCCGTCATATATGAAATCTTTATAAAATCGTGGATCCCGATTACGCCAGGGATGTTGCGGATCATAGCCCGAATTTGGGTCTGTAATAGGCAACCCATTCTTCATACCAAAGTTATCTACATAATTAGCAGTAGGATAGAAATTAGCTTTATCCTGTATTACACCCGGTTGGTATTGTTTTGCAGTATTATAAGCGGAATTCCAAGCACCATAATACGGACCCCTGAAAATGGCCTCCGTACCACCCGGTATCTTCCAATTTTGCCCAATGGTAGTAAAAAGTGATTGATATTTATCAAATGGAACCAAGCTATAATTTGCCTGTCCCGATTCAACCAGATTTAATAACTCAGCAAAAACATCCGCCGCTTTCTTGCAATACGCTTTGTCATAATCATGCGTATTAGACGGATCATAATCTTTGTCTGATGATTCATGCTTCATCAAAGGACTACCGGCCCAGAGTAGATCTTTACCCAAATAACCCAAAGCCATAATTTTATTAATACGTAATGCATTATTTCCAGCCGTTCGCTTTCCTACACTTGTATTATCCCAGTCAATTGGTAACAAATCCGCAGCTTTCCTAAAGTCTTTAGCTGCACTATCTGCCGTAGCTTGATAATTGAGTCGTTTTTGGTCGAACTGTGCATCAGCGGGAAGTGGCTTGGTCAGATAGGGAAGTCCTCCAAAATACTGCATAAACTGGAAGTAATACCATGCTCTAAAAAATAATAATTGTCCTTTAATTAAATCCTTTTCTTCCTGAGTCCCATCCATTTTATTTATATTATCGAGACCCAAATCTGCTTTACGTATGGCATACCAGCCGTCGCTCCATAGTTCAACTTGAAAATGACCACCGCCGGTGTGGCCGTCACCTTGATCCATCCAGGATGTATCCCAACCGTTATGCTCTGTTTGCCATCCCCACATATTTTCGTTGTCAAAATAGTTGACAACCTGGTAATTCATGTCACTGGAGGTTACTTCATCATCGCCCCAGTTCCAACTATTCGTCCAATACGCATTGGAAAAATCAGGAATGCCAGAGTACAGTTCTTCGACGAAACCCTGAAAATTATCAAAGTTTTTAAACGCCTGATCCTCAGATATACTAGATTGCTTAGTTTTATCAAGGTATTCTTTACATGATACCCAAATTCCAACACTTAAAAGTATACACAATCCCAAGAAAGCGGTAGTATATTTTCTCGACTTCATATAAACAAAAATTAGAAATTAATATTAATACCGAAGTTATAACGTCTGACCGTTGGGTATGCGCCCTGGGAAGCCCAGCCCGTCCCTGCATAGTTTGCTTCACGGTCATCTGGCATTTTGGTCCACAGCAACAGGTTATCCCCATTCAAATAAATCTTAACACTCTCTATTCCCAAATTCCTTGCCAAACCTGAACTGGGGCCAAAAGTGTAACCGATTTGCGCATTCTTTAAGCGCAGGTAGGAACCATCATACATATAACGACTGCCCTCACTATAACTATTAGCGTCGGTTCTCCAGCGAGGCATCTGAGTAGATGCGTTGGGATTACCCATACTCCAATAACCTCCATCTACAGTATACGCTAAGTCGTGCCCGCCCAAGCTGGAAAGCACTACTTGCCGGGTTACATTATTAACTCCATAAAACTGTACATAACCGCTGAATCCTTTCCAATTGAAACCAATTGATGCATTATATGTATTCTGCGGCGTCCCGGGAAAGCCGTACGGGATGTTATCTTTAGAATCAATAACTCCATCTGCATTATAGTCAACGATATATTTGCCCCCGGGTAATTTGTTACTGTCATTGGCATTAGATTTTGTACTTGCGTAAAGCTGGTCCCAAGAAGTATAGTAGCCATGACTTACATGGGAATATGCCTGACCTACTTGATGCCCTTCGCTCTTTTGATACTCCGGTAACAATGCCGGGTCATCAGCAAACAATACCTTATTTTTCGAATGTGTAACATCTATTTCAGACCATAGATTAAAACCACCGGCAAAAGTATGATTCAAATTTAGTGTTACTTCATATCCTTTATTTTGCACTTTCCCTAAATTAGCCGGAGGAGCTGTCTGTCCATAGTATGAAGGGATAGCTCTATTTGCACTTTCAATAAGGATATCTTTACGTTTATCCTTGAAAAGATCGACACTACCCTTTATCTGATCATCAAAGAAACCGAAATCAAGACCTAAATTGGTTTTTGTTACCGTTGCCCAATGCACATTCGGATTTCCTACAGAAGACACATAATACCATGTGTATGGACTTGGTGTGGCAGTCTCGCCTGTTGTTCCTATCGGCGTTTGCCCATCATTATTATTCGCCTTGCCTCCATAGCCCCACTGTGTCTTGTAAAGCCAACGTCCATTGGTGTTATCATCGCCAATTTTACCATAGGAAGCTCTAACCTTAAGATTATTTAAGAAGGTAAGTGACTGCATGAACTCCTCATTCGAAATATTCCATGCAACGCCACCGGATGAGAAGAATGCGAAACGGTGATCTTTATTGAACTTTTCCGAACCATTATATGACCCATTATATTCAATCATATACTTATGGTTATAATTATAGGTAGACCTGAATACCCAATTCTCCCGACGATGAGGAACTATATTACCCGTGGCATTTTGAGTACGGTTAAAAAGCGCCATTTCAGAAAAATTGTTCTTTTTGCCCAGCGTAAACTCGTAATTAAGTTGTAATTCATAGTATAATTTGCGGTATGTCGAATAATTCTGAATAGAACCACCGTCAGTCGACCAAATCGTTGAAGGTTGAAAATCAAACCGCGTATTTGAATCATATGTATTCGCATAAGTCACATCACCGGTCCAGGGATTAATGTATTTCTGCTGCGCTGCATTATATAAATCATTAATACCCCTGTTCCCTTCTATGAAAGTATTGTCCACCGCAATTTTACCTTCAAAATTCAATCCCTCCGTAATCATATCAAGATCTTGATCCAGCTCTAAATTAGTAGTAAGCTGAGTGTTCGTTACGTTTTCAACTCCACTTAAAGACAGAATTCGAACCGAATTATTAGGATCCGTGGTATTATTAGGATTATATCCATAACTACCATCAGGATACTTAGGCAAAAAGCCATCCGGTGGAGCAGAATATGCCGATATCCAATAATGATAATCGCCACCAGAAAACCCCCACGGTCTCTTCTTCACACCGTATGAACCAGAAACCTTGGCTTTTAATGTAGTAGAAGGTGTTATTTCGAAATCTAAATTAGAACGAACATTCAATCGTTTGTATCCAAATCCTGGTTGATATCCACGATCGTTATTAAACTGTTTAAAAAGGTCGCCTTCATCAAGGAAACTGGCATTGGCATAATATTGCACATATTCAGACCCGCCTTTAACATTCAGGTTGGCATGATATGACTGGGAGTAATCTTTAAATAGGACATTATCCCAATTAACATTCGGATAACGCATCTTTTCGGCCTGGGTTTGCGGTTTACGATATTTATTAAGCAGCTCTGGAGCTAAATAATCACTCCAGCTCGAAGGATCCAATGCTAACTCATGTACAATAGCCTCGTTACGCAACTGCAGAGTCCCATAAGAATCTTTTACATCCGGTAATTTTGAAGGAGCTTTGACCGTAGTATTTACACTACCGGTAATTTGAGCCTTTCCCTGAGTACCATTTTTAGTAGTTATAAGGATAACTCCATTTGCCCCCCGTACCCCATACACAGCAGTAGCTGAAGCATCTTTTAAAACTGTAACCGATTTCACCTCACTTCTATCAACAGTATTTAATGGTCGCTGAACCCCATCTACCAGGATAAGTGGAGATGAATCATGCCAGGTACTGCGCCCCCGTACATAAATCCTTGGTTCTTCCTCTCCGGGCAATCCAGTACTGGCTTCCGTAATAACTCCGGGGACTTTACCGGTTAAAGCCATACCCAAACTGGGTACATCTCCTGTCTTTTCCAAATCATTGCCCGAAACTTGAGTAACACCGGCAACAACACTTGACTTTGTTTGGGTGCCATAACCTACAACCACCATTTCCTGGCCGGATATGGTTTGCAATCTAAGAGCTACATTAATGGTTTGCCTTCCATCTATCGGTACTACCTGCTTCTTATATCCAATAAAAGAAAATACTAATGTATCCTGCAATGAAGGCACACTCAAGCTATATCTACCAAGACTATCTGATGAAGTACCTATTGTCGTTCCTTTTACCATTATATTAACCCCGGGAAGCGTTTCACCTGATTTTGCATCAGTAATTTTGCCGCTTACTACCTGCTGTGGAAGAACTTCTTTTTTAGTCTCCTTTTTGACAGATTTAGCATAAATACCATAGGTCTTAGGATTAATGTATTTAAGTTTTAACCCCTGATCTGACAGTAATTTTTCAAGAGCACTCTTAAAATTGATTTCATTCAGTGACCGATTCTGATCAACCTGCTTATTTTTAACTAATTTCGTACGATACAAAAACACCAAATCGAATCGCTTCTTAACAAGTTCAAGAACTTGTTTCAATTCCATCCCTTTTTCTATCGTAAGATTACTTTGCTGGTAAGATGAAAAATATTGCGATCCAAGTTGAGATTGTGCACTCGCCGCATTGTAAAGCAAACAAATTGCCGATAACACTGTTAAAACAATTTTAAAATAATGATGCTCAGAATATTTCATCATCTTGGTCACTTTTTGTTAAAAGATTCAGCTTTGAATTTTATTGATTTTTATCCCCTATAAAGACCGTATCTCTATCTGCAGACTGATAGACTGGGATTCCCGCCACTTTTGTCACTGATCGAACCAATTCCTCAAGTGATCTATAATAAATACCACCGTCAATTTTAATACCAGACAGTTTCGTATCCACAATTTGTACTTTAACATTAAATCGCTGCTCCACGAAACCTGCGAACTGTTTGATAGTCGTCTGATCAAACTGCATAAATCCGGTTGCCCAAGAAGTGTAAAAAGTAGAATTGACCTCCTTCCTTCTCAGGACTTTTGTTTTATTAAACTCCAACATTTGACCGGCTTTCAACGAGATATCGCTATCAGATTTTTCCTGATTCTTCGTTTTAACACGAACTTCTCCTTGTTGCAAGACAACACGTGAACGAGTCCTTTCAACTGAAACCAAAAATTTGGTTCCAATATCTTTAACTACACCATCAGGTGTTTCTACTTTAAAAACCGGAGCCGCTTGGTTCGGACCATCCTCTGCATCAAAATAGGCTTCACCTTCCAGTACCACGTCTATTGTATGCCCTCTTTTCTCGGCAATACTGTACGTAACAGATGAATTGCTATTCAAAACAATCTTTGACCCATTAGAAAAATTAATGGTCTTTTGCTCCCTGGACTCAGTCTTTATTGTTTTTTGCTTCGTGATCTTTGCTATTTGGGCGTTCTGTTGCCTGGTGCCGGAATAACCATATATTCCCAAGCCAATCAATGCCCCTAAAACCAAAATTGCTACTACTCGATAGGGCCATTTTGAAGAAGATCCTTTGGAGTACATTTTTGAAGAGGGTAACTCGGCCTTCCCAATAGTAGAACGATATAATCGTTCCCATTCTGCATCTATATCAGGCTGTGAAGGATCATTAAATTCGAAACCGGCAATTTCGGCCATTGCTTTTTTGGCTATCATTCGATTCCGTTCACTTGCTTCAACCCAATCATCCCATTTTTTTATTTCTCTAGCAGTAGGTTCCCCATTAATCAACCGGCGAAACGATTGATTATTAATAAGGTCCTGAATTGTATAATCTTTTTTATTCACTTGGTTATACATTTTTTGGGTTATTCATTATAGGAGAGTCAGCATTTGGCCCAGCGTACTCAAATTTTTTACTACTTTTCTTAAAAAATTTAGATTTTCATGGGAAAGCCGGAAAATTTGAATAGAAATGGTGTTAAAATTCTATACAGGATATAATGCTACTACGGGAAAAGAAGAACAGATATTCCAACCCTCTGTATTATGAATAATGCTTTAATAGCAACTGAAAAATCTACTCGAAGCACAACTCGGAAACTCCTGCTCAACGTTACCGAGTAGTATTTTACTCTCTCGATTTAAGAACTAACTGCCAATAATATTCTTCTGAATTAATTATAGAGTTTCGAAATACCATCAATTGACACCAAAATTCTCCGGTCCAATCGAATAATTTAGAAATGGATTTGCAAAATAACTTTCATTGAATGTAATTCTACAAATGATATAAATTCATATAACATTGCATATATAGAAAACCTTATTTCCCATGAAATAGGCTTCATCCTTCCTACTATACAAAGAAAAGAACCGTAATAAACAATGATACTACTAACTTCATTATCTCGGCATCCAATAACGATCTGAGTGTTTCCATAGCCCGATATACATGATTACGTACAGACTGGCGGTTGATCGATAATATTTCTTCAATTTCACCATAACTCATCCCATTATAGAAATGTAAATAGATAACCTCTTTTTGACGTTTGGGCAATTGATTCAAGGCGTCTTTTAATTCTTCTTTTTTTTGGAATTTCACTTCATCTCTTATAATGATATCCTCTTTAGCAAACTGTATTTGGATCTCATCGCTCACTCTGTCCAAGTTGTTAACCGCTCTGTTATTTGATTTTATCGCTCTTAATATTTTACGACGCAAAGAAACAAAAAGATAGACATTGGGGGAATCAACATGACTCATTTCATCTCTTCTCTCCCAAATGTTTCTAAATAATTCTTGGATACAATCTTTAACAAGCTCTGGCCGATTACACAATTTTATTCCATAACCGTACATCGATTTGAAATAACCATTAAAAACAGCCTTAAAAGACAAAGCATTGCCGCTGTAAACAAATTTTTCCCATGCAACCTTTTTATCCATCTTACCTATTCTTATTACTTGTATTAAAACCTAAAACAAGAAATGATCCATCCCCAAAAATAGAAATTTTACTTTTTCGTATCTTTAAATCGAATAATCAATTGATTTTTTGAGTTGGTCAGATTCTTGTCGTCACTAGTTAGCAACAAATCTATCAGCGTTAATTATTTTTAAATCTATACAGCAAATCATACAACCAATATTAGAAATAGCTATCCATTATTAACTAATCTTTGTTTAAAGAAACCCCATAAACAAAATTTGGATAACTTAAGCCCAACTTCGGCTGAAAAATTCCTTCCTCTTTTTACGTTTCTTTAGTTCTACTAATAGCCCTTTAGAAAGTTGAATTGTTAAATAAACGCTTTTGTAAAAAAAGTCAAATGAATTGCTCTTTTTTGTTTGTTATTTGCATTCTTTTTCATTCAAGGGACTAATCATTCTACAAATTTTTGCCGAATGTGTTGTAATCATTTAATAGGTAATTACTTCATCATTGGTTTAAGCCCTTAAAAATATATTCTTTTGATAAATTTTCGGTAACAAATGCGAGCTAATTGTCTCATAAAAGAAAAGACCTCTCAGATATAACTCTGAAAGGCCCTCAATTTTAAGTATGTTATGATGCTACATTAATTTCAGATCATCCCGAGAAATATATATAAGCACTCAGGATAGCTACAAATAGAAGACCTGAAAGCGCAACATCCACCCAATTCCAACTTTTCCTTGATTCTATACGGTCACTTTCTGAAAGGGTCCCATATGTCAGACCCGCTATCCTTTGATATTCGGGAGGTTCCGTTGCATAGCTCACAGCGAACATAACAACGATACAGATCAAGAAAATGGCTAAGCTGTAATACTGGAAGAAAATGTTGTGGATAATCCACAAAAATGATCCTGACTGGTAATGAAATCCTTCAAACAAATTAGCAGGCGTATCAACAGCCAAACGGAATAATCCCAAGAAAAATCCTACTCCCAGGGCCCACAAACAACCTTCTTTATTGAGTCGTTTGTTAAAAATACCCAAAAAGAAGACCACAAATATCGGGGGAGCCAAATACGATTGAACGCCCTGTAAATAC
>Ga0102962_1000596_pt1 | contig 16491 bp, 26 predicted proteins | sample SalPonF2_C_D2_MG_FD_84519 | JGI IMG/M metagenome (GOLD analysis project Ga0102962, IMG submission 84519) | Salt pond soil microbial communities from South San Francisco under conditions of wetland restoration - Salt Pond MetaG SF2_C_D2_MG ...
AAGCCGAAGATCCAGAATTTGCGGACGTGCCCTTCTAGAGTTTACCTTGGACTGGTGTTTGAGGCCCGACCGGATCGGGCCTTTTTTCTGTCTGGCGTGTACGTAGTGTTGCGCGTAGCGCCCGTTTCTTGTCGAGAAAGGTCTCTAAATCACCCTCGCTGTGGCTGCGATGTGCTGTAGCCTTTTGTGTACAGATAGTCATTTCTAGCAAGGGAAGTGAAGGCATGTTGGATTCAGTTGCCTCGAAGGCCATTGCCCGAGAAGAGTCCGTGTTGGTGATCGACCCGAAGGGCGAGCGCGATTGCCGCGACTCGCTCAAGCGCCGCTGTGAAGCGGTGGGCCAGCCCGAGCGTTTTACCATGCTTGACCCGAGTGACCCGGCAGACAGCATCCGTATCAGCCCGCTGAGCCACTACACCCGCGCCACGGAGTTGGCTATTCGCATTGCCGGATTGAGTGCGAGTGCACAAGTCGAAGACGATCCCTTGACCTGCTTCGCGACCCTGGTGCTGACCAGTATCATCAACGGGATGCTGCTGGTGGGCGAGACGCCGACTTTGGTGGCCGTCAACCGCGCCATGACCCACCACGGCGCGCAGGCGTTGCTCGAGCGCGCCCTGGTGACGTGGTGCCGGCGGTATGTGGCTAACTGGCCCGCCAGGGCCGGTGCCTATATCGGCAATGCCGCGCCCGGGAAGGCGACAGTGGACGCGCTGGTGCGTTTCTACCGGGAGCAGGCGGGCGAACAGGCGCGGTGCCCGGAACTCGACCACCTTCTCAGCGTCTTCGAGCACGACCCAGAGCACATGCGCAAGATGACGGCCCCGCTGATGTCGGTGCTCGCCTCATTAACCGACGCCGACATTGGCCCGCTGCTCTCACCGGACCCGCACGATGGGGGCGAGATCGGCGATCTGGCACGTCTGATCGACAACGCCGGTGTCTTCTACATCCGTATCGACACACCATCGGAGCCCACGACGGGGGCTGCCATCGCGGCGCTGATGCTGGCCGATCTCACCGCCTTGGTGCGCCAGCGCCGGGATGCCTCGCTGCCTGACACCCCCATCAACGTCTTGGTCGACCCCGCCACGGTCAACCCCGCGATGATGCGCTCACTCGACAAAGCGCGTGGCGCGGGCATACGGGTGCGGTTCGACGCCTAAACGCAAGCCCGTCGGCCCGGCGGGATGCCAAGCGGGCGACAGACCGCACCCACCGGCGCCGGTTGTTTGCCGCCTCGAACAGCCAGGATGCTTGCGTCATCGCGGCCCCGTGCGAGCCTGGAATCAGGTTTTGTTGCGATGGCGCAAGAGGTCTCATGGGCTTCGTCCAAAGCGAACTGTTCGCGTTGTTCGACACGCGCACCCCGGCGGAGAAGATCGAGCCGTCGGAACAGATCGTGTCCTTATTACCACAGCCCACCACCACTCTTTTGGTGAACATATCCGGGGGCAAGGACAGCGACGCGATGCTGCGTTGCCTGGTCGAGCGACACGAGCGCGAGGGCTGGCGCTGCCGGCTCACCGCCATCCACGCCGATCTAGGGGCGATGGAGTGGCGAGAGAGCCTGCCGCACTGTGAGGCCGTGTGCCGCGAGCTCGGCGTTGAATTGGCGGTGGTGCGCCACGCGAAGCACGATCTGCTCGAAGGCATCGAGGCGCGTATGGAGCAGCGTCCCGACGCCCCGCCCTTTCCCAGCGCCGCGGCGAGGTTTTGCACCGCCGGGTGGAAACGAAACGTCATCGACCGCTGGATTCGCCACCACATCGGCAAGGACGAGGCGTGCGTGTGCGCGATGGGTCTGCGGGCTGCGGAGAGCCGCGCCAGGGCCAGAAAGCCGCACTGGCAGCATCGCAGCGGCGCGCACTCCGAGCGCAAGCGCCGCACCGTACTCGACTGGAACCCGATCCTCGCCTTCGAGCTGACCGACGTGTGGCTCGTCCTCGGCTACACGCTGGACGAACTCCACGCCTGGCAGAAGCGCGTCGCTGGCTGGCGCGCCCAAGGGCTCACGGGTGCTGCGCTGATCCGGGCCATTGCCGACGCCGGATTTCTAGCGCACCCGGCCTACGCGATGGGCAACGAGCGTCTCTCCTGTGCGATGTGCGTGCTGGCCTGTGCCGCGGATCTCGCCAACGGCGCCGAGGCTAGAGCTGATACCTTCCAGCGCTTGGTCGAGATCGAGCGCAAGAGCGGTTTTTACTTCCAGCAGGGCAAGCCGCTGGCCGAGACCGTCGAGCGTGGGCGCACGACGCCCGAGAAGGCCGCTTGAAGGCGGCCTTGCAATCGAGGCGCTATCGGCACGATAGCGAGTGAATTGATGCCAAAAAGGAGGCTCGGCATGCCAGACTCATTTCAAGAGCGCGTGAACGAGTGGATGCACGAGTGTTTCGATCCTGTCGTCGCCGGTGACACCTGTGAACGTAACTTCCGTTTTTTGGAGGAAGGGCTCGAGCTGGTACAAGCGTGCGGAGCGAGCAGCGACGACTGTCACAAGCTCGTCGATTATGTGTTCTCGCGCCCGGTCGGTGAAAAGCCCCAGGAAGTGGGCGGCGTGGCGGTCACGCTGGCGGCGCTTTGCAATGCACAGGGCTTGTCGATCGAGCAGTGCGGCGAAGACGAGCTTGCGCGCGTGTGGGCCAACATTGAGCGTGTTCGCCAGAAACAGGCCAACAAACCCATCCGCTCGCCGTTGCCCGGCTTCGTGGACGACGACGAAGACTGAAGGTACTCACGATGACTGATGCGTGCATCCGGTTCTACCGCGCCAACGAGCGCCCCTTCGGGGTGTTGAGCAACCTCTACCGTCGCGAGGTGGTCATGGACGGCACGCGCTTTCGCTGCGTCGAAGATGCGTACCAGAGCCGTAAGCCACGCCGCCAAAATGTGCGGGCGTGGCTGCTGGCGGCGCCCACGCCGGCACTGGTCGCCGTGACCGCACATGCGCTTTTGCACTGGGACATCGCGCCGGGTTGGTCACGCTTTCGCTACGCCTGGATGTTGCGTTGCCTGCAAGCGAAGTTTCGACAGCACGCCGACCTTAGCGAATTGTTGGTCGCCACCGGCGCGGCCCAGATCGTCGAGGCGGCCAACATCGACAACGAAGTGAACCGCCGTTGGGGCCACGTCAATGGGCGCGGGCGCAACCTGCTGGGGCGGATGCTGATGCGTGTTCGCGCCGAGCTTGGCGGCAGTACCTATGACGACGGCGAGCTGCAGGCGCTCATTGAACGGGGCGAAGCCCTGTTGGAGGCATCATGCGTGGAGTGATTTGTTGGTGGATCGGCCATTTCCCGCAATGGCAGGATGGGCGCTATCTGGACAATCCGTGCGCTCTGTGCGGACGTATCCTCAGCTACGACGATTTGGTTAACGAGGGCGTTTGGCAGCGCTTCGTTGACCGCTTTCGCAACCGTTTTGGCCGCTGCCCCGATTGCGGCAAGCGCTTCGGGGACCATAGTCGTTGTATTCCCTTTTGACACAACGAACACAGCTACCTGATTAATGTCGAGACTCAGCGGCCGAACATAGAGGCACCGGGCAATTCCTGTTCAAACCGGGCCTGACAGCAACAAACAGCCACCATAGGCCACCTTCCATTGCCCCATGGCCAAAGGGATTGCTGTAAGGCGACGCTGATATCAGGAGCCCGTTTCGCTAGGGGAACGGGAGGACTTCAATGAATCGCGGACATAATGCGAACAACAAGGGACTGAAGGACAGGATTCAAAACTGCTGGTATCCCGGTATTGATTACAATGAATTGATGAGAGCCGTTTTCCCGTTCGAGAGTTATCCCGAGGCCTGGAGATACGCTTCGCACGGCGGTCCGCCGGGTTGCGCGATGGCGTTCAACCGGGCGATTCGGGAAATGGGCGGTAATCGAGACAGGACGGACAACACCGTCTGGCTTGCGCACGAGTCGACGGATCGAGCGTGATCAGGTAGTCATTTTCTCCCCTGTTACGCGCGCTGTATCCGACCACGATTAGGGCTCGATTTAGCCTCGAAAGTGAACTGGCATCCGGTGCGGGCGGGTTTAGCCTCGAAGTGTGGATCGATCAGCGAGGAATTCGCCATGCAGGTAGCGGATATCGACATCGACATCGAACAGTTGGTCACGCTGGTGCCCGCCGCCACGCAGCGCCTTTGGGAAGTGCTGGGCGACGGCGAGCGCGCCGGCCAGGTGGGCACCGAAATCGGTGTACTCCATCTCAACAGAGCCCACGTGCACGAGATCGTGTTGAACTTCGAGGACGGCGGCGTCGAAGGGTATCCACCCATGGACTTATTGCCGGCGGACTGAACGCCCACGCCCCACTCATTCATTTGCGCTGCGTGTTGGCGGCGGCGTCCGAGGCGCACGCGCGACAGCACCCTTTGGGTTGGAGACGGTGATGAACAAAGCGATCGAACACTGGGATGATGAGCGCCAGATTGGCAACGGGATCATCGTCACGCTGTACTTCGGGTGGAGCTTCGAGCCCGGCGAACACCAAGGCGTACGTGGGTTCGACACGGTACGTGAGGCCCGGGAGGCGACCCGGCTCAAGGCCTTGTATCGTTGCCGGTGCCAACAGTGCACACGCCAAAGCGACAGATAGTGAGGTGAGATATGCCACTCGGCAACCAAGATCGGCAGAGTCTAAAACGCGGGGTTCAAACCGCCAGGACACTGGTCGGCGATCTGAGCGAGATCGCTGGCGCGGACAACCCCTGGCTCGCACAGTTCGGCGTGGATCTGGTCGAGCAGGCGTCGACGCTCAAGACCAAGCTCGAGCAGCTGGATGGCATTGGCCGCGAGTGACGCCGCTACTCACAATCCAGCAAATCGAGGTAATCCGAAACGACCTTACGGCAATGGGCGGGCGTTGCACCCCGCCCCTGCAGGCGCTCGTAGACAAGTGCTAGGATCTGGCCCTTTTTCTCCGGCCTGAGCGCTATCCCCCTCTCACTGATCAGCGGTTCGAGAACGGAGACAATCGTGCCCATCAGTTGCGGATCAATCCTGTGGTGAAAATGCGCATTGGGCTGTGCCGTTCGATGTCGCGCTTGGTCGCAGCGTTGGGTCGCCATACCTCGTATCACCTCTCGCACGTCGCTGATTTTGCGCCAATCTCAGCTATTGTCGAACAACTTTAATTGGCTAAGCGCACTGCGGCTTTTTGCGGCCAATGCCTCTGGCGTGATGGGTCTCGCCGCGCCCGCCGATCCTACCCTGAACTCCACCGCGCCGGCGTCCGAGCCGACACGCAACACGCCCTTGTTGCAGGCCAGCCAGAGCATCGAATCGACCACCGCGACCCCATCCCCCGTCGCCGCGCTTAAATGCTCGCACAGCGCCTGACAGCGCCTCCAGCGCTCGCTTACCGGCCGTCGCGGGCGGTCGGGGATGACGCTCAGCCGGCATAGCCAGATGTCCGGTTTGGCCACGTCGGCGCCCAGGTTTTTAGCGAGCTGGTACTGGGTATCGTCGCCGATGAACGGGATGGCATGACACCAGGCCAGCAATGCCTCCGGCTCGCCGGCAGGCAGGGCTTGCCACGTCTGGAAGTCGCGCTCGCGCTCGCGCCATGCCCGCTCGATGGCCGCCGCCTTGGCACGGTAGCCGAACGCGCCGACCACGGGCGTGCCCGAGCGTATGGCCGCCCACACCTTGTGCTCGATGGTGCGCGCGGCCTGGGCCGAGCGCCCCGCGCAGAGAATGATCCAGACAATTTCTGCGGCGAGCTGTTCGGGGGTGCGAGGGATGCGTGCTGGCGATCGGGCCCAGTTGTACATGGGACGCCCGTCCGGGTCGTGGGCGATCAGCCAGTCACGGGCCTGGCGGTACAGTTCAGCGCTGATGCGTTCCATGGATATTGCCTTCGCGCCCACGGCTCATGTAGGCGCCTGTCGTGCTCGCCTTTATATGATCGCGCACGCTGAGCCTGTTTTGAGCGCCGATTGCGTGTCCATGCCACCGTTTTTTGAGGCTGATGTTTGGACGATGCCGGGTTAGCCTGGAAGCGACTGCATCGACTGACAGGAGCCAACGCGTGGAAGATCAGATCCCGAATGACGTGCTGGATGCGATGATCGACGCCTTTTTCGGCGGGGCACGGGCGCAGGATTTATCCGAGTGGCGGACGCGTATGCGGGCTGCGCTTGCGGCGCTGCGCCGACAAGGGTTTGAGCTGAGCAAGGTGGGTGGTGCGTCGGCCGCCCCCTTGCCGTGGCAGGCGCTGGCCGCCGAGGGCTGGGCGATCGTGGGCATGAATCACTACCGCCAGGGCGGGGAGAAGCACTTGTTTTGCTCCATGGCCCGGCATGGGCGCTGCATCACCGCGGAAGGCACCGATGAGCGTGGCGTTTTTGAAGACCTGCAGGCGCAGGCCGCCCGTGTGGAGGCATCCGAGAACTGACCGTCAGCGCCACCAGCGCGCCAGCCAACCTTGGAGCCGCCCCGCCAGATCCCACCAGGCCCGCGCCTTCTCGCCCGCCATGAAGGGCCAGCACACCCACTTCTGAGTTCGGGATGCGGGCCGGCGAGCGAGCCAACCACCGCACTCGAGGCAGCATTCACCAATGCCGAGTGCAAAACCACCTCCTGAGCGAGGTCGCTGACGGGCTATGGCTGCTGAATCAGGGAGGGGAATGGCACAACCTCCAACATGGATTCCAAGGTGGTGAGCGTGAACACGCGTCCTTCCGTGTCACGCACTACGGGGCCGAGAGCATCGTTGATGCGAGCCCAACCGATTCCGCCCAGCACGGCAAAGAGAGGCACGCCGTTCAGCCGCACGGACTCCTCCTTGAGGCCCGCGAAGCGTCCCGCCTTGTCTCGCGCTGTGCCGCCGTCATTGGTGCCCTTGCATTCGAGCATTGCTTTCAAGCTGTCGTCGCTCGGGTCGAACACGACGAAATCGGGCGCGGGCGTCACGTCAACCTCGAAGCGCCGCGCGATATCGGCTTGATTGTGGCTGCCGGTGCGAACGAAGGAAATACCGTTGGCCCTGAAAAGGGCTTCCACTGCATCTTCGATCAGGTCCCCGCGTTTGACCGAGGTCGCGTCGAGTACCTGACGAAATGCGCCACCGTAATGGCGCTGATGCAGAAAGACGCGCAGGGGAACGCCGTTGGTTGCGTAGTGGCGCACACTGTTCCACCCATCTTGCGTGTCGGGCTTGTGCTGCTTGCTCTTGTGCCCGGGTGGGGCGTCGCCGAACAGGTCTCCGTCCATCGCCATGGTGATGGTCCGGGCCGCGATCCGCGCCTGCATCGTGGCTTTGGCGAGCGCCGCCTCCGTGCTGGGCGGTGGCGCGTCGATGCTGCTGTGCTCCATAGTATCGACCCGCGAAGCCGACAGCGGGGTGGTCCCCTCAGGGGCGCTCGCCATCGACGCATAAGCAAACTCGCTCTTGGTGAAGCCGAGCAGGGTACGAAACACTAGCAGTGTGCGTGGGCAAGCGAGCAAGGCAGCTTGTAGCTCGGCCTCCGACACACGGGTGAACCTATCGGTCAGCCGCACCGCCTCATCGTAGGCAGCGAAGAAATGCGGCGTCTCGTAGAAATCCGCTTCGTGGATGAAGGCGAAGTCCGGCGCGAGGTGCGGCATGTACAGTTCGCGTGCCACGGCCGCATAGATCGCCCCCTGATCCTCGGTGCCGTGCCGTCGCGGTACCAAACGAATCTGCTGGATGCGCTGCGCCCAGGTGTGCGCCGACAGGATAGCCTGAATCGTTGAATCGACGCTCACCGGTTCATAGTCCCATCGCGTTGACAAGACTGCCGGGCGTGTCGTCGGCCAGATCGGCGCCGATGCGGCGCTTGCCCTCTCTCACAAAGTCTCCGTGCAGCTCGATGCCTGCCGCTTTGCGCCCAAGTCTGCGGCCCACCACCACCGTGGTGGCGCCACCCGCGAAGGGATCGATCACCACCCCAGCGGCCGGCGACGCGGCCTTGATGAAGAATTCGGCCAGCCCCTCGGGCATCGCCGCCGTGTGGGCCACACCCCGATGCTGGTTATAGGTCTGGGCCACTGTCACCACGTTGCCGGGATCGGCGCCCCCCAAGAGATAAGTCTTGGTACGGTCACGACCGAAGCCGGCTTCGGTGCTGCGCCGGCCGAGCTTGTCCTTTTTGCGGCGTTCGATCTCGGATGCGTCAGCCTTGTAGGGCACGCGGATCGCGTTCAGGTCAAAGAACGGCTTGGGCCCACGCGCGAAGTGATAGACGTACTCGAAGCTATCCTTCGTTCTGGGGCCGAACTTGCCGGGTACGGCGTTAGGCTTGGCCCACACGTAGGTTTCCACCCAGCGCCAGCCCATGTGCTGGAGAGCGAGAACGAGTTGGTAGACGTAGGGGTGGCGCTGGCCTTTAAGAGGCCCACGGTTAGCGACCCGGTTCTTGATATTGATGATGAGGCTACCGCTTAGTTTGGTCACGTCGTACATCGCCCGGGCGAAGGGTAGGAACCATTCAACGTAGCGATCCGGGTGAATACGGCTGTACGCCCGCGCATCGGCGTAGGGCGGCGAAGTGAAGAACAAATCGACACTTGCGCGCGGCAAAGCCGGCAGCACCGTCAGGGAATCGCCTTCCATGACACCTTCGCCCATCAGCCGGTCCATCAACTGGTGCCCGCTCTCGGCGAGCTTTTGCGGGCATTCGGGCACGACGGGGGCGGCCTCCGGCACGGTGTGTTTTGGCTGCGCCGTTGCCGTGTTATGGACCAACTTCAATGCCGACTTCTTCTCCATTGCTATGACTCCCGACTTGTGAGCCCTGACGATTGTTGGTGATGCTTCGTCGTCAGGTTTCGTGACGAAGCGCTTCTGTTGCGCGAATTTCCCTGACCCCGTTCGGCGGGCTGGCCCCGTTCAACGGGGAATAGATCGCCCTGCCCCTTCTGGTGGCGCTCGACATAGGTTTGCATGAAATCGCGCAATACGTCCGATGCATGCCGATTCTCGGCCAGGCAGGCCCCTTGGAACGCCTCGCGGAGTTCCCGCTCAACACGGATACGAAGGCCAGCGTCTTTGCCCGACATAGGGACAGCTTAGCCCATGGATACACAGTTGTGTATCCATGGGCACCCCACTTTGAAGACTTGCAGGCGCAGGCCGCCCGTGTGGAGGTATCCGAGAACTGACCGTCAGCGCCACCAGCGCGCCAGCCAGCCTTGGAGCCGCCCCGCCAGATCCCACCAGGGCCGTGCCTTTTCGCCCGCTATGAAGGGCCAGCACACCCACTCCTGAGTGCGTGGGTGTGGTCCGGCGAGCGAGCCGTCCGGCAACCAACGCAGCAGCAAGGGCGTGGCGGTGCGGCAAGGCTTGCACACGCCCCAGCCGCGAATCTCATAGGTATCGCCCCAGCGGTTCACGCGCATGCGCATGTTGCGCTGCTCGATCTCGGCGCCGCAGCGTGCGCAGTTGAGCGTGATCTCACAGAGTTCGCGGCCACGGGCGTTGGTCAGTGGCAGGCAATCGGTGAGCGGGCGGCCGTTGCGTATCTCGGCCAACTCGGCTTCGGTGGGCGGGTGAAACCCTTGCTCCTTATCCATGTTCTGCGACTCCAAAACTTATACATCTACCAGAGATTACACACCCCACATCCCTGCTAAACCCCGGCCTCCTTTCTCGAAACACCCTCCCCGCGCGCGTATTAAAGGGTACGAGAGAGAAGCGTAAGGGCAAGTGAGGGTGTCCTAGGACTGGCGGGTGGAAGAGGGAGGATTGAGTGGCATATTTACTGGCCGATGTATAACTTAGAGAGGCCAACGCCTTAATAGCAAGCCTCCCGTATTTCATCCTCCCGGGTGTCGGATTCTTCGATCTCAGCGAGATCCCGGTAGAATTGCGCGTACTCATAGTCCATGTCTCTTGCCACCTCCAGCAGATCCGCGACCGGCATACGCAACATCTGCTCGAGCATCTCGAACTCGACCATCTTCGCCGCCAGGCACTTGCAATCCTCGGTGAACATGGCCCAGAAAACGCTGAAGCCACCGAACTCGCGCACATCGTCAATGCGCTCCCACTGACGCCGGCATTGCTTGTTGGTCGGCGCCGCCGTATCGCTGACGAGCAACCGCTTCCCCGTTCGGGGGTCGTCGACGAACACCTCAATGGTGTACAGGCCACACGGGCGATCCGACTCTATACTCATCACTCGCCCTCTATCCGCCTGCCGGCATCCGGTTGAGTCGGTGCAGCCCATGCACCACCCCGGCCTTGGCCACCACCACCACGTGCGCCAGCCCCGCCAGCAGCGTGACGTGCTGGGATTGCGCCCACACAAATCCCCACCCGGTCAGCGCCATCAACAGCCCCAGCACCGGCAGCCAGAACACCCGCGCCAGCGCGAAGCCGAAACCAAACACCGCCCCGCGCATCAGATCCCGTGCCCACATCCTTTTCCCCACTCAGTGCGCGCCCGCGCGCTTGAAGGCCCTTCACCTTCAGCAAGCGGGCGCTGTCGGGTTTGCCCCTACTCTGCGTCCGCTTCGCCGTGGCGCAACCTGAACTGCGCCGGCGTCAGTCCTTCCTCGATCGCCTCAATAGCGTCGTGGAAGCGCTCGTGCTCACCCTGCGGGTCATCGCCCCAGGGCTCTGGGATCTCGATATGCACAGACTTACGTGACATGGCCACCTCCAAGACAACGTGTATCCATAGGCCCATTGTCTCAAAGCGCGGGCTAGACACGAGGCGGGAATAGGCGCCCGATGCGGGCCAAAACCGGGTTGCGGCAACGGCGCCGGGCGATGGTTGCGCTACGGCGCCGGTGTGGCACACTCGCAACCAACGAACAATCGCAACCAACCACCGTGACGCCATGCCCACAACCATCCGAGACCCTAACCGAGCGCCCGACGTCAACCGCATAGAGCTTAGCGGCACCGTCGCCGCAGAGCCGACCATCAAGCGCGATTCGCGGGACTGCATTCAACGGATCGAGTTAAAGCTCGACGTTGCCTCCCCTATCGGCGACGGCGACAGGTTCCGGATTGACACTTTCACGGTAGCGTTTTCGCCGCACGGCAGGCCCTCTCTGTACACGCTCAGCCTGCAGGTCGGCCGCGACGCGCGTATCCGTATCAAGGGCCCAATCATTCAGCTCGGTATGCAATTCCTCATCCAAGGGCACAAGAAGCACTTCGACGAGGCGTGTGTCCTCGTGTTCGAGACCGAGGTAATCGAAGCCCGCGAGCCCGAAGCGCAGAAAATTCCGCCGATCCCCTCAAAGCCGATGGGCAATCGCGTGCGCCGCGTGCAACAGCGCCGCCAGGCTCGCAACGAGGTCCAGATCGGTGGGGATACCTTCAGGGTGTTCGATCCTAAGAGCTAAGCCCTTTGAAGTAGCGTGGCGGCTTAAATCAGCCACAGTGTGGTGTTGAGCACGTCGATGCCCAGCCCCACGGAACCCTTGACCACACCGGCACCGATATCCACGCCCAGTCCGGTATCGACGCTCGATGGCAGGCCATTAAACGATCCTTGCATCCAGGCTCGAGCGCATCCGAGCCGCTGCTTTCTTTGAAATCCCGGATACCTCGGACAACTCTTCCTTGCTAGCATTGAACACAGCGCCGGCGCTGCCAAAGCGTATGAGCAGCCGGCGCGCCGTTTTCACCCCCACACCCGGCAGCCCCTCCACCAAAAACTGGGCCATCGACAGCCTGTCTCTGGGTTTGTCCGATCGCACCGAGATGTCGTAGCCCAACCTCTTTCGGGCATGGCGCGTCATCACACACAGCATCGATGCCGTCTCCCGCGGCCCGCTCGTGTGGTGTAACGCCACACCCTCGATGACCGGTATCCACGACAGCGCGTCCTCCAAGGCTCCACGCTCAAGGCTGCCCCGCATGGCAAACACGTCCCCCTCGACGATCAGGATCGCGCGCCTGTATTCGTTTTGCATCCTGCTCAGCTGTGCGAACAATCGCCGGTCCACGACGGCCGCCACGAAATCGGCCGCGGCCTTTCGTCCAACGGCCACCCTGTTCTTCGTGCTCAGCACGTAGTCGGCGCCGCCCAGTTCCCTCACGGTGATTTCAATCCCCCACTCGCGCAAACACTTGGCGACCGTGCCCTTGCTCTCGCGACGGTCCGCGATCAGGCGCATCGCATTACCACTCATTGCCGTTCTCCACACGCCTCTCAACTCAGCATTGCCCGCAGTTTGTCCAGGTGCTGGCGCGCCGCCGGGTCCGGGGCCTGCTTCTCCCGTGCCACGATCTCGCCCAGTTCACGCACAAACGGCGATTCAGCGCGCGCACACTGCCTCTCGCCCAGACTCAGGCGCGTACCCGCCCCCGTGACCACCAACTCGTCACGCGCGCGCGTCAGCGCAACATAGAACACCCGCCGCTCTTCGCTCATCGACACGCGCTGGCCGGCCGCCACATCCGCGCCGCCGAGATAGACCACCGTTTTCGCCTCCAGCCCCTTCGCCGCATGCACGCTCATCAGCCGCAGCACGTCGGTATCGTGCTCGTCGGCGCGGTCGTCCTCGCCCGGCTCGAACAGCTCCAGATCGTCGAACACCCGCGACATCGAATCGCGGTGCTGCCAGAGCCGCTCGATCAGGCGGTTGAGCAGATGCACGCGGTTGGCGGCCAACGCGAGCCGGGCCTCGATCCCGGCCTCGTCCACCTCGCCTGTGTCCTCGTCTATCATCGTGGCGCGCCATAGGGCCTCCAATCGGGGTGCCAGCCATCGCCCCCAGGCGGCATTCAGCCGCCGCGCCAACGCACCGCGCCGGCTGATGGTGTCCACGGTGTTCTCTGCCCCGAGTTGCTGGATCTGCTCGTACACGGCCCGGCCTTCACCGAGCAACGCCACCAGCGCTTCGCCGCCCTTGCGTTTGCGCTGCGCCGCGGCCTCCAGTGCCGCGAAGCCGCCGTCGGCCCATAGCCGCTCGGCTTTGTCCTGGCCCATCCCCACGGCCAGCCGGCCCAACGTCTGGCTCCACGCGCCGCGCTCGCACAGCGTCCACGCTTGCGCCAGGCCCAGCGCGAAGCGCACCTCCTGGTGGTCGAAAAAACTCGTGTCGGTGACCAGCTCATAGGCGATGCCGGCCGCCTGAAGTGCCTTCTCGAGTTCGTCTTTGACGTAGCGGCTGCGAAACAGAATGACCGTGTTCGCCTTGTCCGCATCGCCCAGCCAGTCTACCAACGCTTTCGCTTCCTCCTTGTCGTCGCCAAACTGCCAGATCAGCGGCGGGCGGGCCTTGAGCATGCGCCGGCGTGCACGCATAGGCGCGAGCTCGCCATTGAGCGTGGGCGGCATCGCGCTCGCACAGGCGTTGGCCGCCGCCACCACCTTCGGCGTCGAGCGGTAGTTGCCGGCAAGCTCGACGATGTGCGCCTCCGGGTAGCGCTGCATATAGTGATCGAGGATCCGGGGATCGGCCCCGCGAAAGGCATAGATCGCCTGACGTTCGTCGCCGCACACGCACAGATTCCTGTGTTCGCGGGCCAACGCATCGCAGATGTCGAGCTGCACCGGGTTGGTGTCCTGAAACTCGTCGACCTGCAGATAATGAAAGCGCTCGCGTAGCGCTGCCCGCACCTCGGGCTCGCTTTGCAGCACACCGTTGGCGATCACGAGGATATCGTCAAAGTCAATCACGTTTGCATCGGCCGCCCCGCACTCGATGGCCTCGCCATAGCTCGCCAACCACTCGACGATGAAATCGGCCTGGATCTCGGTGCTGGCGACACGATCGGCGGCACGGGCCGCGCACGCATCGTCCATGTCTGTCGCTTTCACGCCCGCCGCGCGCACGATACCCAGGCCGCGTTGCATGAGATCGGCGCTGACGCCGGTCTTATCACTCGCCTTGCGCGCGCTCTTGGGCAGCGCCATCCAGGCATCGCGCTGGATGCGGGCCAACACGTCGCGGCGTGCGATACGTAGCCCCCGGCGGCGCTCCCACGCGCCCAGCTCGTCCATGTCGGCCAGCGGCTTAACGATCCAGCGCCAGGCGAAGCTGTGCAGCGTCGAGATCACCATCTCGCTCGCCGCTCGGCCCACCCTGTCCCCCAACCGCTCGGCGATCTCACCGGCCGCTTTGTTGGTGAAAGTGACGAGCAGAATGTTGCGCGCCGGCACACCCGCGGCGATCAGGTGCGCGGCGCGGTGCACCAGCACGCGCGTCTTGCCGGCGCCGGCACCCGCGCGGATCAGCACCGGCCCGTCGACGGCGTTGACGGCGGCCGACTGCGCCTCATCCAGCTCGCTCACGCCACCTCCTTGTGCGCCAGCAGCGAGGCGGCGTCGCACCGGCTGGCGCCGCGCTCGTCAATCCTTACGCCAAGCTCGGCGCACTCCCCCCTGTCGGTTCGATGCCGACACTGGCCGCATAACGGTCCGGCGGCGGTGAGCACGGCAACGCGAAAGCCCATCGACACGGCCTCGTCCGGGCCGTTGCCTGCCGGCGGTGGCGGCGCCTGTATCGCCTCCGGGGTTTCGGCATTGGCTACGTTCTCGCCAATCTCGCCCAAAAAATCCATGTGCGGTTGATCGGCGTTCTTTCGTGTTCTGCTTCCCACGGCAAACCTCGTTGGAGTGGATCGTGAATTTGGGCGCACCCTCCCCTTGCCAGAGGGTCGGCTGTCGGTACAAGGGGATCAGCGGATGCGCTCTGTCGGGGGTGCGTCGGCGTCTTCGAGCACAGCACGGAGTTGGCCAACGGTGTCGGCGTCGATGGTGAAACCCAGCGCCTTGGCTATGTTCTTGAACGATTCCAGCGTGCGTTCGCCGCAGGGGCTAAATGCCACATTCCAGGGCTGCAGGCTCAAACCCCACTCATCGATGACGTGCAGCTCGTCGAAACACCCCATGGAGTCGCGCTCGACCCAGCGCACGTTGCCCATCGCCACACCAGCGGGCTCGAGCACCTGATCCAGCAGGGTCTCTATGATGGCGTCGGCCGCGTTGGTCACCGACGCGCCGCCGTTGCGCTCGCGCCGGTCCACCAGCAGCACGAGCGCTCGCTCGCCGTCGCGCCAGATAAGCGCCGTGCAGTGGAAGGGCTCGTCGCCGCGCCGCAGACGTGGCGGGTGGCTCATCGAGGGGCACACGATACGTTGCGTTTGCAACATCACCGCCTCCCCCCGTCGTCGTCGACATCAGCGCTGAACTCGTCCAGGCGATCGAGCACGTCGTTCGGGGTGATCCCGCGAACGCTCACGCTGACATCGTCGATACTGAATTGGAGTTCGTTGTCGGTCTCGTTCCACACGAGCGAGTGCAGGCGGCTTGTGGCGTCGACACGCTCGCCGCGGCGATCACCGTTCAGGCTCGGCTTGACCTGCCGTGGGCCCGGGATCAACTGAAGCGCCTGCTCGCGCAGCTCGGCGATGTCGCGGGGACGAAGCACCATATCGCAGCGTATCTCCGCCCCAACATCCCCGACCCTCAACCACCCGTCGCGGCGCACGCTGCCGTCCGGCTGGGCATTGAGACAGGGTTGTATGTGGATATCGGTCATTCGTTTTCTCCGGTTTTTGAACAGGGCCTCGCCCGGGCGCTGCCGTGGACCGTAGCCGTTAGGCGCTCGCTGCCGGGCGGTGCGTGCGGCGAGTTGGAGCCATGCGCGGCCGCCGCCATCAACCGCGGGCGTGGCGGCGCGGGGCGCGAACGGTTGGTGTCGAGCGTTTTCACGATTACGCGGCACTCACCCGCCGCCTTGGCCATCGCCTCGATTTTATGGCGCCAACGATGCACCGCGCGGCGCAGCATTGCCCGCTCGTGCTTGCGCTCGACTTTATGCGGTACGCGATAAGACAGTGCCTCGACCACCAAGCCCGAGCGGCCCATACGCCCGGCCAGCGCCAGCAGTTCCCCCGCGCTGGCCCCGCGCAGCGCAATGCGCTCGCTGACCTGCCACTGCGACTTTGACTGACCCTTGCGCCGATGGAGCCGCTGTGCCCGATAGCCGGCCGTGCTCGCGTTCACCCCTTGCGGTACCTGCGCCAGCGCGGCTTTGACTTGCTTGGCTACCTGGGCTTGCGCGGCCACCGGGTCGGAGCCGCGCTGCTCGGCGAGCATCACCACCGTGAGCGCGGTGGCGGGCACGCGCTCGCTGACCTGCACGCGGGTTTTGAGTGTGGCCGCATCGGCGGGCTGTGCACGGGCGAGGGGCATGGTAGCGCCCATCACCAGCAGGCATGCCCCCAGCGCGGCGACCATCTTCGTCACCTGCATATCGCCCCCTTCGCTGGTTATGCGGCGTCTTTTTGGGCAATCTCGCGCTCGAAGTGCTCCAGCGCACTCACGAGCTCGCCCAGCGTGGGTATGGTGAAGTGGATCATCACGCCCCCGTACAACAGCACGGTCTCGCCGGTGCCGTCGTTGTGCGTGAGCATGCCGATGCGAGTGTTGGCACTGCCCACATCGGCGACGCGATCACCGAACTGGTTCGGCGTGGCGGCGTGCTCTGACTGCGGATCCAACAGGTTGCTCGCCCGGTATAACAGCTCCGCTCGATCGTCGGCCCGA
>Ga0102962_1000597_pt1 | contig 16475 bp, 13 predicted proteins | sample SalPonF2_C_D2_MG_FD_84519 | JGI IMG/M metagenome (GOLD analysis project Ga0102962, IMG submission 84519) | Salt pond soil microbial communities from South San Francisco under conditions of wetland restoration - Salt Pond MetaG SF2_C_D2_MG ...
GCCTCGATGAAGGCAAGTATTTCTGCTACGGGCGCGACATCACGGTTAATGCCATCGCCGGCAACTGGACCGGGGCGTACCTGATCTGTGCCGATCTGTGGAATCCGGCCCTGGTGCACGCCGTGTTGCTCAGCCGGCCTAATCTGCTCATTGCGCCCGCCAACTCGGCAAGCGGGGCGGTCAGCGACGAGTTCTCCAACGAGCAGAACTGGCTTGTCAACATCCGCTTCTACGCCATGGTCTACGGCACGCCTGTGATCATGGCGAACCGCTATGGCTATGAAGGTACGGACTGGTTCTTCTGGGGTGGCAGCCGCATCCTCGGTCCGCGCGGCGAGGAGTTGGCCGCAGCGGGCGACGGCGAAGGCATTATCAGCGCCACCCTGGGGCGCACAGCGATTGCGCGCGCCCGCTTCGATCTACCCACCCACCGCGATGCCAACTCGCCCCTTATCCAGTCGCTTTTGAACCGCCACCGCTGAGTCCCCAGAATACCGCTGTGGCAGCAGCGCGTTATTGACGCCTGTCAGGCCGGACAGCAATGCCCGTTCTGCAGGTGCGCCGGGGCGGCATCCGCATGCCTCCAATCCAGCGTGGCTGACTAAAGTTTTGCCGTCCTCACCTGCGCTGCGACTCGGCCTGTTCCTCCTGTGCGTCCAGCAGCACCGTGCCGGCGACCGAGATGAGGATGATCATCACCGTGCCCATCACCCAGGCGAAATACCACGAACCGCGGTCGCCCAGCAGGATGGCCAGGAACAAGGCGATCAGGGAAACGATCAGCCAAAACAAAAAGCGCCAAATACCTTTCATGACTGTCCTCTAAGCGCCGTGATCAATACGCGTGCTCGTCGTGCTCGATCTTCTCCGGGGTGACCTTGCCCCGCATCACCCAAAAGGCCCAGCTGGTGTAGATCGCGATAATGGGGATGAAGATGAGCGTGAACACCAGCATCCAGGTGAGCGTGCCGGCGCTCGACGAAGCATCCCACACGGTCAGGCTTTGGCTGGGATTACTGGACGAAGGCATCATAAACGGGAACATAGCCGCCCCCACCGTGCCGATGGTGCCGACCCACGCCAGCGCCCCCAGCCACCACGCGAGGTGGGAGTGGCCGCTGCGCGCTGCGCCCATCCCTAGGATCACGGCCACGTAGACCGCTGCCGGCACCACCCACAACACCGGGTAGGCCATGAAGTTGTGAAGCCAGGCGCCCCCGAGCGTGGCCACCGTTTTGTCGAGCGGAATGGCCGGTCCCGCCGGGTTGGCGCCGCCGGTGATGGCGTAGCCGCTCATCTGCGAGACCCAGATGCCGCACACGGAGAACAATACCAGCGCAGCGGTGCCGGCCCAGGTGAGCAGGCGCATGGCGCGTTCACGGATTTCGCCGCTGCCGCGGCCCATCACCATGGCGCTGCCCTGGTAGATGGCCAGGGCCAGCGACATGAGCCCGCACAGCACCGCAAACGGGTTGAACAAGGTGATGAAGCTACCCGTGTAGTACGAAATCATGTCCCAGCTGAAGTGAAACGGCACGCCCTCCAGCATGTTGCCCATGGCCGCGCCGAATACGATCATCGGCACGGCGCCGCTGATGAACAGCATCCAGTCCCAGCCTTTTCGCCAGCGCTGGGAGGGCAGCTTGCTGCGGTACTCGAAGCCGAGCGGGCGCACGATCATGCTCCAGAGCAGAACCAGCATCACCACGTAGAGCCCGGAGAAGGCGGTGGCGTAGATCGTGGGCCAGGCCGCGAACACGGCGCCGCCGCCCAGGATGAACCATACCTGGTTGCCGTCCCAGTGCGGGGCGATCATGTTGATCACGGCGCGGCGCTCGCCGTCGCTGCGCCCGTAGTAGCGCAGCGCCGCCCCCACGCCCATGTCCATCCCCACCATGACGCCGAGCCCGCACAGCAGCACGCCCAACAACAGCCACCAGATGAGTTTGAGCAATACGTACGGGTCCATGGATCAGGCCTCGCTCCACTGCGATGAATGAAGGGCTGGTGTCGGCGAGTCAGGCTGCGTGCTGCCGTCGGTCGGGCCCAGGCGGATGAATTTCACCATCAGGTACATCTCGATCACGATGAACAGCGAATACAGCAACACGAAACCGGTGAGCGAAAACACCATGTAGCCCACCGAGTGCGTGGAGGCAGACAGCCACGTCGGCAGCTGGCCGTAAACGGTCCACGGCTGGCGCCCGATCTCTGCCACCACCCAGCCGGTCTCGTTGGCCAGGAAGGGCACCGGGATCATCCACGGCGCGATGCGCAGCAGCCAGCGTTTTTTCGTGATGCGGTTGCGCACCGAGTAGTTGGTCGCCACGATTAGGAAAGCGAGCATGGTGAACGCGGCGGCGACCATGAAACGAAAGGACCAGAACACCGGCGCCACGGGGGGAATGGTGTCGCGGGCGGCCTTGTCGATCTGGGCCGGCGTCGCCTTGCCCACGTCGGGCGCATAGCGCTGCAGCAGCAGGGCATAGCCCAGGTTCGATTCATGGGCGCGGAACTGGGCCAACGCGTCCGTGTCGTGCGGGTGCTTGCTGAGCGTGTGCAACGCCTCCAGTGCCGGGATGCCGTCGCGGATTTTGACCTTGGCGGCATTCTCCAATGCGTGCGCGCCCGGGATGGCCTGGTTAAAGCTGTGCGTGACCAGCGGTGTGAGCACGTACGGGACCTTGACCTCGAAGTCGTTGCGCTGCGCCTTCTGGTCCGGCCAGGCAACGAGGTTGAATCCGGCAAGCGGCTCGGCCGTCTGCCACAGCCCCTCCATGGCCACCAGCTTGGTGGGCTGGGCATGGCCGTTGATGAAGCCCAGGGCGTCGCCCAGGGTGATGGTCGCCAGAATGGAGAAGACCCCGAACAGTGCTGCCACGCGGAATGAGCGCTTGGCGAGATCCAGGTGCCGGCCGCGCAGCATGTAAAAGGCGCTGATGCCGAGCACGAAGATGGCGGCGGTGACGTAGCCGGCCACGCTGGTGTGTACGAACTTCGCCTGCGCATCCGGGTTGAAGATGAGATCCGGAAAGCTGCTCAGCTCCATGCGCATGGTGGTGGGGTCGAAGTGAGACCCCACGGGCCTTTGCATGTAGGAGTTGGCGATGAGAATCCACAATGCCGACAGGTTCGATCCAAGCGCCACCATGTAGGTGACCAGCAGATGTTTGCCCCGCGAGAGGCGATCCCAGCCGAAGAGCATGAGCCCGACGAACGTAGACTCGAGGAAAAACGCCATCAGGCCTTCGATGGCGAGCGGCGCGCCGAAGATATCGCCCACAAAATGGGAGTAAGTCGACCAGTTGGTGCCGAACTCGAACTCCATGGTGAGACCGGTCGCCACGCCGAGGGCGAAGTTGATGGCGAACAGCTTGGCCCAGAAATGAGTCATGCGCCGGTAGATGTCGCGGCCTGTGATGACGTAGATCGTCTCCATGGTCGCGAGCAGCACCGACAGGCCCAGGGTCAGCGGCACGAACAGGAAGTGATACAAGGCGGTCGCCGCGAACTGGGTTCGGGACAGGTCTACGACAGTGCTCAGATCGTGCATGGTCTGATATCTCTCTTTGCGGTCCCCGCGGGAAGGGTCCCCTCAAGCGTGGTCTGGCGACTGGGCCAAACCGCGGCAGGGTAACGGACGAGGGTGCGGGTCCAGTTGATATGAATCAATGTAGTCTTCGGTTGATTGGGGACAGGCCGTCATGGCGCGCCGACCGCGAGCCCGCCGCGCCGCGGCCTGGAGGCAACAGAGCTGAAGTACGCCTCGTCGCGCGCGCTCAAGTGGCTCTGCAGGCGCCGGTAGTGAGAGCTGGTGTGCATGAGCTCGTCATGCCGGCCGCTGGCAACCAGGTGTCCGCGGTCGAAGACCAGAATCCGCTGTACACGCCGCACCCAGGCCATGCGGTGGGAGACCAGGATGAGTGTGCGCCCGCGCAGATAGGCGTCGAGTCCGGTCCATAGGCGCCCCTCGGTGGTCGCGTCCAACCCCTCGGAGGGTTCGTCCATGATGACGACGGGAGCGTCGCGCAGCAGCGCACGCGCGATGCCGAGGCGGCGTATCTGTCCGCCCGACAGTCGCTGCCCCTCTTCGCCCACCACCGTGTCGTAGCCTTGGGGCAGGGCCAGGATGTCGTCGTGGATGGCTGCGGTGCGCGCGGCCGCCACCATGCACGCTTCGGAGGCTTCCGGGTTGGCCGCCAGCAGGTTTTCCCACACGGTGGTGTGGAAGAGATAGATGCGTTGCGGCACGAGCGCGATTCGTGCGCGCAGGTCCTCGCCGCGACAGTCGTGCAGGGCGCGCCCGCCCCAGTAGATTTCGCCGCGCTGGTAGTCGGCCAGCCTCAGCAGCAGGTTGACCAGCGTGCTCTTGCCGGCACCGCTCGCCCCCACGATGGCAATGCGCTCACCGGGGGCGATGTCGGCGCACACGTCATCCAGCGCCCACGGATCGTGCGCGGCGTAGCGAGCGCTTACATGCTCGAAGCGCAACGCATCGTCCGTTGGCGCGGCAGCGGGCGATGCCGGCTCGCGCACCGCGGGTCGACGCGCCTCGAATGTGCGCAGGCGCCTGGTCGCGGCCAGCATCTGGCCCAAGGCCTGCCACGCGGCCGGCATTTGCGCGACCGCCTCGAAGCAGCCCATCACCAGCAGTACCGCCGGTGCAAAATCGACTGCGCCGACTTGATGGTCGCGCACCAGGGGCACCAGCAGCCAGGCCGTGCCCAGCACCGCCAGGTTGGTGAGCAGAAGCACTCCGGCGTTGGATAGGCCGGTCAGGCGCGAGAGTCGTTCCTGGTGCGCGATCCAGCGGCGACTGAGGCGCTCGATCTCGCGCCGCCGCGCGCCCATGGCGCCGAATATGGTCAGTTCCCCGAGCCCTTCGACGACGTCGACGACCGACGCCTTGAGCGCCGCCGAGGTTTCCACCGCGGCCTCGCCCGGGCGCCGGCCCAGCGCCTGCATCACAGCCGGCAACAGCAGCCCGGCGGCGGACAGCAGGGCCAGGTTTAAGGCCGCTACCGCCGGGCTGAACCAGGCCAGCACCGCGGCCGCGCCGGCGACGCACAGGATGCCCACGACCACCGGCGTGACCAGGCGCAAATAAACGTTGTCGAGCGTGTCGATGTCGGCCCGGATGCGCGCCAGCAGGTCGCCGCTGCGCAGTCCCTGCAGATCGAGCGCCGAGAGTGGTTCAACTTGACGATAGAACCACACGCGCAACGCCGTGAGCAGGCGCAGGGTGGCGTCGTGGCTGATCAGGCGTTCCAGGTAGCGCCCGCCGGTGCGCGCGATCGCCAGGGCGCGGATGATGGCGGCGGGCGTGAAATAATTGAACGCCGCGCCGCTCAGCCCGGCCGCCGCCATGCTTGCAATAAACCAGCCGGACACGGCAAGCAGGGCCATGTTGGCCGACAGCGTGATCAGGCTGCACAGGATGCCCAGTGCGAACCAGCCCGCGTAGGGCCGTGCCCGGGCCAGCCACCAGCGCAGCTCGCTCACGCCTCGCCCGCCTGCGAGCCTGCCACCAATCGGGCGTAAAGGCCGCCGGCATTCATCAGCGTCGCATGGGCGCCCTGTTCGCGTATGCGCCCGCCGTCCAGCACCACGATGCGGTCGGCGTGGCGCACGGTCGCCAGGCGATGGGCGATGACCAATAGGCTGCGGCGGCGGCCGAGGGCGCGCAGCGCCTGTACCAGACGCTGCTCGTTGTCGGCGTCCAAATGGGCGCTGACCTCATCGACGACAGCGAAGGGCGCATCCTTGACCAGCGCGCGCGCGATCGCCAGCCGCTGGGCCTCGCCTCCGGACAGGCGCACGCCGCGTTCGCCGATCGCGGTGTCCAGCCCGTGCGGTAAGGACTCGACGAAGGCGCGTGCCTGGGCCAGATCGAGCCCGCGCCACAATCGTTCATCGTCCGCGTCCGCCCGCCCCAGACACAGGTTGTCCCGGACCGAGCCGAAGAACAGGCGCGGCTGCTGCGGCACCCAGGCGACAGCGTCGCGCCAGGCACCGATGTCGATCTCGTCCAGGGGGACGGCGTTCACGCTCACCGCGCCCCCGTCGGGGCGCAGCAGGCCCAGCAGCATCAGCGCAAGCGTGCTCTTGCCGGCGCCCGACGGGCCAACGAGCGCCACCGTCTCGCCGGGGGCGATGTGTAAATCCAACCCGCGCAACGCCGTATGGCCATCCGGATAGGCGTAGCTGAGCCTCTCCGCGGCGATGCTCGGCACGCCGGCCCCCAGCACGTCGCGGCGCGTGCCGCGCCAGTCGATGACGGGGGCCTCGAGTATCTCGACGATGCGCTCGGCGGCGCCGATGGCTTCCATGCGCGCGTGATACACCGCTCCCAGGTTGCGCAGCGGCAGGTAAAACTCCGGCGCCAGGAGCAGCACCAGAAAGCCGGCCTGAAAGCCCAATTCGCCCCACAGCAGGCGAAAGCCGATCAGCACCGCCACCATGGCGATGCTCACCGTGGCGAGAAACTCTAGCACCAGGGAAGACAGGAAAGCGATGCGCAGCACCGCCATGGTGCTCCTGCGGTAATCGTCGGAAAGCCGTTCGATGAGGCGTGCCTCGCGGCGTCCCAGGTTGAAGATCTTAATCGTGCCAAGCCCCTGAAGGGCGTCGAGGAAATGCCCGGAGAGCAGGGCCATGCGTTGCCACTGACGCTGATTGAGCCGCTCCGCACCTTTGCCGATCAGAATCATGAACACGGGAATGAGAGGGGCGGTGACGAGCAGGATCAGCCCGGATACCCAGTCGATCGGCGCCACGACCGCCAGCATCGCGACGGGCACCAGCACCGCGAGCGCCGTCTGCGGCAGGTAGCGCCCGTAATACGCTTCCAGGCTTTCCACGCCGTCGGTCACGCTGTTGACGATGTCGCCGGCCTGCATGCTGCGTTGCCATGTCAGTCCGACAGATTGCAGGTGGCGCATGAGCCGGTCACGCACGGCCAGTTTGACGGCGCTCGACGCGGCGAAGCTGGCTCGCTCCATCGCATAGGCCAAACCCGCACGCGCCAGTAACGTGCACGCCAGCCCCAAAAACGCGGGTTCCAGGGCAGCCAGGCGCAGGCTGCCGAAGATGACCGCGTTGGCTACGTGGGCCAGCAGCGCTGCCTGTACGATGAGCAGCACGCCGCTCGCCAGCCCCAGGCCAACGGCCCAGCTCACCGGCGCGCGCACGCGGTTACTTTGCGTTCTGAGCCAAAGCGTTGGTTGTGGCGTCGAGGTCGGCATTGTCTCGGGGAAAGCGCAACGGCTGGCGGCGCGGGAACGGCGCACCATCATGCCCTGAGGCCGGCATAGCCGACAAACTTAACGCACCTTGAAGCTTCCCTTTTTGATCTGCATCAAAGTGCGGGCGGATATGGCATGGCCGAATATCCCGATCTGGGACGCGCGACGCGCTGGGTACGGTGCTCTCGCTCGCGTTATTGGGTTGACCTGTATCAACTTCGATGGCGCCCAACTACCGTAGACTGCTGGTGCATTCGGAGCACAGCCAGCAAAGGGGGGATCGGGCCATGGACAACGCTTCTGAAGCAGCCGGGCAATACGCGGATGCCTTCCAGCGCATGGGTGAGTCCTTGTGGGATGCCTGGGGCGCCTGGGCCAGTGCCGGCGCGCAATCCGGCACGCAGGCTGGCGGCAGGGCACGCTACGCGGCCGCTATCGATGTGGCGGAAAAACTGGTGTGTGATGCCCAGCAAGTGCAGTCGGACTGCATTGAGCTGTGGCGTACCGTTGCCCATCCCCTGCGCCCGCGTTCCGAAGTGCGCCATCTGAGCGATGGCCTGGATGCATTCAGCGAGTGGACCGAGGCGTTGCTCGCGGTGCAGCGCGGGGCTGTGCGCAGTGGCTTTGAGGCGTTGCGCGCGGCGGATCACAGTGCAGCCTGGAGCAAAGCCGCCGAGATCGCGGATCCGCAGAGTACGTTCGAGCTCTGGAATGAGTTCGCCGACTCACTGATACGTGCCATGAACTGGCCTGCAGCGGGTGCGGCCGAGTGCGCGGCAACAGGCTCTGGACAGGGCAAGCGCGAGACGGTGAATGTTGGCGGGGCCGGCGAGCGCCGCAATGCTGCAGCCAGCGAATAGCCTCGGCAGCTGCCGGTGGGCCAGCCCCTTGATCAGGAGTATTCATCGTGAATGACAGTGCTCAGACCCGCGCGCAGGCCGCCGTCAACCGACCGCGCACCCCGCAGGCCAACCCGCTCGACCACCTCTTGCGCGCCTGGGCCGCTCATGCGACCAACGGCCTATCGCCGGCCGCGCTGCAGCTCGCCTTCCTGGACTGGGCGCTGCACTATGCGAGTTCGCCCGGCAAGCACCTGGATCTGGCCCAGGATGCCTACGACAAGGCTCTGCGGCTTTTCTTGCACGCGAGTCGCTGCGGCCTGCGCGAAGACGAGCATCCCTGCGTTGAGCCGGCGCCTCGGGATCGGCGATTCGACGACGAAGCCTGGCACCGCTGGCCCTTCAACATACTCTCGCAGAGTTTTCTGCTGCAGGAGCAGTGGTGGAGCCGGGCGACCACGGAGGTACGCGGGGTCAGCCACCACCACCGCAACATGGTCAACTTCGTCGGCCGCCAGTTGCTCGACATGGCCTCGCCGTCGAACGGGCTGTTCACCAACCCCGAGGTGCTCGAGCACACCATCCGCCAGGGCGGGGCAAACCTGTGGCGCGGCGCCGAGAACCTCGTCGACGACGTGCACCGCCGCCTCAGCGGCGCGCCCCCGGCCGGCGCCGAAGCCTTCCGTGTGGGCGACAACCTCGCCACCACGCCCGGTCAGGTGGTCTATCGCAACGAGCTCATGGAACTGATCCAGTACAGCCCCACCACCAAGACCGTCTACCCTGAGCCCGTGCTGCTGCTGCCGGCCTGGATCATGAAGTACTACATCCTCGATCTCAGCGCCGAGAACTCGCTGGTGCGCTACCTCCTGGACAAGGGCTACACCGTGTTCGCCTTGTCCTGGAAGAACCCCGGCGCCGAGGACCGCCAGCTGGGCATGGACGACTACCTGCGCCTGGGCGTGGACGCGGCGGTGGAGGCGGTCAGCGCCATCGTACCCGAGCGCCGCATCCACGCCGTGGGCTACTGCCTGGGCGGGACGCTGCTCGCGCTCGCCGCCGCCGCCATGGGCCGCGCCGACGACGAGCGGCTGAAGAGCGTGACGCTGCTCGCCGGGCAGGTGGAATTCACCGAGCCGGGCGAGCTGGGGCTGTTCATCGACGAAAGCCAGGTCACCTACCTCGAGGACCTGATGTGGGAACAGGGCTATCTGGACGCCGGGCGCATGGCCGGCGCCTTCCAGTGGCTGCGCTCCCAGGACCTGGTGTGGTCGCGCGTGGTCCACGACTACCTCATGGGCGAGCGCGAGGAGCTGTTCGATCTCATGGCCTGGAACGCCGATGCCACGCGCATGCCCTACCGCATGCACAGCGAATACCTGCGCCGGCTTTACCTCTACAACGACTTCGCCCAGGGGCGCTTCCGGGTGCACGGCCAGCCCGTGCACCCCGGCGACATCCGCCCGCCGATCTTCGCCGTGGGCACCGAGCGCGACCACGTCGCCCCCTGGTCCTCGGTGTACAAGATCACGCGCCTGGCGCGCGTGCCGGTGCACTTTGCGCTCACCAGCGGGGGGCACAACGTGGGCGTGGTCAACCCGCCCGGCCACTCGCACCGCCATTACCGGCTGCGCCTGTTCAAGCCGCATGGCACGGTGCTGCCCCACGAGCGCTTCCTCAGCGAGGTCGAGCCCGAGCAGGGCTCGTGGTGGCCGGCGTGGGTGGCGTGGCTGCGCGAGCGCTCCGGCAGCCGCGTGCCCGCCCCCACCGCCCTCGGCGCCCCCGAGCAAGGCTACCGGCCCCTCGGCCCCGCACCGGGCGAGTATGTGCTGCAATCCTGAGGTAAAGGCGGCCGGGGCAATGGACCTAATTCGAGGGGAAGCCGCTGTGCGGCCGCGGCGGTTCGATCCTCGGTGATGCCCATGCGTACATCCGCGCCTCGGCGCGTGAGCGATTGCCTCCAGCAATCTTCTAGCGGTGCTGACTACCACGTGATGGCATGACCATGGACGTTATCGAAAATCGCACTTACGACGAGCTGCAGGTGGGCGACAAAGCCAGTCTGGTGCACACGCTGAGCGCCAGCGACGTGAAGCGCTTTGCGGCTTTGTCCGGCGATGCCACCCCGGCGCAAGTCGACGAGGACTACGCGCGGTCCGGCGCCTTTCACCAGGTCGTTGCGCATGGTATGTGGGTGAGTGCGCTCATCTCCGCGGTGGTGGGCACCAAGTTGCCGGGGCCGGGCACGGTCTGGCTCGACCAGTCGCTTAAGTTCCGCCGGCCCGCGGGCGTGGGCGATACACTGACCGTCACCGTGCGCGTGCTCGACAAAGAGAGCGAGGGTCAGCGCGTGCGCCTCGCCTGCCGCTGCGTCAACCAAGACCGGGAAATGGTGGCCGAGGGCGAGGTGGTGGTCGAGGCGCCGCGCGACAAGGTGCGCCGGCAAAAGGCCGAGCAGGCGCAAGTCGGGATGCTGGACAAGGGTGCGCGCCTGCGCGCGCTGATCGAGGGCACCCGGCCGCGCCAGCCGATGCCCACGGCCGTGGTGCATCCGGTGGATGCGGCTTCGCTCAGCGGCGCGCTCGAGGGTGCCCAGCACGGGTTGATCGAGCCGGTCCTGGTCGGCCCCGAGGCCAAGATCCGCGCCGCGGCGCGGGACGGTGACCTGGATATAGACGCCTTCCGGCTGGTCGCCACCGAGCACAGCCACGAGGCGGCCGAGCGCGCGGTGGCGCTGGTGCGCGCCGGCGAGGCGCAGGCTTTGATGAAGGGGGCTTTGCACACGGACGAGCTCATGCACCCGGTGGTGGCCAAGGACGGGGGGCTGCGCACGGCGCGCCAGATGAGCCATGTGTTTGTCATCGACGAGCCCACCTACCCGCGCCTGATGCTGATCACCGACGCCGCGCTCAACATCTATCCGGATCTGGATGCCAAGCGCGACATCGTGCAAAACGCGATCGACCTGGCGCGCGCGCTGGGCGTGGACAAACCCAAGGTGGCATTGCTATCCGCGGTGGAGACGGTGACGCCCAAGCTACAGTCGACGGTGGAGGCGGCCGCGCTGTGCAAGATGGCCGACCGCGGTCAGATAACCGACGCCCTGCTCGACGGCCCGCTCGCTTTCGACAACGCGGTGTCGCGCCTGGCGGCCGAGGCCAAGCATATCCGCTCGCGCGTGGCCGGCCAGGCCGACGTGATGGTGGTGCCGGACCTGGAGTCGGGCAACATGCTGGCCAAGCAGCTCGAGTATTTGGCCGAGGCGCAGATTGCCGGCGTGGTGCTGGGAGCGCGCGTGCCCATCATGCTCACCAGCCGCGCCGATAACGCGCTCGCGCGCCTGGCCTCGTGCGCCGTCGCCACACGCTTTCTTCAATGGCAATTGGAACAGGGACAACGGCCATGAGCTACCTGGTCATCAATTCCGGGTCATCGACCATCAAGATCGCCATCTTCTCGGAAGCGGCGGACGGTACGCTGCAGCGGCGCTTGCACGGCCTGGTGGACCGCCACAACGTCAGCCCGGCCCTGCATATGCTCGACGAGGAGGGCGAAGTGCTGGTGGACACGGCGCTGTCCACACCGCGCGGCGACCACGGCCGCGCTTTGGAGGCGGTGCTCAAGCACTGCGATCGCTTCTTCGGGCACGAAGGGCTGAGCGCGGCCGGCCACCGCGTGGTCCACGGCGGTGTCAAGTTCAGCGCGCCGCTGCGCATCGATGCGCAAAATCTGGCCGAACTGGAGGCGCTGGCGCCGCTTGCGCCGCAGCACCAGCCTTATAACCTGGCCGGTATTCACGCGCTTCAGGAACTGCGCCCCGGGCTGGCGCAGGTCGCCTGCTTCGACACCGCCTTCCATCGATCCCAACCGCAAATCGCCCAGCGTTTCGCCCTGCCGCGCCAGTGGTTCGATCGAGGCGTGCTGCGTTATGGCTTTCACGGCCTGTCGTACGAATACATCGCGGCGCGTCTGGCGGAAATCGACCCGCAGGCGGCGCGCGGGCGCACGGTGGTTGCCCACCTGGGCCACGGTGCGAGCGCCTGCGCGCTGTCCGGGGGCGTAAGCGTGGCGACCTCCATGGGCTTTACCGCACTCGACGGGCTGCCCATGGGCACGCGTTGCGGCAGCCTCGACCCCGGGGTGGTGCTGCATTTCCTGCAGCAGCAGGAGCTGAGCGCGGCGGAAGTGAGCCACCTGCTGTATGAGCGTTCCGGCTTGCTGGGGGTTTCCGGGATCAGCGACGACATGCGGGAACTGCTGGAAAGCGAGGCGCCGGAGGCCGAAGAAGCCGTGGCGTTGTTCGTCTACCGCACCGTGCGTGAGATCGCCAGTCTTGCCGGTGCGTTGGGAGGGGTGGACGCGCTGGTGTTCACGGGCGGTATTGGCGAGCATGCGGCCCCCGTGCGTGCGCGCATTCTGGAGGGACTCGGCTGGCTGGGTGTGCGCAGCGACGAGGCGGCCAATAACGCCGATGCCCGGTGCATTAGCAGCGCGGACAGCCCGATACGGGCCTGGGTGATCCCGACCGACGAGGAACGCGTCATTGCCGGTCATTGCCGGCGCCTCCTGTCCGCGGCGGATCAATAATTTCAGCACTGCAAGAAAAGGCAAGCCTCAGCCAGGAGGTACCGAATGAGCTACAAGAGTCTGCTGCTGTATGCGGACGGTGCCGCGCGCCATACGGCGGTGTTCGATCTCGGCTTTCGTCTGGCCGATATGTTTGATGCCCACGTCACCGGATTGAATGTCTATCTGCCGTCCTACCAGGCCTATGCCTATTACGGTGAATATCCGGCTTGGGACGGCGGTGCCATGGAGCGTGAGGACGAGGAGGCACAGGCGGTAGCTGATCGCCTGCGCGACGAGTTTCAGCAGCGCGCCAGCCGTTTCGGTGCCGGCACCGGGGAGTGGCGCTTCATGAAAGGCGACATCGCCCAGGGTATTGCCCTGAATGCCCGTTATGCGGACCTGGTGGTGATGGCGCAGAAGGATCCGGACGATGAAATGAGCCGCGGCTCCGCCGATTTGCCTGCGCAAGTGGCCATGGCAAGCGCCCGCCCCGTGCTCGTGGTGCCGCGAATCCCTGGGCATGACGCATTGGGAGGCCATGCGGTGTTGGCGTGGAACGCCACGCGCGAAGCCACCCGTGCAGCGACGTCGGCCCTGGCGCTGCTCAAGCGCGCTCAGCGCGTGAGCATTGCGGTTATAGACGAGGGCCGGCGGGTGGACAGCGCGCACGGCGACGAGCCCGGTGCCGATGCGGCGCTCTACCTCGCACGCCACGGGGTTGAGGCCGAAGTGGTGCAGATCCCGCAGGGAGGCGCCGACGTGAGCGATGTGCTCCTGGCCACGGTCGCCGATCACGGCGCCGACTGGCTGTGCATGGGGGCCTACGGCCATTCGCGCTGGCGCGAGGTGGTGCTGGGCGGCACGACTTACGACGTGTTGCGCCGTATGGAGATTCCCACGCTGCTCGCCTGCTGAGACGGGGTCAGCGCAACGCCTCCCCGCCCGAGACGATTTCCTGCAGTTCCTGCGTAATCGCCGCCTGGCGGCGCTTGTGGTAGAGCTGTGTGAGCGAGCGGATGATGCGTTCGGCGTTGTCCGACGCCTGGTGCATGGCAACGGCGCGTGCCGCCATTTCCGCAGCGCGGTTTTCCAGCACCGCCTGATACACCTGGACTTCGATGTGGCGGCGCAAGATGTCGTCCAGCAGAGCCACGGATTCCGGTTCGTAGAGATAGTCCCAGGTATGGCGCATCTCGGCTTCGGTGGCGGGTTCGGCAGGCAGCACCTGAATCACCACCGGACGCTGCGAGAGCATGTTCTCAAAACGGTTGTAGGCCAGGTACAGCCGGTCGATTTCGGCGTTCACGTAGCGATCGATCATGGCTTTGGTGATGCCGATCAGGGCCGAAAGGGGCGGGGCATCGCCCAATCCGTCCGTAGTGGCGATGACGCGTCCGCCCCAGCGCTGGAAGAAGCGTATCCCCCGACGCCCGAGCACCGCGAGCTCCGTGCTCGCATCGCGCTCGGTGCGGGCCTTCATCTCCGCAATGACCTGGCGCAGCAGCCGTACGTTGAGCCCGCCGCACAGACCGCGGTCGCTGGTTATCAGCAGATAGCCCGCCCGGGTGTCCTCGCGCCGCGCGAGCAGCGGGTGCTGGAACTCGCTGTGCGCCGCGGCCATGTGCCGCGCCAGGCGCATCATGGTGTCTGCATAGGGGCGACCGGCCATCATGCGCTCCACGCACTGGCGGCGCTTGACGGTGGCCATTAGCTGCATCGAGCGCACGACCTTCTGCAGCTGGTGCACGTGCTCGATCTTGGTGCGAATCTCCCTGAGCTGGCTCATCGCGACATATTAGAGTGCGCTCCCATTCGGGCGGTCTGGTGCGGCGACTCAGCGCACGTTGCGCGCCGGACGAGCCGGCGCGCAACGCGGATGCGCAGAGATACGGCGGTGCTCCCTGAGCGGCGGAAAGCTCGGGTTTGTACGGCGACTTGCCCCTCGGGCGATCCGTGAAGTTTACGGCAAGACGGGCAATGCGCTTTGACCGGCATCAAAGCGCACGCAGCGCCTGTCGCCAGTAGCGAAGCGGTCCCGACCTGCCGCCGGGCAACGGCGCGGCGTCGGTCGCCTTCCATACTGCGCGCGGAGCGGACTCATGAAAACCGCCGGGCTTCGTGAGATAATAGGAGCCAAATTCCAGCGGTCATGCCGCTCCCATCATCATTTGAAAGATGACCGATTTCAAAGGCATTCCGGTGGTGACCAGTGGCTCCAAAATCGACAAGGAGCACGGGATCCGCGCCGTCAAGAATGGCATCAAACGCAACTCGGATGCCGGCATACGGCCCGCAGGCCGCAAGCCATCGTGGCTGCGCGTGCAGGTGCCCACCGGTAGCGGCTATCAGACGGTCAAGCACAACGTGCGCGAGCACCGCCTGAGCACGGTGTGCGAAGAGTCCATGTGCCCGAACATTGCCGAGTGCTGGAATCACGGCACGGCGACGATCATGCTCATGGGTTCGGTGTGTACGCGTGCCTGCCGCTTCTGTGCGGTGGACACGGGCAATCCGCGCGGATGGCTGGACCATGATGAGCCGCGGCAGGCGGCCGAGTCGGTGCGGCTGATGAATCTGCGCTATATCGTACTCACCTCCGTGGACCGCGACGATCTGGAGGATGGCGGAGCCAGCCATTATGCAGCGTGCATACGCGCTATCAAGGCCACCAACCCGGAGACTGCGGTGGAGGCGCTGACGCCCGATTTCCGTGGGCGCACCGAGCATGTGGCGACCGTGGTCGACTCGGGAGTCGAGGTTTTCGCACAAAACGTGGAAACCGTGCGCCGTCTGACCCATCCGGTGCGCGATGCGCGCGCCGGCTACGATCAAACCCTTCAGATGTTGGAGTTCGCCAAGCGCCATCGCTCCGAGGTGCTCACCAAGACCAGCCTGATGCTGGGGCTGGGCGAGCGCGAAGACGAGATCCGACAGACCCTGGAGGACCTGCGCGCCGTTGACGTGGACATCGTCACTTTCGGGCAGTATCTGCGCCCCACGATGAATCATCTGCCGGTACAGCGCTACGTGCCGCCGGAGGATTTCGCCAAGTACCGGGACTGGGGCCTGGAGATGGGGTTCCTGGAAGTGGTCTCTGGTCCGCTGGTGCGCTCGAGTTACCGCGCCGACCGCGTGTTCGAAAAAAACAACGTCGGTCTGGGGGAGAAGACCACGGCTTAGCCTCTCCAGGTCTGCCGCCGCCCGTTAGCGGGTCGCGACGGCACGCGCCCGCCCTTCCGCCCCCCGGCGGGGCTGCTATCCTTACGGATACCACCCCGTCACGGTGAGGGAGGGCACGTCATGGCCAAACCTCGTGAGAGTTCCGATCTGGTTTCCCTGATTCGTCTGGCATACCCCGAGCCGCGCTCGTTCTATGCCGGCTTGCGCAAGGATGGGCGCTATTGCGTGGGCGGCGCCGCTTACATGTTCGTGCATGGACTGAGCGTAAAAGACGCCAATCGCATGCAACGCTTTCCGACCGCCGACCACATTGCCATGGCGCTGGTCAGGCTCAACCCGAACCTGACGTTCATGGGGGCACGCGGCTACGCTTGCGCCATGGTGCGCGCCAACGACGTTCTGCTCAAGCGCGGACCGGACCGCGCCTGGGACATTTTGCGCGAAGCGCTCGCATGGGGCCGCTGTGCCTGCGCCATGGACGCCACGGCGCCCGCCTTGGATGCGGGCGCTGAACTCGCCACCTAGGCCTGCCCATTGCCCAGATATCGAGCGGGGCAAGTTGGCCCAGCCTGTTCACTGCGTTTGTTTAGCGGGTGTGAAGCTCATAGCCCATACACATCATCGTCAAATTCTGATAGCCATA
>Ga0102962_1000598_pt1 | contig 16451 bp, 13 predicted proteins | sample SalPonF2_C_D2_MG_FD_84519 | JGI IMG/M metagenome (GOLD analysis project Ga0102962, IMG submission 84519) | Salt pond soil microbial communities from South San Francisco under conditions of wetland restoration - Salt Pond MetaG SF2_C_D2_MG ...
ACTCAATACAATCGTAAATGCGAACTTGTTCAGGCGATATATGAATATGTTCCAGGTGAAGATCTCCATGCCCATCCACGATTCGGTTTTCATCAATGCGTCGCCCGAATAATTCTTTATTTTTATCAAAATAATAATCAGTAAAATACTTAATAGCCTCAAAAGTATTCCGGTCGATCGTATCTGCTATAAATTCTTTTGTTTGTCGAAAATTCTCATCTGTGTTTACCCGGATATTGTTTATACGTCCCCATTTTAAAATTTCTTTGTCTGATTCCTGTCGATTATAAAAGCTTGCCAATTTGTTTGCGACCCGATCCAAATGCTCGCTGGTTAGCGTTCCCTCCTTAATGTAGGTATACAGAAAATACGCTTCACTGAGCTGCTTCATCTTCACAGTATACTCTGCAACGGCTTCCGGTTTCTCGCCTTCCTCAGCAAAATAATATCGATCCCCTTCTTTTATAATGGCTACCACGCCCAGGTAAACGCCCTCACAGAGACGGCGATTTAGCTCCACTTCCTGATGACAGAAATACTGGCGCTTCTCCAGGGTACTGTAATCCAGAAAATCAAAGTTGACTGGTTTTTTGATTTTGTAAACATAGGGGGGAACCATAAATACATGCGAGATATGAGTCTGAATATGTTGTACCCGTTCAGGGTTATGAGGATATGACTCGCGTCGCTCTAAAAAATGAATTAAATCAGAACCTAAACCATGTGATTGTTTCATATTGAATCTTTTATAAACCGTTTGCTACTCTCTATTATAAAATTAACAAGCTTCGACTTAATTTTCCCAACGATTTATCTGAAATAAATGCTATGATCTATCTCTTTTATCAAAATTTTTGTAAACTGGATATATATCTACAATTAAATCCACGGTTATGATTTCATCAAAAGTGCATGGCAATCTGGATTACATAACGGCCCTATTTTTCCTGGCTGCCCCCTCATTGTTTCCTCTGTCTCAAACGGGTACTATTTTATCCTATGCCCTTGCAATCGTTCATTTTCTGATGACAATATTTACCGGGTTTTCATTGGGATTAATTAAAATAATTCCTTTGAAATTTCATGGTTATGTTGAATTGATAGTCGGCTTGGCGCTGATTGTAGTCCCATGGATACTTGCAGATTCGTTCTCCCAGACCGATGAAGTTTTCTATGCTGTTTGTGGAGCAGCTATTTTGGGTTTTTGGTTTATCTCGGATTATCAGAATGCCAATCAGAAAGATAGGCGTTGATTCCTGTCATTCATTTTTATCAAACTTTTTTAAACCAAGATCCCTGTTTTCCAGAGCTCTTTATTTATCGAATAATGAGGTTAAGCTGCACCGAAAATCAGGTAATGCTCGACCCCGCATTAGTTATAAAACATACTAACTTTTTATTGATATAAACCTCAGGCATCCATATTCTGTTTAGCTGCAAACATAATTGGAATATAGTAGAACTATGGATATACAAATATCAGGAAAAGTCACCCAAATACTTGAAGAGCAATCTGGAAGCGGAAAGAACGGTCCCTGGCGCAAGCAGGAATTTATCCTCGAAACACAAGAACAGTATCCCAAAGAAGTATGCATCGTTCAATGGGGTGACAAAATTGACGAGTTCAATGTACAGGAAGGGGAAACCATCATTGCTCATGTAGATATTCAAAGCCGGGAATATAACGGACGCTGGTATACCGACGTAAAAGCCTGGAAAATAGAACGAAATCAGGGAAGCTCACAAGACAGACCGCCGCAGGATGACGTCCCTTTCAATGATGAAGAGCCTACGATCGATATGTCTGATATCGATGATGACGTACCGTTTTAGGATTACCTAAATATCTCTTAAAAGTGGCTGCTTTGGCTTAATCACACATTCCAAAAATGATTAACGATAGCATTCTAAAAAATCCGTCGCGCCGCTAAAAATCGATTACGCCAGTAACTTTTGCCAAACTTACTGATTCGTACGCCGCTCGAAGTCGAAGCATGTAAAAATTCACCTCTATTCAGCATAATACCTACATGTAGTGTCTTGCGTCCGGTTCTAAAAAAGACCAGATCACCCGTGTGAATGGCAGCTCGGCGAATACCTTTTCCGGCATTAAGCTGTTCATGAGTGTTCGATGGCAAGTTAATTCCAAAATACTGGCTAAAGATAATATTGACCAGCTCCGAGCAGTCTACCCCCTTTTTAGAAGCGCCCCCCAGCTTGTAAGGAGTGCCTTTCCAATCCCGGTAAGCCTGCATAAGCGTAGCCTGTGCTTCATTGAGTGAAGAAACCTGCATCTCAGCAACTGGCTTTTGAGAGGTTGATGATGAAGTACCCGAGCTCACAGTACGAGAGGGGGGCCTCATTGATCGCCGGGCAATACCGCACCCTTCCAGTAATCCTATTGCCAGTAAAAAAAGCAGAACCGTCTGTATTTGTCTCATTCCATTGTTAATTATCACTTAAACTCTCCGTTAAATGATCTATATTTAGAACCTCAAAGACAACTATAAATTGTAAGCAGAAATTTTATTATGCAACTTTTGGTAAATGTGGATCACATTGCCACGCTCAGGAACGCCCGCGGTGAAGGATATCCGGATCCTGCAGAAGCAGCGGCAGCATGTGAAAAAGCCGGTGCTTCCGGTATTGTTTTTCATCTTCGGAAAGATCGACGACATATCCAAACAGAAGACGTTTATAAGCTTAAAAAGACTGTCAAAGGAAAACTGGATTTTGAAATGGCAGCTACCGACGAAATGCTGGATATTTGCCGGGATGTTGATCCGCATCTGATTACTCTGGTGCCGGAAAGCCGTGAAGAACTGACAACTGAGGGAGGGCTCAAGATGTCGGCCGTCTTTGACGATTTTCAAAAACGTGTATTTCCCAAGGTTCGTGAAACCGATATCGAAATCAGCCTCTTCATCGATCCCAAGAAAGAAGATATTGAACTGGCTAATAAGTTGGGCAGTGATGCTGTAGAGCTACATACCGGAACCTACGCCAACGCTAAAGGAAAAAAAGCTAAGCGGCAAGAACTCGAACGACTGAAAGAGGGAGCAGAACTGGCCCATAAACTGGGTATGAAAGTAAATGCGGGACATGGCCTCAACTTGGATAATTTGTCTGCCGTAGTAGAAACTATTCCCGATTTGCATGATATAAGCATCGGGCATGCACTGGTTTCAACCGCCCTGTTTCGCGGACTGGATGCCACGGTAAAAGCCTTTCTTGAAATTATTAATCGGGTTAATTCAGCTAAATGAGTAAAATAAAAGAACACAAATCCGGTTATGTAGCTATCATCGGAAAGCCAAATGCAGGCAAGTCTACATTGATGAATCGCCTGCTTATGAGCAAAGTTTCCATCACTACACACAAACCACAGACGACGCGTCATCAGATTCTGGGTATTCACTCTGAAGAAAATCTGCAAATCATCTTTTTGGATACACCGGGCATTATCAATCCGCGTTATGAGCTGCAAAAAGCTATGATGAAGACGGTAGATCGTGCTCGCACCGATGCTGACATCATCCTACTGATTGTAGATGTCACCGAACCGGGACTGCCGGGCCGTATTTTTGGGATGCTGGCGTCTATGAAGAAGAAAGTATTCCTGGTAATCAATAAGATCGACAAAGTATCAGATCAGGAAGCCGAGGTGGTAGCTGACAATATCCATGAAAAATTTGAATTTGATCAGACATTCTTTGTTTCCGCGATTAATGGAGTAGGCGTTCAGGAAGTGATGGATGCTATCAAAAACAATTTGAAGCCGGGGCCTCCCTTTTATCCCAAAGATATGCTCAGTGAGCAGCCGGTGCGATTCTTCGTCGCAGAAATCATCCGCGAGCAACTTTTCCTGCTATATCACCAGGAAATCCCCTACTCTTCAACTGTTAATATTGTACAATATGATGAACGTGACGACCTCGACTACATCAGTGCCGATATTATTGTGAATCGCGATTCCCAGAAAGGCATCCTGATCGGCAAGGGAGGCAAGGCAATCAAGAAACTGGGTAAAAATGCCCGAGAGGTTATCGAAGATTTTGTAGATAAAAAAGTGTACCTGGATCTCCACGTGAAGGTACGTGATCACTGGCGTGACAATCCCAACCAGGTACGTCATTACGGTTATTGATACATTATAGCTATCAGTAAAGTATCAGGTTTTTTATCCAAATCCCGATAAATAATCTTCGTTAACGTAATTTCAAGATAAGCTAAACTTCCCACACGGACGCTGGATTTACGGTCGGGCGGATCCGACAGGCTCTACAATATCAGCTTTAGGTTTCGGGGTTATTAGTCCTTCCAACCCACCAGACGCAAGACCAGCCGACCGATGCGGACCGTCTGTCTCTCAACGTTAAAGAATCTTGCCAGAAGTTGTATATTTTATCTCGAACTCCCGTTATTTACTACTTTGTCTAATCTACCAAAATCACTATAAAAGATCTCTTTATGGATACCAGACGCTGGCTTTTATTAATACTGGTGCTTATCATTTCCCAATCCGTCTTTGCCCAACAGGAACAACACAATTTTACCAAAGCTGACACCCTTAGAGGCACCATCACTCCACAGCGAGCGTGGTGGAAGGTCATTTATTATGACTTGCATGTTACTATCCAGCCCAAAGATTCGGCCATTACCGGATACAACAGAATTAGATACCAAGTGTCCAAACAGCCGGTGCAAATGCAAATCGACCTCCGACATCCTTTACGGATTGACCAGGTAGAGCAAAATGGAAAAGCGCTACCCTTTCACCGTGTTAAAAATACAAATGCCTATTTTGTGGATGTCCCCGGAGATCTGAAAATGGGGAGTCTGCATACTATTTCGGTCTATTATCATGGTCATCCAACAGTTGCTAAAAATGCCCCATGGGATGGCGGCTTTATCTGGACACAGGATTCGCTCGGCAACAGGTGGGTTGCTACGGCCGTTCAGGGACTTGGAGCCAGTGCCTGGTGGCCAAATAAAGATCATCAGTCGGCGGAACCCGATAGCATGAGCATCAACATTACGGTGCCTGATCCTATGGTAGATGTATCCAATGGCCGCCTGCGGGACACCACTCACCACGACAATGGCATGACCACGTGGAGCTGGTTCGTATCCAATCCCATAAATAATTACGATGTAGCCGTAAATGCCGGCAATTATGTACATTTTACGGATACCCTGCAAGGCAGAAAAGGGGTGCTTGACCTCAGTTACTGGGTACTAAAGCAGCATCTTGATCTGGCAAAAAAACAATTCACCCAGGTCAAGCCGATGCTGCACTGCTTTGAAAAATGGTTTGGCCCCTATCCCTTTTACGAAGATAGCTATAAACTCGTTGAAGCGCCGTACCTGGGGATGGAACATCAGAGTGCGGTGGGATACGGCAATGGATTCCGGAATGGTTATCACGGAACAGATCTATCCGGAACGGGCTGGGGCATGAAATGGGATTTCATCATTGTTCATGAATCGGCCCATGAGTGGTGGGGCAATAATATCACTTCCAAAGATATTGCCGACATGTGGGTGCATGAAGGGTTCGCAAGTTATGCCGAATCAATTTATACCGAATGCCAATTTGGGAAAAAAGCGGGAGAGGAATACACTATCGGTTTGCGGGACCGTATTCAGAATAAATATCCCGTTATTGGTCCACATGGTGTGAATAGCGAGGGCTTTGGCGGCACGGATATGTATTACAAAGGAAATAACCTGCTGAATATGATCCGTCACATTGTGAATAATGACTCCGCCTGGAAAAATATTCTGCAAGGTCTACAACATCACTTTTATCATCAAACAGTAACCAGCAAGCAGATAGAAGATTATATCAATAGTAAAACAGATTACGATTTGAGTCCGGTATTCGACCAGTACTTGCGATATCCCAATCTCCCGGTTTTTCAGTATACAATCAGCAATGGCATCCTTAAATATCGATGGAAGGCCGATGTATCGGGATTTGATATGCCGGTGGAAGTAACACTCAATGATGATTCGTATTCATTTATTCACCCTACTGAAAAATGGCAAACGGTTAAACTTTCTCTGAAAGAACCGACCCATTTTAAGGTGGATAAAAATTTTTATGTAAAAACAGATTCAATAAAAGCCGAAGACTGATGTACTCATCAATTTTCAAACGATGGTTCCAGGGTAGGAAAAGTTGGATGTATCCGAATCTAATAGCTTAAGCCGTAACTTTCTGTTCTTGCTCTCGCTCAAATTCCTCTTTAAGAAACTGACCGGTATAGCTGTCCTCCAATTTTGCCACTTCTTCGGGCGTTCCCCGAGCGATAATCTGTCCACCGTCAACTCCACCTTCGGGACCAAGATCAATAATCCAGTCGGCGGCTTTAATAAGATCCAGGTTATGCTCAATAACAATGACAGTATTGCCTTTATCCACCAACTGTTGAACCACATCCACCAGCATACGCACATCCTGAAAGTGAAGGCCCGTCGTGGGCTCATCCAAAATATAGAGGGTATCGCCCGTACCAACTTTTGCCAATTCGCGGGCTAATTTAATTCGCTGGGCTTCTCCACCGGAAAGTGTAGTACTTGGCTGACCTAATCGCAGGTAGCCTAATCCGACATCCACCAGTGTGCCCAAAATGCGGTTAATGGCTGGTACAGAATCAAAAAACTCATGCGCTTCTTTGACCGACATTTCCAGCACATTGGCGATGTTTTTGCCCTTGTAATAAATCTCGAGCGTTTCGCGGTTATAGCGTTTTCCGTTGCAAGTTTCACAATCTACATAAACATCCGGCAGGAAATTCATCTCAATTTTACGAACGCCATCACCCTTACAGGCCTCACATCGCCCGCCTTTTACGTTAAAGGAAAAACGTCCCTGGTCGTAACCCCGAATCTTTGATTCGGGCAACTCTGCAAAAAGCTTACGAATATGATCAAATACTTTTGTGTATGTTCCCGGATTGGAACGTGGCGTGCGCCCGATCGGGCTTTGGTCCACCGAAATAATCTTATCAAGATTATCTATCCCATGCACTTCATTATAAGGAAGCGGCACTGACTTTGAGTTATAAAATTCAGTTGATAATATGGGTTCCAATGTCTGATTGATTAGCGAGCTTTTGCCACTGCCACTAACGCCCGTCACGCAAATAAACTTCCCAAGCGGAATATTCACATCCAGATCCTTCAAATTGTGTCCCCTTGCTCCTTCAAGTCGTAATTCTTTTCCATTACCCTCACGACGATTTTTGGGATATGGAACAGCTTCCTCATCCTTTAAAAACTTAGCGGTCATTGAATCGGGATCCAGCTCATCCGGCTTACCTTCTGTTACTATTTCACCTCCATATTCGCCTGCGCCCGGCCCCATATCAATGACGTAGTCGGCATGCTCGATCGTTTCACGGTCATGTTCCACAACTATTACGCTATTACCCAAATCCCGCAACGTTTCCAGTGATCGAATCAGCTTAATATTATCCCGCTGGTGAAGACCTATACTGGGCTCATCAAGGATATACAGCACGCCAACCAGTTGGGTACCAATCTGTGTAGCCAGTCGAATACGTTGGGATTCCCCACCACTCAATGTCTGAGCCTCCCGGTTCAGAGTTAAATAATTAAGTCCTACATTTAACAGAAAATCTACCCGATCACGAATCTCTTTGAGCACCTGACTACCAATTTTCTGCTGGCGTTCATTCAGGGTAAGGTCTTTAATCGCAGACCTCAGGGTAGTAATATCCAGGTTTACAAGTTCATCAATAGTATGTCCGTCTATTTTGTACGAAAGGGCTTCTTTATTCAGGCGACCGCCGCCGCATTCAGGACAGTCAATTTTGCTCATGTAAGCCTTGGCTTTGTCCCGCTGTTTGTTGGATTTACTTTCTTCATATTGTTCCTTGATGATATTGCGCAAGCCCTTGAAAGAATGCTTATATGTCACATTATCTTTGCGAAAATCATAGCTGACATCATATTTTTTATCTCCACCTCCTTCAAAAATCAAATCAACGGCTTCATCTGGAAAATCTTTTATAGGGGTATCAAAATCCAAATCCACCGTTTTCAACACCGCGCGTAGTTGTTTAAAGACAAAGATGTCTCGCGGTTCTCCCAAAAATCGAATAGCCCCTTCTTCGATCGTCTGGTCTTTATTGGGGATAACCAAATGGCGATCGACATCATACGTATAACCCAAACCATCGCAGTTGGGACAAGCACCGTATGGCGAATTGAAAGAAAAAATATTCGGTGCCGGATCTTCATATGCCAAGCCACTTTCTGGATCAAACAGATTTTGGGAATAAAGATGATCTTCGAACTTACCCTCTTCTTTGGGAACGGTTAAGATTACATTTCCCTCGGCCATCTCCAACGCTAAACGAACACTCTCGGCAATTCGCTTTTCACTTTTTTCATTCACTACAAAACGATCGACGACCACTTCAATATTATGGGTTTTATAACGATCGACTTTCATGTCCTCCTCGAGATCCATGAATTCACCGTCTACTCGGACCTGTACAAAGCCCTGTTTCATCGTCTGTTCAAATAGTTCTCGATAATGCCCCTTTCGACCTCGCACAACCGGTGCCAAACAATAAGCTTTCGTCCCTTCGGCCATCTCCATGATAGCTGATACAACTTGATCAGCCGTTTGTTTTTCCATTTTATTACCGGTCTTCCAAGAATAGGGAATACCGATGCGGGCATAGAGCAGACGCAGGAAGTCATAAATTTCGGTAACGGTACCTACGGTTGAACGGGGATTTCGATTGGTCGTTTTCTGATCGATAGAAATTACGGGAGATAAGCCATCGATGAAATCAACCTCAGGACGTTCCATCATCCCCAAAAACTGTCGGGCGTAAGCCGATAACGATTCCAGGAACCTACGCTGCCCTTCAGCATAAATGGTATCAAATGCCAATGAGGATTTACCTGATCCCGAAATACCTGTGAGCACAACTAATTGTTCCCGGGGGATATTAACGTCCAGATTTTTGAGATTGTGTTCTCGTGCTCCGCTTATTACTATATTTTCTCGCAAAGGTGGTACTAAATTTTAGTTCGATTAAACTTTTAAAGATATGGATAAATCGTATCTTTTGTAGCCTTAATTCTTATTAGATTTTTACTGTAGCAAACATTGATATTAACTATAAATTTAGTGGTTTAATTCAAATTGCATGAAGCAACGCTCAATTGACCTAGTGGAACTTTTTAAATTCTGTTATCAACAGTACAAAAGGTACGCCTCTTTTGTAATTGGTGCGATGGCTACGCTTTATGTACTGGCCTTTATTCCACAGGTCTACTTTGTTTTACGCGCACCTAAAACGCCGACTCAAAAAACAGAAATCATCAGGGTTATATTAACAGTAATCCAGCTTTTTCTGATGCTGGGTTTCACGAAAGTGATGTTTCTCCTGGTGCAGGATGCGTATGTCGAAGTTGTTGATATGTTCAATAATTTCCGTTTGTTCCTGAGTTTCTTTGTAGCCAGTATACTTTACAATATCGCAATTATCCTGGGGTTGTTTCTTTTAATTGTTCCGGGAATATTTATCGCCATTCGTTTCCAGTTTTATCCCTATTTCATCATTGAAGAAAATGATTCCTCTTTCACCGCTTTACAAAAAAGTTATTATTTGTCACAAAACCTCACCTTAGAACTCTTCTTATTCGGACTGACAGTAGTTGTTCTTAATATAGTTGGTGTATTACTTATGGGAATTGGTATTATCTTCACCTATCCGTTAACTACAATGGCTACTGCTGTCGTATACAAAGGGTTAATTGCGGAAGCGAATACCATTCCCACCGACACGTTCCGCGTATAGTTCGGGGAACTTTCGTAACTAAATTATTATATAAACGGATTAACTGGTTTAAAAGGAATATGAACAATGATTTTCCATTTGAAAAACAGCATATCCTTACTCTCTTCTCAAAAGAGAACAATTATACGCTCCCGTCCCCCGTGGGAAGACAGACCTGACTTTCATTGCTGCCAAACTGAAAGATTTGCTAGACCCAAATAGTCAGCTATATAGGCTGCAATGAAGCCTAAACGATCTTATACGAGCATGAGGAAAGAATAAACACCAACCAACACCATTTAACCCTAAATGGTGTTGGTCGTATATATAATACTTTATTCAGTTACGGATTTTAACTAAATTTGTTAACAAGTCAATCAGCACACTATCATGAAAGCTATAATCAAGAGTATTTTTATAGCCACACTCTGTCTTGTTCTTTATTCCTGTAAGACAAGCGAAACTACCTCATCAAAGGAAAATTACCTTTATCCCTTCGTTGAAAATAATCAAGTGGGCTTTTTAAATACTAACCTGGACAAACAGATTGCAGCCAAATTCCGATTTCTAAAAAGTCCGATATGGCCTTATCATTTTTCAGAAGGACTGGCTGCGGTTAATTTTTTTGGCCGTATCGGTTTTATCAATCGCAAAGGAGAAATTAAAATCGATCCCAAATTCGATTATGCAGAAGCATTTCATGATGGATTGGCATTAGTACGTGAAAACGGCATGTACGGATATATTGATCAATCCGGTAATTTCCGTATTAAACCGGACTTTCATCGAGCCTACTCTTTTCATAACGGTCTGGCAGCTGTACAAAAGTATAAAGGCCAAAATTGGGGCTATATTAACCCAAATGGTGACTTTGTTATTAACCCTCAATTTCGGGCAGCTAAAAACTTCCAGGATGGATTAGCCCTTATCCAGACTTCCGCTCATAATGAATGGGGATTTATTGATCCAAAAGGGAAAATAGTCATCGGCCCCAAATATCCGAATGCAAAACCATTCTCTGAAGGCTTAGCTCCTGTTCAATTGGGATTCAAACAATGGGGATATATCAACAAAAATGGAGCAACCGTTATTCAGTCAAAATTTTTAGTTGCTGAACCATTTTCTGAAAATAAGGCGGTAGTAGCGATGCCACTTAATGATTCTGATCTGGAACACAAAAAATACGGCTTCATTAATAAGCAAGGACAGTTTATCGTTAAACCCCAGTTTGACAAGGCCTTTAGTTTCCACGAAGGATTTGCACGTATCAAAGTTAACGGCAAATATGGATTCATTAATAGTCAAGGTAAAATCGTTGCAGATCCCATTTACGACAAGGCTTGGAATTTTCATGGTAATATGGCACTAGTACAGCTAGGACAAAAGTTTGGCTATATAAACCAAAAAGGCATCTTTGTTGTAGAACCTATTAGTTAATTATTGTCATATTAACTACGAAGTCTGGTAGGCTGTCAAAGTTGAAAAATATGAGGCGAACGGCCGTCTCATTTCCTGGTGCAATCGGAGCAAAAAAGTAACTAAACTAATGTCTCTCGCATTGGATTTGGCCAAGCCCGACTGACTCCTGAAATTACTCTATTAAAATTCCAGTTAAATATTGCTCCTGTGCGTTTAATTCGGTAATCTTAGGGGCTTATTGAATGACTGAAATAATTACAAAAAAATGTTTTCTGAACAAGCTGTAGCACCCGAAGTCGCAAATCCTAAAGATTGGTCCCCTATTTCCTGGAAGAAATTCCCGGTTAAGCAGTTACCTTCTTATCCCGATAAAGCGGAATTAGAACAGGCATTCGAGGATCTACAAAAATGCCCGCCCCTAATTACTTCGTGGGAAGTTGAGGCACTAAAAAAGAAACTGGCGGATGTGGCCGACGGTAATGGATTTTTGCTACAGGGCGGAGATTGCGCTGAAACTTTTGCAGATTGTAAATCTCCTAAAATCGTCAACCTACTCAAGGTTCTACTGCAGATGAGTTTTATCCTCATCCACGAGATGGAGACGTCTGTGGTACGTATCGGCCGTATTGCCGGGCAATATGCTAAACCTCGCTCACGAGATTATGAAATAGTTGACGGAGAAAAAATTCCTAATTATCGCGGAGATCTTATAAATAGTATTACGCCCAAACGAGAGGCTCGAATACCAGATCCACAACGGTTACTTGAGGGTTATCAAAAAGCCGCCATGACCATAAATTTCCTCCGGGCACTTTCTGATGAAGGCTTTGCTGATCTGCATCATCCCGAGTATTGGGAGCTGGAATTCATGAAAGAGAATGAGTACTACAAAGAGTATGAGGCGATGGTCAATTCAATCCAGAAGGCTGTAAATTTTATGGAGACGATCACGCCTAACGAGTTCAATACACTCCAAAAAATTAATGTATATACTTCGCACGAGGGGCTCAATCTCTACTATGATTCCGCACAGACACAGCGCGTGCCACGTCGTGAAGGCTGGTACAATTTAAGTGCCCACCTTGTTTGGCTGGGAAATAGAACGCGCGATTTAGGGGGTGCCCATGTTGAGTACTTACGTGGGATTCGAAATCCTATTGGTATAAAAGTAGGGCCAGGCTATGATATAGATCATCTTTTAAAGCTTATGGAGCGTCTTAATCCTATTCATGAACAGGGTAAAATTGTACTTATTACGCGTTTTGGAAAGGATAAAGTTGAAAAGGGGTTACCAAATCTTATCCGCAAAGTTAAAAAGGCTGGCATGCCGGTTTTATGGAGTTGTGATCCTATGCACGGAAATACATTTGCTACCGATGATGACATCAAGACGCGAAACTTCGATGATATTATCACGGAAATCCGAAAAACGTTTGCGATACATCGCGATCAGGGTAGTTATCTTGGTGGCGTCCATCTCGAACTGACTGGTGATAATGTAACGGAATGCGTTGGCGGTGCCGAAGGACTCGTTGAGGGTGAACTGCATAAAAATTATGAAACCTATTGCGACCCTCGTCTCAATTATCAGCAAAGTCTACAAATGGCTTTTCTTATTGCAAAAGAATGGAATGAGAGCTATGGATAAGGTTGGTTGGGTATATAGTTATGAGTTGTGAGTAAATGAGGTGGCGTATGCCGGTAGTACATTACTCTACTCTGCCACAAATACAGTGGCTCTGTCGCTTTGTCCAATCATTGAGTGACATTTTTTTCGACAATTTTTCTCAAACTGAAAAAAACGCAGTCTCGTATTGGCTGAATGTCAGTATACTCGCTGAAAAAGGTGCTTGGCATAACGATTGCTCATATAAAAGTGAGTTTTAGTCAAGTAACAATTTTAAATAAAAATTAAGCGAGGTACTTATTATGACACTCACTCGATATACCCGGCCAAATTCCGATCTGGCATCCAAACGATTCTCTGATATCATGGATGAATTCTTTAATGATGTTGTATCTGCCCGGCGCGATAACTTTGTGCCCAGCATAGATATTTCTGAGACAGAAGATCAATTCTTGATTTCTGCTGAACTACCGGGAATGAAGAAAGAAGATATTAACATTAATCTGGAAAATGGCAGACTCTCTATCAATGGTGAACGCAGCTTTGAAAGCGAACAAAATGGTAAAAAATATCACCGGATTGAAACAAAATACGGATCATTCAATCGTTCCTTTCAACTGCCCGATAATGTAGATGAAGGGAGCATAAATGCTAAGTATGAAGATGGGCTATTGAATATCACCATTGATAAAGATGAAGAAAAAGTTAAAAAACGCATAGAAATCAAATAGCCAACCGGATAGCAATATATTTTAAGTGATATTTGAAACGGGAGTTGTTCAAAATAACGACTCCCGTTTTTTTATTATCAATAATCTTGAATACAGAGATTGAACGAAAGAACTTTTTTGCACAGCACTCTCTTATTCATTCGATTTAGCGTACAATATTTTTGAGTTCCGAATTGTTTTAAGTACTGTCAGAAATTAAAAAAATAATTAATCTTGTTAATTTTATTTAAACGGAGTTAGATATGAAACGTATTAGATCAACGCATGTCCTGTTGGCAGTCGTTGGATTACTACTCGTTGGCTTTTATACTATTGATATAAAGTCAGATCAAGCCTCGGTAGTACCCCTGCCCGAGTTTGGTAATTCAACAACAAAAACAACGAAAGTAGAGGAAAAAGCTGCAAAAAATACCAGCGAAGAACCAACAGCAGGTATTCAAGAGTTAAATAATGCTTTTATAAATATTGCCAAGCAGTCGAAACCTGCGGTCGTTACTGTGACTGTCACACAAACTGTTAAAGCCCGTCAGAATCCCCTGGCTCAATTTTTTGGTGGACCGCAACAACCACATGAATTTAAAAGAAAAGGTCTGGGCTCTGGGGTAATCGTCTCGAAAGATGGTTATATCCTAACCAACAACCATGTGGTAGAAGATGCTGATCAGGTCAAAGTTCAGTTATATAATAACGAAGAATATGACGCCAAAGTTATTGGTACCGACCCCGAAACCGATATTGCAGTCATAAAAATTGATGCCAAGAATATCAGTGAAAATAATGTAATAAAGCTTGGAAGCAGCGATAAACTACAAGTTGGTGAATTGGTTATGGCAATTGGGAGTCCTCTGCAAGAAGATTTGGCACAAACGGTAACCATGGGGATTGTTTCTGCCAAGGGAAGAGATATTGGCTTACTTCGAGCTAAAAAGGGATATGAAAACTATATCCAAACCGATGCAGCTATCAATCCAGGTAATTCGGGAGGGGCACTCGTCAACATGGATGGAGAACTTGTTGGTATCAACGCCGCAATTGCATCCAAATCCGGCGGAAACGAAGGTATTGGATTTGCCGTACCGGTGGATATAGCCAAGCGTATCATGAAATCCATTATTAAAAATGGTCACGTCGTTCGTGCTTATCTGGGCATTACTGGTAGTAATGTCGACGGTACTATGGCTCAGGCTCTGGGACTCAATGAGGCACAGGGCATCGTTGTAGGAGGCGTCCAAGATGGAACCCCAGCGAATAAGGCCGGCCTTAAAGAAGGAGATGTAATTGTAACTTTGAATGGAAACCGCATAAAGAGTTTTGAAACCTTCCGGGCAGAAATTGCTACCACTTCGCCTGGCACAAAGGTGACTCTTGGTGTTATTCGTGATGGTGAGAAAAAACAAATTGATGTGACACTCGGTGAACTTCCCAACAAGCTGGCTGCGAATCAGAATCAGCCACAGCAACAAAACATGGGGAAAGATCTCGGATTCGATGTCCATAATCTTACTCCCAATCTGGCTAAACGATTGGATGTAGATCCCGATGTAAACGGAGTCGTTGTTACTGATATTACCCGTGGTAGCGAAGCTTATCACCAAGGACTGCGACAAGGTGATGTCATTACCGAAATTAATCACGATCCTATTAATAATGTATCTGACTTTAATTCGGCGATGGATGATGTAGCCAATAGTAAAAAATCTGTTGCCCTGCTTCGTGTAAATCGTGGTGGTTCTTATGTGTTAATGGCTATCAAACTGTAATAACTAATAAGCACTCATTTAATTCAGCTTAATTTGAGCCCTCCGATAGTCCGGAGGGCTCTTTTTATGACAAGCTGACGAAGTAGACAGCGATATTTTGACAAATCGTTAGCTTTTATGCTGTGGCACTTTATTTGCTATTATATTAATATGAACGATTATTAGCGTAAGTGCTAAATTTGACTTATGGATTACAAAAATTATTACGATATACTTGGCGTAAGTAAAAATGCTTCACAGGATGAAATAAAGAAGGCTTACCGTAAGAAAGCGGCTAAATACCATCCTGATAAAAACCCTGACGATCCTTCAGCCGAAGAGAAATTCAAGGAGGTTGGAGAAGCATATGAAGTGCTGAAAGATCCCGAGAAACGCAAGCTATACGATAAAGTTGGCAAAGACTGGAAACAGTACCAGCGTTCCGGGGGTAGTGCTCAAGATTTTAACTGGTCGGATTATGCTCGTCAGGGCCGCCGTGGCTTTAGTGGGCAACAAAATTTCGAACAGGGATTTGATATTAATGATCTATTCGGTGGCGCAGGCAGAAGCGGCCGTGGCGGATTTTCCAGCTTCTTCGAGACGCTTTTCGGAGGTGGAGGGGCTCCATTTGGACAAGCCCAACAACAAGCCCGCACTTCCCGAAGAGGAACTGGCCAGCGACAAAATCACGCGAAGAAAAACATTAAAGCAGATGTAACGATATCGTTGCAAGAAGCTTGTGACGGGACTTCCCGGACTATTCGTGTGGGAGATGAAAAGATGAAAGTCAAAATACCGGCTGGGATTGAAGACGGCCAGCGCTTAAAGCTTAAAGGCAAAGGAGGATCCCAAACTTACGCAGGCCCACGAGGTGATCTTTACTTAAGACTTCGTATTAATATGCCTGAAGGCTATGAGCGTAAAGGCAATAATATCTACTATGATCATCCGATCGACCTTTATACCGCGGTCCTCGGAGGAGAGACCGTTGTTAAAACACTAACCGGCAAGGCAAAGATTAATATTCCGGCCGGTACATCCGGCGGCAAATTGTTCCGCCTACCGGGTATGGGCATGCCTGAATTCCGCAACCCCTCAAAAAAAGGAG
>Ga0102962_1000600_pt1 | contig 16386 bp, 21 predicted proteins | sample SalPonF2_C_D2_MG_FD_84519 | JGI IMG/M metagenome (GOLD analysis project Ga0102962, IMG submission 84519) | Salt pond soil microbial communities from South San Francisco under conditions of wetland restoration - Salt Pond MetaG SF2_C_D2_MG ...
GTGTTGGCACTGCCCACATCGGCGACGCGATCACCGAACTGGTTCGGCGTGGCGGCGTGCTCTGACTGCGGATCCAACAGGTTGCTCGCCCGGTATAACAGCTCCGCTCGATCGTCGGCCCGAAGCGGCACCAGACTCAGATTGGCGCTGTCTTGATCGCCGGCGTAGAGAATGCCGTCCAAGATGCGCACGCCATCGCGGTTCTTGCGGCTCATCGGCTTGATGAACTTTGTTGCCATGGGTTACTCCTTTCGTCTGTTGTTGCACTCACTCTCCATCGGGTGGGCGGTCGCGCTCATTGACCGGCTCACAACGGCCAAACCACCAGCCGAGCACTTTGCTGTATCGCCCATGCAGGCGAGCGCAGCGTGGGCACCGCGCGGGCGTTTGGGCAGCAGGGGGCGGGCGCTGTGCCGGACCCAGATCGGGGTGGCGGCGCTTTGCCTGCTGGTACTCGTCCTCGCTGGTGTACCAGGTGCGCATCACGTCACCCTGAATACCCCTTACTTTGGCGTGACCGACCCACCATACCCTTGGCCCGGCCTATCAAAATCTCAACAGACCACACGGGACCGTCGATGACTTCCACCCGACACGGCGCGTCGGGGCGGCGCAGGCTGAGGCTGCCGGTGGGGTTGAGCGCAGCGCGGGTCGCCGCAGGGCGTATCCATTGACTGCCGCGGATGATGAAGCTCACACGGGCACGGCGGTGCGGGTGAATCGCTTGCGCGCCGTTTTTGCCCCGGCACACCAGATAGGCCGCCGGCAGTCGGCGTTTGAACCGCTGCCACACAGAGCCGGTCCCGGCTCCGTCGCCCATATCAGACCAAGGGGTCAGTAGCCACTTGCGCGGGACCCATTCATCCCCCGCAATATCCGGATCGCGCCGGGACACTACATGCACGGCAAGAAACCGTGCCGCCCTCCCTGCCATGAATCGCCCCAAGGCAGACACCGGCTCAGTCCTGCTCGGCGACGGCGATCGAGCGCAGCATGGCCATGAGCATCGTGCCGTCCAGATACGGATGCTGGACCTTGAGCTGGTGCATGATCAGCGCTTCGACGCGGAAGCAGTCAGCATTGCTAATGGGCACGGCCTTGGCCTTCTTCTCCGCTTCGATGACCCGCACGAACATCAGTTGATTGGCCTTGCCGGCCTGGCGGCGGAACTCGATCGACTTGTTGCTCGCCTGGCCGTGGGAGGAGAACTTGCATCCGGGCAGTAGCCCCAAAAACACCGCCGCCACCTGCGGCAGCTCGTTCTGGGTTAGCTGGATGCGGATCTTGCTCTGCCAGTCGTACTCCCGCGGTGCGGTCGCGTCGGCGGCATCGATGCTGACGGTGGCCGCGCCCCTGCGCGTCTGGTCCGCCTCGAAGCACAGCGCCGCCTTGCCGCCGTACGCATGCACGCTGTAGCGGTCCCGATCCGCGGAGGGGCGATTGCGAGGGGTGTCCTCGCGCGCCGGCGCGCGACTTTGCGGGGTTGGCTCCGGTGCGGGCGTCGCGTCGTCGCCTTCGGTGGCGACTTGTGCCTGCTGCTGAGCGCGGTTCAGACAGCCCTGCAACCACCGCCAGGCTTCCTCGTTTTCATCAGCCACAGTCAGCGCCCGGATGAATTTGGCGCGGTCCACATGCTCGGTGAGCACTCGCGCGCTCTGCGGCGTGAGTTTGGGTTTGAGGTTCAAAAACTCGATCCGTTCGTTGATCTGGCCGAGCGTGAGGTCTTCTTGCGCAGCGGCGGCTTCGGTGTTCGGCATGACGGTGGCTCCCGGTCATCACGGCTACTGTCTTCCATGATACTGGCCGGGTCTGAAACGCAACCCGTGATTAGTGGCCTTTTTCGCTTGTATTTCTCGCCCCGCTGGCGCTACTCGGCACGCACAATACTAGGCATGCGAGTCCGCGACGCCTCCGAACTGCCCGCCTCCATGCGCCGCCAGCTTGGTCTTGCGCACACGCGGGCGCGCCCGCACAAGGGGGCGGACAAGCATGAGCGCAAGATCGCGAGTGTGCGCAAGTGCCGCGCGGTGGCACGCTGCCACGGCACACTGGTGGTGTTGTCCTTCGCCGGCGCGCTGATGCCCACGGTCAACGACCTGCTCGGCACCCGCCTTCAGGTACGCATCCGCTACCGCAATGCCTGGCACGCGGCCGTCGCCCGAGCAGTAAAGGCATCGTGGGCGTCAGGGCTTTTCGCGCCCACCGAGCCGGTGCACATCATCGTCACCCGTGCCACGCGCACGCGCGCCGCAGATCGGGATAACCTCAACTCGAAATACGCGATCGACGGGTTGCGCCGCGCCGGTCTTATTCCCGACGACCGGCCGGATTTCGTGCTGGGCGTGCACGAGCAGCAACGCCGTGGGGAGGCGCACGTGTCCATGATTCTGTTGCCGCAGTCGCACGAGGCGTCCCTACCGGCGCTTCTGCGTCGTGCCCGGGATGGGCGGTTATTCACTGTTGCTGTCGACAGCCCTGTGGACAACCTCTCTTCGCCCTAGCGATTCAGCGCTTTGCAACATTGGTTAGGTTTTAGCCAGATTGAGTTTCGATACATCATCACCGCTCGCGCGGGATAACCCCGAGGCTTGTTTTTCCCTCCACATCGGCCAGCCGACAATCCCCGCTCGTGCGGGATAACCTTGTCGTCCATGGCGACCTTGAGCCCCGGCAACCGACAATCCCCGCTTGCGCGGGATAACCCAGCGGAAAACCCACTATTTTATTCCAACCCAGCGACAATCCCCGCTTGCGCGGGATAACCTGCGTCAGCTTACGGCGGGGCTTCCCTGCGGCGCGACAATCCCCGCTTGCGCGGGATAACCGAATGGCCCGCGATGTGCCGCCCCCGATCCGACGACAATCCCCGCATACGCGGGATAACCCGCAGCAGCCGGGCACGGGCCTGCGTTACGTGCCGACAATCCCCGCTCGCGCGGGATAACCGCCTGTGCTGCCCGCCAGCGGCGCACGGCCTCCCGGCAATCCCCGCTTACGCGGGATAACCTGTCCCTGATCATTTCGTAAATCTTTGTTTTCCGACAATCCCCGCTTACGCGGGATAACCGAGCAGGAACCGGCTTTTGTGTAGGTGCTCCAGCGACAATCCCCGCTCGCGCGGGATAACCACCACAGTGGCCCATCCTCAACACCGCGGCCTACGACAATCCCCGCGTACGCGGGATAACCCCTGCAAAATCCGATCGTCTGCCGTAGCCGTGACGACAATCCCCGCGTGCGCGGGATAACCTGGTCCAACCAGGTCGCCGGGTGCGGCACATACCGACAATCCCCGCTCGTGCAGGATAACCAGTGCGAGCACCGGGATCGGTATTGCGACAGAGCGACAATCCCCGCTTACGCGGGATAACCTGTCCCTGATCATTTCGTAAATCTTTGTTTTCCGACAACCCCCGCTCGCGCGGGATAACCCCGTCACCGAACAACAGGCACCAGGCGGCTTGGCGACAATCCCCGCTCGCGCGGGATAACCTCGGATTGCCGTGGCACCACGTATACTGCCCCCCGACAATCCCCGCTCGCGCGGGATAACCTCACATTGCTCACACCCACAAACGCCACCGGCTTTTCAAACCACGGCCCGCCTTTTGCCGGTATCGGCCAATGCCAGATACCCGTCAATGAATCGGGCCGGTATCGCCGCTGCCAAACCCAATTTCATGCCCCCTTCACGGGCGAGTTTGTCCGGCGTGGGAAACCGCGGGTCGAGAAACACAATCTCGCAGCGGTCCTGGGGGTGGCGCAACGCCCGCCCTATGCCCTGACGAATCTTGTGCAGCGTCTGGGTATGCAGCCGTGCGTGCAGTATGCCCTCGGCTTTGCTTTGCGCTTGCGTTCTGGTTAATCCTCTCGAGAACTTGTAATCCGCGATCAGAAAGCGCTCGACCGGATCGATGGCGGGCGTTGGATTTCTGAGTAACACAACGCGTGACCAAAACGCCTCGTCACCGGCGCGCTGCGGTGACAGTCCCTCCCAACCCGCAGGCGTGACCAGTACCGCCTGCGCCGATAAGCCATTCGCCACTTGATTCACCGACACGCCCCGGGGGTGCGATACCCAACGCCCAAGCTGGCGCGCTGGCCACACACTACGCAGCACCTCCACATCGGCGTAGCTGTTGCACAGCACCAGCACACGGCCTGTCGCGCCTGCCAAAATTTCTTTCACGGCGGCTTCGGCAAACGCCTTGGAGAGCTCTAAACCCCGCTCGCCGGCCTCCCTGAGTGGACTCGCCATTCGCGTTATTGTCGGGGCTGGCACGCGAAACGTTAAACGGCCGAAGTCGCGGGCGTTGTGCCGTGCCTCGACGCCAACATGGGCCTTTTTACCGATTCCAAGGCGATTGCGAATGTAGACAAATTCCGGCTCGAGGCTGTTGTCCAGCTTATCCGAGAGCGTGGCCGAGGTGAGGAGCGTGCGTCTGTTCTGCGCCCCTTTCGTGATGCAATACCCCGCCATATCGTTACCCCGCACCACACTGGGCAGGCCAAGGACTCGCGAAAAATGCACCACCAGTCTCTGATCCCCGGCTCGCAAACGCCTTAACAGCATGAGCGCCGTCTGGCGCAGGCGTTGCCACTGCGCCTGCTCAACCGAGTCCGGTTCTTCGATCTTCGGCGTGTGGGTGACGGCGCGTAGCGTCGTCTCCAGAGGCGGCCCCATCTCGTCGTCTATCTCGCTCACCTCGCCCGCTTTGCCAGGGTCTTTGAAACGCTCCAACAGCTCATCCCAGCGTTGCGCGTTCTTGGCGTAGCCCAGCTGGCGGGCCAGCTTGGCGGTGGCGCGAACGCTCACGCGCTGGGCAAACAACGTGGCTGCCATGTCCGGGAAATGCTCCGCTTCGTCAATGAGTAGGACCGTGTCCTTGCCGTCTGTGCCAGCAATATGCCCGTTATGGCGTTCCAGGCCGTTGGCCAGCACCGCCGTGTTGATGATGCTCATGCCGGCTTTTTGGGCGCGCTCGAACTGAGCGCTCACGGTGTCCGGTGGCTCTTCGTTGTCCGCCAGGCAAATGTCGTTGACCGATAGCTCTTCCGGCAGCTCGATGCCATTCATCTCGAGTAGGCACCCATCGCTGGACAAGGCCCACTCCGCCAGATCGCGATCCACTTGTGGTCGGTTCTTCTCGCCCGGCACGTCTTCGAGCCGATCCGCCCCCAGCGCCAAGCTCAGGCGACGATGAGACACATAGTTGGCCCTACCCATCCTGATCTGGATGTCAATGGAGGCAAGCCCGGCCCAGTCGAGGTATTGCGCGACGATGCGCCGATTCTGTTCCGAGGCCAACTGTTGCTGCAGCGCTCGGGAGTGCGTGGCCAGCACAACCTTGCGCCGCTCGGGCTCTCGTGCCCACCAATCGGCCAGTGTCAGCATATACGCGAGTGACTTGCCGATCCCCGTATCCCCCTCCAGGAAATGGAAATAGCCTTGCGGCTGACTCAGCGCTTCGCTTACCGAAGCCGCATAGTCGATCTGGACGGGGTTGTAGTGGAATCCGGATTGTGTGGCCGGAAGCACTTCAGCAAGGAATTGCTGGACGCGACGATGAGTCATGCGGCTACCCTGCTGGCCTGTGCCTCTGGCGCGGGCAGCATTATCGTGCCCATGCCATAGCCGCGTTTGCGCCCGATGCCGTGCAAAAAGGCTTGAGCAAACGCCGCCTCGTCGGCCACCTTGCCCGAACGGCTGGCATGGACCACCGGCAGCAGTGCACTCTTCTCAGCATAGAGCTTGAAGTAGCCCATCAAGCTCGACCGCGAGGCAGACTCCACCTCAACCCCGGCCCGTGCCAGCGTGTGCCGCTCTATCTCAGGCCAGCGCTCACTACGGGGTGTGATTTCGGCTCGCCCACCACCCCCTGGGCGCCTTGCCGGCACGTAGCACAGATCCGCAACCACGCGCTGCCCGGCCTCTATATCGAGCCAACGCGGCTGGGCGTGCGCAAACGCTCGCTCGCTGCGTACCAAGATGAACATACGTTCGGCGTCCAACGGATGTATGCGGAACACGAAGGGGCGGCGCCCTTGGTAACGATTTTTTCCACCGCAGAACAACCGCCAAGCCAGCTTGTGCCAGTCGTCGAGACACATGGGCCGGCCGGGTTTCACGCCGGGCAACCGGGCTATCGCCGTGGCTTCGTGATATTCGATGCGCATCAGGCGTCCTCCATTTGATTGAGGTATTTGGGCACTTCCAAGCGTACGTGGGGGTCTGTCGGCAGCAGCGACACCAGATTGTCCCCGCCCGGTGTCTGCTCCATCCATTGGTCAATCGCAGCGTCGTCGTATTGCCCTTGAGTGGCGTTGAAAATCGGGCGCCAGAACTTTGCCTGGCACGCTTTGCGCTCTAGCCCCAGATCGCGGAGCCGATCACGCAATGCCAACAGGCCCAGAACATCGATGGTTCGCCGACCGCTGTCATCGATGATCCACACTTCGTGCAGGCTGGTGCTGACTCGCAGGTTTGACATGACGGCGCCTAGCTTGCGATTGAATCCACCAATGCAGACAAACCCCCGCTCCACATCGCCCAACTCGCCGCTCTTCCATAGCCGGGTCAATAGCAGCAATAGGGGGAATTTTCCGGTGCGGCTGTGGACCTGGCCGCGTTGTGCGTAAATGCCGTGCGCGATTTTGTCCGCTATTTTTTTAGGTGGCGCGATATGCATCACGTTGTCGGCGGTGATGATCACCGGTGTGCCACTCATCATGTTGAGTTTGGCGGCCACCGGATGACCCTTACTGTAACGTTCAACACCGAACGCGCCGGATGAACCCAAACGCCCCGTCGCGCAGGTCATACACTGCCACTGGTACGCCATGCCCGATTCGTATCGGTACGCCAGCGCCTTCCCCGGCTCTTCCACCGCATCCCAGGGCCGGGCACACACCCCACACACCGGCGCCCGTGGCGCCGTGGCCTCCAGTGGCTTGGCCGGGTGGTCGCGAATGGGCTGGGTGGCTGCGTAAAAACGTTGGTAGGCTAGCGTGCGACTGTCCATGACTCACATCACCTCCCGAATGACCCGGGGCGGACGGATAACCGGCGTGGGCTCACCGAACACCCCCAGCGGCTCGTGGTCGTGCAACACGTGGTAGGTGTCGGCCCAAGGGGGATTGCACGACGGCGGCAGCGAGCGGCATTGCCACGCATCGGCCCTGCCGGCAGCACGCACGTCCACAATCTCGAATCGGCCCATGCCGGCGCTGTGCTCGCGGCCGATGCCGTCCAGGAGCTGGAGCAGACGGGCACATTGGCGGCCATCGCCCTCGCCGTAGAACACGGCATACGGTGGCCAGTACGCTTTGTACTGACCTGCCTTTTGGAGGAATTTGCTGCCACTGATTTTGAATTCCCTAGGGTTGCGCGTGACCGTCAGGTCCATCGCCTGCCCCCGGGTCGGGCGCGCGTAGCTCGCCGCGCGGATCGCGCTGGCGCGCGTGGTGGCCATGATAAGCTGGCTGGCGCGGTACAGACCCAAGGCCCCGTCGAAGGCGAGAGGCAGTGCGTGTTGCACTGACCAGTCCCGATGCAGCCGGCAACTCGCCTCATGCAACAGCCTGTCCAGTCGCGGCACGACATCCGGCAACACGATAGGCGCATGCAGCGCCAGCACGATGCGAAACGGCTCCATCACGCCACCTCGGCGGCCATGCGCTTGCGAGCCTGGGCCAACGTTGCCACCGTGAAATCGAACTCGCCCAAGGCGTTGTCGAATGTATCCATGGCCTGCTTGAGTCGCGCGCCTTGCACGTCCATGCCAGGGTCGTCAAACGCCACACGGCCAATTTCGTGCGGCGCCAGTTCTCCCACAGGCCATTCCTCGACCGACCAATCGGCGCTGAACTGCCCACACCCGACACCGCGGTGGCCGCCCAGATAAGGCGTGCGCGCCAGCGTGCACAGCGCATGCAGCAGCAGGCCCAGTTCGATGTCCCCGCCACTGATCAGCGTCATGCGGTGGCTGAGCTCGGTGCCCGGCGCGATGGCCTCGAAGCCGGCAAGCGGGTGTTTGGTGGACTCTTCAGCACCTTCGCGCTGTTTTTTGAGCGCCTTGATCTGGTTCTGGTGTTCCGCGATCTGCTCGGATATTTGTTGGCGCTTGTGCGTATCCTCGGTCGTGGCAATCTCGCGTTTGAGACGCTTGATCGCTTCGTTGATACCGTCGATCTCGATTTGGGTGTTTCGTTCCGAGGTGAGTTGGCGCACAAGACGTTGCGCTTGCTCGTCGCTCAGAAACTCGATCTCTTCGGGTTCACGCACAAACATGTCGTGTCTCACGCCCTTGCCCACGATCATCACCGAGTCCTCGGGCGCGCGCATCCCGTCCACCGACAGCCGCGAGGGCAGGCGCCAGCGCCCAAACAGGTTGAGCAGCGGATTGAGGCGGCGCAGCTCATGCTCGCCTTTGGGGTCAATCGCGTCACTGGATTCGTTTTCGATCTCGCGTGTCGTGTCAACGCCCTCTGCCAGCATGTACGCCTGTTCCAGGCTGAATACACCCCGTTCGGCGACGCCGCGGAAAACAGCCAGCTTGGCTCTCACCGCCTTGTAAGCCGCCTTTCTCAGCGGACCGCGGAACGTGCCGCCGTAAAGCAACACCTCTCCGTGCGGCGTGCGGGGTAAGGCAGCGTCCATGTCCATGTAGGACACCGCAATCGGGCTCTGTGCCGTGATCGTGCCTTTCAATCGAATCATGGATCCCCTCGTTTCCGGTAATGGATGAAAGCACTCGTTCAATCTCATCGTATGGCGTATCGGCGATTTGCAAGCTCGCTTTGAGTGCCCTGAATGAGCGTCATGAGCGGCACTGCTTTTGCCGATAATCCCCGCTTGTGCGGGATATCCATCGCGCCAAAACGGTCCCCGATCCGGTAACGGCGACAATCCCCGCGTACGCGGGGTAACCACGCCGTGGGCGGGTAAGGATTGGCCGCCGAATCCGACAATCCCCGCTCGCGCGGGATAACCACCCGTCTCGCCGTCCAGCCCAGCGCTGGGTGTCAACAATCCCCGCTCGCGCGGGATACCCCAGCGGAGAACCCACTATTTGATCCCAACCCAGCGACAATCCCCGCTCGCGCGGGATAACCAACGTCAGCTTCTATTCTCAGCTTGCGAACCGCTCGACAACCCCCGCCTGCGCGGGATAGACCGCGGTATCGAGGCTTGGGTATCTCGCCTGACCCGACAATCCCCGCGTACGCGGGATAGACGCAAAACCATCTCAGAAACCCAGCCTGGAGCGACCGACAATCCCCGCGTACGCGGGATAGACCCTTCGTTTGCGCCGCCGCTACGAGACGGCTTCCTTGAGCTTGGCACTCGCTTTGAAGCGGGGCACTGTACGCGCCGGGATTGCAATGGGCTTGCCGGTTTGCGGATTGCGCGCCTTGCGCGGGGCGTGCTCGACCACGCTGAAAGTGCCGAACCCGGCGATGCGTACCTCGCCGCCCCGTTCGAGTTCGCCTTTCACGGTGCCTACGAAGGTATCGACGACCTTGGCGGCCACATCATGGGTGGTGCCCAACTCGTCACTGATACGCTTGGTCAATTCGACTTTGTTCACGTTTAACTCTCCTTGCTTCAGGTGGATAAGACTGGACTTTTAACGCTTGGTCTACTGCCGCGCCCCCAGCGATTTATTAAACGTCTTTGTCGCTAACGCCCTGCAAAACACCCCGACTGTCAAGACGCCCGAGCGTCGTTTGCCATTTTTGCGTGTACGCACCGAAGTGATTCCCGACCCAGATGTCGCGCGGCAACAGCATTTTCACTACCGCACGCACTATGACCAGCCGCCCGCGCATAACGAAGCGCTGGAGCGGTTGCGGGTTCAGTAGAATCCTGAACTCGTTCTTTGCCATCGCGTTGGTTCTCTCTTGCTATTCGCACCGCACCGGCCGCGTGCGCGGCTCAGCGCTCGTATCGCTGTTGGCAGTCCACGCAGCGTCTGGCCCACGGCACCGCCTTGCGCCGCGCCGTTGGAATCTCCTGGCCGCATTCTTCACACTCGTCGTTGTCGGCGACTTGACCGATGGATCGACGAATCGCCTGCACGGCGCTCTCGTTGTGGTGCTGCTCGATCTGTGAGGCGAAATCGTTTGTGTCGCTGGTCTCGCTCATGTTTGCCTCCCTCAAACACTCGTTTGCGCACGTGCCCGGCGATCACGGCGACGCACCCGACGGATCGCTGCCGGCGTCTTGCGGCGCTTGGGATGAGCCGCCGGCTTGCCGAAGCTCATCACCAAATCCTCAACGCGCAACACACCGCCCTCGCGATACACCTTTACGCCATTGCCCCAGGCCTTGGCGGGCACTTCTTCGGCGGTGACGTAGCGGTTGCCGATCGCCACCAGCTCCGGCTCGAAGTGGGCACAAAAAATCATCGCGTCCCGGTCGCCGTTCGCACCGGCCATCACGCGCCCAAAACACGGCGCGTAGATATGCACGCACCCATCGGCAATCACTTCGGCACCGCTTTGCACGGCGGCCAATACCACGACATCCTCGCCGTCGCCATATATTTGTTGGCCGGATCTCACAACGCTCTTCACGATCTTTGTCATTGGAATTCCTCGTTCGCAGTGTCGGATGGGTGCTGAATCCTGGCGCCGAAGCGCGATTTGAGTTCGACGAGCCTGTCGGCGTCGCCTTGGGCCACTGTGGCGATGATCTCGATCTCTTCGGCGGCGTAGTCAAGTTTTGGGTTCTCGGCGTCGCTGGCCTTCGCCACGAGCCGCGCCACGGTGCGCCCGTCGGCATCTTTGATCGCATAGGGCTGGCCGTACACGGCGAGTTTCACCCACAGCGCCGAGCGTGCAAGCTCGCCCGGGCCTTGCGTGGCGCTCAACGCCTGCATGAAGGCTTGCAGGTGCGCGGGGCTTAGTTCGGGGTCGTCCAGATCGCCACCGGCGCGAAGTTCCTCCATCGCCACGTTGGGATCGACGGGGTAGCTTTGTGACAAGCGTTCAAGACAGGCGCGGATGCGTTGCTCGCGCGCACCGGGGGCCTTCTCGCGCTCGCGCTCGATGGCCTCCTGATGCAGTCGGCGCAGGCGCCCGGACAAGGCGTCGCCGCCGTCTTGATTGCGTGCTGCCGCATCAGCCATGACCTCAGCGTAAACGAGGCTTTGGGCGATGCGAGTCGGAATTAGGCCCGATTTTCGGGGGTATTTCCGATTTTTTTGGGGATGAGGGGCCTAGCGGGTCGTGCCGCCCCTGGCTGCCCACCGTATCCGTAGCAACGCCACGAGGTTGAGGGCGTAGGCGAGGCTGACGGGCACCCCCGGCACGACGATTCTGAGAAGGGTGTTGTCGCCGGTTCGCATGCGCACCAGGCACAGCGCGAGCGTGGCCGCAAAGCCGGCGGCGTAGCCCGCGTTCAACACCAGCGCCGCCCAGGCGAGGCGGACGTGGCCGGCGCGCTCCAGCGTGATCCAGGTCACCACCAGCGGTAGCGCGATCACCGCGCACGCCAGCACGGCCAGCCCCACGTCCCACTCTGTGCGGGCGATCAGTTGGGGCAACTCCACCACCAGCGCACCGCCATCCATCAGTACCACGAAGATCGAGTACAATCTCGCCGCCGTCACCCACTCGCCCGCTGGCGGGCCCGTGTGCTCCGGCCCAGGGGTGGCGATGCGTCGGGGCTGTCGTGTGATTCGCGCCATCGCGTCTTTTGTGTCCATTTGTGGCCTCAATTGTTCGTCCGTGTCCGTCGGTGTCCTGTTAGCCTGTTCCCAACAATCCACCACAAGCCAAAGAACGCACTGCGATGACGACGTTGCTCGACGACTTCCCGTATAACCTCATCCAGGATCACTTCCAGTGGATGTCGCAGACAGCGAACACGGACACCCTGCTCCTAGAGCTTAACGAGTTGCTCATCGACCACGCCTACCACCTGGTGGAAGGCCCGCAACTGGCGCAGCTCGAACAATCGGTGCTCGAGTCGATCGCCGGTTACGACGAGACCCTGCGCAGCTCCATCTACTACGCCATCGCCAAGGCGACGCATGAGCTTCGCACGCCCGAAGACGACGCGTTCCTCGACGACGACGAAACCGAAGAGGCGATGGCAGTCGACGCTCAGGATCTAGCTCTGGCCGCCCTATGGCAAAGCGGTCTGGACGATGCGCTCGACGGCGCCGCTTGGCCCATAGGGCGCTATCGCTGCCGCATCCAGGGCATTGTGCTGGGCACGGGCGCCCTGCAGGAAGCCGGGCGCTCGCGCGAGCCCGGCGCACCGCTGCGCGCGGCGCTGACTCAGGCCGGTCTGATCGGCGAGCGCACGCAGCTCGTCGTCGCGCCCCACCTGGTGGAATTCTCGCAGGCGCTGTCGTGGTTCGAGGCGCACCCGTTTGCATTCACGCGCATCGCCCAACGCGCACTCGCGGCCGCCCCTTCGGGGCGCTTCCCGCGCCACGAACTCTGGCACGGGTTGCCGCAGGCACCCGCCGGAACGGGTGAGGACGGAGCCAGCCTGATGCTGCTATTCGCCCTGGTCGACGAGGCGGCTGTAGAGGCGCCGCCGTGCGGACCGATCGCCAACACCCGGCTCATTACCTCCTGGCCCGCCATGCTGCGCACCTATGCGCGCGCATCGCCCACATTGCGCGGCGCGCTGGAGTGGGCCAGTCTGCCAATGGCGCCCGCCGATCTGATGTATTCGCAAAACGGCCTCATCTGATCGCCCGCTATACGCCCTGCCCCCGCTCTTCTTTTTCTTCGAGCGCACGCGCGTAGCTCAGCAGCAACTGGCGGCGTAGGGGATCAGAGTCGGCGAGCGCGAAATCGGTGAGTACCGCGGCATGCGGGCGCTGGCGCGCGAGCTCGGCGCGCACCACGGGGCCGAGTACCGGGTGGTCGAGCACCGTGCGGTGAATCTCGTCCGGGGCGGGCGGCGGTGGCGAGATCGCCGCGCCGTCGAACAGATCGAGCTGTCCCGAATCATCGCGGTCGAACCCGCTCGTCGGCAGTGCGCTCACGGTGCTCCCTCATAACCTCTGACAGCGCGGCTTGCATCGCCGCCTTCCCGCGTTAGCGTAGCACCAACACTGGACTGTCAAGAGCCAATCCCATGCCGATACCCGACCCATCGACCATCGAATCCATGCTTGAGTGCCGCCCGGCCCAACTGCGCAACTCCGAGATTTGCAACTGGCGCTATGTTTGCCCGGTCACCCAGCGCTTTTTCAATATCCGCGAGCTGGAGCACTACGGTGCGTACCCGGCAGATCCCGGCCCGCGTCAGATCCAATTTTTCCTTGAGGAATACCGCCCCACCGGTGTAATAGTCGAGCGCAACCGGCTCGGCCTCTACGTCTATCGCCGCTGCGAGCTGGTGTCCGGACTGGTCAAGGACTCGCCCAACGCATTCGCCGATCGGCTGCGCCCGATGGGCATCAATCTGCGCAACGTCATACGCGTACCCGCCGACCTCGGCCCTTCCAGCCGCCTCTTTCCGTCGGTGCGCGCGTGCATCGAGCAAATCCATGCGGCGCTGATCAACGATCACTGGTACGAGGACTCGCGCAAGAGCCGGGCCTGAGCATGCGTCCCACCGACGAACAAGCCGCCATCATCGCCTCCGAGGCACAGCGACTGCGGGTGCTCGCACTCGCCGGCACCGGCAAGACCTCGACGCTGAAGATGTTCGCCGAGGCCAATCCCGGCGCCCGTATCCTGTATCTGGCTTTCAACCGCTGGGTCGCCGATGAGGTGCGTAGAGCCTTCCCGCGCCACGTCACCGCCAAGACCACTCATTCGGTGGCGCTGCGATCGTTCGGCCAGCGCTATCGCGGCCAGATCGGCGAGCTTCGCATCTGGGAGTTGGCCGAGCGGCTGCACAGCCCGTATACCAACCCGCCGGTGCGCACCCGCTTCGCCCGCTACGCGCGCGAGACGCTGCACAACTGGTTCGCCAGCCCGGATCCACACATCAGCGCCCAACACCTCCCGGGCGTGCTCAAGAGGGACCCCGGTGAACGCATGGCCCTGGACCGCCCCATCGACCGCGAGCGCGTTTTACAGGTGGCGTGGCGGCTCTGGGACGAGATGCGCGACCCTACCAATGAGTCCGTGCCGATCCCGCATGACGGCTATCTGAAGCAGTGGAGCCTGAACCAGCCCACGCTTCCCTACGACATCGTGCTCCTCGACGAGGCGCAGGACACCAACGCCCCGGTGCTCGAGGTGCTCAAGCACCAACCCGGCCGGCTCGTGTTCGTGGGCGACCCGATGCAGGCGATCTACGCCTGGCGTGGCGCGGTCAACGCCATGGCCATGCCCTCTGATGAGACGTTGTATCTCACCGGGAGCTTTCGCTTCGGCCCCGAGATCGCCGAGGTGGGCGATGCGGTGTTGCAATGGGTCTCGCCGCGGGCACCGCAGCTGCGCGGATTAGCTCAGCCCGGCTACGTGGGCAAGCTGCTCAAGGGCCATCAGCTAGCCGTCCTCGGGCGCACCAACGAGGGCTTGTTTGACATGGCCGCCAGCCTTGTCACGCAACGCCCCGACGCCCGGGTCGGCTGGATCGGCGGCATCAGCGCCTACGGCTTCGACGTGATCGAGCAAGTGTATCGGCTGTGGTCGCCGAAGCTCGAGCCGGATGATCCCGACATCGCCCGCTTCCAGGATTTCGACGCGCTCAAGGACTACGCCGATCACGCCGGCGACGTGCGGCTCAAGATCCGGGCCAAGGTGGTCGACAAATACGGTGATCGCACGCCTGAGATTCTCGCCACGCTGCGCGCCGCCGACTACGGCGATCGCGCTCCGAACGTGTTCTCCACCGTCCACCGGGCCAAAGGCGGCGAGTGGCCCCAGGTCGTGATGGCCGCCGACTTCGCGGAGATGATGGATGACGGTGCGCCGGTGGATCTCAAAGCCAAGGCGCGGAACAGCAAGAACCCCGAAGCGGTGATGGAGGACGGGCGGCTGCGCTACGTCGCCGCAACCCGCGCACAGCGCTGCCTCCGCCCCGACGGTGATTGCATGGCTTATCTGCGTTGGCTTAGGCAGCGCTCCCGCGGGCAAGCGACGGCCAACGCGGCTACAGGCTAAGGTTTTTAGGCACGAGGCGCCTGCGCAGCGCGCATACTCTTTGTTTAACTACCCGCCCGCTCTGCCGCCGGGCTGGGCCTCTCAACTCCCGCTCAGTCTCGCACGCGGGAAACCCGTGCCCCGTTGCCGCGCGACGCTAAACCCGGCCGCGGGCCATGTTGCGCTCGTCGCCGCCCTGACAACGACGGAGAGGAGGTCAAGCATCACGCAACTCTAAACGTGACTCTAAGCGTTCGATGCGGTCCCGTAGCTCGTCAATTTCCGCGCTCTGGCGCGCAGCGTCGGCGGCATCCGCCGCGCCGTGCTGCTCGATGCTCGCGAGCCGTGATCGCATATCCTTGAACCCGCCGCGCATCTCATTTTTAAGGTCGGCGATATCATTGCGCACCGCGCGCAGGTGTTCCAATACGATGTCCTCGGGCATTATCGCTCCACGACTTCAAATCGATTCACGCCAAGCTCGCGGGTAAAGCGGTGTATGGTGTCCAGACGCGCAAACAGCCGCACATCTTCGCGCTGGCTGCGTAGTACCCGCTCATCAAGCCCGACACGCGCGACGAGCGCCCATCTTGTCCCAGTGCGTACTGCCTGCAGCGTGCGGACGCTGCCGGCGTCAACCAACTCGCGCAAGGTTTCTACCGACACGCTTTTAGTCGCGGCCATCGTTCAAAACCTCAAAAACTCAACATCTGCGCTTCAATTTATCCACAAACGATCTGCGGCGCAAATTTTCTGCCCCGCGTTTTGCTGGTAAAACCCGCGCGTCATAGCTGAGCGGTCGGCGGGTGTGCGCGCACCATGGAACGCAGCCCATGCCTTGCGCACCTGGCTGACCGCTGCGCAGCCTACGAGATATGCGCGACTACGACTGGATCGTCAGCGTCGGCGAACGACGCGCAATTTTTGCTTCTTCGCTCTTTTGCGCTGCTGATACGCTTCTCGCCACTGCGCCACACAGTCGGCGGCCGCGGCGACGTCATCTTCGAGCCAAAACCGGCAGCTCACCGCTCGGCCAGCAACGCTCAGCGGCATCTTACGGGTGTACAAGTGCGGCAGCAGGCCCTCAGCGTCCCAACGGTTGAGCTCAGTGAGCGAGCACTGTAGCCGGTTTCTGACCGCACCCGTTTTCAGGCAGCGTTTGCGAAGCGCTATCGCTTCTTTGCGCTCGGCCGGCGTACCCCTCTCTGCCAACATGACTGAGACACTGACACCCCTTTGAATTACTGTAGGGCGGTGGAAGGTGAAGACCCATGGCTACCCAGAGAGACGCGATGACCTTGAAAGGAACTTCTGTCCCCA
>Ga0102962_1000601_pt1 | contig 16384 bp, 16 predicted proteins | sample SalPonF2_C_D2_MG_FD_84519 | JGI IMG/M metagenome (GOLD analysis project Ga0102962, IMG submission 84519) | Salt pond soil microbial communities from South San Francisco under conditions of wetland restoration - Salt Pond MetaG SF2_C_D2_MG ...
CCGGTCGTCATGAACGTGGCGAAAAAGACCCGCCTGAGCCCTTCCAAGCTGCTGATCCCCCTCGCCTTCGGCTCCCTCCTGGGCGGGGTCTGCACCCTCATCGGAACCCCGCCCAATATCCTCATGAACACCCTGCTGCAGCAGTACGCCGGCGAGCGCTTTTCCATGTTCGATTTCACCCCGGTGGGACTCGCGGCCCTGATCGTCGGGGTCCTGTACATGGCTCTGATCGGACGGCGGCTGATTCCGCAACGCAAAGCCGGCCCGCTGACCGAAGCCTACCAGGTCAAAGAGTACGTCACCGAAGCGGAGGTCGTCCCGGGCTCGCCCCTGGCCGGCAAAACCATCGCCGAGAGCAAGTTGGAGCGGGATCTCGACCTGAGGGTGCGGGCCATTCTCAGGGGCAAGCGCAAGTACCCCTTCCCCCGCACCAACCGCAAATTGCAGGAAAAGGATATCCTCTTCCTGGAGGGCAATCCCCAGAACATCCTCAAGGTCCGAAAGGCCCGAGGCCTGGCCGTGGTCCCCGAAAGGGACAACCCGAGCTGGCCCCCCACCAACGACGAACTGGTGGTGGTGGAAGCCTCGCTGACCCCCACCAGCGAAATCGTCGGCAAGACGTTGCGAGAGGTACATTTTCGCGACACCCACGGCCTGACCGTCCTCGCCCTCTGGCGCCGGGGGGCCCCGGTGGTCAAGAAGGTGGACCACGTGGTACTCGAATTCGGCGACGTGCTGCTGCTGCAGGGACCGGAGGACAAGATTGTCCACCTGGGAAAGGAACACGATTTTCTGCTGCTCGGGGGGATCCCCTCGGTGACCTACCGCCCTGACAAGGCGCCTCTGGCCCTGGCGATTCTATTCGGCGTGGTCCTGCTGGCGGCCGTCAACCTGCTGCCCATCATGCTGTCGGCTTCCCTGGGCGCCCTGCTCATGGTTTTCAGCCGCTGTCTGACGCCGAAGGAGGCCTATGAAAGCGTCGACTGGTCGATCATCGTGCTCATCGCCGGCACCCTGCCCCTGGGGATGGCCATGGAAAAGAGCGGCGCGGCCCAGCTTCTGGCCCACCTGCTGGTCGAGATCGTCGGACGGATGGGTCCCTGGGCCGTTCTGGCGGCCGTCTTCCTGCTCACATCCTTGCTGACCGAAGTGATGAGTCACTCCGCCGCCGCGGTTCTGGTCGCCCCGGTGGTCTTCAACGCCGCCCTGGCGCTCAAGGCCGATCCCAAGCCGTTTTTCCTGGCGGTGGCAATCTCGGCCTCCTCCTGTTTCATGACCCCCATCAGCCACCAGTCCAACGCTCTGGTGATGGGCCCGGGAGGGTACCACTTTACCGACTTCGCCCGAGTCGGCGCCCCGCTGAACCTGCTGATCTGGGTGGTGGGAACGCTCCTCATCCCATTGATTTTCCCCTTTTAACCCTCGCCGCCGGACTCTGGCGGGAAATCCGCGAATATCAATGATATACTGAGATTAACGCCCCCCAACATCTCTCATGAGGCGTTCTTCGCTCCCACCGCGCTGGCGGTGCAACGGCCGTCGGGGATACCCATGACTCTCGTCGTCATCGTCGCAACCCTCTCGATTCTTCTGCAGCTGGCGGCGGCCGTCGTCGCCTTGCGGCTGATCCGCGTCACGGGGAACCTCACTGCCTGGATTTTGATCGCCACGGCCGTAACGGTCATGGCCGTACGTCGCGGCATCTCCCTGGGTGTTCTCTGGTCGGGGCATTCCGCGGCGACGTTCGATCTTCCGGGGGAGCTGAGCGGGCTGGCGGTTTCGATCCTGATGCTCATCGGAATCGCCGGAATCGGGCCGGTCTTCATGAGTTTTCGGCGCTCGGAGCGCAAATTCCGCCGCATCGCCCGGGAGCGCCGCAAGGCGGAAACAGATCTTTACGAAACCAATCAGGCCCTTCAGGCGCTGATACAGGCTTCCCCGCTGGCGATCTTGGCACTCGACCCGGCGGGCAAGGTAACCCTCTGGAATCCCGCGGCCGAGGCGATCTTCGGCTGGAGTCCGGCGGAAGTCGTAGGGCGCCCCAATCCGATCTTTCCGAAAGAACGGCAGGAGGAATTCAACGTGCTGTTTCAACGGACGGTGCGCGGGGAATCGATCACCGGAGTGGAAATGGCGTGGCAGAAGCGGGATGGGAGGATTCTTGACCTGAGCCTGTCAACGGCGCCGATGTGCGAAGCCTCCGGCCGGGTGCGGGGGGTCATGGCGGTGATCGCCGATATTTCGGAGGTCAAGCAGGCCGAACGTTCGATTCAGCATCTGGCCTATTACGATACCCTTACCGGCCTGCCCAATCGCCTTCTGCTCAAGGACCGCCTCGGGCAGAATCTGGTTCAGGCCAACCGCGAGGGGCACCTGGTCGGGGTGATCTTTCTCGACCTCGACCGCTTCAAGGTCATCAATGACACGCTGGGGCACGCCGCCGGCGATCAGTTGCTCAGGGCGGTCGCCGAACGGGTGAAGGGCTGTGTGCGGAAAAGCGACACGGTGGCGCGCCTGGGCGGAGACGAATTCCTTGTCATTTTGCCGGCGATCAATCATGCCGAAGACGCCACCGCCATCACCCAGAAGATCATCAACGTGCTGGCAGACCCCTTTGAACTGAACGACCAGGAGGTCTTCACCTCCACCAGCATCGGCATCGCTCTCTATCCCGCCGACGGGTACGATGTGGACAGTCTGATTCGGAGCGCGGATCTGGCCATGTACCAGGCCAAAGAGAAGGGACGTAACAACTATCAGTTCTTTTCCATGGAAATGAACCGCAAGGCGCAGGAACTTCTGGCTCTCGAAACGGATCTGCGGCGGGCCCTGGAGCACGATCAGCTCGTGCTGTTTTTTCAGCCGCAGGTCAATATCGCGACCGGCAAGATTACCGGCATGGAAGCCCTGCTGCGCTGGCGCCACCCGCAGTGGGGCCTGCTCGCGCCGGGCCGGTTCATTCCGGTGGCTGAGGAGGCGGGGCTGATCGTCGCCATCGGCGAATGGGTTCTGCGCACTGCCTGCGCCCAAAACCGGGCGTGGCAAAAAGCCGGTTATGCTCCGCTGCGTATGGCCATCAACATGTCGATCCGCCAGTTGAAAAACTACAACCTCGCGCAGACGGTGGCGGCCGTCCTTGCGGAGACGGCGCTGCCCCCGCGGTGGCTGGAGTTGGAACTGACGGAGAAGATGTTGATGGAAAACGCCGAAACTCTTCCCGTCACCTTTCACGATCTCAAGGCGCTCGGCGTGGAGATCGCCGTGGACGATTTCGGCGCCGGCTGCTCTTCCCTCGGATATTTCAACACCTTCCCCATCGACCGGCTCAAAATCGCCCCTTCGTTTATCGAGAGCATCGGCCGGGAACCGAAAAAGGCGGCCATCGCCCGGGCCATCATTTCCCTCGCCCACACCCTGGGGCTGCGGGTCATCGCCGAAGGGGTGGAAACCGAAGAGCAGCGGGCGTTTTTACGCAAACACCGCTGCGAAGAGTGTCAGGGGTTTCTCGTCGGCGCACCGCTTCCGGCCGGGGAGGCGGGAAAATTGCTGGAGAAGGCGGAGAGGCCTTTCACCTGACCTGCCGTCCCCGGCTACTTTCCATTCATGCCGGGCATCCCCTGCCCGGAGGGAAGCGGAGGCAGGGTGCCGAGAGTGTCGTAGAACTGCTGCAGATGTTCGGTGATGGTGTCCAGATCGAATTTGTGCCAGTCCAGCTTGGCGTCATGCAAAGAGGCGCCGGCACGGCGCAAGACACGGGAAGCCTCTGTGCCTTTGGCGGGATGATAGAGCTGCTCGTCGGCGGCCAGAAGGACCTTGCTCTCCCGCAGCAGCAACAACACCGCCCTGGCCTTCTGCGGCACGTAGGGAAAGATTCCCATGCGTTCGTTGTGGCACCGATCGCAAACGGCGGCGAGATCTCCCGGTGCCAGCACTTTCGTCACCATCGAGCCGTGACAGGTCACGCATTCGGGACCCTTGCCCTTCGATTCGAGCATCTTGTAATGGAGGCTCTGGGTGAACTTGTAATACTCGGCCCCGTGGCACTTGCCGCAGGTCGCAGGGATATTCTTGAAATAAACCGGGCTGTCGGGATTGCTGGAACCGAGAACGCCGATATGGGCCGCCTGCTGGGTATCCGCCGCCGGGTCGCCGCCGTGGCACTTGTCGCAGGTGACACCGTGTTTCTGATGAATCGAGCCGTTCCAGCTATGGGATTTGGTCCCGACAAAACTGGCGCCGGAGAGGTGGGAGTGGCATTGCACGCACGAATTTTTCGCTGCGGCACCGTTAGCGGATCGGGCGAAAGGAGCGAAAACCAGGCACCCGCACAGCACCACAGCGCAGGCCAGGATGTGATTAATTTTCAACATGGTTGCCTCGCTTTCCGTTTCGGTTGTAAAAACGCAACAACGAATAGGCGACCACCCAGACGGCCACCGTCACCACAACAACGTAGAGCGCCATCGTTCCGGGGGCGATATGCAAAACATCGATGTACCCGGAAAGCGTGGTCATGCAGAGGAAAACCCCGCCGCCGATGCCCAGAGCGGTCATGAAGGGTCGCCGGAGAGGATTGGCGAGATAATGCTGCGGCTCCCGTACTCGGTCGAGAAAGGGAATCGCGACCAGAATCAGCCCCAGAATCCCTGGGAAGAAGACGCCGCCGATGGTCTCCGGGGTGATTTTTCCGCCCGCGATGGAGATGGAAAGGTCGCCGGGAATCAGCTTCAAGAACCCGTAGATGGGAAGAAAATACCAGTCCGGCCGCATGACCGGCGTCCCCGGCGACGGCGGGCCGTAGGTTTCGATCGGGTTCAGGGGAACGTAGGTTGCCATCAGAACCACCACGAACAACAGGAAAAAGAACAGCGACAGGCTGATAACGCTTTGCTCCGGCCAGACGGGAATGCCGAGAAGCTTGCGCCCACCCTGGGCCTCTTGTCGCTTTTTGTTGGCGGGCGGCTCGGTGTGCTTCTGCTTGACCAGGATGACCAGATGAAGCCCGATGAGAGCCAAGAGCACCGCCGGGACCACCATCACGTGCAGGAAGAAAAACCGGGGAACGGTGCCGACCGCGGGGAACGCGCCGGCAAAAAGCAATCGGGAGATCCAACCGCCGATCCAGGGCACCGATTTGGCGATATAGTAGGCGATGGAGGTGGCCGTCACGGAAAACTGGCTGTAGGGCAACAGATAACCGGTGAAGGCGGCCCCCATGGTGATCCCCAGCAGGCCGAGACCCACCAGCCAGTTGATTTCCCGTGGCTTGCGGTAGGCCGAGGTGAAATAGATGCGCGCCAGATGGGTCAGAATGGCCGCGATCATGATCATGGCCGACCAGTGGTGGATACGCCGGATGACCAATCCGAAGGGAAGAAGATCGATTCTGACCACGCTGGCATAGGCGGCGGGGACCGTCGCCCCGAACAGGGAGACCCCCTTGATCGAAGGCTCGTAGAGAAGGCCGAGAAAGATCCCCGTCACCACCAGGACGATGAATGAAAAGAGCGCGATCTCACCGAGCAGAAAGGTCGGATGGGTCGGAAAGGTCTTGGCCAGGAACTTGTTCTTGAATTTCTTCAGCTCCAGCCGCTCGTCAAACCATTTAAAAAGCATTGCCGTTACCTCCCCACGTTCATACCTGCGGCCCGATGGGACCGGAAAATCCGCTGGTGAAGACAAGCGTTCCGTCCTTGGACACCTTGACGCCGATCTGGGCCAGAGGAACCGGTGCGGGCCCACCCATGACCTTGGCTCCCCGGGCCGGATTAAAGATACTGTTGTGGCAGAAGCACTCGGTATAGGAGGTGGCGGGCGATTTTTTGTTCTCGACCCAGGAAACGGTGCAGCCGAGATGGGTGCAGATGGCGCTGTAGGCCACAAACCCCTGATCGGTCAGGCCGATCCGCGTCGGCGCTTTGTATTCCGCCTCCTTCAGGCGGATCAACTGCACGAGATTCGCCTGATTCTTCGATTTGCCCTGTGGATAGGCGAGTACCGCATCGCCGACCTGAAAAGACGACGCCTGCAGAAGGTCTCCCTCCTGACTTCCCTTGGCATACACAAGCTTGTCTCCCGAAGACACGGTCGCCACGTACCCCCCTCCTTTTTTGGAGGGAGACAGGACCTTCACCAGCGACAGCAGCGAGCCGAAAGCACCTGCGACAGCCGCCAGAAGGATGCCGAGGGTCACCCGCCGGCGGGTGACGCCCTTCTGCTCCTCCCGGCTCTCTGAACCTCCCTCTACCATAACAGCTCCTCCTCGCGATCCTCTGCGACCTTCCTGAAGGCCGAAAAGCTCTTGGCATACAGAACCAGGATGACGCCGGCCACCAGAAACTCGAACGCCAGCAGGGTTCCCAGCAGATAATCGTTGCCCCGACCCGACACCAGCAAAAAAACGAACGCCACCGCCATGCCAAGAAGAAGCACCGAAAAGAAGACAATCAAACCCATGGCGATCAGGGAGCAGGAAGGCTTCTTCTCGCGAAGGACCTCAAAGCTCATTTTATTTCTCCTTTTCCAGAATCACAAACAACAGACAGCCGATCAGGAAGAGAAAAATCACCCCGCCGAAAGCCGCCAACCCGATCTCATACGACCCCAGTTCCTCGGAAAACCGGGGAGCCAGCGAAGGCCTGGTCCCCTGGGCTTTTTCCCCGGCCAGACGGATGCGAATGCTGGAGAGCTGAGCAATGGTCGCCTTCGTCACATTCATGGGGTCGATCTGGGCAAAGCCGGTGGTATCCTTGTGACACTGGGAACAAACCTTGGGAACCGCGGGGATAACGTTGTTGTGGGCATGGTGGCAGGTTACGCAGGAAGGCCCCCCCTTGTTGTCGAGATAGGCCTTGCCCATGATGCTCCCGGAATACCGGGCAACGGAACCGGGGTGGCACTGAGCGCACATGTCGAACATCGCCTGGCCGGAGGGCTTGCCGACGAAACCGTGAGCTTTCGACATGGCGGCCGCCTTCTTGGCCGCAAACCGGGCCCCGGAAAGCGTTTGCACCTCTCCCACCGCAACCCCGGCATTGCCGCCGTGGCAGAGATCGCAGGTGATGCCGTTCTGGTGATGAATGGACCCCTTCCATTCGGCAACGGGACGGGCAAATCCCCCCCCAAGCGTCTGATGACAGGTTACGCACGCGCTCGGCGCCTGCTCTGCCCGAACAGCCGTGACATTCAGCACGGCAAAAACGACCCAGCTGAAAACCCAAACCCATTTTTTCCCGTTCATACCCTCGCCTCGAATCGAACCGCGTAACACCCTTTTCAGCCGGCGTACCATGTCAAGATGCGCCTTCGACAGCCCCGCCCCTGTGGCTGGCCATTGCCCGGCAAAAGGGCAAACATTGCGACGAATTATACCGTGTTTTTCTCATTAATCTACCTGAAAGACAAATTTTTCTGATACCCCGCGACCTGCCCGGAGGGAAAAATCTGGCATTAAGTCGATGCAAGGTATTGGAAAATAGCACTATTTCATTCGCACGCCTCTTGACCCGGGATCTCATTTCATGAAATAGTAGTCGATAATCGCCCCTCGGAAATCAGCCATTTTGCTCTTTTTGCGAAAGCATCACAGGTGGATTTCCAGATCTGCAACAGAAAACATTACGTCACCGCAAAGCCCCTTCCGCCGTAGCCTTGTCATGGGAAGAAGGCCGAAGCCGGTCCGACAGATAGGGCACTGATGACAGGTCCCCGCAAAACCGCATTCTCCCGGATATTCTTCTGCTTTTCAGCCCTGGTGTGCTTATGGGGAATCCTCCCGGCTCTCGCCTGCGGGGCGCCCCCGCCCCGGAGCGCGACCGAAGGGGGGACCGGCACTCTCCCCCACGATCTCGGCGAAGTGGTCTATCGGACCAATCGGGAGAGCCCCCGCCAGGTTTTCATCGTCGTCGACAGCCATCGCAGCAGTGCCACCGGCGCCAACGGCCCGACTACGGTGAAGGCCCAGATCGACACCTTCCGGATCGGCGAGTGGCTGATTCGCAAAAAACAGGTCGCCCTCCTGCTTCCGGAGGGATTTTTCGGCCCGCAAACAGGCGTCGGCCCGAGCCGGCCCCCCTCCCGTCGGATCCGCTCAGAGTCCCTGCAGGAGAAATTGACCGACACCGGGACCTTCGTCAACGCCGAACTGCTTCTGTATCGGCGTTACGGCATAAGAATGCATCAGGTCGAAGACAGAAACCTGTACTGCCGGGCCAGAAAGATTCTCGATACCGCCCTGCGCCAGAGGGCACCCCTCTCCCCATGCGCGGACTGCGATCTCGCCTATCTTCAGAAACGGCGCCTTGCCGCCATGCTGCAACGGGCCCCCGCGGCGATCGCGTCCGAATACCGCCGGGGCGCCATCTCAAGGCCGAAGGCGATGCTGACCATCGGCATGGCCCACCTGAAGGACATTGTCCGATTTCTCGAAAAAGGCCAGATCCACATCGCCGCCGCGCCAGGCGATTTTGAGGCCTACAACGCCCCCCTGGAGCTTGAAAAAGACAAGGTCGGGGTAACAGTCATCGTCCCCCGGGCTCTCTTCAAAAAGCGGCATCCGTTATCCCGGCTGGCGGAGTTGGAACCGAGCCTGGAGAGCCGACACTGAGGCGAGGGGAGATGAGGCCGTGAGGGATGACAGCAAGACTTGAACCGGCGACTTATGGCTCGTCCGCCTGTGTCCAGCTCAGATCGGGATTGTAATCCCGCATGCCGCGGGCGAGCTCGTCGGTTTTCGGGCCCAGATCTTTCTGATAGACCCGGCCCCGCTGATTGACGATGAAGGTCATCACCCCCGAAACGCCCCAGCGGGCGGGATAGGCGACCAGCGCAAAACCACCCACCATATTACCGTTGACGACATAGCGGTAACTGCCGCCGACCGCTCCGGGCCCCTGTCCCTTGAGAATCCGGAAATAGTAGCCGTGAAACGGCCGGGGGCCGTGCTCGCCGGAGGGGCGCTTCTGGAGGTATCCCTCTTCCCTGGCCCGGGCGACCAGCGGCCCGAGGGGGCTCTCTTTCTCGCCTGGCAGGGTTGGCCAGTAGAGGCCGTCGCGCCTTCCCGGAGAGCTGATCAGCCGCTGGGCGTATTTGGGAATCGGATCCCCGTCCGGTTCGGTCAGATCGTAGTATTCCCGCTGCGCCCCAACATAAGCCCGGCAGACGTTGATGGCCACCAGCTCGTTATGGCCGATCCGCCGGGTGAGGATCTCCCCGCGCCCGGCCGCCGTGTTGAACCGCCATCCCTTTTTCGTTTTGACGATCGGCACGGGAAAGGGCCAGCGTCTCTTGCCGATCAGCAAGGTCGCCTTGCCCTTCCCCTGCATGACCAGCACGGCGCCTTCCTTCAGGTGGCGCGCAAAATGCGCGAACTCGGCCGCCTGCTCCACCGGATCGCCTGGTTCCAGGTCGGTGGCAAGAGGGCCGAAAATAGCACGCAAAGCCCCGTGATCCTTGGCCCGAACGGCGGCCATCAGCGCCTGGCGTGCCGCCTGCGGCGAGGAAAATACCCGTTGGGCCGCCTCCGGCGCGGCGGCAACACCGGCGGCCGGCAGCATCCACAGAAGGGTCAGGCAGCACAGCCAGCCGCCTCCCACCAGAAACTCCCGAAGCCCACGCGACATTTTCTCCTCTCCCTTCCTACCGTCTTTTCTCCTGCGGATGAACTTTTCTTTCCGGCGCTCGGCGGGGCGCGGAGCGCACCGCCGGTTTCCGAACCGGTTTTGCCCCGGATGCACCGGAGCGCGGTGCCGGCACCGAACGGTGGAACCGTTGCATGTTCTCCAGGCTGCGCCGGCCGCGCTCCCGGTAGCGCTCGGCGTCCCGGCGGCTGCCGTAGCCGCCGTACCCTCTCTGGGATGAAGGCTGGGTCTGATGCAAGTCCCGACCTCGATACAGATCCCTGCTGTTCGTTCGTTGCGGCGCCCGGCGCACGGGAGGGGCCGGTGGCCTCGTGGGCTGCAAGCGGTGCGGCTGCTTCGGTCGCTTCACCGGGGGCGGCCCGACACGGCGCTCCCGCCGGAGCTGAACCCCTCGGCGGATTTCCTGGCGGTAATCCCGGAGATCGTGCCGCATGATACCGGGGTTGATACGGATGCGGCGATTGCCGGGAACTTGGTAGACGTGGTTCCGGTCCCGGATATGGGGCCGGGCACGCCCAACCCATCCTCGCCCCCTCCAGCCGTGATAATAGATGCGGTGGCTGTGCCAGTCGAAATCCCGATTCAGCCAGGCCCCGATCACCAGACCGCTTCCGAAAAAAATCAACCCGGAGGTTGCCGGCGGCGGCGCCACATAAACCAGATGAGGATCGTACCGAGGCACGAAAATCAGGTCCGGCTCCGCCGGGACGATCCGAATGATTCCCGCCTCGATGAATACCTGCTGTTGGGGCGTCGAAACAAGGTTCCCTTCTCGCATCGCTTCGGCCCGCAACCGCTGGATGGCGCTCATCACGTCGGCCTCCTGGTTGGCGAAGGCTTGTCCCAAAGCGATGGTCCAGTCGCGCTTGCGATCCATCATAAAGAGGATGTCGGGATAGTGGGCCACCGCCTTGACGCTCAGATCCCAGGGCTGGATATCGATGTCGGTTCCGGCCCCATGAAGGCGAACGAAGCGGGCGGCCTGGTCGAGCTGCTCGACGAAGGTCGCCGCCGGCAGGATCTGGGCCAGCAGCGGATCGGGGTAGAGGGCGATGGGTGCGAGCAGATCCTCCAGCTCGTCGGGGGTAAAGAGGAACGCGTCGGCCGCTGTCGTGACCACGGCTGGCTCCTGGGCCCGGGTGGCCGGACAGGCGACAAGGCCCAAGGTGAGAAGGAGGGCGAAAAGGGTGATCACGGCTCTTTTCATCAGGCTCTCCCTGTGAATGGCGGGATGCGCCGAGGAGTGATCCTATTTTACCAGAGGCTGACAAAATCACTGACCGCGGGCGCCGTTTTCAAACGGAGAGCGGTTAGAAATAATCCTCCCGATAGTCCGGCACCTCGTTGAACCAGCGCGGATGTCGGCGCGCCTCCGCCAGAGCCGCCACGGCCTGGTCTATGATCCGCTCCCGATCCTTGGGGTAACTGCCGGCCAGCTGGAGGATGTTGGAGACGTGATTGGCGCGCAGAATGGTCCCTTCGGGGCGGAGTCCTTCGACAATGGCCAGGGCCTCCTCGATGATCTGCCCGTTGCCGAGGGGCCGAATCGCCTGGAAGTAATCGTCGTTGTGCCGGCGAAACATGGTCAGCAGTGAGAAATATTTCGGCGAGAGGGCGTTGACCCATGCGGCGGTGGCGGCAGCGTGTGCGGCGCTGCGCTCGCGGCCGGCCAGGCCGAGGATGGCGGTCACCGATAGTTTCATTCCGGCCGCGTGGGCCTTGCGGCAAAGGGCGAGCATGTCATCGGGTTCGTATCCCTTCGCAGCCAGCCGGAGTGTTTCGCCATCCCCGCTCTCCAGGCCGAAGTAGAGAATTCGCAGGCGCTTTTGGCGCAACGCAGCGAGGTCTTCGACAGATTTTGTGGTAAGACTGTTGGGAGAGGCATAGGCCGCCACCCGTGTCAGGTTGGGAAAGGCCGCGGCCAGCCGGTCGAGGATGGCGCAAAGAGCGTCCTGGGGGGTGACCAGCGCGTCGCCGTCGGCCAGAAAGACCCTCTGGATATGGGGGCGATGGTGCGCCGGGACCGCTTCGATCTCGGCGGCAATCTCTTCCACCGGGCGGATGCGGAAGCGTTTCATCTTGTACATCCCGCAAAACCGACAGGTGTTCTGGGAGCAGCCGACCGTGGCCTGAAGAATGAGGCTGCGTCCCTCGGAGGGCGGCCGAAAAACCGGCTCCTCGTAATCGAAGTAATAAAACATGATCGAAACCTCTTGTGAATGGCAAGTAACGGACGAAGGGGGGGGGCCGCCTGAAAAGCAGAAGCCTTGAACCTACCCGCCCTTCCAGTGCTCGAGGCGCCGCAGATGACTGCGGGCCTCGCGGACCGTCTCGTCGTTTTTGGCGGCGTCGATGGCGGCCAGAAAATAATGATAGGCGCTGGTCAGACCGCGGGGCAGATGGGCCATCGCCTTTCCTGCCCCCAGGTAGGCTCGGGCCAGCTGCGGGTCGGCGGGACGCTCGGCAATGAACCGGCGGTACAGCGTGAGCGCCTCTTGGTGCCGATCGGCAAACTGCAGATATTCGCCGATGGCGAGCAGATCGTCGGACTCGGCGAATCCGCGCTCCTTGCGTCCGGAAAGGACGAAGTAGCGTGCGGCGGCGCCCGCCAGATCCCCCTGCCGGACGCCGCGGGCGATCTTTTCCGGGAGGGAAAGGGAAAGCTCCTCCTCTTCCGGCTCGGATTCCCGCCCCGCTCGGGCCTGCCGATAATGCCGGAGGCGGGGAAACCTGTCAAGACCGTAGGCCAGGGCCACCCCGGTCAGGAATCCGCCGATGTGCGCCCCGTGGGCGACCCCGCTGGCGACGCCGGTGGCAACCAGAAAGGGCAGCAGGTTGTCCACCAGCAGAAAGAAGCCGAGCACCCAGCGGGCCGGGATCAGAAAGGTGTTCATGATGAAGGGAAAGAGAAAGACGAAGGTTTTGACCTGGTTGCGGGGAAACCAGAGAAAATAGCAGCCGAGCACCCCGGAGATGGCCCCGGAGGCACCGATCAGCGGGATATTGGAATGTGGAACGAACAGGGCGAAAAAGAGCGTGGCGGCGATTCCGGTCCCGAGATAAGTCAGCAGATAACCGGACCGCCCCAGGCGATACTCGACATTGTCCCCGAAAATCCAGAGAAACAACATGTTTCCCACCAGGTGCATCCAGCCTCCGTGCAGAAACATGGCGGTAAAAAGGGTGAGGACAGAGGGGGCGGCGGGCCGGAAACCGTAATGAAAAGTAAACAGGTCATAGGCCGATACGTGCTGCAGCACGGCCCGAGCGGTGACCCGGCCGTGAACGCCGATCGCCCTCAGATAGTCGAGCAGAAGCGGGTCGGACAGATTGGGACGGGCATGGGTCAGAGGCAGGGAAACGAAGAGGAATACGGCGATGTTGAGACCGATGAGAAGGTAGGTGATGTAAGGGGTTCCCCGGGGATTGGGGGTATCGCCGATAGGGAGAAACATGCAGGCTCCTCGAGCGGTGGCAGGGGCAGCCCCTGGCGCAGCCTTTTCCGCCAGCAACCATGGTACCTTATTGTAGCATAGATTTATGACGCGCCGACATCCGTCTTGCCTTTTACGGGGGCACCCGCTATCCTCGGCTGGCCGGCAAACACTGTGTTCGATTCCATTTTCCCAGGAGGTCACTTCATGCAAACGGTCCGATTGATCGGAACCCAGAATGTCTTTCGCGTCGGCAAGGTCGTGTGTCTGGGACGCAACTACCGGGAGCACATCCGGGAGCTGGGGAACGAGATTCCCGAACGGCCCGTTCTCTTCATCAAGCCGGCCACCAGCATTATCCGGCATGGGGAGAAGGTGGTTATCCCGGGCTACTCCCACGACTGCCACCATGAGCTGGAACTGGCGGTGCTGATCGGCAAATGGGGCAAAAACATCCCGGAAGATGGTGCCATGAACCATGTGGCCGGCTACGGCGTGGCTATCGACCTCACCCTGCGGGATGTACAGAGCACCCTGAAGGAAAAAGGGCTGCCGTGGGAGATCGCCAAAGGGTTCGACACGGCCTGTCCGCTTTCCGATTTCGTTCCGGCCGGCCAGGTCCCCGACCCCCACGGTCTGCACATCACCCTCAAGGTCAACGGCCAGCTTCGTCAGGACTCCTCCACCCAGTGGATGATGCGCCGCATCCCCCGAATCATTCACGAGGTTTCGGCCTTTTTCACCCTGGAAGAGGGGGACGTCATCCTGACCGGAACGCCCGAGGGCGTGGGCCCCGTCACCAGCGGCGACCGCCTGACGGCGGAAATCGAGAAGGTGGGCTGTCTGGAGGTTTCGGTTCAATGAGCAAAAAAGGGATCGTTCTTATCGGCCCGGGCCGGGTGGGACAGGCGATCACCCGCCTGCTGTGGGAGGCTGGGCACGAAATTCGAGCTATCATCAGCCGGGATCCCGCCCGCGCTCTCGCGGCGGCCCGCTTTATCGGCGTTCCCGGCGCCGCCACCACCGATCTCTCCCGCGCCGGCGAAGGGGAGATCGTCCTCATCGCCCTGCCCGACGACCGGATCGCCGAAATAGCCTCACAGCTTCGCCGCGAGGGGCATCTTCGTGCCGGGACCATTCTGGTTCATTTCAGTGGCCTGCACCCGGCCTCCATCCTGCTCGGCGAGGAGGGGCCCGCCCTGGGCGCCCTCTCGATCCATCCCCTGCAACCGTTGGCCGATGCGGTCATGGGAGTGCGCAACCTGCCCGGCAGCCCCTTCGCGGTGGAAGGGGCCGAAGAGCTATTACCCTTGGGCGAGCGGTTGGTCAAGGAGATCGGTGGGGTGCCGTTTCGCATCAGCGGACCCCAGAAGCCCCTCTATCACGCCGCCGCCTGCATCGCTTCCAACTATATGGTCGCCCTCACCGCGGCGGCCGGCCAGGTCCTCGCGGCGTGCGGCCTCGACGAGGTAGCCAGCTCGCGCATGCTCGCCCCTCTGGTGCGCAGCACCGTCAAAAACCTGGTCGCCCTCGGCCCGGAAATCGCCCTGACCGGCCCGATTTCACGGGGGGACGTCCGCACCGTCGCCAAACACCTCAAGGCCCTGGCGGAGCTTTCCCCCGAGTTGACGACCATCTACAAAGTCATGGGAAGAAAAACGGTGGAGGTCGCCCGGAACAAGGGGACCCTGGAGGAGGAGGACGCAGCGAAAATTCTCGCTCTGCTGGAATAGGGGAAAGACCACCGGGGTTTCAAGCGGTCCCTTCGATACGCAGCCGGTTGGTCAGATGATGCGCCAGGCGGGTCGGTTCCGGCATCCGGTAGCGGGTGCCGCAGGCCAGAACCAGCTCCACGGAGGAGGCGATATCCGTTTGATGGCCGGGGGAAATGTAGAGGGGTTTCACGTTGTCCCGGGTGGTCAGCACGGCCCCGACCGGCGAGCCTTCCAGAATCAGGGGAACGACGTCTCCCCGCTGCCGCCCCGGTGCGGTATGGTCGCCGCACAGCCGGCTTTTGGCGCAGCCCACGGTCGGAAGGTTCACCCAGAGCCCGAGGTGGCTGGCGATCCCCAGTCGGCGCGGATGGGCGATGCCCTGGCCGTCCACCAGCACCGCATCGGGAACGGTCCGCAGGCGCCGGAAGGCGGCAAGCACCACGGGAAGCTCCCGGAACGAGAGCAGGCCCGGAATGTAGGGGAAAGAGACTCGATCACTCGCCCCGGCTTCCTCGATGACCACGAGATCGGGCAAGGAGAGAACCACCACGCCGGCAAAGAACAGGTCGCCATGTCGCTCGTAGGAAACATCCACCCCCGCCACCAGCCGGACGGTCCTCGGCAGGCGGTCCTCGACCACCACCCGCTCGGCCAGCTCTCTTTGCAGCTCTCTCGCCTCCGGGTAGGACATGGACCAGTCATGCAGCCGGGGAAAGTTCACGGGGTGCTCCTCGCCGGGGATCTTCCTCCGCTGGCCTTCGCTCAGGCGAATCCTGCTATTTCCCCGGCTCTTTGGCCGATTTCGGTTTTTGGGCACCGCCCGTAACGCGGCTTGCGGCGCCCGCGGGGGCGCCTCCACCGGCGGAGTTGGGTCCTTGGCGCTGCCGCTCCTTCTGGCGCTTCTCCCGTCTCTGCCTTCTGCGTTTCATCTCTCGCCGCCGTTCGCTGATCGCCATGATACCCTCCTTGGGGAATTTTGGAGATCAATTGTATCGCAACATGGCAACTTGACAAGGACGGGGCCATCCAATCTGGTGAGGGTCTAGAGGCGGCAGCGCAGCAGCTTTTTACCTCCCTGAAAAAAGACCTCCATCTTGTTCGGCTTGAAAACAGCCGTGACCACGCCGAGTCCGAAGACCGGGTGCTGCAAAGCGTCCTTGGGGCGAAAAGCGCTCTCCATATTGTAGGGAAGAACCTTGTCCGGCACGATGCCCCGTTGCAGCGCCTCCCACTCTTCCTGCAGGTTGGCCGCGGAAGAGGAACGCGTCTTGCGGGGCGCCCTGGCGGGTTTCGCGGCTCCGCCGGTTTTTTCGCTTGTCGGCTTCGCCGCCGCCGGATGGTGATAATTGTGGTCCCCTCCGCAGGTGTTGCACCGAACCCGGGCCACCCGGCCCTCTACCATCGCCACGATGGTATGGTTGGTGATAACCCGACAACGGGTGCAACGGGAATCGACTGTATCTCCTGCAGACAACGGCTTTTGACTCATTAAATACCCTTTTTTAAGAGAAAATGCCACACCGGGGCAGCCCGGTGTGGCATGTGAGTTGACAATCTGATCACGCGGGAGGCTGTTTTATACCACCTCCCCGGAAAC
>Ga0102962_1000602_pt1 | contig 16347 bp, 18 predicted proteins | sample SalPonF2_C_D2_MG_FD_84519 | JGI IMG/M metagenome (GOLD analysis project Ga0102962, IMG submission 84519) | Salt pond soil microbial communities from South San Francisco under conditions of wetland restoration - Salt Pond MetaG SF2_C_D2_MG ...
CGACGGCGTCAGGGCGTTTCTCTACTTCATCGCCATCGTGATCGGCCTCGGTACGATGGGCATCGACGTCCAGATCCTCTACGTCTTCGCGCAGGCCGCCGCGTACGGCCTCGCCGCCGGCATCGCCATCGCCATCGGCGTCGCCTTCGGCTGGGGCGGAAAGGACTACGTCCACGACAACATCGCGAGCTGGGTCGGCAGCGCCGGCGAGACGGCCACCGCCTCGAGCGGGCGCGGCGCGGCGACGGGCGACGACAGCTGAGACCGTCGCACGGGCGCGTCGTCACGGCCCGGCACGCGTTCGGTCAGCGTGGCCCGGCACGCGTTCGGTCAGCGTTCTCGCCGTCACGCCCTCGTGAGGGCGACCGAGTTCGACCGTCCGTCCACGGTGATTCGATACCCCTCGTACGTGAAGACGACGCGAGCGTCCGACTTCGACGAGACGAGTCGCTCGACCGCCTCCGTGTCGACGACGGAGTACAGCGGCTCGAGGTCCCCCATCTCCACGCCTCCGACCGTCGTCACGGCCGCGATCACCGCCTCGCAGACCGTCTCCGTCGAGTGGACCGGGCGTTCGTGTGCGATTCGTCTCGTCGTGTCGGCGTCGGCCGACGGCGCCGTTCGCATGTTCGACGTGTCTCCCATGGCTCTCTGCGTTCCGGAACCGGTCGCCGCGTCCGATCCGAACCGGCCGACGGCGACTCGTTCCCATCGGGCCGTTGGCTTCGGGTGCAGGTAAAGACGGGCGCGCGGTTTCGGACCCCGAGACAGCCGAGCGGGCGGCGATCGGCGTCACTCGAAACGGGGTTTATACCCGTAGAAACCGTACACGAAGCGTGAGCAAAGAGTGGGGCCCTGACGACATCTTCGACGTGCTCGCGAGCGAGACGGCGAGAGAGATCCTCCTCCTGAGCAGGTCCGAATCGATGTCGGCGCAGGAGCTCGCCGAGCGCTGTGGCACGTCGAAACCGACCGTCTACCGCCGCGTCCAGAAACTCGACGAGTACGACCTCCTCGAGACGGACCTCGTCGTCGACGACTCCGGGAACCACTACCGTACCTTCAGAACGAACACCGACCGGATCTGCTTCGACATCGAAGAGGACGACTGGATCGTCACCGTCCACTTCGAGGAGGACTTCGTCGAGCGGTTCGTCTCCGCGTGGACGACGCTCGGTCAGACGGAGAACGGCAATGCCTGACGCGCGAGCCGCTCGGGACGACGGAGGGGCCCGCCGGTGGTGACCGACGCCCTCCTCTGGGCGTTCGTCCTCGCGAACGTCTTCGTCCTCCTCGTCGGCTCGGCCCTCGTCTACCTCAGCTACGCGGCCTACCGCCGCACGGACGCCAACTCCTTCGCCTACGCGGGGCTCGGATTCGGCACCGTCACCGCCGGTTCGCTCGTCGAACTCGTCTACGACCTCCTCGTCCACCCCGGTGTCGACCTCGGTTCCGGGGAACTCGTCTCCCTGCGCACCGTCGAGTCCGCCCTCATCGGCCTCGGACTCATCGTCCTATTCTACTCGCTGACCGCCGCTCGACGCCCCTGACGCCGGGGCAGTCGGTCAAGGCTGTCTGTCACTGTCGACTCTCACCCGCGGTCCGCGCTCGCCGCGCTCCGTCTCCGAGAACGGAGACGACCGCGGTCATTCGAACTCGTTCCGGAAGGCGTAGTGATCCACGTCTTCCAGCGTGAAGAAGAGTATGTGGCCCAGTTTCACGGCAACGAGCGTGTATCCCATCGGTTGGAGCAGTTCCATCACCTCGACCCCGATCGGTTGGCCGTCTCGTTCCTCGTCAGCGTTTACGACGACGTGTCTGGGGCGCAACTCCCCCATACCTTCGAGAATTTCCACCTCTGCACCCTCCGCCTCTACTTTCAGGAAGTCGACGTGGTCGATGTCCAGCTGTTCCACGTAGGCCTCGAGCGTATCGACTGGTATCTGTTCGCCCCTCTCCTGGCCGCCGTCGTCCGGTTGTAAGAACCCGTCGTCGTAATCGTCCCCACCGTACATGATTTCTAATTCGTCCGCCTCGAACCACAATCCGTTGTTGACCACGTCTACGTTCTCGAATTTCCGAAGGTTCTGTTCCGCTATCGAGTGGTTTCTCGGGCTCGGTTCGAAGCCGACCACTCTGTTCGCGAACTTGGCGAACGTCGCGGTGTCGTTCCCCCGGTGCACTCCCGCTTCGACGACTGTGTCACCCGGATCTGGGACGACGTTTCGGCCAACGTCGTTGTATAAGTACTTCCCCTGGTGGCCGATCTCGATCCGAACCGTCCGAAACTCTATCCCGACCGGTGGGACGGCCGGATTGTACGTCAGAGAAAAAACGTTATTTACGAATCTCGCAGCCTCCTCCACGACCCGTGGGACTCCACCCTCCTGGTACGCATCCAATGCCTCCGAAAGTAACTGAAAGGCCATTGTTTTGCTTTACTGATGGGATCCTATTCAAGTTACTGGCGATACGACAGGTAGCGCGTTCTTCCATCGACGCGGTCACCGAGCCCCGTGGGGTGATCCTGCCGGTACGGACGCGTCCCCCACCCACTATCTGAAAGTTGTTACGTTCCGATGTGATGCGTCGGGTCGTTCCCGTGACCGGGATGTGAGTGCGGCGGCGGACGGCGGTGTGACGGCTGCGACGGCTTCGATCCAGCGCCGACCTCGAGGGGCGATAGTGGGGGAACCGGTCGCAGAAGGGTCCGGTCGGAACGTGAGCGGACCGAACCGGGTTTCGACCAGCGGTCGTCCCCCCACGTGTCCCGACGTGAGCCACGGAGATCACGGTCATCGAACCGCCCGAAATGGGACACCACCCCCGAAGTAGTGGACCCCGTCGGACCCGCTCGCTCCGCTCACGAGAACGGGGACAGCTCGATCTTCAGTCGAGCGCGATCGCTCGAATGGAAATCGCACGAAAGAACCACGCCGCCTCACGGATTCGTGAACCTCCGGGAGAGGACCTCGCTTCGATCGGCTGCGACTCCCGTGGTTCAAATCGCGCTCGGGGACACGTTCTGGGTTTCGCGCTCGCTTCGCTCGCGGGCGAAACCACAGAAGTGCCGCCTCCCGGATTCGGGAACCACGGTCGAACGGGCTCCCCACGCTTCGCGCGACCTCCCCGATTCGACTCGCGGTCGTATCGACGAGATCCTCGACCGAGAACTGTGACCGCGACAGTAGCGGATGGCGCGCAATAATTCGCGGGGGAGTAGAACTATTACGCTCGAACGGGTACCGTAACCTATGCCGCCCGAGGAGAGGTCGGAGGACGAACCCGAGTGGGTGGAGACGTGGAAGGAGCACGCGACAGCGTTCGATCGGGTGAAGTCAGTCACGATGACGCTCTCGGAGTCCCGACCCGCGACCTGGATCGCCGAGGAGGCGGCCGTCTCTCCGAACACGGCGCGAGACCACTTGCGCCGGCTGATCGATCTCGGCGTCGTGACGGCAACCGAGACGGACGGATCCCGTCACTACTATCCGGACCCGCTGTACACTCGACTCCGAGACGTCCGGGAGTTGCTGAAGAACACGTCGAAACAGGACCTCGCGGAGCAGGCCGCCGCGTTGAAAGACGACATCGCGGCCTGGAAAGCCGAGTACGGCACCGATTCCCCGGACGCACTCCGCGAACGGGCGGCCGGTGACGACGTCGCCGCCGAGCAGGCGTACGAACTCGCGCGAACCGCGAGCGACTGGGAACTCGCCCGGTATCGGCTCTCACTCGTACAGGACGCGATCGAGAACTACGACACCTGGACGTCCGACATCGACACGTCGTCTATCACGGTATGACCGGCACGCGGGATGCTCCGGAGAAACAGCCCATCACCGGCGGTCACCGACGCCCTCTCGATTCCCGAAACGGACGTGTGCGCACTGATGGCGGGACGGACCTGGGGCGGGATCGACACCGCATTCTGCGCGAGTTACGCGGCGAGCTGGCGCGACATCCCGCCGTTCGATCAGTCGAAGGGGACCCACCGGCCGAGTATCGGGAGCTAGCGGCCACGCTCGATCCGTCGTGGTTCGGTCGCCCGGCGGAGGCGGCGTCCCTCCGGGTCTCGTGGATCCCGGATCCGTCACCCGGGCCCGAGGCGTCCGACCGTGCGACCGACGCCTGGATGCGGACACCGGTTCGGGCGTACTACACCATCCATTACAGCGAGACGGACGGACTCGACTGCGGGTTCCATTGTGAACCGAATCCCCACGTCGACGGATTGCTCCACTACCAGGGGAGAGAAGACGAGACCGACGCGTACACGTACGATCCAGTCTCGTTCGACGCACGCTCGGCGTCCGGCCTCCTGTGGGAGATGGTAGACGCACTCGCCGATCGGCTCGGTGACTCCGAGTGAGAACGGGAGATTTCGTTCACCGACGCGCCGTGTTCCGTCTCGTCGGCAATCGAATGGTTTGAGTGATTTCGGATGGCACCCCCGGATTGTGAACTTCCGGCGAGCAGAGCTCGCCGTACCCTCGTTCGCGCCGCTCACGAGGACGGGGGACAGCTCGACCACTCTACCCGGCGATACGGGCGCTTCAGTGAATGCCCATGACGACAGAAGAACTCGAACCCATTTCGCCTGCTGAGGCGAAAGAGATGTACCTCGACGCGAGGAAGCGAGAAGTGTCGAAATCGACCCTCGACGGCTACCACTATCGGCTCAAGCACTTCGTACGTTGGTGCCGAGACGTCGAGGAAATCGACGACGTGAACGACCTCACGGGGCGCGAGCTCCAGCGGGTCAAGACCTCGCGGAGAGACAATGGCGACCTGAAGCCGATCACGCTACAGGGACAACTCGACGCGCTTCGAGTCTTCATCCGGTGGTGCGAATCCATCGATGTCGTCGAGCAAGGACTGCACGAGAAGTTCGAGGCCCTGATTCCCACGCTCGATACGACCGACGAACAGAGCGAAGCGATCCTCGACACCGAGGAGGCGACGGCGCTCCTCGAATATGAGCGAAAGTTCGACTAACGCCTCCGCGATGGCGACCGAGAACAGGTCACGGCCCGGGAGGGCCGTGCGGCCGATCGGCGAGGCACCGACCGACGCGATGACTGGCTACGACGCGCGTACCTCTCCGATCTCAACGGTCCTCGTCAGAGTCGTATTCTCCCGCTGACCGAGACGTCGAATCGTCCATATCCTCTCCGGCGTGGATCTTGGCCTGTTCGCGAGCGCTGGGATTGACCGACTCCTTGAACGGAACCCTCGCTAGCGTCGCGTATACGGGTTCGCCGGGCACTTCGGCGTATTCGTCCGGGAGGTGTACGTCGAACTCCACGTCGGCGTCCACGTCGTATATCGAGTCGTCGAGCGGAACGTCGGTCGCGGCCTGCAGTTTCGCCGCGGGCACGAATCCGAGCGCGATATTGGTCTCGAGGTCCGGATTCCACCACGCCGACGTTAGGTAGCCACACTCCTCACCCGTCTCCGGGTCCGAAACGAGCCAGAAGTCCGGGGCCCACTCCCGGATCGGGTCGCCTGCCACTTTCAGACCGACCAGTTTGTGAGTGAACGGAAACCCACCGTTTTCGATGGCTTCCTTCTGGCGTTCCAGTTCGGCTTTGCCGACGTAGTCGGCGTCCTTGTCGTCGGGAACCTGATAGCCGAGATTTACCTGGAACGGCGACGTCTCGTTGTCCATGTCCTGACCCAGGGACAGGATTCCGGCGGCGACCCGCCGGTGATGAGATATCGCCGTCGCGGCGCCGCCGTTGTCTTTGACCGTTTCGAGTACCGGATTCCACACCGCTTCGGCGTTCTTCGTCGCCCCGCGAACGTATATCTCGAATCCCGCCTCTCCGGAGAAGCCCGTTTGGCTCACCAACACCGGGACACCGTTGACCGTCGCTTCTAACAATCCGTAGTACGGAACGTCTTCGACCGCGTCACCGATGAGCGACTCCATTACGTCGATCGATTTCGGGCCCTGAATCTGCATCGGCGAGACGTCGATCTCGTCGATCTCGATCTCGAACTCAGTTCTGACTGCGACCCCTCGCAACCACGGGAGCAGATCGGAGTCAGCGATCGAGAACCAGAACTCGTCGTCGTCGGGTCGCAACAGCACGAAGTCGTTGAGGATCCCGCCTTCCTGATCGCAACAGATGGCGTACTTGCCACGCATCGTCTCGATGTCGGTCACGTCTCGCGTGACGACGTAGTTGACGAACGCCTCGGCATCGGGCCCCACTACACGAATCTGGCGCTCGACCGCGACGTCCATCAGCGTCACGTCGTTGACCAGCAGTTCGTACTCGGCTTCCAGTCCGCCCTCGTCGGGGTCGATGTACCCGCGGGGATGGTACATGTGGTTGTAGACCGTCGCCTGCCGACACCCCTCATCGACGGAGAGGTGCCAGAACGGCGACTGCCGGACTCGCGTAGAGATCGCGAGGTCGACGTCTGCGTCGCCCGTCTGGCGGAGATTTCTGGGAACGGTCCGATCCGACTGATCGACACTTGGGTGGTTCGGATTGCGTTGGGTCATTGACTTTCGTGACCTGTCGTTCCGACCTGACGGTCGAACGTCGACGCCCGGGGACACTCGAATCGACCGGGGCTGATCGACGGGGTGACCGTGGCGGGAAGGTAGCACTGTGACTCCGTAGCTCCGCCCCGACCGCGAGGATGGTGTTGCTGTGCCATACTGCTGAATCGACGACCCGTGACCGCATTCCTCTGTAGCTTATTCTGGTTAACACACTTATACCGGCTGTCGGAGCCTCCGTGCACTCCTGGCTCGTTCCGCACGCCGCTCGGTGGACGCGGCGTAAACGGCGACTACAGTGGTCGGCTCTCGGTAGAGCGAACGCCGCGAGCGAATGATACGCGTCCATTCTCGTTCCGGTTCCGTGTCCCGCTCGATCAATCTGGTTTTTCGTCGTCATCGACGATCGACGAGATGATGAGTCGCTGGATTCCTCGTCGGAGGAGACCACTGACTGCCGGTTGAGAGATCCCTAGCTCGGTGGCGACCTCACTGAGTGTCGCGTTCCGTGGCTCTTCGAAATACCCGGCCTCGAACGCTGCGAGGAGCGCTTCTCGTTGGCTATCGGTCACTCCCGCGTCCGGACTACCTATACTAGCGTATTCGTTCACGCGCAGTAACTCGATCTCGATGTCGTTCTCCTGTGCGTAGTCCCAGAGATAGGCCAGATCCGTTCGCTCGGGTATCCAGATGGCCAGGGTCCAGGCGCTTCCGTCGTTTTCCATCGCGAGGATGACACCGTTCGCGGCCGAAACCACTGGTGAGAGTACCTTCGCGTCGTCTGTATACCTGAAGCTATAGATCGCCTCGTCGTCTCCGATTTCGATGACCCGTTCGAATTCGCCGATGGTACGATCCTTCCGCAACCCCTCTTCGAATCGGAGGAAATCAGACGACTCGATGTGATAGAAGAACTTTCCCGACGATGGGTCGGTCCCGGCCTCTGACACCGACCTGACTGCCGAGCTTCTGTCGTGAGTGACTGTCTCTGTGAGCACTATCTTCGGGTGCTCGACCCGGACCACCGCCTTGATATCGGTCATTGTTCTGCTCGCGGGTAGTTTGAGGAGACGGACCCATACAATGATGCGTGTTTGAGCCGACGACCGATTAGATGGCCATCTCCGCCGATCCAGCACGTCACAGTCGATGACGGGTGACGCCGGGAGCGTGGCCGTCTCAAATGCGATTGAAACGCCAGAAGGCGTCGATGCGCGAGCGAAGGGGCTCAGATCAAATCGATCGATCGGCGGTATATTCGCACGAATGCGATGCCGTCGCTCGAATGTGATTCGAGTGAAATCGGGATGCCGCCTCCCGGATTAGTGAACTACACTCGCAAATCGGAGATCTGCTCGCTAGTTCAAATCGCGGCCGGGAGCATTTCCACTGCTCACTTCGTTCTCAGGAAAATGCCGCCTCCCGGATTAGTGAACTTCCGGCGAGCAGAGCTCGCCGTACCCTCGTTCGCTCCGCTCACGAGGACGGGGACAGCTCTATCTTCAGTCCAGCGCGATCGCTCGAATGGAAATCGCACGAGAGAACCACGCTGCCTCCCGGATTTGAACTCCAGTCGCGAATCAGAGATTCGCTCCCTAGTTCAAATCACGGTCGGGACACGTTCTGGATTCGGATGCGGTTCGCTTCGCTCACCGATCGGAATCACAGAAGTGCCGCCTCCCGGATTTGAACCGGGGACAGCTCGATCTTCAGTCGAGTGCTCTCCCAGTCTGAGCTAAGGCGGCGTGCATGCTCCGGGATGGTCACGACCGGCAAAAGGATTTCGAAACGACCGGCGGCGGACCGATCGGTGGAGATCAGGGGCCGACACGACGAGCGACGAGAGCGACGACAAACTGATTGCGTGAATTGCGCATGATGCACAATACTAATGAGGGTCGGCGCCGTACGGACGTCCGCGAGATGTCACAGATAGAGGCCACGGGACCGAGAGCACTCAAGGAGTCGATCGAGAGCGGCGAAGAGATCACCGTCGTCGACGTGCGTCAGCCGCACGAGTTCGAGAACGGCCACATCGAGGCGCCGAACGTCGAGACGATCAACGTACCGCTGAACCAGTTGCAGGCGCTGAACCCGCACGACCTCCTCGCCGACGTTCCGACCGAGACGGTCGTCGCCGTCTGTGCGTCGGGGAGTCGGAGCAGCATGGCGACGATGCTCCTCAACAGAGCCGGCATCGACGCCGTGAACCTCCAGTACGGTATGCAGGGCTGGCAGCAGGTCGCCTAGCGGACGGAGCATCGGTTTTAGTAGTGTATAGTTAGTACAATATTATACACGGCTCCACTCGGAGACGGTCGGCGCGACCCGTCGGAGCACAGCGGTCGCTCGACGACGGATTCGCCTCGCTCGGGTACGTGCGTGTCGACGCAGATAGCGGAAGGGCGGTGACCTCGGCGTCTGAGTGAGACGTGCGCGCGCCGGCGACGTCGACGTGTGTCGATCGATAGTCGATCGATTCAGTGATGGATCGGTCGAGCCCCCGTCGATAGCCGTCACTGGACGTTCGAGCGACACCGGCGCGTCGAATGGGACGGTTCGCCCATCGCTCGTCACGCGGTGAGTGAGAGGTCGACGTTCCCGAGCCGCCTGGCGTTGATCGCGACGATGACCGTCGAGAGCGACATCAGTATCGCGCCGATGGCGGGCGAGAGGAGGACCCCGATCGGTGCGAGGACGCCGGCGGCGAGCGGAAGGGCGAAGACGTTGTAGCCGGCCGCCCAGACGAGGTTCTCCTGCATCTTCCGGTAGCTCGCCTTCGAGAGCCTGACGAGGCGCACCACGTCGAGTGGGTTGTTGTCGACGAGGACGATGTCGCCCGATTCGATGGCGACGTCCGTCCCGCTCCCGATGGCGATGCCGACGTCCGCACGGGTGAGCGCCGGCGCGTCGTTGACCCCGTCGCCGACCATCGCCACGAGCTTTCCCGCCGACTGGAGCTGTTCGACTTTCGTGTCCTTCTCCTCGGGGAGGACCTCCGCGAAGTACTGGTCGATGCCGAGCTCCTCCGCGACCGCGCGGGCGACGTCCTCGGAGTCGCCGGTGAGCATCGCGACTTCGATCCCCATCCCGTGGAGGGCGTCTACCGCCTGGCGGCTCTCCTCGCGGATCACGTCCGCGAGCGCGAACGCCGCAGCGACCTCCGATTCGCCCCGGAGGAGGTAGACGACCGTATGGGCGTTCGCGCCCGCTTCGTCGGCGAACGCCGCGACGTGATCGGGTCTCTCGACGCCGAACTGGTCGAGCAAGTTCGGCCCGCCGAGGTGGACCGTCTCGGCTCGCGGGTCGCCCCGCTCCCCGCTCGCCCGTTCGGCGTCGCGCCGCGACGCCGGGCCCTCGACGGTCGCCGTCACGCCGAGGCCGCGGAGGTTCTCGAAGTTCGACACGGACGCTCGCCGAACGCCGCGCTCCTCCGCGGCGGTCCGGATGGCGCGGGCGATCATGTGCTCGGAGTCGCCCTCGACGCCCGCCGCGACCGCGAACGCCCGCTCCTCGTCCCAGCCCTCAGCGGTCTCGACGCCGACGACACCCTGTTCGCCCTTCGTGAGCGTCCCGGTCTTGTCGAACATCACCGTGTCGAGGTTCCGCGCCTCCTCCATCGCGATCCGATCCCGAATCAACATCCCGTTCCGCGCAGCCGTGGAAGTGTTGATGGCGACGACGAGCGGGACGGCGAGGCCGAGTGCGTGCGGGCACGCGATGACGAGAACGGTGACGACGCGTTCGAGGACGTTGATGTCGAAGCCGGTGGCGAGGACCCACGCGACGGCCGTGACGCCTGCCACTCCGAGCGCGGCGTAGAACAACCACCCGGAGGCCCGGTCGGCGAGCAGCTGGGTGCGCGAGCGGGACTGCTGGGCCTCCTCGACGAGGCGCATGATGCCAGCGAGCGCCGTCTCGTCGCCCGTCTTCGTCACCTCGACGCGCAGGCTTCCGTCCTGGTTGACGGTGCCCGCGACGACCGCCGACTCCGGTTCCTTCCCGACGGGCCGGGATTCGCCGGTGATCATCGATTCGTCGACCGAGGACTCGCCCTCGACGACCTCGCCGTCGGCGGGCACGCTCGCGCCCGGACGAACGAGGACGACGTCGCCCTCGCGAAGTTCGGAGACGGGGACTTCCTCGGTGTCGCCGCTCGGCGTGACCCGTTCTGCGGTGTCGGGCATGAGCTTCGCGAGTTCGTCGAGCGCGCCCGAGGCCGCACGGACCGAGCGCATCTCGATCCAGTGGCCGAGGAGCATGATGTCGATCAGCGTGACGAGTTCCCAGAAGAACGGGGTCGTCCCGGGGACGACGAGACTGCCGAGCGAGTAGACGAACGCGACCGTGATCGCGAGCGAGATGAGCGTCATCATCCCCGGCTCGCGGTTCTCCAGTTCGACGCCCGCCATCGAGAGGAAGGGGACACCGCCGTAGACGAAGACGATCACCGCGAAGACGGGCGTGATCCAGACGCTCCCGGGGAACGTCGGCGCCGTATACCCGAGGCTCGACTGGACGAACTCGCTGAAGACGATCACCGGGACCGTGAGGGCGAGACAGACCCAGAAGCGCCGCCGGAACATCCGCTCGTGGCCACGGTGGTCGACGTGGGCGCCGTGACCGTCGTGCTCGTGGCCACCATGCTCGTGGCCGCCGTCTCCGCCGCCACCCCCTGGTTCGTGCGTGCCGTGCTCGTGACTCACGTCGCCGTGCGAGTCGTGACGCTCGTGGTCCATATGGTGAGCGTGTTCGCTCCCGCCCATGGTATCCTCGTCACCGTGCTCGTGACCATCCATGGTATCTGTGTGAGTCGAGTGACCGCCGGCCGTCCTGCCCGGCTCACGTGGCTCGGTGTCACCCTCGGCCGATTGGCGAGGCGTCGAAGGTGAAGCGGTAGCCCCGGAGGAACCGGCTTCAGCCTGTAGCTGACAGATTCGACAGCACCCTACCACTCCTTCAACGTGGTTCACAGGGGGCCAATCGGCCGTCGGCTCGTGAACGTCCGGAGATGACGGGGATGTCGGCATAGCTCAGAGTACTCCCTAAATCCCTTTAATAATGTGTGGCGAGCTATATGACTACTCGGAGGCTACGCACCTGTCGTTTGTGCCCCCTGGAAAACCGTCGGGCGGTCTGCCCCGTCCGTTCGTTCTCCCGCACGAGTACTGTCAGTCATGGAGGCGTGCGAGGGCCTGCTTGGGGTCGACAGTAGCGAAGCACGCGCGTCGGCGACCCCGCCGAGGAACTCCTCCGACTCGCGGACGAACTCGACGCGAACGCGATCTGTCTGGGCGAGTGGGACCGTTCGCCGCCCGACGAGGTGCTCCACGGAAGCGTGACCCGAGCCGTCGTCCATCGGTCCAAGCGACCGACGCTGATCTGCTACGCGCCCCCGACGATACTGGCGACCCTCCCTAAACGATCCGACTGGGGTACCGTGGCCTCCCAGGTGAGATTATTCGGGCTCGTTCGGTCCGTCTCACCGCAACGGACCACCAGTCTGACCTAGTGGCCACATTCGAATCGAAAGTATCGGCGCCTGCCATCGAACGATATTGAATAGGAAGTCCAATAATGCGCAATATCGTATGGTCAGGTATGGTCGAAGTCGTCCTCTTCACCCAGGAGACGTGCGGTGCGTGCGCGACGCAACGTCAGGAGAATAAAGGGATCGAGGAAGAGTTCCCCGACGTCGAATTCCGCGAGGTCGACATCCAGCGCGATCTGGAGACCGCCAGAGAGTACGGCGTCCGGAAGACGCCCACGACGCTCGTCTACGCGGACGACGAACGAGTCGAGGAGTTCATCGGCATCGTCGAACGCGAAGAACTGGAGGCGGCGATCCGATCCGCGGCGAGCGGTCATCGGAACGGAATCGGTGAGCGGGTCGTCGGTTTCCTCCGTCGGTAACTCCGCCACTCGGGGGTGAGCGTTCCGGTAGCGTTGCGCCGGCAGCCGTTCCGGCCGAAAACGAGAGATCTGGTCTCAGCTGACCGTCACCGCGTCGTCGAGATCCATGTAGGGGTGGCCGTAGCCGCAGTACGTCATGCACTCGAGGGAGTACTCGTCGGGGACCGTCACCTGGAACGTGACCTCGACGGGCGTCGTCGCGTCGTGGGCGAGGAAGAGCGGGTGGAACATCATGCCACCACGACCCATCCCGCCACCGCCCATCATGCCGCCGTAGCCGCTCGACGGGACGAGCGCGACGCTGTGGTCCGGGTACCGGCTGTTCGCCTCGGCGCGCTTCTGGGCGAGCGTCCCACTCGGAGGAGTGGGAATGTCGGCATCGTTCGCTTCCTCGAGTTTCTCGTGATCCGGGAGGTTCGAGCGAACGACCTCCGGGAGTTTACTGATCGCCGTCTCGGCCTCCATGTTGAAGGCGACGAATCGGACCACGTCGCCTTCGGAGACCATCACGGACGTCTGTCGGGTCCCGTCGCCGGTGAGCATGACAAACCCCCAGTGGAACGAGCCGACGAAGAGAGACTGGTCTGGTGATGGTGGAGTCCGACGAGTCCCCGGAACCGTGGAAGTACAACCGGCGAGCCCGACGGCAGTGCCAGTCGTGGCAGCGAGGAATGCCCGGCGAGTGAGTGAGCGTGTCATCGCACGCCTCTACTCCGAGCGTTCGTCCGTGTGCGACTGGAGTCTCGCCATGCGTTCGTCGTACTCCTCGTGGCTCATATCGCCGCGAGCGTACGCGAGGCGGAGCTCCTCGAGTGCGGCGTCGTTTCGCCCACCCACGTGCCGGCCGCGGACGAGCCCTCGGTAGAGGAAGTACCCGACCGCGACGAGTACCGCGAGGAAGACGAGCATCATGCCGATCCCCCAGAGCGGCGAGATGGCGGCGCCCTCGTAGCCACCGTATCCTCCGTAGCCGCCCATCATCGGACCGTAGCCGCCGCCCCACCAGCCCATCATGCCCATCAACGGGAACGCGAACACCATCATCAGCATCGGGAAGAGGATGACGATCGCGAGGACGATCAGGATCGTGCGAAGCGTGCCGTCGCCTGGTTGCGCGTTCGACATTACGGATTCACCTAATTGTATTGTTGATTTCGGGAGGGATAATGATTGTGTGAATTCTGCTATTCTGGGGCACAGCGCGTGAGCTATCTGCGGTGAATCTGAGAGGATCCTAGCTCGTCAGTCTCCGGAGCGGGTTCCGGTTGAATCTCGGCTGCCAGTAGAGGAGTCCGACCGAGGAGAGGAAGATCGCTGTCGAGAGGAGGTAGTCGTGGGTGAGCGCGACGGCGGCGACGGCGGACGTTCCGCCGAAGAGTGCGGATGCGACCAGGCCGATGAGCGGCCACGAGCAGCTCACACAGGAGAACAGGCTGACTATGCCCGAGATGGCCGATCCCGCCGATCCGGCCGCGTAGAGGATCGTCCGATAGACGAGGTAGGTGAGCGTCAGATAGCCGAGGACCTTGTACGGCTGGAGCACGAGCGCCCACGGGTGGCCGCTGTAGAGGAGAGCGGGACTCGCGCCGGGCGGGAGCTGGAAGTCGAAGTGGAGTCCGCGACCGGTCCCGAACCACCCGTACAGCCCGCCGAAGTGACCGAGGACGAAGAAGTATCCAGTCGCGAGGAGACCGGCGACCCAGCGCCGACGCGCGCTCGCCGGCGTCGAGCGGCGCTGCCAGACCCGATAGAGGACGTAGATCGAGACGTCGATCCAGACCAGCGGGTAGACCATCGGCCACGGATTCGTGATCCGGGTATCGGGCTGCGTGCCGTACACGAGTAGGAGGAAGAGTTCAGCGACGAGTACGGCGAGTCCGATCACGAGACGTTCACGACGACCGGAATCGAGTTCCTCAGTGGTCCCGGCGAAACCCAGATCCATAGATATGCGATGTGATTCCCGGGAAATGAGTATTGGGACTCCCGAAGCGCGGTTCCTGAAGCGGCCACGTTTTCCAAGGGTTCAGAGCTACGTCAGTCAAGCTACCACCGGACAACCGGTATTCGCGGGCGGACGCGATATGACGCCTCACGTTCAGTGAACCCACCGCGAGCGCCGCTTCTCTGCGGACTCGCGCTCCCGTGGATTGAATACGACAGCCCCGCTTAGTCCAATCGGTGAACGGCGTATGTCCGACGATCCCACGGGGTCTGCGACCCCGGCCGACTTCTGGGATGAGATGTACCGCTCCGGGCAGTTTCCGCCGGATGCGACGCCCTCGGAACTCCTGACGGCGTGGATCGACGCACTCCCGGTCGGCCGAGCTCTCGACGTGGGTGCGGGCGTCGGTCTGAACACGAGCGTGCTCGTCGATGCCGGATTCGCGGTCGACGCGATCGACGTCTCGACGGAGGCCCTCTCGAGAGCGCGAGAGCGCGTCGACGACGACTCGGTGACCTGGATCGAGGGCGACGTCTCAACCCCCGAGCAGCCCCCGAGCCAAGAGTACGACGTGATCCTCATGAGCCAGTTCCCCGACCTCGGAATCCTCCGGACGCTGAAGGACGCGTTGGCCGACGGCGGGTACCTCCTCTACGAACACCACCTCCAGACGACCGACCCCGTCACGCGCGGGCCGACCGACGACGAAGTTCCGCACGCGGACGCGCATCGGGTCCGCTCGAACGAACTCCTCCGCGCGGGACTCGACCTGACCGTCATCCACTACCGCGAGCGGACGCGCGAGCACGGTGACGGAGACCGAGCCGCGATCGCGGAACTCGTCGCCAGAGACACGCATGGCGGGAAGCAGTCCTACCCCGCCGTCGAGTGAACGATCCGGACCACAAGAGGCATACTCCTCGCTCGTGGCGCTCGGCTCCTCACAGACCGCGACCGAGGCGCTGCTGAGGCGACGTCGAAGCTCAGAAGGGGAGCGTCGTGGTATACGTCCAGCCGTAGACGACGTCGAGGAGGATGTACGTGGTGACTCCCATGGCGAGGCTGAGCATCCACACGGAGACCGCGAGTCTCCCGACCCGCGGATGTATCGTCTCCCGCAACTCGCCCGGGGTGTGCGTGAGTCCGAGGAGGAGCGCGTAGATGACGACCGGGACCGCGAGCATCGAGAGGAACTCGTGGATCCCGAGTAGCGGGAAGTACACGAAGGATTTCACCCACGCCGGGCCGACGAACTGCTTGATGCCGCCGCCGCCGACTTTCTCGAGATACATGAGAAGAAAGCCGACGATGAGGACGACGCTCGTCAGCATGACAGTTCGGTGGCGTCGGATGCGCCCCCGGCGAATCGAGTACCACCCGTAGCCGAGCGTGCAGAAGATCGTCGCGTTGAGGATCGCGATGATCGTTCCGAGGAGGTCGACGGTCGACTGCGTGATCCGCGGATACGGGAACGCACCAGCGAAAGTCCCGAGGACGACGCCGTAGGCCAGGAGGGTCAACACGGCCGTGAGGCCGAGTGCGTGATCACGAATGCCCGAGCTATCGAGAAGCCGTTTATTGACCGTGCTCATCTCACTCACACCGATGGCTTAGTCTCACTCCGCAATCGCTGTAAGCCTTCTCGTACACGGACCGCGATGAATCGCGATCGGAGAGACGACGTCCGTTAAACTGCGTACTCGTCGGTCCCCGGGACTCGTTCGAGGTCCGGGTTCCAGAGGACGCGGTCACGCCATACCGACCACGTGAGGAGGTTCCAGGTCACGGGTCCGAACGATTCGACGTGGTCCGCAACGAGTTCGTCGGGGACAAACTCCGGCGGGTCGTAGCGCTCGAAGACGTCCGCGAGCGGCCCCGACTCGACGTACCGCTCGATCGGGAGCGACCCGCCGCCCTTCTCCTGAGAAACGGGATAGTCGGGGAGACGACGCGCGAGCAGGCGCTTCGGGAC
>Ga0102962_1000603_pt1 | contig 16320 bp, 11 predicted proteins | sample SalPonF2_C_D2_MG_FD_84519 | JGI IMG/M metagenome (GOLD analysis project Ga0102962, IMG submission 84519) | Salt pond soil microbial communities from South San Francisco under conditions of wetland restoration - Salt Pond MetaG SF2_C_D2_MG ...
AAAGTCTGATATTTAAGCTTCAATTTCCTTAATCACGGTTCGCATATCTTTCTCCTCGAAAAATCGGATGACCGGCAGGATTGCGGACACCAGCAATCCGGGCGGGTGGGCGACCAGTTTGCCGAAATCTGCCATCAGATGGTCCGTATGATCTACAAGATGCCGGTGCTCCTTCTCGTCGGCGCTTGCCAGATGCCGGGCAAAGTTCCAGGCAAAATCCCGTGCCTTTGTGATACTGAAATTGATAATGGCTTCGTCACTTCGTTGTCCGATCCAGTCTAACAGGAATAGAAGAGGAGAAACGCGTTCAAACCGCTGCTGCATTTCATCAACCAACCCGGCCAGCAAGCTGTTTATCTTCATAAAATCAGGTTTCAGATCATCAATTGGCTTACCGTCCATGATCCTGGCCGCGGCCACTCCAAGGTCGAGATTGATATGGGCATTCATCCCCAGCAGCAGGTGCTGAATGATGATCGCATTTCGTTCTTTTGCCGCGTTGAATGCGACCTCCCAGACCCCGGAAACCGGTTGTCCTTTACGATACTTCCAGAAAGCGTCGATATAAAAACCAGCAAAAGTGATGTCGAAACGCTTCATTCGTTCAGCATCCTGAAAGCGGCCGTCCTCAATTCCCCGGGCCACTTTGACGGTCGTCCGCCGGTATACGTAAGCGAAAATACCAAGAGGGCTGTTTTCGTCCATCGTAGTCTCGATGATTTTATCGAGTTCGGAGAGGACGTCATCGATGCTTTTAAGATTATTAGATGCAGACATATTTTAAAATTTCCCCTTTAATTCCCGGTTTGATGATTAAAAAGGCTGTTTATGATTCTGCGCTAAATATGCAACACCCGGTCCATAAACTCTTTGGCTTGGGTTGGATCGCCTTTCTCTATAATATAATTCCTACCCATGAATTAAAACTTTCTTTTCTTATAACCTGTGCTGACACTAAGAATTTTTGATTTCCATTCAATCTAAAAAACCGGTTGCGCAAGTATGCCCGCATGGAGTAATACGCAGGCGGGCCTGCCCGACCGAAGTTTTAACGCAGGTGAACGTCCGCTTGTGCCCATTATAAGGTAATCCCGCTTCGATACAAGATCTTATTCATTGTAATCTTAAGACAAGTATATTCTGGTTTTGGGCAACGAACCTGTCAGGATTTGTCCATACAAAAAGGAATATTCCCATTCCCTTCCTTTCATCCTGCGCTCCGACGCTGGATCTCATTGAGCTCGTAAATTCAGAAATAGCATGGTGCTTATTTAGAAAACAAGCCCCTCGCGGGATCCCCCATCTCAACGACTCCGCCATTCAGCGGATTCGTTGCGCGGGGGGGCTGCGGGATGACTATTCCCTTTTTAAAGGGTTTTCTTGTCTATTTTTTCAATGCTGAAAAATAGACGAAAAAACGCACCGGGGGCTCCCAGATGGGATATGCTTGTCACCCTTAGCGATTAGCTGCTTTCATCGGCTCTTGCTTTTGCGCTGGTTTTCCCGGATCCCCCGGACCCAGAGGCTCCTTTTCTGAAATATATACTCTGTTATTCTGTTCGCATGTGATAGAGACCTGTCAGGTTTTGAAAACCTGACAGGTCTGCTTGTAATGGCCATCCCCCTTGCGGCTTCGCCGCTTTCCCCCTTCAATCGAAGGGGGACTTTTCCTCCAGCCTTTGAAAAACGAGCCCCCCGGGTTGAGCGCGAAATGCCAAAGGGGGCTTTTTTTGACGACGAAATGAGCACACTTTCGGCAAATATGGTAGCATTTTAACCGGATGCATTTCTGGAAAAAATAAGATTATTTAGGTGACATAATAGTGTCAGTCCCTTGGATTATATTTATTAAAGTTGTAATTTAATTTTAAACTAAGATGAGGGAAATCTGTTATGGATAGTCATAAAAGATCGAATTCGGAAGAAGTCGAACTAAAGCACACAAAACGAGGGGTATTATACGCTGATCCAAGACAAATTTTACGCAGTTCGAATGCCAAAAAGCAAATTGAGGCGTTAAAACGATCGTCAATCTGGCGAAAATTACAGCGTACTACATCTAAGGCATAGCAGATCCTTGCGATTCAATATTCTTTTATTACCTCTCCTGGGAGGGTATATATTCATCAAATATTCCTATTATTTTCGATATCGCAGCATGCGGTATAATAATCAGGAGTTGCTGCTGAGTTCTGCGGCCATCGGATTTGCAGGCTTGGCTTTAGCATATCTTGTCGTCCTGCTTTTATCTCATTTTAAGCCCGGGCTGGGCCGGCAGTGGCATCAGATATTCAGCTTCTCATATTCCGGAACGGCATTTATCGCATTCATACTACTTGTGGCAGCGGTTACTATCGAATGGCAAATGCATGACGAGGAAAAGCAGATTATTCAAATAATTGAGGAAGAAAATGACGCCGTTGAAACGCTTTTCCTTAAAAGCCTGCGAGAAAGTAAACTACTCAGTATTACCTTGAAAAACAGGAAAGTATATGTAGGATTTATATCACAAAACTTTTTCACGCCTTATCGGGATCTGCAATCTATAAAAATTATCCCTGTTTTGAGCGGGGTACGTAGCAAAGAACAGCTGAAGATTGATTTCACAACGCCCTACGAATCGATTGTAGATTTCGCGGAAGACAATGACCATCTCGACCTCAATCCTGATGATTTTCAAATAGGATTGCCAATCTCTGAAATTGTATCCGTAAAGACATTTGATTTCAGAGTATATAATATGTTTCAAGCCGCTGATTCTTCCCAAATGCAGTTTCAATTTGAATAAGCAAAGAAGAGAGAGTTTTTAAGATTTTTATTCCATTTATGCATTATTACTATAGGGAAAACACATTGGTTATATGATGGCAGGGTACTAAGGAAATTTGCTGGCTGAAAAAATGCTTTTGGCTTGATACCCGAAAGTATGGACAGAGCATCTCGCATCTAAACAATAAGATAATTAGAGTCATTTTTTTTATTTTAAACTCTCAAGAATATTAAGTTGGATTTTTTCTATGGCTGATGTCCACGAACCCGAGGTTCGCAGTTATAATATGAGCCAGATTACAGGTAAGGATACCAAGCCTGAAATGCTGGTTCGAAAATTTTTACATTCCAATGGCTTTCGGTACCGGCTTCATGTCAAAGACCTGCCGGGGAAACCGGATTTAGTATTTCCAAAATATAATTCAGTAGTATTTGTCCACGGTTGCTTCTGGCACGCCCATGAAAATTGTAAATATTTCAAAATTCCAAAGACACGAACCGAGTGGTGGAAAGAAAAGCTGTATGGCAATAAAGAGCGGGATGAACGAAATATTCAGGAGCTTGAGGAAGAAGGCTGGAATGTAATTGTGGTTTGGGGATGTGAATTGAAGTCTGATAAAGAAGAAACATTAAAAAAATTGGCACAAGAGTTAGAAAGTTATAAATGAGTATACCTGTAATTGATGTCTTTGCGGGACCAGGTGGCTTAGGCGAGGGGTTCAATTCATTAAAGGATGAAAATAATGAACCAGTATTTGATATTACTTTATCAATAGAAAAGGATGAAAAAGCTCACCAAACCTTAGTACTACGTACTTTCTTCCGTCAATTTGAAAAGTCCGATATACCCGAAGCTTACTATCGGTTTATCAAAATGAAAGGATATAATGATATTAACAAATTACGCGAATTACTGGAGGAATCGAAAAACACAAATGGACTTGAAAAGTTCAAAAAAGCTGTAAATATTGCTAAAAACGCTGAACTCGGGAAAATTGATGAAGAAAAGTTAGATAGTTGGATAAAAAAAGCCTTACAAGATGAAAATGGAAATAAAAAAGATAATTGGTTGCTCATAGGAGGCCCTCCTTGTCAGGCCTATTCTGTAGTTGGACGGTCAAGGCGGGGAGGGATTAGTACGGATGATGCACGAGTCTATTTGTATCGTGAATATTATCGGATATTAGCCAAACATAATCCCCCGGTTTTTGTCATGGAAAATGTAAAGGGACTTCTTTCAGCCAAAGTAGAAGAAAGCCCTATGTTTGAACAAATACTAAGAGATATTAAAGATCCAGCCTTGGCTTACAACAAATTAAATGATGAAGAAATCGATACAATAGATTGTCCCGGATATCATATCTATTCATTTGTACGAAAGGAAAGAGATGGAGAAGAACTGTTTGAAACGAATGGCCCCAATTTTAAACACACTGACTACGTAATTAAATCTGAAGAATATGGTATTCCTCAAACACGCCATCGGGTTATTTTATTGGGCATCAGAAAAGACTTTGTGTTAAAACCAACTATTTTGGACAAAGAAAAAAAAGTTACGGTATCAGATGTTCTTAAAGGTATTCCCAAAATACGAAGCAGTCTTTCCAAAAAGAAAGATTCCACCGAAAATTGGAGTAAGGAGATATTAAGGCTGAAAGAGAACATTAAATTAGAAAAAGGACCTTCAAAGCCTGAACTATTCTTAAGAAGGGAAAAGTATCCCTCACCAAGTAAAAAAGCTACGAGACCATGGCTTAAAAGAGCTTATAAGCTGAAAGTTTATTTTGTGCTGGATTCTATAAAAGATGAAGAAGTCTTTGATCGAATAGATACAGCTCTGGAGGTTATAATGAATAATCCTCCTGAATCCAGAGGTTCCGAATTTATTCAACAAAAATGCGATATCGGAACCAATGAAAAAGAACTTAGAAATTGGTATTTAGATAAAAGAATTCAAGGTTTGTGTAATCATACAGCAAGAGGACATATGGGAAGCGATCTTCATCGCTATTTATTTGTTTCCTCTTTTGGAGAAGTAGAAGGTCGTTCTCCCAAACTTGAGGATTTTCCTGCTGAGTTATTGCCAAATCATGCAAGTGCAAGTAGTGGTGTGGGGAATTCTGCATTCGCAGATCGCTTTCGGGTTCAGTTGTGGAACGACCAAGCTAAAACAATAACCAGTCATATTTCTAAGGATGGGCATTATTATATCCATCCTGATCCTGAGCAGTGCCGCAGTTTAACAGTCAGAGAAGCTGCTCGAATCCAAACTTTCCCTGATAATTACTTTTTTTGTGGCCCCAGGACTTCACAGTATGTTCAGGTTGGTAATGCAGTGCCGCCATTATTGGCAAAAAAATTAGCTAAGTTAGTAAGAGAGCTTTTTCGGGATATTAATCATGCAAAATTTTCTAGATAAATTACGGCGGGAGTATAACCTAAAAATAGGTGAAATAGAGTTTAGTCCAATTATGCAGTGTTCAATTGGGCTGGCTATGCTTTATGTTACAAAAATGAAGCAGGGATGCCAATCACCATTCCATTTAAATTATCCTGACAAACAAAATGCTGCTCTTTGGTTATCAATAGCCCTTTTGAGAAATTTTTTTCTTGAAGATTACATAAACCAAGCAGAAAATAGGATAAGGAAATTAAATCTTCAGCCAAGTGATAAAATTGAAATTTTTGGAGCAAAGGCGAGATTCAAGTTACAAAGGAAAAGTGATTTTTGTGTTAGTTTTAAGGATGGTGGTAACTTCTATTTGCCTAATCAATATATCCAGCATGTTAATAAAACGAATCGGAGGGGGTTAAATAAATATTCATACTATATAAAAAAGAAAAAAGAGCTTAGAAAAGAGAGAAATGCCATATCCAAAATAATTGAACCAGATGACAAAGATATTTTAATAAATGACAAAGCCCTTACTTCTAAAATACTAGTTGTAGCCGGCCACGGTAATACGGGTAATTTTCGTGATTATCTGAAAGGTCAGAGTATTTATGATACATCCCTTGCCGATGTATTTAGCAAGGATGATAATATTATTATTAGGTCAGATTTGGAAAGCCTGAAGTTTATTTCTCAGGAAAACTATGATGGTGAGGGAGCTGAAGTATTTGAAGAAGGATTTATACGATTTATTGATGACTTATTCAAAGCCCTGCCAGAAAAGAAAAACGAGATAAATGAGCTTAAGCATGATGTTAAAAATCAAAACTATAGAACCGAAGATTTCAGAGATAAATACGACCAACTTTTAGAATTAATTGAGGTTGAGAATAATGATAATGTTAGAATATTCAACGTCAGAAAGAAATATCCGGGCGTAAAAGATAGCTTGCCAAATGATCTGAAGGCAGTTGTCATCAACGACTTCGAGCAAGTAAATATCTATCAAAAAACGATTGATGAGCTGCTTTGCAGAGGTATCCCCGTCTTCATCATCTCTAATCGTTATGTAAGGGGTAAAAAAGAGTTAAACCTGTTCAAAGAGTATTTCAGTAATAATGGATCTGATCTGCGAATAAACTGGAATAAGAATAAGATTTCTGAATTAATTACAGATCAAGAGTCAAGTGAAAAATTTTTAGACAAAGAACTTTGGTATTACTGTTCTAAATTCATGAAACAAAGGATCACTATTATACAATCCCCTGAACACCCGTTAGATTCTCTTGTTACCAAAATTCAGACTGAAGTTTCTAGGCTTGAGGGATTTGAAAGATTAAAGGACGCGTACTATAAATATTTTAATCCATTATTATACAGTTTTAAGAATGGAAATAAATGGCAGAAATATCATGAAAAATTGATTTCTTCATTCGAAAAAGTTCAAAATCAGCTAAAAGGCACAATCAATCCACATCTGAATTCTCTCTTTCAGCAAGCTTTAGAGGCTATAAAAGAAACCAAGGACAACAACAAAAAATTTAGTGACTCCCAAAACATATTTATTCAATCATTTGGGTTTGATGGGAATAAGTACAATTTCCCGGAAGTTGATGAGGAAAGGCTTACAGTAAGTAAAATTAATGTTGATACGGGCGATATCACCTTTCCTGGTTTCCCTTTAAATGAACCTATTAGTCACTATTTAATGAGTGGAATAAGTAAATACTATGTCTCTGACATTCAAATATATTGCTGGCCCACCGAAGGTGAGTTAACCTATAACTACATAAGGAGAAGATTGAAGGCAGGATACTTTTTCGACAATATTCCTACAACGTGGGAAATTGATCCAAAATTTTTAATTAAAAATGAGGGAGATATTGACTCAGAGGTTGATTCAAGTCTTAATTATCAAGCAAATAAAAAAGTCTCAGTAGATGAGACTCTCACGGATGAATTAGAATTAGAAAAAATATCCACTTTTAAATATAGTGGTTATAAAAAAACTAATGATACAGCTGAGGATTATTTGGTTCCGTGCAATATTATAGATTTTGAAGATGGATCCTTCATGTTTCTGCCGAAGAATAGCAATGTACTTGCCAGAATTGAGTCTAGTGGGGGTTCCAGTAAAATTAAAAGGCAAAGTTTAGAGATCTAAAAGTCGGAAATGCAGTTTTTGAATATCAATTGTCGAGACATGATTTACGGGAACTGACAAAAAATGTGAAGGATAGTGGGACAGTTTTCAACACATTAGATATCTGGAAGAAAAGTCTTCAGGAGACTTATGAAAACTGCAATAAAGATATTCAATTGTTAGAAGTTCTTCTTACCGCTATCAATGAAAGGAATTCAATCGGAGCAAATCCAACTAGACAAAATATAAGAAGATGGTTGTTTGATGATGATATGCTCGCGCCTGAAGAAGAAAATCTAAGGGTAATATTACTTGCTGATAAAGACAAAAGTATGGTAAAAAAAATCCCTCAGATTCTTAATGCTTATGGAAAAGCTAAAAGTTTGTCAAGCCAAGTTAGCAGACAAATAAAATCAGCGATAATTGACAAACTAAAAAATTTAAATAATTATGATGACAGATCATTTTCCATAAATATAGGTGGCCATAGCATTAATGTTCAGTACAGGACTATTATCAATTTGCAAGATACAGATATTGAAATTGAGTATAGCCAAACTCGTAAATTTGTTGATTAACCATGTTAATACCTGATAACATAAATCATTTCATTTCCCAGGGAGAGCGACTACTATATTTTAAATTTAAAAATGAAGAAACAGTTCAACAGTTTTATATTCTACATTCTGTTTTTACCAATTATCATTTAAATAATATCTCGGGTGAACTTGATTTCTTGGTCTTGGCGCCCGGAATGGGAATTTTTGCTATTGAAGTCAAACATGGCGGAGTTTCAAGAGAGAAAGGAACATGGTTATACGAAAATAGATCTGGTAAAATAAATCAAAAAAAGAAAAGTCCTTTCAGCCAAGTTCATGGCACCATGCATTCTATTCGTCAATATATTCTTGACCAAGTATCACATGATAAATCAAAGTATGAAAGGTTAAAAAACCTACTTTTTGGTACCGGGGTAGCATTTACCAGTATGGTTAATAAAAATATTGACTTTGGGCCAGAAGCTTTTCCTTGGCAGGTATTAACCAGAGAAGGACTCAGTTTACCTATTAGAAAGTATTTGAATACACTATCAGATGGATGGCATAACGAGTATCAGGATAAATATTGGTATGATGTTAACAAATCAAGACCAACCTCAAGAGATTGTGAACTTGTTCTGAAGATACTCAGAGGAGACTTGAATATAGATTATACAGAAATAAATAGGATTTCTGATAACGAAAAAATTATTGAAGAATTTACGAAAGAACAATTTTATATTTTAAACTTTGTGAACTTCAATGATAGATGTCTTATTGAGGGACAGGCAGGTACTGGTAAAACAGTCTTGGCACTTGAACTGGTAAAAAGAAGATTAAAAAAGGATGAAAAAGTTGGCTTTTTTTGCTTCAATAACCAGTTGGGACAAAAATTAAATAAAACTATTAGTAACAACTTTACCAGTACTCAATATGATTATTGTGTTGGCACATTGCATAGCTATATGTTGAATAATACTGATGTGGCAATTCCTAAGAGCGATAAATCGAAATTTTATTCTGAGACTCTACCATTAGAATTCCTTATCCAAAACGAAGGAATATTATACTCAGATCAATTTGATTTTTTAGTTATTGATGAAGTGCAGGATTTGTTAACAAATTATTATCTCGAAGTAATTGATTTCATTTTAGAGGGAGGAGTGGACAGAGGCAGATGGGTAATGTTTGGTGATTTTTCAAATCAGGCAATTTATTTAAATAATCCATTTGAAGCTTTGGAGAATTTGAAGAGAAGAACCCACTTCACCAAGCTCCCACCTCTTAATATTAACTGTAGAAATACAAAGAGGATATCAAATCAAAATTCATTGCTCACGGGTATTGACTTACCTGAGTTCACCAATCAAACTCTTATAGGTGAGTCCATTACAGTAAAATTTCCAGCAAAAAATAAACAAAAAAAGGTAGTTGAAGAAGTTGTTGAATCGCTACTGGATAAGGAAATCCCCATAACTAAAATCACTTTACTATCACCCAAACGAGTTAGCAACAATTGTCTTAGTGATTCAGATTATATAGCAGATCTTAAAAAAGATGGGCTGACCGTTACAACAATTCAGTCCTTCAAGGGATTAGAGGATGCAATTGTAGTGCTTTATGATTTTGATGAAATATCTTCAGAAAAATCCAGAAAACTTTTGTACGTAGGAATTTCTAGAGCGACTCAGAGACTATTATTAATCTTAGATAATAGCTTGAAGCAGGATTATCAAAAGATTGTGAGAACTAATCTCTCAAAAACAGACTGACATGGATATTAGATCGAAACTTATAGATGCTATTAATCAAGAAATTATAGGGCCGGGCTCGAATCCAGAGTATATTGATTCGAAGACTGATGAAGAGGTTTTATTGAGATATGTACATGGTTCTCCGAAATCCAGATATGGCGCCGGAATGTTGTATCCTAAAGATACCATCAATCCCGGTGAGACGGACTCTGGTGAGCAATTGGTTGATGAATCTGATGAAGAAGAGCTTGAGCCAGAGACGCCTGAGAGTTTGGAAAAGCAGCATAGAAAGTCCGCCTCAAAAGATGAGTTGGATTATGAAGAACCAGTTGGCCTTGCAAATCAGTTCTTGCCATCAGCAATGGGCTTTACAATTAGATTTAATGAGAAGGAGAGTAATAGCACTGTTAGTCTTGAAATTGAATCTGCATATTATGAACGCGTTCAAGATGACGAATACCCCAAAAAATATATTAATAGTAAAGGCCAAGTTAATATTGTAACAAATAAAGAGGGCGAACCATTACTTTCTGATTACTGGGTGCGTAGGCCAATAAAAATTGAACCCATAAGAGTACAATTAGAGACAATACTTGATGGCAATAAGAAAAAAGATAAAAAAGTACTAAAGAAGACAGATGAAGGTAATGACTGGCTTAGTCTAAAAATATACGATAGAACTACTCCGGATGATAAGCAAGATGGCTGCTTAACCTATACTTTTGTTTTAGTAAATGATTATGAAAGTACAACTAATCGTTCGGAAAACGATAAACATATTCTGTATCAGAATAAATTAAAACTGACAACGGGAAACGAGAATTTAATTACTGCCTATAAAGAAAGAGAAAAATTGTCTGATACAGAGGAGGAAAAAAAGCTTAATCTTTTGTATCGAAAGAAAAGGGTTTTTGGAATTGGACATGGTACTTCAGTAAACTGGAAAAGCTTTGAAGTAGAGGGAAAAGAGAAGGTTAAAGAAATATCTACAAGTGTCATTCCTACCTTTGAAATGCTTCAAATTGCCCCTACCCATCATGTTGAATTAAGCATGTTAGAACTGTCGGATTTGGGAGACTGGAACAAGGCGATAAAGGGGTTGGACAAACTCGTCGACAGATATGATGATTGGGTAGATAAAATAGAAGAAAAGATTGATTCCAAAGAACTTGAAGATTATAAAATTGCAGCTAGGACTGCTATAGAGAAATGTAGATTTACAAAGGAAAGAATTAGTAGGGGCATTAAAATTCTCAAAAATGCTAAAGAGGATGACAATATTGTTAAATGTTTTAGATGGATGAATCGTGCGATGCTTTGGCAGCAACAGCGATCAAATGCAAATCAGAGGAAGTGGCAAAGAACAGGAAAAAGTGGTAATCCAAGATATGTTTTAGAGGGAATAAATGGGAGTGACAACCAGACTTTTCAATCTCTTGGAGATTTTTGTCAAACAACCAAGTTTGGGACTTGGTATCCTTTTCAGATAGCATTCATTTTAATGAATTTAGAATCAATCATAAATCCTAAATCTGATGAAAGAGAGATAGTAGATCTGATATGGTTTCCAACTGGGGGAGGAAAGACCGAAGCGTATCTTGGACTCGCAGCATTTACAATATTTTATCGTCGAATCCAAGGTGAAGAAATATTCGACCATGAGCCTTTTGGTGGCACAACTGTATTTATGCGATACACGCTCAGATTGTTGACTACACAGCAATATGAAAGAGCTGCTTCCCTAATATGTGCCTGCGATATTATAAGGAATGAAAATGTAGTTGAGCTTGGCAGTGAACGAATTTCTATAGGTTTATGGGTGGGAGGAACTTCGACTCCCAACACCAATGCCGATGCTCGCGCCCAATTCAACAAATTGAATGGTAAAAACCATAAATATGAGCCATATAATTTTGTTGTAATGAAATGTCCTTGCTGTGGGGCTCAAATAGGTAAAATACAGGGTGCTAAAATTAAAGACCCTAAAAAAGTTAAAGGCTTAACGAAAGAAGATGGGAAAGATGGAGAAGTAAAGTTTAAATGTGAAAACGAAAACTGCGAATACTTTGAATCTGAATTACCACTGCGAGTGATTGATGATTATATTTATGAAAATCCTCCTACATTGCTTCTGGGAACTGTTGATAAATTTGCCATGATTCCCTGGAAGAAAAAAGCTGGCAATTTATTTGGGTTCAGAGAAGATGGAAATGATAAGAAAAGGATCAAGCCACCTGAATTAATTATTCAGGATGAATTGCATCTAATTTCTGGACCACTTGGCTCAATGGTTGGCATGTATGAAACAATGATTCAAACTTTGTGTAACGACTATGGTTTAAATGATCCTCCATTCATCGATGAAGAACGAGATTATATTCCCCCAAAAATCGTTGCCTCTTCCGCTACTATCAGTAGAGCGAAAGAACAGGTGCAGGCCCTATATGGAACTGAAAAACTACATATCTTCCCGTCCCAGGGGCTTGAATTTGGGAATACTTGGTTTTCGGAAGAGGAATCGCTTAATACAGAAGATGAGGATGGGAATCCTAGATATCCCGGTAGATTGTATGCAGGAATCCTCGCATCTGGTTATCCATCTGCTCAGACAGCTATTGTAAGAGCCTACTCATCAATACTACAAAAGGCAAAAGAACTGGATGACAAAGATAGTATTGATTACTATTGGACACTTCTCGGCTACTTTAACAGTATTAGAGAACTAGGTGGTGCAATGTCCTTGATTCATGGTGACATCAGAGAGAGATTGTCACAAATTCAAAAAAGAGAGTTGGTTAAATATGACAATAGAAGGAACTTGTATGATTGGAAAATACAGGAACTGACAAGTAGAATAAGTTCTGATAAAATACCTGAAGTCCTGAAGAAATTGGAAAAAAACTATGACAGCACTGAAGGTACTCACAGTAATGCCTTGGATGTTTGTCTGGCAACTAATATGGTTGCAACAGGTGTAGATATTTCGAGGCTTGGATTAATGTTTATCCATGGCCAGCCAAAAACTACAGCTGAATACATCCAAGCAAGTTCAAGAGTTGGTAGAGACCTTCCAGATGGGCCAGGTTTGGTATTCACATTATATAGTCCTGCCAAGCCAAGAGATAAATCACAATATGAGCAGTTTCAGGGCTATCACAGTAGAATTTATTCTAACGTTGAACCAACATCAGTGACTCCATTCTCTGTAAATGTAAGGGAACGTGCATTACATGCAGTTCTAATAGGGCTAATCAGACACTTTTCTAACAGTGCCCTAACAGAGAATCCTTCAATTGATGCGGATGATTTTCAGAAATTAACGAGTATGGCGAAGGACATTATTCTTAAAAGATGCCAAATTGTTAATCCTGAGGAGAAAAAACACACCAAAAAACTTTTAGAAAAGAGGATAGAATTTTGGCAAAAAACTGGCCCCCAGCATTATGGAGATGCCGGTAACTATGGAATAAAAAAGAATGAAGATTACTACCCCCTGTTATATGCGAATAGTTCGGAGGTAAAAATGGATGTTAAGGAAAAATCTTTGGCAACTCCTACATCCATGCGGGGAGTCGATACTGAGTCGAAAATCGAACCATATTCAATTGTGTGACAATGGATAATACAATAAGAACAGGTCAATTACTTACTCCTTTTGGTATTGGACAGATTGTGACTTTTCCGGAAGAACTGTCTTTAATGGTTTGTGGACTGGATCTATGGGATAAGACGCTTGAGAATCGAAAAATTTCAGGAGGTATAGATAAAGTAAATGAAGATCAGATAAATATTAATGAAGAGAGACTTGAAAGGTTACTTGATGTAGATTTTTTTCGTAAACCCTTCCCATATAAGACCGAATCAGAAGCTGAAATAAACACCCACTTGAAAATTCCAGGAGTTCGATTTCCTGGCTGGCATCACTGTATAAACCCCAACTGTGGAAGGATGAAGAAAATACCCTTAACTACCCAGGATCAAACAATTTTGTGTTTGGAATCTGAAGGGGGATGTGGTCAAAAGATGATTCCTGTACGTTTTGTAGCCGCCTGTGAAAAAGGTCATATACAGGATGTTCCGTTTAAGGAATGGGTGCATAACGGGCCCGTTCCTGATGATGGTGAAAAGCATGAGTTAAGGTATAGTGCACATTCTGGCTCAGGAGATCTTGGCAGTGTTTTTATTAATTGTTCATGTGGAGATGCCAAATCACTGGCAGGTATTATGAATGTTAGTAAAGACGAAACCCATATGAAGGTGTATGATTCTGCACTTGCAAGAATTGGAATGTCAGAAGATAATGATACTGAATTTTCATATTCAGAACCCAATGACAAATCAAAGAACCCTTCGGGAGAATTTTGTCGAGGCCATAAACCTTGGCTTGGAAATGAAGGAATTACTGAAGCAGATGAATGTGGCAGACATTTAAGGGTATTAATAAAAGGTGGTTCAAATATACATTACTCAAATATCCAGTCTGCATTATATCTGCCCAAGACTAGTGAAGATGTTAATCAGTATGTCCAGCAAGTGATCGATGAACATCCTGGTGGTTTAGAAAAGTTAAGAGAGCGATATGAGCAACAGGCAGATGGAAGTATTCTAGAAATTGCAATAGAAGGGGCATCGGTACTAAGAAATGGACTTATTTCTAAAGAAGAACTAATAAGAGGAATAATTAAAGAATTCGATGACAAAGAAGAAGAGGGTAAAATATATGATGAAAAAGATATTAGGTGGGATGAATACAAATATATTTTAAAAGGCAGAGAATCAGAAAATTCAGACTTCAAAGCGATTGTTAAAAACTTTGAAGGATATAAGCATCAGGACTTCCTGGAGAAGTACTTTTCTAAAACTGTACTGATTGAAAAATTAAAAGAGACAAGAGTTTTTACTGGATTTTCGAGGATTAATCCTGTTTCCGGAGATCTTGAGGAAAACAAAAAAATGCTATCTAATGATAGTGTAAAATGGTTGCCTGCCTATCAAGTTCATGGAGAAGGTATTTTCCTAGAATTCAACTCCAACCTTTTGGAGAAGTGGCTTTCAAATAATGAAAATTATTTTTCTCGATTAGTTGAACGATACAATAATGCCATGCTGAAAAGAAGGTCAGATTATCAAGAACGGGATATAAATACTACATTTCTTTTAATGCATACATTTGCTCATTTGCTAATTAAGAGACTTTGCTATAATTGCGGATATGGATCTTCATCTTTGAGAGAAAGGATTTACTTTAGCAGCGAAGCTGATAGAAGTATGAATGGCATTTTAATTTATACTTCATCGGGGGATTCAGAAGGATCTTTGGGAGGATTGGTAAGACAGGGGCGAGAAGAACACTTGGGCAAATTAATAAAAGATTCGATCGAAGATGCTAGATGGTGTTCTGCAGATCCAGTTTGTTCTGAAATAGGTCAAACAAGTGGACAGGGTCCAGATAATGTCAATGGTTCGGCATGTCACAACTGTTGTCTCGTTCCTGAAACTAGTTGTGAGGAATTTAACATGCTTTTAGACAGAGCAACAATTACAGGGACTATAGAAAATAAGCAAATAGGCTATTTTGAGTAATGTGAAATAATAGATGCTAAAGTTAAAATGACCTAATTATGAGGTCATATTTCAAGAACTTTATTAGCGATTGTGGAAGAAGAGGGTGTTGTAGTACAAGATGAAAACAAAAAATGGCATCTGGTTTAATAATAACGTATCCCACCCAAAGAAACCAAAACCACTTCCCATTTGTTTGTCTAAGTAAACCGTAAATAAACCCTTAGGCTATGCGTCAGATAGTAAATACTGCCAGCGGAGGCTATGAAGTGCTTTGTGTACAAAAAGCACCCGACCCGGAGCCCAAAGCCGGCGAACTGCTCATCAACGTAAAAGCATCGGGCCTTAATTTTGCCGATATTCTGGCGCGCAAAGGACAGTATCCCGACGGCCCGTCCAAGCCCTGTGTGATGGGCTATGAAGTGGCAGGCACCGTGGAGACCACCGGCGAAGACATTGATAACGACTGGATCGGAAAAGAAGTGATCGGCCTTTGCCGGTTCGGCGGGCAGGCGGAACAGGTTTGCGTGCCGGAGCAGCAGGTGTTTGAAAAGCCCGAATCGCTGAGCTGGGAGCAGGCGGCCACGCTTCCGGTCAATTATCTCACCGCCTGGATGCTGTTGGTAGTCATGGGCGCGCTGAAATCATACGAGTCCGTGCTTATCCAAAACGCCGGCGGGGGCGTGGGCCTGGCCGCCCTGGATATCGCCCGGCATATTGGGGCTACCACCTACGGCACAGCCAGCAAACGAAAGCATTCCTTCCTGCTCGAACGCGGGCTGCATCACCCCATCGATTACCGCAGCAATAACTGGTATAAAGTGCTCATGAAACTGACCGAACGCAGGGGCGTTGATCTGATTATTGATCCGCTGGGCGGAAAAGAGTGGAAGCGCGGCTACAAGGCGCTTCGTCCGGGCGGACGGCTGGGCATGTTTGGCATTTCGTCGGCCAGCGAGGGACCGGAAAGCGGCTGGCAAAGTTACTGGAATATGGCCAAGACAGCTGCGCAGATGCCGTTTTTTCATCCGTTGTCACTGCTGAATAAAAATCGCGGCGTTTTTGGGGTGAATTTGGGGCATCTGTGGGACGAGCAGGAAAAGGTCACCATCTGGATGAAGGCGCTGCTGGAGGGCGTGCAGGACGGCTGGATCAACCCGC
>Ga0102962_1000605_pt1 | contig 16265 bp, 14 predicted proteins | sample SalPonF2_C_D2_MG_FD_84519 | JGI IMG/M metagenome (GOLD analysis project Ga0102962, IMG submission 84519) | Salt pond soil microbial communities from South San Francisco under conditions of wetland restoration - Salt Pond MetaG SF2_C_D2_MG ...
CCCGGATCATACAGCCAGAGCTTGCTCCCGTCGGCGACGATCAACTGGCGGTAGGGTTTGGTGTAATCCCAGCGGAAAAGACCCGGCTTGGAAACGGCCAGCGTGCCCGAAGACTGCTTGACCGTCGCCGCATTGGCATTCTTCACGGTTTCGGAAAAGTGCGCCTTGAGCGTATGGGTCTGGCTGAACAGGTGATCCAGCCGCTGGGCGGGTTCGGGGGCGCCGGCCCGGGCGCCCGCGCTCGCGAGAACAAAACAGGCCGCCGCGGCGGTAAGGGTCAGGGTGCGAAACATCTTTGCTCCTATTCGGGTGGCGGCGCGGCCAGGACTTCCCGGCTGCCGTTCGGCTGCAACGGGCCGACGATGCCAACGCGTTCCATCTGCTCGACCAGCCGTGCCGCCCGGTTATATCCGATGCGCAAACGCCGTTGCACGGCGGAAATCGAGGCCCGCCGCGTTTCGGTCACGATGCGCACGGCCTCGTCATAGAGTGGATCGTCTTCGTCGCTTCCAGTTCCCGCGGCGGCGCCTCCGGCGGCGCGGCTGTCATCGACCGGCTCAAGCACCGCATCGAGATAGGCGGGTTCGCCCGATTCCTTGAGCCAGGCGGTCACGCGATGCACCTCCGCGTCGCTGACAAAGGCACCGTGGACGCGCTGCACCAGCGAGGTGCCGGGCGGCAGAAACAACATGTCGCCGTTGCCGAGCAGGCTTTCCGCGCCCATCTGGTCGATGATCGTGCGCGAATCGACACGGGCCGAGACCTGGAAGGCGATGCGCGCCGGGATATTGGCCTTGATCAAGCCCGTGATCACGTCCACGGACGGGCGCTGGGTTGCAACCAGCAGGTGGATCCCCGAGGCGCGCGCCTTTTGCGCCAGACGGGCGATCAGTTCCTCGACCTTCTTGCCGGTAACCAGCATCAGGTCCGCCAACTCGTCGATCACGACAACGATGCTGTACAGCGGTTCGAGCTTGGGCACCTCGCCGTTTTCGTCAGGCTCGCCCAGCGGATCCGGAATGCTCTCGCCCTTCTTCTCCAGGTCGCGCAACTTGCGGTTGAAGCTCGCCAGATTACGCACCCCCGCGGCCGCCAGCCGCCGATACCGGCGGTCCATCTCGGCCACGCACCACTTCAGCGCCACGCCGGCATCGCTCATGTCGGTGACGACCGGGGTCAGCAGGTGCGGGATGCCGTCGTAAACGGACAGTTCCAGCATCTTCGGGTCGATGAGGATCAGGCGCACGTCGTCGGGCGAGGCCTTGTAAAGCAGGCTCAGGATCATGGCGTTGATGGCCACGGACTTGCCCGAACCGGTCGTGCCGGCGATCAACAAGTGCGGCATGCGCCCCAGGTCGGTAATCACGGCCTGCCCGGAAATGTCGCGTCCGAGCGCCAGCGTCAGCTTCGACGCGGAACGCTCATAGGCATCGGAACGCAGGATTTCGCCGAAAGTCACCAGCTCGCGGGTTTCGTTCGGCACCTCGAGCCCCACCACCGTCTTGCCGGGAATGATCTCCACCACGCGCACGCTGACCGCCGAGAGCGCCCGCGCCAGGTCCTTGGATAACTGGCTGATCTGGCTGACCTTGACGCCCGCCGCGGGCTGCAATTCGAAGCGCGTGATCACCGGCCCGGCATGCACCGCAACCACCTCGACGTCCACACCAAAGTCGCGCAGCTTGATCTCTACCAGCCGCGACATGGCAGTAAGGGTTTCCCTGCTGTAACCCTCCGCATGCTCGGGCGGCGGGTCCAGCAATTCGAGTGACGGCAGGCCACCGGCCACCGGCTTGGGCGTAAACAAGGGCTTCTGCCGCTCGCGCTCCGCGCGTGGGCTGGGCGGCACGATCTTGACCGTCGGCTCGATCTTGGGCTTCGGCCGCTTTTCGCGGCGTACCCGCTCCCGCTGGACCTTTTCGCTGCGCGCGGCACGGGCGGTCTTTGCATCCCGACGCTCGGCCCAACGCGCACGGCGGGCCTGCAGCCATTCCCAGGCGCGCAGGATTCCGGCGCCCACCCAGTCCATCAGGCCCAGCCAGGAAAGCCCCGTCGCCACCGTGGTGGTCGCCACCAGGATGGCGAGCAAGACCAACGCAGTCCCGGCATCGCCAAGGGCAGCGACCATTGGATTGCCGATGGAATCGCCAATCACCCCGCCGGCACCGCTTCCACGGGGCAACCAATCACCGCCCGAAGAGCCTACCAGGGCGAGCAAGGATGACAAGGCAAGCAACGCCAGAATCAAGGCGCCGAAACGAGTCGCGCGGACCCAGCGGTTTCGCTTCATCACGCCACGGAATAGCAACCAGCCGCAATACGCCAGCAGCACCGGGAGAATGTAAGCGCTGGCCCCCAGAACAAACAACAGAAAATCACTGACCCAAGCGCCAGCGGGGCCAATCAGGTTATGCACATGGGTCGAGCTCGTGCTGACAGTGAAACTGGGGTCCGCGGCATTGAAACTGGCCAGCGCCACGGCAAGCACTACAGCCAGCGCGCCGCTCAGCCAGAAGCCCGCCTCGCGTGCGGCCGGCGTCAGGTGTTCAAATATCAGGCCCTCGGTGCGGGCTTCGGGTTCGCGGGACTTCGCCATCCGTACATTTGGAGTTGAATCAACTTTACTGAGTTTAACTCGGATACGGCATCGTAACTTGCCATGGGGTGCGGTTCGCTCGTGCCGCTCGCCAGTTCCCGGCCTTTTTTCTTCCGCCCGGCTCCTTGCGTCACCCTTTAAGATATTCCCTACACCATTCCGGTTTGCTGCAAGGAACCTCTCTCATGGCCGACACTCAACACCACAAGCTCATCATTCTCGGCTCCGGCCCCGCCGGTTACACGGCGGCCGTCTATGCCGCGCGCGCCAACCTGAACCCGGTATTGATCACCGGCCTCGCGCAGGGTGGGCAGTTGATGACCACGACGGATGTCGATAACTGGCCCGGTGATATAGAAGGCCTGCAGGGGCCGGACCTGATGATGCGCATGCAGCAACACGCCGAACGCTTCGGCACCGAGATGGTGTTCGACCATATTGCCAAGGCCCACCTCGACGAAAAGCCTTTCCGCCTGGAGGGCGACAGCGGCGCTTACACGTGTGACGCACTGATCATCGCCACGGGGGCCGATGCCCGTTACCTCGGGCTCGAATCCGAGGAAGCCTACAAGGGCAAGGGCGTTTCCGCCTGCGCGACCTGCGATGGCTTCTTTTTCCGCGAACAGGAAGTGGCGGTGGTGGGAGGCGGCAACACCGCCGTGGAAGAGGCGCTTTACCTGGCCAATCTTGCCAGTCGCGTGACATTGATCCACCGCCGCGACGAACTGCGTGCCGAAAAGATCATGCAGGACCGGCTGTTCGAACGTGAGCGCGAAGGCAGGATCCGCATTCTCTGGAACCGTACCGTGGAAGAAGTGCTCGGCGACGAGAATGGCGTCACCGGTCTGCACCTGAAGGGTTCCAACGGCGAGACCGCCGACGAGAAAATAGAGGTGACCGGGGCTTTCATCGCCATCGGCCACACGCCCAACACGGACATCTTCGAGGGCCAGGTGGAAATGCAGAACGGCTACATCGTGGTTCGCAGCGGCCGCCACGGCGATGCCACCGCCACGAGCGTGCCCGGCGTGTTCGCCGCCGGCGATGTCATGGACCACGTTTACCGCCAGGCGGTCACTTCCGCGGGCAGCGGATGCATGGCCGCCCTCGATGCCGAAAGGTATCTCGAATCGCTCGGCCACGGGGGCTGAGCCGGAGTATTCTTGCTCTCGGTCAAACAACACGACTCGATCACCGGGGTATCCCGGGCCGACTGGGACGCGCTGACAGGCAGCGAGCAGCCCTTCCTGCGGCATACCTACCTGGCGGCACTGGAACAAAGCGGATCCATCGGCCCTGAAACGGGATGGATACCCCGCATTCTGACGATCGACAACGACGACGGAGCGCTGGCCGGGGCCATGCCCCTGTTCGAGAAGCATCATTCCAACGGCGAATTCGTTTTCGACTGGGACTGGGCGGAAGCCTATGCCGCCACGGGGCGCAACTATTACCCCAAACTGGTATCCGCCATCCCCTTTACCCCGGTATCAGGACCCCGCATCCTCGGCATGCCCCACTCCGGAACTCCCGCGGCGCAAGCACTGATCGACCATGCCTGCCAGTTGGCCGAGGCCGGCCAACTGTCTTCCCTGCACTGGCTTTTTGTCGCCGAGGACCAGGTGCCGCTGCTGGAGAACGCGGGCTGCCTGATACGCACCGGCTGCCACTTCGAATGGCGTAATCCCGGTGTTCACGACTTTCAGGAGTGGCTGGGCACACTCAGTTCATCGCGCCGCAAATCGATTCGCCGCGAACGGCGCAGGGTCGCCGAAGCCGGCATTCACTGCAGGTGGCACAAAGGCCACCAACTCGACGCCCGGCAATTGCAGAGCGTCTACGACCTCTACGCCGCAAACTACTATGCCCACGGAATGCGCCCCTACCTCACCCCGCGCTTTTTCGAACTCATCGCACGGTCACTCGGCGAGACCTTCTCCGTCTGCCTCGCCAGCCGCGGCGAGGAAATCATTGCCGGAGCGCTCTTCCTGAACGGCGAAAAAAGCCTCTACGGGCGCTACTGGGGCGCTTTCGAATGGATCGACTGCCTGCATTTCGAAGTGTGCTATTACCAGGGTATCGAACACGCCATCCAAAAGGGATATGACCGCTTCCATCCGGGCGTCCAGGGTGAACACAAGCTGCTGAGAGGCTTCGAGCCCCGCTTGCATTACTCCGCCCACTGGCTCCGCGATGCCGATTTCCGGCGCGCGGTGGCGAAATTTCTCGAACGCGAACGGCATGCCATCGATGCCTACGCCGAGGCCGCGGCAACCTACCTGCCTTACCGCAAGCAAGAGCCATGAACGCACCGCTGCCTGCCGTCCTGGAGCCAGGCGCGCCCTGTGAATTCCCACCCGACGCAGGGGCATTGGCCGAACCGAACGGCTTGATCGCGATTGGCGGGGATCTCTCCCCCGAGCGGCTGGTGGCCGCCTATCGCCGCGGCATCTTTCCCTGGTATGAAAGCGGGCAACCAATCCTGTGGTGGACACCGGAGCCACGCCTGATTCTGCGTCCGGCGCGACTGCATGTCTCACGGAGCCTGCGCAAACGCATCCGGCACAAAGACTACAGCGTGGAGTTCGATACCGATTTTTCCGCCGTGATTCGCGCCTGTGCCGAACCCCGGGAGGATTCACCCGGCACCTGGATCACGCCCGGGATGATCGATGCATATCTGCGGCTGCATCGGCTGGGCATTGCTCATTCGGTCGAGGTCAGGCGGGGAGACCGGCTCATCGGGGGACTTTACGGGTTGGCCATCGGCGCGGTCTTTTTCGGCGAATCCATGTTCAGCCGCGAAACCGACGCGTCCAAAATCGCACTGCAAGCCTTGTGCGAAAGCGCCCGGGCACGAGAAAACGCATTGATCGATTGCCAGGTACCTTCGCGGCACCTTTGCCGCCTGGGCGCCGAACCCGTCCCCAGGTCCGAATTTACAACGGTATTGCAATCGGCCGTTGACGCGCCCTCACCCTGGCCTTTCAAAATCGGCAACCAACGCCAACCCGAGCGCACTTGAACGTCCCGTCGCCGTTGATGGCAAAGCGGCAGTCACCAGCCGCAGACGCCTGGCCCGACGGATACCGACCCATCAATTTTCAAGCCCGAGACCGAAGCTCGGTCAATATAAAACGTTTGCCTTATTGCTCCGAGTTCGGCAAAATACCCCGATTATTCAACAGGATTTCCGGACGCTACATGGCGAAGGAAGACAGCATACAGATGGAAGGCAAGGTCATCGAGACTTTGCCCAACACGATGTTCCGGGTCGAACTGGAAAACGGGCATGTCGTCACGGCCCATATCTCCGGACGCATGCGCAAGAACTACATTCGCATACTCACCGGCGACAACGTCACCGTTGAGCTGACGCCCTACGACCTGACCAAGGGCCGGATCGTTTTCCGCGGACGCTGACAGGGGAGCATCAAGCCAAGCTTCGACCGCCGCCCCTCAGGCGGTTCCCAGAAATATCCCCGCCAGCAGTAAGACTGCAACTGCAATCCCCACGACTACGAAGCGCCAATCGCGCCCACGGGCACTTTGTACCACGCCGGCGATCAGCCGGAGCAAGGGAGCCAGCAAGAGCACGAGCAGGCCGGCCTCGATAAAACCGATAGGCCGCAGCCGCAGCGCGTCCCGCCAGGCATCCCCGACCAGACCCCAGAAGGTATGGCCCTGAAGAGGGTGGACACGCCCACCCTGCACCAGGAACAGGATCAAGCCGAGCACGAATAGCGCCGAGGCCAGCATGACGGCTGCCAGGATGACAAACTCCGTCAACCGCCCGCCTTCGGCCGTCCCCGCTTTCATGCCACCCCCGCGCCGCGCAAAATCATCTCGACGGCCACGGCAGCCAGGACCAGGGTGAACAGGCGCCGCAGGCCTTCCACGCGAACCCGCGGAAGCAAGCGCGCGCCCAGGCCGGCGCCGGCGAGAACACCCAGGACTATGGGCGCCACGACCAAGGGTGGCGTATCACCGTGACTCAGGTAGTAACCGGCCCCGGTTGCAGCGGTCATGCCGATCATGAAATTCGAGGTGGCCGTCGATACCCGGAACGGCAAGCGCATGAAGCGATCCATCGCGAGGACCTTGAATACCCCCGAACCGATGCCCAGCAGCGCGGACAACAGGCCTGCGCCGATCATCATGAGAAACCCCCGCCCTACTCCGGTCACCCCGTATTCGCACCAGCTGCCATCCGCTTCGCGGTATGCGCCGCCGAGCCCGAACCAGTTCGCGGCCCGGCTGCTGGTCGATATGATTGCCGCGTGCGTGCGGGAGGACTGGTGCGACAGGAGCACAGTCGGCAACAGCATGATGCCGAAGACCAAGATCAGAACATGACTGGAGACCTCGTGCGCGATGGCCACGCCAATCAGTGCGCCGCCGGACGCCGCCACCTGCAACAGAAGTCCGACCCTGATGTTGCTCAGGCCCGAAGCCATGACGCGGCGCGCTGCGCCGATCGATGTCGCGACCACTCCGAAAATGCTGGCACCGATGGCCAATTGCGCCGGAAGCCCGAAACCCAGGGTCAGCACGGGCACGATGACCACGCCGCCGCCCATGCCCGTCAACGCCCCCAAGCCGCCCGCGGCCATGCCGACCAGAAGGAAAATGCCCAGATCGAGGTAGTGCATCGGCCGGTTTCAAGCGTGCATGAACAGGCAATGATAACCGGCCTTTGCGAACGGAATATGACTCCGGTGTGACTTGCCGCGCCTAAGCCGACTGCGCCTTGGCCTGTTCGGCCACGAACTCGAAGCCGTCCTTCCCCAGGGACACATGGATCGTGTCGCCGGAACCGAAACGGCCACCGAGGATCGCTTCGGCGAGCGGATTCTCCAGTTGCTGCTGTATCGCGCGTTTCAACGGACGTGCGCCATACACCGGATCGAAGCCGGCCTCGCCCAGTTTGTCGAGTACGGCACCTTCGAGTTCGAGTGATATCTCGCGAGCCGCCAGACGACGCCGCAGGTAATCCACCTGGATGTCGGTGATCGCACGCAGTTGCTCGCGATCCAGCGGATGGAAGACGACCACCTCGTCGACACGGTTGATGAATTCCGGCCGGAACTGGCCGCGTACGATCTCCATCACCGCATCGCGCATCGCGGTGTAGTTTTCCTCACCCGCCATGCGCTGGATGACATCCGAACCCAGGTTCGAGGTCATCACCACCACCGCGTTGCGGAAGTCGACGGTGCGACCCTGGCCGTCGGTCAGGCGTCCGTCGTCGAGCACCTGCAGCAAGACATTGAACACGTCCGGATGCGCCTTCTCCACTTCATCCAGCAGGATCACCGCGTACGGCCGGCGGCGCACGGCCTCGGTCAGGTAACCGCCTTCCTCATACCCGACATAGCCGGGCGGCGCCCCGATCAGGCGCGCCACGGAGTGCTTTTCCATGAACTCGCTCATGTCGATGCGCACCATCGCCTCCTCCGTGTCGAAGAGGAAATCGGCGAGCGCCTTGCACAGTTCGGTCTTGCCCACGCCCGTGGGCCCGAGGAACAGGAACGAGCCGTTGGGCCGCTTCGGATCGGCCAGGCCCGCACGCGAACGGCGCACCGCATTGGCGACCGCATTGATCGCCTCGTCCTGGCCGATCACGCGCTTGTGCAGCGCTTCTTCCATGCGCAGCAGCTTCGCTTTTTCGCCTTCCAGCATCTTGGAGACGGGGATGCCCGTCCAGCGCGAGACCACCTCGGCGATTTCCTCGTCCGTGACCTTGTTGCGCAGCAGACGCGGCGCCTCGCTTTCGGCGGCGTCCTCACGGGTCTGGGCCTCGCTCAGCTGTTTTTCCAGTTGCGGAATACGCCCGTACTGGATCTCGGACATGCGGCTGAGGTCACCTGCGCGCCGCGCCGTATCCAGTTCGATACGCGCCCGCTCGAGCTCTTCCTTGATCTGGGCCGTCCCCTGCAGGGCGGCCTTTTCCGCCTTGAGAATTTCCTCGAGGTCGGCGAATTCACGCGACAGCGCGTCGATTTCTTCCTCGAGCGTATCCAGGCGTCGCTTGGAAGCGGCGTCCTTTTCCTTTTTCAGTGCTTCGCGCTCGATCTTGAGCTGGATGAGCCGCCGCTCGAGCCGGTCCAGCTCCTCGGGCTTGGAATCGATTTCCATGCGGATGCGGCTCGCCGCTTCGTCCACCAGGTCGATGGCCTTGTCGGGAAGCTGGCGATCGGTGATGTAGCGCTGCGACAGGGAGGCCGCCGCCACGATGGCCGGGTCGGTGATCTCGATGCCGTGATGCACCTCGTAGCGTTCCTTGAGCCCGCGCAGAATGGCAATAGTGTCTTCGAGCGTCGGCTCGTCGACCAAGACTCTCTGGAAACGGCGCTCCAGGGCCGCATCCTTCTCGATGTACTTGCGGTATTCGTCGAGCGTTGTGGCGCCGATGCAATGCAACTCTCCGCGCGCCAGCGCGGGCTTGAGCATGTTGCCGGCATCCATCGCGCCCTCGGCCTTGCCGGCGCCGACCATGGTGTGCAACTCGTCGATGAACAGGATGATGCGCCCTTCTTCCTTGCCGACTTCCGCGAGCACAGCCTTGAGCCGCTCCTCGAACTCGCCGCGGAACTTGGCGCCGGCGAGCAGCGCCGCCATATCGAGCGCGAGCAAGCGCTTGTCCTTGAGCCCCTCCGGCACTTCCCCATTCAGGATGCGTTGTGCGAGGCCTTCGACGATCGCGGTTTTGCCTACGCCGGGCTCGCCGATCAATACCGGATTGTTCTTGGTACGCCGCTGCAGGATCTGGATCACGCGGCGAATCTCCTCGTCCCGTCCGATAACCGGATCGAGCTTGCCCGACTCGGCACGTGCGGTGAGGTCCAGCGTGTATTTGTCGAGTGCCTGGCGCTTGTCTTCCGCGTTCGGGTCATTTACTCGCGCGCCGCCGCGCAGCTCGTCGATGGCGTGCTCCACGGCATCCTTGGTCGCGCCGGCCTCCTTGAGCGCAGCCCCGACCGCGCCCTTGTCTTCCAGGCAGGCGAGCACGAACAGCTCGCCCGCGACGAACTCGTCCTTGCGTTGCTGCGCGAGCTTGTCGGTGATGTTGAGCACCCGTGTGAGGTCGTTGCCGATGTGCACCTCGCCCGGCGTACCCTTCTGCTGGGGCAGGCGGTCGATAATGGCGTCAAGACGATTCTCCAGCACACTGACGTTGACACCCGCCTTCGACAGGAGCGGGCGCACGCTGCCGCCATCCTGCTGCAGCATGGCGAGCATCAGGTGCGCGGGTTCGATGAAGGGATGGTCACGGCCGACCGCGAGGGACTGCGCCTCCGCGAGCGCCATCTGGAATTTACTGGTCAGTTTGTCGAGTCGCATGGAAACGGTTCACGTCTTGAGCTCTAAAAACAATGGGGGCGCAGGCCCTCCGTTTCAAGCGCGTAACCGCTTCGGACTCAACCTGGCAAGACGTGAACGATGAGATAAATCAAGGCGATGCCGGATGCGACGAGGGCGACCGTCAGGGTGGCACGGCGGCCCGGATGATGACCGCGCAAGCGCGGTATCAAGTCAGCCAGCGCAATATAGATCAGGCTGGCCCCGGCCAACATCAACACATAGGACAATGCCGCCGGCGCCCCACGCAGGAATGCCAGCGCGGCGAAGCCGCCGAGGAGCAGGGCCGCGCTCGATGCCATGGTCAGAAGAAGCGCACGCACGCGCCCCATGCCCGTCATCACCAGGACCGACAAGTCCCCCACCTGCTGCGGAATGTGATGCGCCAGTATTGCCGCGAACAAGAGCAAGGCCGTCTTGTGATCGACCAACACCGCGGCCGCAAGCAGGACGCCCGCGATCAGGTTATGCAAACTGGTGCCGGTCAGGATCATGACCGCTGTAGCCCGCTCCTCGGCCCGGGGCACGGTGGCCTGGCTGCCGGGCTCAATGTCGTGGGCATGGTGCCAGTGAATCAGTTTTTCCAGGGCAAAAAAGCTCAGCATCCCCAGCGCCAGCGTCAATCCCAGATCGACGCCGCGCTGCGGCCCCGCGCCCGAAAATGCCGCCGGCAAAAGGTCGAGGCAGGCAGCGCCAAGCAGAACCCCCGTGCTGAAACTGACCAGCGCCGGAACCAGACGGGCCAACAAACGCGAGCCCAACCCGGCCAGCAGAATTGCCCCGGAGGTACTGGCCACGGCACTCACCCCGGTCAGCATCAATACCCAGGCCCAGTTCGCCATCAGGATCTACCTGCCGACATCAAAGATCTCCCGTTTGAACATGCAGAGGTTTGCAGGTCCGTAAAAAAGTGGCCAACGCAGCGCAGGGGGCGCAGTGTACATGCCGCTATATGGGGATTGCGAGCATCGCACGTGCTGAAGACGCAGAACATGTACGGTTTTCATGAACCGGCCAGCCATGCCAGGGTCGCCATGCGTCCCGTCACACCATCGCGCCGGTAGGAAAAGAAACGTTCACGATCGGCGTAAGTGCACAAGCCACTTTGCTGCACGCGCCCCACGCCGGCCGCTTCCAGGCTCGACTGCGCAAGCTGTGCCAGGTCACACTGCCAGTGAACCCCCTCCGCGGCCTTGAAAGCCCGTTCATGGCCGGGAAACGAAGCAAATGCATCATGCACCTTGGCATCGACTTCGTAATGCCGCGGCCCGATCCCGGGGCCGATCCAGGCAGCCACATCCCGGGGTTCCACTTCCATGGCGCTCAAAACCGCATCGAGCACGCCACCCGCCAACCCTCTCCACCCGGCGTGGGCGACGGCCAGCGTCTGGCCGTTTTTGCCCGCCAGCACCACAGGCAGGCAATCGGCCGTCATCACCGCAAGCACCCGGTTGCGTTTACGCGTGACCGCGCCGTCTGCCGCCGGAGGGCCCTTGGCGGCAAGCGCATCGGCGTCAGCAATATGGGTGCCGTGGACCTGCTCCAGCCATAGCGGTTCGCGCGGCAAGGCAAAGGCCTGCTTGATGCGGGCGCGATTCTCCCGCACGGCGCGCGGATCATCCCCCACATGCAGGGCCGGATTCAGGCTGGCGTATGGCCCCCCGCTTGCGCCGCCCGTACGCAGGGTCGTCAGCGTCCTCACTCCGGGAACCAACGCGTCCCGGGGGATGACAGCGTCGACTTGCAGGGTCATGCCGCCGACTCGCGCAATACCGTCAGCAACCCCGCCATGTCATCAGGCAATGGCGCTTCGAACTGGCACGGTTCGCCGGTGATGGGATGCCGGAATTCCAGCCGGGCGGCATGCAAGGCCTGGCGCGGGAAACTACGTATTGCCTCGGCGGCCTCCGTGCTCAGGCCCGGTGCGAGCCCTTGGCGTTTGGCATACACCGGATCCCCGACTATGGGGGTTCCCGCATGGCTCAGGTGCACGCGGATTTGATGCGTGCGGCCGCTCTCCAGCGTTACCGCCAGAAACGTGTACCCGCCCAGGCGCTCGAGCACCCGGGTGTGTGTGACTGCGGGCCTGCCCTTCGGATTGACTGCCATGCGCGTTCGGGCCGTGGGATGACGGCCAATGGGAGCCTCGATACGCGATCCAGCCACGATGTCGCCCCTGACGATTGCGCGGTACTCGCGATGAATGTCACGCCGGGCCAGAGCGGCGACCAGGGCCGCATGGCTCGCCGTCGTCTTGGCCACGACCAGCAGCCCGGAGGTATCCTTGTCCAGCCGGTGCACCAGTCCCGCGCGCGGCAGGTGAGAAAGGTCCGGCGCATGATGAAGCAGCGCATTGACCAGGGTCCCGCTCCGATTTCCGGCGCCCGGATGCACCACCAGGCCGGGGGGTTTGTCGAGCACTATCAGGTCGGCATCTTCGTGGACGACATCCAGCGCTATGGGTTCCGGCGCATCCTCGATGACCGGCTCCAGAACCGCTTCCAGCACAATCCGCTGGCCGGTCTCCAGCCGGCTGCTGGCCCGCTGCGCGCGGCCATCCACTGCGACCCGGCCGTTCGCGATCCAGGACTGCAGGCGGGTACGCGAATATTCGGGCAAGGCATCCGCCAGTATCCGGTCCAGACGTTTCCCGGCCTGCTCGGGGCCGATCACGAGTTCGTGGTGGCGAACTTCATGCTGTTCATTCGGTCTCAGGCCGTTAGAATGGTTGTTTTCAGGTTCAGAAAAACGCATGCGTCCACTCATACCGATATTGCTCGCCACGATGTTCGGCACCGCCCTGCTCGGCGGCTGTGCCAACAGTCCCAGGAAAATTCCGCCTGAGGCCACGCTGTATAAACATGCCAAGGACGCCCTGACTGTTGAAAACTGGAAATCCGCCGCGAACCAGTTCCGGAGCCTGATTTCCACTTACCCATTCGGAAAGTATGCCACGCAAGCCCGGCTCGACCTGATCTTTGCCTATTACCGGAGCGGAAATACCGACGAAGCCACGAAACAGGCCGACGATTTCGTGAAGGAAAACCCGGCCAGCCCGTATGCAGCCTATGCCCTGTTCATGAAAGGCGTGGCCTATGCCAATGCTTTGCAACGCGGTCCGCTCGATGGAATCTTCAGAGTTGACCTTGCCAAACGTGATCCGCTGGACCAGCAAGAAGCCTTTACCGCTTTCAAACAACTCGCCAGACGCTATCCGGACTCCCGTTACACAAAACAAGCTCGCCAGTGGATGGTTTTCGTACGCAGCCGTTTGGCCAATTTCAATCTTGGAGTGGCCCGCTTCTACTTCACTCGTGGCAACTGGGTGGCAGCGGCGGCACGCGCCAACAAGATCGTGACCGAATTACCCGGCACCTCGGCGACCAAACCCGCCCTGAAGATACTCATGAAAAGCTACAAGGCATTGGGTGAAAAGACCCTGGCCGCCCAGGCAAAAGCCTGGTACGACTATAACTACGGCCCCGGGGCGAAAGCCGGTAGCTCGCATCCTGTAACCAGCAGCGACTAAAGCCATCATTTAAGGATCGGGGACACCGCCTGTTCACACCAGGCGTCCAACTGGCCAGATTGCGCGTTGCGCACTGGTTCAGTCCGGAGCGGCCTGCGAATCCTGTTCCGCGTCGCCCTCTTCCGCGACCGGGAAAGGTTTGAACCCGGAAGTGATCGGGTAGCAGCGGTCCAGGCCGAACGCCCGGATGGAAATTTTCACGCCCGGCGGGCCCTGGTGGCGCTTGTATTCATTGTGCTTGACGCGGGCCACCACCTCCTCGACGGTGCGACGGTCGAACCCTTCGTGCACCAGATCGGCCACGGTCTGCTCATCCTCTACCAGACCGGAAAGAATTGCGTCCAGTACGGGGTATGGCGGCAGCGCGTCGGTATCTTTCTGGTTGGCTGACAATTCCGCCGAGGGCTCGCGCGTCAAGACCTGCTCAGGGATAGGCGCATTGTCCGAAAGGCGGTTGCGATAACGGCCCAGTTTGTAAACCAGGGTCTTGGAGACGTCCTTGAGGGGGGCAAAACCGCCTACGGTATCGCCATACAAAGTGGCATATCCCACGGCGCTTTCACTCTTGTTGCCGGTCGCCATGACCATGCGCTGCGTCTTGTTGGAGATCGCCATCAGGATGGCGCCGCGGCAACGCGCCTGGATGTTTTCCTCGGTAATGTCAGGCTCGCGCCCGGCAAAAACATCCTTGAGCACGTTCAGAAAGGCCTGATAAGGCTCCTCGATTGAAATAACGTGCGACTTCACCCCGAGACGCTTGACCTGCTCCTTGGCCAACTCGACGCTGAGATCGCTGGTATAGCGGGAGGGCATGAGGACGGCAGTCACCTTGTCGGCGCCCAGGGCATCGACCGCGAGGGTTATCGTCAAAGCAGAATCCACGCCGCCCGAAAGACCTACCAGAACACCTTCGAAGCCGTTCTTTCGCACGTAATCGTGGAGCCCCAGTTCAATCGCCTTGTAGACCTCGCCGTCGGAATCCGCATCGTCGAGAGGCGCGTCGACCTCGGAGCGCAACTCTGCCTCATCACCCTCGAAGCCTTCCGCGGCAGCCGCATCCGGGCCGATCCCTTCACGGCCGATGATGCGCCCGCGGGTTCCGGGACGCGTCGCCACCTTCAAAACGACGAAATCTTCCTCGAAGCCCGGCAGGCGTTCGATGACCTCACCGGTCTTGTTGACGGCAAAGGAATGGCCGTCGAACACCAGATCATCCTGGCCGCCAACCAGATTGAGGTAAATAAAAGGCAGGTCGTTGTCGGAAGCGCGCTGGGCGATTTCCTGTTCGCGGTTGGCACGCTTGCCGATGCAGTAAGGCGACGCGTTGATATTCAGCACCAACCGTGCGCCCGCTTCACCGAGCTCGCTTACAGGTTCCGGGCGCCAGGCGTCTTCGCCAATCGAGAGCCCGATCGGAAGCCCCCCGATATCCGCCACGACCGGCTCGCTGCCGGCCGCGAAATAGCGTTTCTCATTGAACGCGCCGTAATGCGGCAAAGCGCGCTTGCGGTAAGTAGCCAGAGTCTGGCCATCACCGATAATCGAGCAGGCGTTGTATATCAAACCATCCTGGTACTCCGGATGGCCGACCACGATCGGTGTCTCCCCTACCTGTTCGCGAAGTTCATTGAGCGCTTTACCGACCTGTTTTTCCAGGTCCGGGTTCAACAGCAGGTCGCCTGCCGGATAGCCCACCAGCATCAGTTCGGGGAAAACGATCAGATCGCATTGCCCGCCGAAGGCCTCCACACGTTCGAGCACGCGCCGCGTGTTGCCCTCAACGTCTCCTACCAGACAGTTGCTCTGCGCCAGACCGATCCTGAGTGATGACATGATGTACCTGCAGCCTCGAAGGGCCTTGTGAAATCAGCCTAGCGCACGTTTGACGGCGGCACCGATCTCGGCGGGAGACCGGACCGTGTTGACGCCTGCCGCTTCCAGGGCCTTGAACTTGTGCTCTGCCGTACCCTTGCCACCCGAGATGATAGCGCCGGCATGGCCCATGCGCTTGCCGGGCGGTGCCGTCACGCCGGCTATGTAGGCCACCACGGGCTTGTCGACATTGGCCTGGATGTACTCGGCCGCGGCTTCCTCGTCGCTGCCGCCGATCTCGCCGACCATCACGATCGCCTCGGTCTTCGGGTCGTCCTTGAACAGCTCGATCACATCGATGAAGCTCATGCCGTGGACGGGATCGCCGCCGATACCGACACAGCTCGATTGCCCCAGGCCTTCGAGCGTGGTCTGGTGCACGGCCACGTAGGTCAGGGTGCCGGAACGCGAAACGATGCCCACGCGGCCGGGCTGATGAATGTGGCCGGGCATGATGCCGATCTTGCACTCCCCCGGCGTGATGACGCCCGGGCAGTTTGGACCGACCAGGCGCACGGACGAACCCCTCAGGGCCGCCTTGACGCGCACCATGTCCGCAACCGGGATACCCTCGGTGATACACACGATCGTCTCGATGCCTGCATCTGCGGCCTCGAGGATGGCATCGGCGGCAAACGGCGCCGGCACGTAGATCATGCTGGCCGTGGCACCGGTCTCGGATACAGCCTCGGCACAGGTGTCGAAGACGGGACGGTCCAGGTGCTTCTGGCCGCCACGGCCGGGCGTCACGCCGCCCACCAGCTGCGTACCGTAGGCGATCGCCTGTTCGCTGTGGAATGTTCCCTGCTTGCCGGTAAAACCCTGGCAGAGGACGCGTGTGTTTTTGTCGATCAAGATACTCATGCCTGCTTCCCTTCACGTGCGGCGGCGACCGCCTTGTCGGCG
>Ga0102962_1000606_pt1 | contig 16255 bp, 17 predicted proteins | sample SalPonF2_C_D2_MG_FD_84519 | JGI IMG/M metagenome (GOLD analysis project Ga0102962, IMG submission 84519) | Salt pond soil microbial communities from South San Francisco under conditions of wetland restoration - Salt Pond MetaG SF2_C_D2_MG ...
CCGGCGGCCGGGACGGGCGCCGGCCCTCATGGCACGTTGAACGCCATGCTGCTCGGCGTGATCGTCGGCATGCCCGCATCCTCCTCGCCCTGCGCCGCCTGACCGGGACCGTGCCAGGCGGGTAGGTCGCAGTCGGGGCCGGTGGTCCGGGCCACCCGGCTGGTCGCGTTGGAGCGCCCTGGATCTCGCTGGGGCTCCGCTATCAGGCGGGGCGACCCGGCATCTCGACCACGGGAAGCAGCCGGGCGTCCTCGATCGCGGCGGCACGATGACCGAGGCCCGCCTGGTATCCCTCGTGGCTCTCGAAGGCGAGGAACGACGCGACGCTGCTCTGCCGCACCAGCATCACGAGGTCCCACCGTTCTCGCTCGGGACCGATGAGGAAGCGGCCGCCGGCGCCGAGGAACACCAGGTCGCCTCCGCTCTCGCGGAGGAACGGGAGCGTGTGACGGATGTAGCGGTCGAAGGCTTCCGCGCCGCTGATCGGCGATTCCGGAGCCAGCTCCGGGTGGGCCGCGTAATCGGCGACCTCCCGGAAGCGCAGCAGGTTCAGCATCGTGACACTGCCTTCGATGCCGCGCTGGACGAAGGCTCTGCCGGCCTCTTGGGTCGGCTCGAGATGGCGTTCGGGATCGGGTGCGGTCATGGCGGATCTCCTCGGCTCGCTGCGAGCCCGTTCGGCTTGGCTTGCCCCGGGCGAACGCCCGGAGGGGTTCATCGACGCGCGCGAGGCTGAATAATACCCGGGTATTATTACCGTGTCAATATCTGCCGGGTCTTATTCCGCGAACGCTCGAAAGCGACACGCCCAACCGCCAGGGCAACGGGGTCGACCCGACGGCCCTCGCGCTCGAGAGTCTTGCGACGTCGCATAGGGCACCTCTGCGGCCGCCGCGTCCGCGGGCCGCCCGCGTCACGCGCGGGACACCCGCCGGCACCTTGCCGCCGTAGCGTGAGGCGTGACTGACGACGCCCCCAGAGCGAAGGTCGACCTCGACGACCCGGCCGTGCGGGACCGCCTCTCCCCCGAGGCGTACCGGGTCTTGCGCCACGAAGCCACCGAGCGCCCCGGCTCGAGCCCGCTGAACCACGAGTGGCGCTCCGGCACCTACGTATGTGCCGCCTGCGGCCACCCCCTCTTCCGGGGCGACGTCAAGTTCGATGCCCACTGCGGCTGGCCGTCGTTCTCGGAGGCGCTGCCCGGCGCGTTCGAGACGAAGACCGATCACCACATCGGCTACGCGCGCACCGAGTACCACTGCGCGCATTGCGGCGGTCACCACGGGCACGTGTTCGACGATGGTCCGGAGCCCACCGGGGTGCGCTACTGCAGCAACGGCGTGGCGCTGAGGTTCGTGCCGGACGAAAGCGGGTAGCGGCGACCGGCGGGCATCGGCCCCGCCGGTCGCCGCGAGCGCTCTCAGCCGTGTTCTGGGGCCGCCTCCGCCAGGGCGGCGTGATGCATCGTCACGAGCCGCGCGAAACTGACGTCCAGGTCGAGCGGCAGCCCGAAGCCGCCGGCGCTCTCGAGCGCCACGAAGCCGTGCAGCGAGCTGCGCAGCGCGCGCGTGGCATGCAACGCCTCGTCGCCCTCCAGCGCGTAGCCCTGCAGCACGCTCACCACCACCTCCACCAGCCTTCTCGCGGCCGCGGCGGCGGCGTGCGCGTCTCGCGCGCCGTCCGGCACGTCGCCGACCGCTCCCAGGGTCAGCGCGTAGAGCCCCGGGTGCTCGTGCGCGAAGGCGCGGTACGCCTCGGCCAGCGCGACGAGCGCATCCCGGCGGGCCCGGCCCACCGTCGCCCGTTGCAGGCGCTGCTCGAGCGCCTCCAGGCCCCGGAGGCGCAGCGCGCCGCGGAGATCCTCGAGCCCGCCGATGTGGTTGTACAGCGACGGCGTCCGCACCCCCAGGGTCTGCGCCAACGAGGTCAGCGAGAGCGCGGGCAGCCCGTCGCGGTCGATGATCGTCGCCGCCGTCTCCACCACGCGCTCGCGGGTGACGCCGGGCCTACGCGCCACGGCGCACCCGCTCCAGGAAAGCGAGGATGGGCGCCGAGGTGGCCTCGGGCATCTCGCTGTGCGGGTAGTGGCCCGCCCCCTCGATCATCACCACTTCGCCGCGGACGCCTTCGGCCAGCCGCATCGCCTCGCCGGCGGGATCGCCGAAGTCCGGGTCCTTGCTCCCCATCACCACCAGCGCCGGCGCCGAGACCTGCTCGAGGCAGCGCGCGATCTCCGGCTCGCTGCTGAGCATCATGGCCCTGACCGCCTCGAAGCGCCCCGGCTCGGCGAGGTTGGCGCGCAGGGCGGCCCGGTAGGTGCGGAAGTCGGCGGGCTTGCGGGTCGGGAACAAGGTGCCGAAGTACCAGCTCCAGGCCGCCACCTTCCAGGGCCCCGCGAAGAGCACGCGCATCAGCGCCTGCACCAGCGGCCTGGCGGGCTGCGGGAGCACGAACGGCCCGATGAGCACCAGCCCCTCGACCGCTGCCGGCCGCTCGGCGGCCGCCCACACGGCCGGCGCGGCCGCGAAGGAGTTGCCGACGATGGTGGCCGGGCCCGCGTCCAGCGCGTCGACGAGGGCGAGCAGATCCTCGCCGGCCGCCTTGCGGCTGTAGTCTCGCCAGCCCGTGCTCGAGCCGCCGTGCCCGCGCAGGTCGACGCTCACCGCACGGTAGCCGGCGGCCACCAGGTCGTCGGCGAGGAACCGGTACTCCTGACGCACGTCGCCCAGGCCGGGCATGAGGATCACCAGGGGTCCGGTCCCCCGGTCGTCGTACGCGAGGGTGCCGCCGTCGACGTGGAGTTGCTTGGTCGTGGTCTCGCTCATCGCGGTTCCCTTCGAGGCCGGCCCGTCGGTCGCGGGGGCGCGGTGGGCGGCGGGGAAGCGCGTGGCCGCCCCCACCTGCTGCGTGTGACGATCGCTATTTAACATAGATAGGTTATAGCCTAATGGTCTTAGGTTGTCAACCTGCGGCGGCGCCCCGTCCGGGAACGACGCCCAGGCCAGGGGCGCCGCCTCGACCGACCGCGCGACGCCTCAGCCCACGCCCGCATCGGCGGGGAAGGCGTCGCGGGCGAGGTGCTCGACATAGCCGCGGATGTCGCCCGGCCAGGCGGCGGTGAGCGCCTCGAAGCGCCGGCGGTCGCCGGCGTCGAGCGCACGATAGGCCTCCTCGAAGTGCTCGCGGTCGCCGGCGAGCGCGGTCATCGCGCGGCCGGCTACGGCCGCGGCGCGCCGCGCACGGTCGCGCGCGGTCTCGTTGGCCCTGGCCTGCTGCACGAGGCGGCGCAGCGTGTTGGAGATGCTGCCCGGCTGCTGCTCCAGCCACTGCCAGTGCCCAGGGAGCAACGACACCTCGCGCGACACCACGCCCAGCCGCGGGCGCCCCCGCCCGGTTCGCCTGGGAAGCGGCGCCTCACGCTCGAGCACGTCCGGCAGGGAGCCGCGCAGGTCGAAGTCGACCTCTTCCCCGCTGGCGTCCTCGAAGATCAGGGGCATCGCGCCGGGATCGTCCCCCACGCCCTTCTTGACCGCGGAGAGGACGTCTCGAAGGGGGCCGTGGGCGAGCAGTCGATCGCCCCGGAAGGCTGCGTACGTAGGCGTGTCGTCCATGCGGCTATTATTACCCGGGTGAAATAGAGCCTGTCAAGCCGTTCCGGACCCGCACGGGACGGATGCCCCCTCCGCGTCGCGCGCCAGCGACGATAATCGCAGGCAGGCACCCCCGGCAGCTCAGCCGGGAGGAAGGTCGTGCGCTGTGGTGGACCCCCATCAACTCGGCTTCTTGAACGTCGCCATCCCCACCGTGATGGTCCACACGGTGACCTACACCGTCGTCGGCATCGCGGCCATGAACGTCTTCCGCTACACCGGAGCCCTGCGCGACGACCCGCTGCACCGGGCGACGCTACGGGACACGAGCGACCCCCGCGTGATGGCAGGCCCGCTCGTCCAGCCTCTCCGCGGGCTGCTCTTCGCTGTCGTCCTCTATCTGCTGAGGGGCACGCTCTTCGCGCCCGGCGGCTGGCTCGTGCTGTGGATCATGCTGCTCGCCGTCGGCATCTTCGGGACGTTCGCGCCGGCGTCCGCCTCGATCGAGGGCTGGATCTACCTCAGGCCCTCGCCGACGCGCACCCTGTGGGGCGGCCTGGCCGAGATCCTGACGCAGTCCTTCCTGCTGTCGTTGCTGACCTTCCTGTGGGTCACGCACCCCGGCGTCGCCTGGCTCGACTGGGTGTTCGGGGTCCTCTTCGTCCTGGCGCTGGCCCTGCCGGCGCTGGGGTTGCTGGCGCGCCGTTCCGCCCCCGGATCCACCACGTAGGGCCCCGGGGCGCAACGCACCCGCGAACGGCACACGACGTCGAGACGGGCCGGCCGGCCTTCGGGATCGCTGCGTGGGCCCGCACGCGCGCGGCCCAGGGCCAAACGCCATCTCGCTTCCGGGTCGGGGAAGCTCTACACTGCGAGCGGAGCGGCCGTCGAGGGAGTCCCACCATGGCGGACGTCAGAGAAACCCCCCTGCAGTACCTCGAGCGGGCCCTGGGCACGGTCCGCGAGCTCGGCCTGATGCCCGAGCGGGTGGGTGGCCAGGAGGCCCCGATCACGGCCCTGCTCGAGCGGATCAGCAGCCTCGACGAGGAGAAGGTGGTCGCGATCGCCCGCACGCTCGATCGGGCGTCGCTGTTCAACGACGTCGTGCGCGAGCAAGTGGGCGCGATGGACATCGCCAACCGCTACGAGACGATCACGAACGCCTTCAACAGCATCCGCGACGACGCCAAGCGCATGGTCGACCAGATCGAGGACGGCAAGCTCACCACCTTCGAGCGCCTGGCCAACGTCTGGATGAAGGTGACCCGAGGCGACGTGGCTTCGCGCTTCGACACCATCAAGCGCAGCTTCCTGGAGGTCACCCACTCCACGCTGGACCAGGTCGAGCGCGAGCGGCGCATCCTCGACGCCTACCAGGACTTCCGAGGAGCGTTGAAGCAGGCCGAGATCCTCGCGCTGGAGGTCGTGAAGGCCGCGGAGGCCGAGCTCGGCGACGCCAAGCAGGCGGTCACCGATGCCGTCGAGCACGTAGCGGCCGCCCCGACCGACGACCTGACGGCACGGGCCCGGCTCGAGTTGGCCCGCGATGAGCGCGTACGAGCGCTCCAGAGCGCCGAGGAGCGCTACCAGATCGCCAAGGACCTGTCTGACAACCTCACCGTGGCCTACCACACGTCCGAGGTCATCATGACCCGGCTGCTGCAGGCCACCAACGCCAAGGAACGCGTGCACGCGCAATCGGTCAGCTTCTTCTCCACCAACGAGACCGTGCTCACGGCGCTCAGCGCCTCGTTCACCGGCATGTTCGGGTTGCACGAGAGCACGCGTACCATCGAGGCGATGAAGGAAGGGGTCGAGGAGTCGCTCGAGGACCTCGCCGACATCGGCGGTCAGGTGCAGGAAGCGGCGCTCCGGGCCGGTTACGGCCCGACGGTCCGCGCCGACGCGGTGAAGAAGCTGGTCGAGTCGGTGGTGACGTACCAGACGCACGCGCACGAGATCATCGAGGAGATGCGCGCCAAGAGCACGGCCAACGCGCACGAGATCCGGGAAGCGGTGGAGGACGGCAAGCGTCGCCTGGCGCGCCTGGCCGAGCAGGGCGCCGTCTCCGCGCCGACGGCATGACCGAAGCGTCCGCCCCGAACGTCGGCGCCCCGCTCGACGACGTCATGCTCGCCATGGACGTGGTGGACACCTTGCGCCAGCGGCACCAGCTGGTGGAGCGCGAGCTCGACGAGCCGGCGCGCGCCCAGGACCTCATCGAGCGCCTGCGCAAGATCTACGCGGCCCAGGGGATCGACGTTCCCGACGCTATCCTGGCGCAGGGCGTGGCCGCCCTGGCGGAGGAACGCTTCGTCCACCGACCGGCGCCGCCGTCGTTGGCGACCACGCTCGCCACGATCTACGTGACGCGGCGTCGCTGGGGTGGTGCGCTGCTCGCCACCCTGGCCCTCGTCGCCGTTCTCTCCGGCGTCTACCGCAGCCAGGTCGCCGCCCCGCGCGCCGCCCTGGCGGGCGAGCTGACGGCCGCGCACGCGGCGGTCCAGCGGCTCGCCACCGTGCCGGAGGCCACCGCCCGCGCCGACGCCCTCCTCGCCACGGCGCGTGCAGCCCTGGAGCAGCGCCGCTACGCGCCGGCCCGAGCGGGTCTGACCGACCTCGAAGCCCTGCGCGCCACGCTCGAGCAGACGTACGCCGTGCGCGTGGTCAACCGACCGGGCCAGGCATCGGGCGTCTGGCGCGTCCCCGACATCAATCCCTCCGCGCGCAACTTCTATCTGATCGTCGAAGCGCTGGGGCCGAACGGCGCCGCCGTGGCGGCCACCGTACGCAACGAGGAGACGGGCGAGAACGTCGCGGTCAAGCAGTGGGGCGTACGCGTCGACGAGGCCACCTTCCAGGCCGTGGCGAGGGACAAGCAGGACGACGGCATCATCCAGAACGACCGCGTCGGCGAGAAGCGCCGCGGCTCGCTGGTAGCCGACTACACCATCCCCACTACCGGAGCCGCCATCACACGGTGGTAGCGCTCGGAACGGACACCGGCATGATCCCGGGACACCACACCCTGGCTTCCATCGAGGCCGAGACCACGCGCGAACGCCAGACCGTCGCGGACCTCGACCGTCGCCTGTCCGAAGGCAGCGCACGGCTGCTGGAGGTGGGCAAGGCGCAGACGGCGGCGTACCGGGAGCTGGCGCGGCTCCGCGTCGGCTCGCTCGCGTCCGGCGCCGTGGCGGCGAAGCTCGACGCCGCCGAGCAACAGGTGTCCGCCCTGCTCCGCGGACGCGAGGCCACGGGCAAGGCGCTGGCGGACGAGATCCGCTCCGCCGAGGCGAAGCGCGCGTCCCTGCAGGCCCGGCGCGCATCCCAATCCGCGGCCCTGGAGGCGGCAGCGGCCGCCGTGGACGCCGCCGAGGCCCGCACCCAGGCACGCCTGGGGACCGAGCCCCCCTATCAGGCCCAGCTCCAGCGGGCCCAGGAGTGTGACCGCATCGCGAAGCACGCCGCGGAGAAGGCCACTCGGAGCGAGCAGGAGCTCGACGCGAAGGGCCGCGCGTACCGACAGGACCCGCTCTTCATGTACCTGTGGAGGCGACACTACGGCACGCCGGACTACCGCGGCGCGCCGCCGTTCCGCTGGCTCGACGGCAAGGTGGCGCGCCATGCGCGCTTCGCCGAGGCCCGCCCCGACTACGGCCGCCTCCTCGAGATCCCCAAGCGTCTGCGGGAGCACGCCACCGTGTCCCGCCAGCGTGCCGACGCCGAGCTCGAAGCGTTGCGGGAGCTCGAACGGAAGGCGCGCGAGGCCGACGGCATCCCGACCCTCGAAGCGGTCGAGCTCGAACAGAAGCGGAAGACGGACGCTCTCGACCAGCAGCTCGAGCTCCTCGCGACCGAGATCCAGACGCTGCTCGACCGCCGTCAGCAGTTCGCGGCGGGTGGGGACGAACCCTACCGCCAGGCGATCGACATCCTGGCCGCGGGCCTGCGCACCGAGGAGTTGCAGGCGCTGCGCCAGGAATCGCTGGCCACGCCCTTCCCGGAGGACGACGAGGCCATCGCCCGCCTCCTGAGCCTCCAGCAGGAGCAACAGCGCCTCGAGACGGCGGCGCAGGAGCTCACCGCCGCGCTCGAGCAGCACCGCGATCGCCTGCGCCAGCTCGAGGCGCTCGGCAGCGAGTTCAAGCGGCGGCAGTACGACCAGCCCGGGCAGGGCTTCCAGGACGGCGCCCTGGTCGCCACGGTGCTGGCGAACGTCATCGGCGGCATGCTCTCCCGCGACGCCCTTTGGCGCGTGCTGGAGCAACAACGCCGATTCGAGCCGCCCCGGTCCAACCCGACGTTCGGCTCCGGCGGCTTCGGCCGTGGATCGCCATGGAGAGGCGGAGGCGGCCCGCGAGGCGGGGGCGGTGGCCGTGGCGGCGGCTTCCGGACCGGCGGCAAGTTCTGAAGGTCACCGCGCCGCCCGCCACCGGACCGGCGCAACGTCGCGGGCGCCGCCGCAACGGCTGACAGACCCGCGGCAGGGCTCCAGCGCGACCGCCGGCCCCCGACGCCGGAGCCTCAGGGCGCCGCGGGGACCGGCGGCGTCGACTCGGCCCGGGCCGCCACCGCGCGCAGCAGCGCCGGGAACATCAGGCGATGGAAGGGATACAGCGTCCACCAGTACAGGAAGCCGGCCAACCCGTGCGGCTCGAAGGACGCGGTCTGGGTGAGGTGGCAGGCGAAGGCGTCGACGGCGACGGCGTCGTAGCGCAACCACGCCCGGCCGGGCAGCTTCATCTCGGCGCGCCGCTGGAGGTGGTGGGGCGGCTCGAGCGACTCGATCCGCCAGAAGTCGAGAGGGTCGCCTGGGAGCAACCGGTCCGGATCGCGTCGCGTTCGGGCCGAGGCCCCCCGGGCCCTCATCGCGCTCCCACCCAACGTGCACGGCCGTTGCACCCGGCCTCCACGGCTTCCGCGCATGCGGGGCCTACGCTCGGCGCCATCGAGGGAACCCCAGCGGCAGCGCCGGGGCACCCCCGCTCGGGCCCGCCGCCCACGCAACCCGCGGCCCGGCCCGGAAGGGATGAGCCATGGCAACGATCACGCGTTTCCTGCACCAGATCTCCGCCCGGCGGATCGGCTCTTTGCTCGCGTTGGAGTTGGCCTTCGCGCTCGGCCTCACGCTGGCGTACGCGCAGCCCAGCATCGCGATCGGCGGCCTCTCGATGGGGAGCGGCACGATGGCGAGCTACCTCGAGCACAGTGCGACCGGGGGCACCACCGGCCTGTGCTACCAGAACAGCACCCCGAGCGGCAGCGCCAGCTACGCCTGTTTCGAGCGGGTCCTGAAGGTCAGCGGGCTCACCGGGCTGGTGAGCGGCTCGAAGCCCGTGACCGTCTTCGCTCCGACCGACGCCGCCTTCGCCCACCTCGAGGGCACCGTGGGTTACGCCGCGTTCCAGCGCTTCATGACCAGCCCGACGGCGACGGCGGACTTCGTCCGCCACTCGATCATGGACGGCTCCACCACCGTCAACGATCTCGCGGTGCACGCGCCCACCGCCACGGCGTCGACGTCGGTCTCCACGCTGGCCGGGACGCCGCTCACCGTCGCCTTCGGCGCCGTGGGCTACGGCACCTCGCGCACCACGGTGGACGTCGGCCCGTCCGACGCGATCGACGGCCAGAGCTTCGTCATCGGGACCCCCATCATGTTCGGCGGCGGCAGCGTCCTGATCCCTCTCGGCCGGATCCCCTTCACCTCCCTGGGCTCGTAGCGCGCCCTCGAGGGGCCTCGCCCCCCAGGGCACGCGGGGCGGCTGCGGGCGCCGGGACCACGGGTCCCGGCGCCCTGCCGTCTCCGCGTGCCGGTGACGACGCGGCCCTCGAACGCGGCCAGCGCAGGCTCCACGGTGCGCAGCAGGAGAACGCTCCTGGGGCGCACCCTCGTGAGCTCGCAGCCAACCGCGCGCGTCTCCAGTGCGGCTCGGTAGGCCTCGATGTCGGGCAACTCGGGCATCGCGCCCTCCTCGGTCGTCCCCCGATCATAGGAAGCGCGGCTCGATGCATGAAGCGACTCACAGTCTCCTCATCGGCACGGGCATAGGCTGAGTGCGGTCCACACCCGAGGGGACCCCGCGCGCCCTCACGGCGCGCCCATCCGGCCACGCTCGGCCGCTTCGCCACATCGGCGCCACCCGCGCACCCGTTCGCAAGCACTTGCGGCGTGGGCGGCGCTCCGGAGAGGACCCCTCATGAACGACTTCTTCCACGACCCCACCACCGACGATTCCGGCGACACCTTCGTCATCCACACCGCCGACGGTCTGACGCTCGAGCTCTGCCCGAGCAGCCTCACGGTGCGCGGCCGCGGCGCGGGCGACGCGCTGGCGCTCGCACGCGTACCGCTCAACCTCGACCGCATCGAAGGCGTGTCCGCCGGGAGCCAGGTCACCGCCCACGCCACCCACGCCCACCGCCTCACCGTGCGCCGCGAGCCCGGCGGCCTCGACGTGTGCGTCAGCACCCCGCACCTCGAGGTGCTGCGACGCCACCTGTCGATCCCCGGCGCGGAGCGCGCCGCCACCTCGCACTAGGTTCACACGGCGGCAGCCCCGGCAGCGAGGCACGGCCGCGACGACCGTCAGCGGTGGCGCTCGAGTCCCGCGCGCTGCAGCACCAGCGCCGCGAGCTCCTCCACAGAAAGGGTGCTCGCGTCCTGGAACGGGATGCCGTGACGCCGGAACAGGCGCTCCGCCTGCCTGACCTCGAAGGCACAGCGTTGCAGCGCCGAGTAGGCGCTTCCCGGCCGCCGCTGCTCTCGCAGCTCGTGCAGCCGCTGCGGCGCGATCGTCAACCCGAAGAGGCGCCCGCGGTAGGGCGCCACCGGCGCCGGCAGCCCCTCGAAATCGAAATCGTCGTCGGCCAGCGGGTAGTTCGCCGCCCGCACCCCGTACTGGAGCGCCAGGTAGAGGCAGGTGGGGCTCTTGCCGACGCGTGACACCCCGACCATCACCACCTCGGCGTGGCCGTACCGATTCACGTTGGCGCCGTCGTCGGTCGCCAGCGTGTACTCGACGGCGTCGATCCGTGCCTGATAGGTCGCCAGATCCCGGATGCCGTGGAAGGCGCCGACGTGCGCCACCGGCTCGCTCCCGAGCACCGACGCCAGCGGTGCCAGGAACGGCCCGAAGAGGTCGAGATGGGCGCACGGGGCCGCCGCGATGCGCTGCCGGATCGCCTCGTCGGTGATGGTCGAGAACACCACGGCGGTCTCGGGCAGGGCGGCAAGCTCCTCGGCGAGCGCGTCGGCACGCTGCAGCGTGTTCACGAACGGCCGCGTGGACGTGCGGATGGGCACGCCTGCGAAGCGGGCCAGCAGGCTGTGCCCCAGCACCTCGGCCGTGACCCCGGTATGGTCCGAGACGAAGTACACCGAGCGGGCGTTCATGGCACCTCCGTTCCTTGCATCGTGCGCGAGCTCCGGGGCACGTGGGCGGGTCCGCGCGCGAGCCGAGGGGCGTGTACCGCCGTCGGGACACGCGGCGCGCGCGGTGCGGTAGCTTGGGGCCGGACCGCGCAGGACATCGTGCAGCTACAGGCGTGCAGGACCAGGCCAGGGGAGCACCGCCACGTCGGAGTGTCGTCGCTCCAAAGCATAGGCCGCGTCGGGAGGAGGCGTCGTGGAGTACACCGTCCCGTTCGAGGAAGTCGGGCTCGAGGACATCGCCAGCGTCGGAGGCAAGAACGCGTCGATCGGCGAGATGATCGGCCGCTTGCGGGAGGCGGGCGTGCGCGTGCCGGAGGGCTTCGCGACCACCGCCGCGGCGTTCGCGGCGCACCTTCGCGACACCGGCCTCAGGGACCGGATCGACGACCTGCTGCGCGACGTCGACGAACAGGACGTCGGTCGCCTGAGCGAACGCGGGCGGGCGGTGCGCACGCTGGTGCTCGAGACACCGCTCCCCGAAGCACTCGCGAGCGCCGTGCGCACGGCCTACCGCGCCATGGGCACGGGGGCGGGCGATGCGACGGTGGCGGTGCGCTCCTCGGCCACCGCCGAGGACCTGGCCGAGGCGTCGTTCGCCGGGCAGCAGGAGACCTTCCTCAACGTGCGGGGCGAGGACGCGGTGCTCGAGCACATCCGCAAGGTGTATGCCTCGCTCTTCACCGACCGCGCGATCGCCTACCGGCTCCACCACGGCTTCGAGCACACCGAGGTGGCCATCTCGGTCGGCATCCAGCGCATGGTGCGCAGCGATCTCGGCGCCAGCGGCGTGGCCTTCACCCTCGACACCGAATCGGGTTTCGAGGGCGTGGTCTTCGTGACCGCCGCCTACGGCCTGGGCGAGCTACTGGTGCAGGGCGCGGTGAACCCGGACGAGTTCTATCTGCACAAGGCGGGCCTGCGCGCCGGCATGCCGGCCGTGCTGCAGCGCCGCCTCGGCTCCAAGGCGGAGAAGATGGTCTACGGCACCGGTGACGACCTGGTAGAGACGGTGCCCGTCCCCGACGACGAGCGCCGCCGCTTCTCGCTGGCCGACGACGAGCTCGCCGACCTCGGCCGTCACGCCCTGGCGATCGAGGACCACTACGGCCGCCCCATGGACATCGAGTGGGCGCGTGACGGCGAGGACGGCCTGATCTACGTGCTGCAGGCACGGCCCGAGACCGTCCGGAGCCGTGCCGGCCGGGTTCTAGAGCGCTTCCGCCTGCTGGAGGAGGGCGAGGTGCTGGTGACGGGCCGGGCCGTCGGCTCGCGCATCGCCACCGGCCCGGTCAAGGTGATCGCCACCGCCGACGAGATGCACCGCGTCGAGAACGGCGACGTGCTGGTCACCGACATGACCGACCCCAACTGGGAGCCGGTCATGAAGCGCGCCTCCGCCATCGTCACCGACCGCGGGGGACGCACCTGCCACGCCGCCATCATCGCGCGGGAGCTGAACATCCCCGCGGTGGTCGGCACCGGGGACGGCACCGAGCGCCTCGCCGGCGGCGTCGACGTCACCGTGAGCTGTGCCGAGGGCGACGAGGGGCGGGTCTACCGCGGGCAACCCCGCTACGACGTCGAGCGCGTCGAGCTCGACCGCATGCCGGAGCTCCCGGTCGACCTGATGATGAACGTGGCGTCCCCCGACCGCGCCTTCGCCTTCGCCCGGCTCCCCAACCGGGGGGTGGGGCTGGCGCGGCTGGAGTTCATCATCAACAACGACATCGGCGTGCACCCGCGCGCCCTCCTCGCCTACCCCGACGTGCCGCCCAAGGTGCGCGAGGGCATCGAGCGCCGCAGCGCCGGCTACGGGTCCCCGGAACGCTTCTTCGAGGAGAAGATCAAGGAGGGGGTCGCCACCATCGCCGCCGCCTTCGCGCCCAACCCGGTGATCGTGCGCATGACCGACTTCAAGTCCAACGAGTACGCGCACCTGCTGGGCGGCGAGGCCTTCGAACCCCACGAGGAGAACCCCATGATCGGCTTCCGCGGGGCCGCCCGCTACCGGGCCGCGAGCTTCGCCGACGCCTTCGCGGCCGAGTGCCGCGCCCTGGTGCGCGTGCGCAAGGAGATGGGCCTCGCCAACGTCAAGGTGATGATCCCCTTCGTGCGCACCGAAGGCGAGCTCGTCGGCGTGCTCGAGCGCATGGCCGAGCACGGCCTGCGCCGCGGCGAGGACGGCCTGGAGATCATCATGATGTGCGAGGTACCGTCGAACGCCATCCGGCCCGACGCCTTCCTCCAGCACGTCGACGGCTTCTCCATCGGCTCCAACGACCTCACGCAGTTCACGCTGGCGCTCGACCGCGACTCCGGGCTGGTCGCCGACCTCTTCAACGAGCGCGACCCCGCCGTGCAGGAGTTGATGGCGAACGCCATCCGGGCCTGCCGGAAGGCGGGCAAGTACATTGGCATCTGCGGCCAGGGCCCGTCGGACCACCCCGACCTGGCGCAGTGGCTGCTCGAGCAGGGGATCGACAGCATCTCCCTGAACCCGGACACGGTGCTCGAGACCTGGCTCTACCTGGCCGGGGGAGGCGACGTCACGGGCGCCCGTTGACGCCCAGCGGACGCACGGCGCCGGGCGCTTCCCGCGCCGGCCGACATTCGGCCGCCGGCAGCGCCCGCTAGAGTGGTGGCATGAGCGATTCGACCACGAGGGCCCCGAGCGGCCCTACCCTCGCCACCGCCACGCTGGCGGGCGGTTGCTTCTGGTGCCTCGAGGCGGTCTACGTCGAGCTGGCCGGCGTCCGGTCCGTGGAGTCGGGCTACACCGGCGGGCACGTCGAGGCGCCGAGTTACCAGCAGGTGTGCACCGGCACCACCGGCCACGCCGAGGCCGTGCGCCTCCGCTTCGACCCGGGCGTTATCGGCTACCGTGACCTGCTGCAGGTGTTCCTCTCGATCCACGACCCCACCACCAAGGACCGCCAGGGCGGCGACGTGGGGCCGCAGTACCGCTCGGCCATCTTCTACCACGACGACGCTCAGCGCGCCGAGGCCGAGGCCGTGCTGCGGGAGGTCGGTGACGCGAACGTCTACGACGCGCCGCTGGTCACCGAGCTGGAGCCGGCCGGCGCCTTCTACCCGGCCGAGCCCTACCACCGCAACTTCTTCGCGCAGAACCCCGAGCAGGCCTACTGCCGCGCGATCATCGCACCGAAGGTGGCGAAGTTCCGCAAGCAGCACACCGAGCGGCTCAAGCGCACCGTCGCCGGCGGCTGAGCGCGCTTCTCGACCGCGCACGAACGTGGGGCCCGCCTTGGCGGGCCCCACGTTCGTTCCTGGTCGTGCAGGAGATCAGTCGCCCGGTGCGGCGTCCGATCCAGGCCCCGCGGGATCGCGCTCGCGCGCGCCGCGCGGGTAGATGGCTCGGAGCAAACCGTAGGCGATGGCGCCGACCACGAGCGGCCCGCCGAACACCAACAGCCACAACACCCCGGTGGTCAGCCCCAGATCCTCCTTGTAGGCGCCGATGGTGGCGGCGATGAAGAACGTCAGCACGCCGACGACCGTCGCCGTACGCACCGGGTGCTGGCTCGGCAGCTCGATGTAGCGCAGCTTGTGCTCGGACGGCTGCAGCAGCGGGAAGACGAACCCGAAGAGGATGAGCACGGTCGGGATGAGCACGCCGATGAACTCCGGGCCGACGAACACGCCGAACACCGTGAAGTGCCACGCCGACGGGATCATCTTCAGGAAACCGTAGAGCCACAGGAAGTACCAGTCGGGCTTGACGGCGGGCGTGGCCGGTCCGGGAGGCCCGAAGTGCTCGATCGGGTTGGCGTTGAACAGGCCGCTGACGAGTGCCAGCACGGCCACCATCACGGCGAACAGCACTCCCATGATGAGCGCCTGCTGCGGCCAGAAGGGGACGCCGAGGATCTTGTTGGGCGCGATCTTCTGGGCGTACTTGGGCTGGGTGTGCTTCTGCAGGAACATGATCAGCACGTGGGCGCCGATCAGCGCCGCGATGACCAGCGGCAGCCACACCATGTGGATGGCCGTCAGGCGCGGGATCGAGTGCTCGGTCGGGAACGTCCCGCCGAAGAAGAGCTGGGCCAGCCAGCTTCCGATGAGCGGGATCGACGCCGCGATCTCGTAGCCGACCTTGGTCGCGGTCGCCGAGAAGGCGTCGAAGGGCAGCGAGTAACCCGTGAAGGCGGCCACCACCGCAAAGCTCAGCAGCGCCAGCCCGATCAGCCAGTTGATCTCGCGCGGCTTCTTGTAGGCCCCCGTCAGCAGGATCCTGATCATGTGCAGGAAGGCGGCGGCGATGAACACGCTGGCCGCCCAGTGGTGCATGCTGCGGATCACCAGCCCGAAGGGCAGCGTGTCGATGAACTGCACCGAGGCGTAGGCGGCGGGGAGCTGCTTGGCTCCCACCTGCACCATGCGGATCGACGGCTCGAAGTTGATGGAGAGGAAGATGCCCGTCAGCACCAGGATCACGAACGAGAACAGCGTGATCTCGCCGAGGAAGAACGAGTGGTGCACGGGGAACATCTTGCGGAAGAACTTCTTGTACATCCTGGACAGAGCCAGGCGCTCGTCGAGCCACTTACCCATGGTCCACCCCCCTCAACTGCATCCGACGCTCGTCAGGAAGCCGCCGGCCACCGCCAGCTGGCCGCCGGCGGTCTTGAGCGGGATGAGCGGGAGCGGTCGCGGCGCCGGACCGCCCATGACCTTGCCGTCGGCGCGCGGGTCGAACAGGGAGTGATGGCAGGGGCACAGCATCCAGCCGTTCTTACTGTCCCAGTCGCTGACGGTGCAGCACAGGTGCGTGCACACGGCCGAGTAGCCGACCACGCCCTGTGCGGCGTGCGGAGCCGTGTCGGGGCCGAGCTGGCCCGGATCGAACCGCGTCAGCATGATGAGATTGTTGTCGGTGCCGCTCTTGACCACACCGGACTTGGGGTCCTTGGGGTAGCACAGCGTCTGCTTGGCGTTGACGGCCAGGTCGCCGAGCTGGACGAGCCGGGTCTGGTCGTCGGCGTACACCAGGACGTCGCCGTCGGCCGGCGGCTCCTGCTGGGGCGTGGTCTTGGCGATCGGCCGGAGGCTCCCCGTCACGGTCAGGGCCGACAGCCCCGTGACCGTCAGGGCGACCGTCACGCCCACGCTCGCTTGCAGGAAGCGCCGGCGCTGGATCAGGCGCTCGTGTTCGTCGGCCTCGGTCGAGGGCACGCTCACGGCGTCGCCGCTGCGCTCCGGGTCCCCC
>Ga0102962_1000607_pt1 | contig 16216 bp, 12 predicted proteins | sample SalPonF2_C_D2_MG_FD_84519 | JGI IMG/M metagenome (GOLD analysis project Ga0102962, IMG submission 84519) | Salt pond soil microbial communities from South San Francisco under conditions of wetland restoration - Salt Pond MetaG SF2_C_D2_MG ...
CCTTACACAATGCCCGGGATTATAACCTTACAATCTCAGGATTAACAGATATCTTCGGCAATAGTATCAATAGTACGGATACTACGTTTACCTACTACAAAATATCGCCGGCAGATTCAGGAGATGTGGCTATAAACGAGTTTATGTTTGCCCCTTCGAACAGTACGGAATACATCGAATTATATAATCATTCCGGCAAATCGCTCAACTTGCAACATTGGACACTCAGCGACAACCGTCATAATCGATTGCCTATTACGGATACAAAATTTGTCGTTCCCCCGGATAGTTTTGCAGTACTAGCGCCTGATCCTTCCCTCCAACAAGATTATCCCGATATTGCACTAGTAAACATGGGAACGAATTTCCCAGCCTTGAATAACGGTGGAGATCAAATTATCATACGGGATAGTAACGGTACTCTACTTGACTCTCTTCAATATTCGTCCACTTGGGGTGGAGATGAAGTAGCACTTGAACGAAAAAGCGTTACCGTTTCGGGTATTTACTCAAGCAATTGGGGCGACTCTCCAAATGGGTTTGGTACCCCTGGCCGTCCCAACCGAGTGCCTTCCGATAACACGCCCCCATTTTTAGAGACTTTTGCAATTCGCGGTAGTCGGCACTTAGCACTTCGTTTCTCCGAAGGGCTGGAGGCATCTTCAGCAAAAAATAACCATCATTATTTGCTAAACAACGGACCCAGAATCAGGAATATCACAATAAATGCTGCAGACAGTATATCACTAACTCTCGCGAGCGACCTTCATAATGCAACCGATTATACGCTGTCCATTAAAGATGTTAATGATATTTTCAAAAATACCATTAGTCCGACAGACACCTCATTTACTTTTTACAAGGTATCCCCTGCGGACTCCAGTGATATTTTTATCAATGAATTTAGCTATGAGCCTATCTCTGGCAGTACCGAATATATCGAGCTCTATAATCCCACAAATAAATCATTTAATCTTAAAAACTGGACGCTGAGTGATAACCGGGGGCTAAAATCCATCATCACAGAATCACAATTTATTGTCCCCCCCGACAGTTTTGTAGTTATTGCGCCAGATAATTCTTTGTTGTCAACCTACCCCAATATTTCACTTGTTGCGATGAGGGATTTTCCATCCTTAAATAACAGTGGCGATAATATTGTTGTGCGGAATGCCCACCAAACGCTGCTAGATTCTCTTCAATACTCGTCCGATTGGGGTGGTAAGGAAGTATCTCTTGAACGACGAACTATTTCTAAAACCGGTCTGTATCGTGAAAATTGGGGCAACTCACCAACGGAAGAGAGAGGGACGCCCGGTCGAAGTAATAAAATTATCAAAGATAAGATCCCTCCGCGCTTAACAAGCCTTAAAATCAATGGAAATCAAAATATAATGATCGGTTTCAGCGAGCGTCTTGACACCAAGACTGCCACTAATGCTGCAAACTATTCGATCTCCAATTCCAATGTGAGTTCAGTACAATTTTTGCCCCCCGACTCGGTAAAACTTACGCTTGGATCTGTCCTGCAGAATTCCCAAAAATATACCCTCTCGCTCTCCGGATTGGAAGACATTTTCGGCAATATAGTCAGCAGCATTGATACCTCATTTACCTATTATAAAATTTCTCCGGCAGATTCCGGTGATGTAGTCATCAATGAATTTATGTATGTCCCCCCTTCGGGCAGTACCGAATACATCGAGCTGCTCAATCAGTCCGGTAAAGCATTGAATTTGCAAGGATGGACGCTCAGCGACAATCGAAACCTAAGGACTCAAATTTCAGAAGCCCCATTTATTATACCGCCCCACAGTTTTGCCGTGCTGGCCCCGGACAATACACTCCGTACCAATTATCCGAATATTTCTTTGCTTAGTATGGGAAGTAATTTCCCCGCTCTGAATAATGGAGAAGATCAAATTATTATTCGTGATAACAATGGTTCCCTCATCGACTCACTTCAATATTCCTCGGATTGGGGTGGAAATGAAGTAGCACTTGAGCGACGCACCTCATCAATTACCGGTACATTTGGAGAAAACTGGTCGGAAGCCCCCAATGGTTTTGGCACTCCCGGATCTGCCAATGATGTTTTAGATGACAAAACCCCACCTTCATTTGTCCAATTATCTTCTCCCAATGCTTCAACACTACAACTTGTATTTTCAGAAAGAATCACCCAATCCACTGCTACCAATATCAAGCACTATAATATTCAGCCTCATCGGGGTATTCAGCTTATTGCTACCCATTATGACAGCGTAACACTTTACCTGGATCAACCGATGACTTCGGGCGAAACGTACAAGGTGGCTGTTTCAAACATTTCGGACATCTTTGGTAACACGATCTCCAAAACCACCAGAAAAGAAAAGTTTCTGAAAATCGAAAAGGCTCAAGCCGGGGATATCGTTCTGAATGAAATCATGTATAATCCAGCGCCCCGAGAGGCCGATTTTGTGGAACTCTACAACACGACTGATAAAAATTTTAATCTGAACAATTGGTTCATTGGAGATGCCACCGGAACGAGCCAATTTAATAAGAATATAACCTTGCGATCAGATAGCTATTTGGTTCTTACGGGAGATCAAAACTTTGCCAAAAACTATGATAATGCTATAACCGTATCTGATTTCCCAGCACTTAATAATAGTCGGGAAGATGCTGTTTATATCCAGAGGAAAGACAGAATGACCATTGATTCTCTTTATTATTCTCCCAGCTGGGGTGGCAATAAAGAAGGAACATCCATGGAACGCAAAGATCCGCTTGCCGCTTCCAATGACGGTTCAAACTGGGAAACAAGTTCTTCCACTGGCACTTTCTCGGCCGGCAAAAAAAATATTAGTTACCAACCGGATACGAATCCACCCAAAATCATTTTCGCCAGTTCACTGTCGAATAATGATATCAAAGTGAAATTCAACGAGTTTATCAAACAAAAACCGGATCTAAAATTTTCGGCCTATGGACAAGCGCTAAAAATAGCGGATTTTGATTCGACGCAGGCCAATATTATTTATCTTAAATCACAAAAACCCAAGGAGAAAAGCAAAAACCTCACTATTAACGTTAAGAATTTGACGGATGTAAGAGGAAATAAAAAAGACCATGCTGAGATAGCGGTAGCCCAGCCCTTGATGCCTGCGGATTTGGTAATTAATGAAATTTTATACAACCCGTTGAATAAATCCGATGATAATCAACCAGACCAGAGTGAATATATTGAATTATACAACACTCAGGATTATGCTCTTTCGCTGGAAGGATTGGTACTTCATGATGCACCAGACGAAAAAGGGCATATCAGAGAAATATACCCAGTGACGAGTACCGCCAAGTGGGTCCCGGCTCAGGGTTATGTATTAATCTATGCCGATGATGCAGCTACCCAATTTAATAAGAGCAAAGTGGCAAATTTCTTTGATTTAGGATCTCCCGATATGCGATCGGTTTTGCGAGTTAATCGTTCAAGTCTTAGCCTGGCCTCCAGTGGTAATGCCATTTTTATTGCAGACAGTACCGGTACCACCATCGACTCTGTATACTACGACAAGAGCTGGCAAAATCCCAATCTCACCGATACACGGGGTATTGCTCTCGAACGCATCAACCCCGACGGCCCCAGCAGTAATCAAGACAACTGGGGCTCCAGTGTTAATCCCAAGGGAGGAACGCCCAACAAAAAAAATTCTATTTACCAGAACAATCCTATAAACCCGACTACAACAGGAATCAGCTTCAATCCTAACCCTTTTTCCCCGGATGGAGATGGATATGAAGATAACCTGTTTATCAACTACAAGCTTAATCAACAGGATTACCTGATACGGGCACGGATTTATGATCGCTATGGCCGTTTGGTGCGGGAATTGGCAAATGGCAAACCGGCTGGATTCAAGGGTCAACTTGTCTGGGATGGAAGAAAAGATGATGGCAGTCGAAATCGGATTGGCATCTATATTGTTGTTTTCCAAGCTTATAACAGTGCAACGGGTGGTAATGAATCCTTTAAAAAAACAGTGGTACTTGCCCGAAAACTAAATTAGATTGCGATTCTAAATCGCTATCGATTAGCAAAGATAGTCTAATATTTTAATTTTTAATCAAGGTTTTCCTACCTTCCGTTTATCATCTGATATTTCGAAAACTTTATTTGAATGGACAAAAAAGACACGCCCATTGGCATTTTTGACTCCGGTGTAGGTGGACTAACAGTGATGAAAGATATCATCCACGAGCTGCCTTCTTACGATTATCTTTATCTTGGAGATAGTGCACGTACGCCGTATGGGAATCGATCATATGAATCCATCTACCGGTTTACTTTGCAATGTGTTGAATATCTTTTTAGCCAGGGGTGTCACCTAATTATTTTAGCCTGTAATACTGCTTCTGCCAAAGCCTTGCGTACAATACAACAACGAGATTTGCCGAGAATAGCTCCTAAAAAAAGAGTCTTGGGCGTCATTCGACCGACGGCGGAAGTCATCGGTTTACATTCAAATACGGGGCATGTGGGCGTTCTTGGGACAACCGGAACTGTACAATCCGGCTCGTACGAGATTGAAATAAAGCAACAGTTTCCGGAGCTAGCTGTTTACCAGCAGGCGTGCCCGATGTGGGTACCCCTGGTTGAAAACAGTGAACACAACAAGCCAGGCGCAGATTATTTCGTGAAAAAATATTTGGATCAGATTCATAGACAATCCGAAGAGATAGACACCCTACTGCTGGCATGCACACATTATCCTTTGTTAATACCAAAGATCCGAGATATGATCTCATCCGACATTTCGATAATCAGCCAGGGTCCAATTGTGGCCACTAGTTTGCAGGATTACCTGCAACGCCATCCTGAAATCGATAAAAATTGCTCTAAAAATGGAAACCGACGATTTTTAACAACCGACGCTCCTGAATTGTTTAATCATCACGCCACCACATTTTTTGGACAAGAGGTAACATCTGAATTTATTGAAGTTTAGAGAATGAACAAATATAGATTGGCCGTTATTGGCGGTGGAGCAGCAGGATTTTTTACAGCTGTAAATGCTGCTCGACTTTTTCCCGATCTAAAGGTGACTATTTTTGAAAAAAGTCGGGAGGTGATGTCTAAAGTACGCATCTCTGGCGGTGGACGTTGTAACGTAACCCACCATTGTTTTGATCCTGAAATTTTATCTCAAGCTTATCCGAGAGGGGATCGAGAGCTGCGTTGGGCATTTGAACAGTTCCAGGCAATGGATACCGTTGAGTGGTTTCAAAAACGAGGTGTTGAACTCAAAAACGAGGATGACGGGCGCATGTTTCCAATAACTGATGACTCGGCAACGATTATCAATTGCCTAAAGAAAGAGGCTCAAAAACACCATGTTTCCATTAGAATAAAATCTCGGATAGATCGAATTGCGCCCACTAAAAACGACAAATACAGGTTGTTTATACGTAATGAAAAGCCCCGAATTTTTGATGCTGTCGTTATCGCCACCGGAGGATCCAACCGAGCTTCCACATATGACTGGCTGCAGGATCTCGGACACACTATCGCCGCGCCTGTTCCCTCATTGTTTACCTTTAACTTTCGGGAAAAAATATTTGAAGACTTAGCCGGCATTTCAGTCAAAAATGCCTTGGTATCTATTGAAGGTACTTCGTATCAGCATACCGGTCCAGTGCTTATTACACATTGGGGGTTAAGCGGACCAGCAGTGTTAAAGACTTCGGCCTGGGCGGCACGTTACCTGCACGATCAGGAATATCGCTTTACCATTCGGATAAATTGGCTACATCCCAAAAATGAACAACAGGTTCGTGATAATTTGAATCAGCTACGAAATGAGAATGCAAGAAAATCAGCTAGTAAGCAAGACGAATTTGCGATTCCCAATCGTTTGTGGGAGCGATTCCTGGAAATAACAAATATCTCTACACAAAAACGGTGGGCGGAACTTTCTAATCAACAGATTCATGAACTAGCCCAGCAACTTTCATCGGCCCGTTATGAGATACAGGGCAAAACAACCTACAAAGAGGAGTTTGTGACCTGCGGTGGAATTCCGCTTAGCGAAGTCAATATGGGGACGATGGAAAGTAAGATCTGTCCGAATATTTATTTTGCCGGTGAAGTACTCAATATTGATGGCATCACCGGTGGATTTAACTTTCAATCGGCCTGGACGACCGGGTGGATTGCAGCACAGAATGTAAAAAAGGATTAGCTGCAGATCTTGGATAGATATACTTTTGTTGCAACAATACAATCCTATTAATAATTATTGGGAGGTAGAGACTTATTGCAATAAGCCTCTACCTCCATGCCAAATAGCTACTACAGCAATTTACTAGCCAAATTCGCCAATTCAGAGCGTTCTCCTTTTTCAAGATTGATATGCGCATATAAATCATGATCATGCATGCGGTCTACCAGAAATGAGAGGCCATTGCTCTGCGTATCCAGATATGGCGTGTCAATCTGATAAATGTCGCCGGTAAAGATGATCTTCGTATTTTCTCCGGCACGGGTAATAATTGTTTTTACCTCGTGAGGCGTCAGATTTTGTGCCTCATCCACAATAAAAATTACATTCGAAAGACTACGTCCCCGGATATAGGCCAAAGGGATGATACGAAGCTTATCGTTCTCAACCATCTCCTCCACTTTCTGGTACTGTTTGTTGCTCTCCGGATACTGGTTTTTGATAAACGATAAATTATCCCAGAGCGGCTGCATATAAGGATCAATCTTAGAATTAATATCCCCGGGAAGATAACCAATATCACGATTGCTTAACGGCACAATCGGACGTGCCAGGAAAATCTGTTTGTAATCGTGACGCTGCTCTAATGCTCCCGCCAAAGCAATCAGCGTTTTACCGGTACCGGCAGCACCGGTAATAGTTACCAACAAATTATCCGGATTCATAATCGCCTGCAGTGCAAACGTTTGTTCGGCATTGCGCGGTTTGACACCGTAAGCTGAAAACCGTTTGACCGGTTCAATGTATCCGGATTGAGCATTATAATATCCTAAAGCGGAACTGGAATGATTTTTTAGAATAAAGAAATGATTGCTTGTTGGCTCATCTTCCATCAGCTCCTCAGTTTCAAGCTTTCCAGTCTCATACAAACGATCAATCAGTTCCGAATCCTCATATTTAATCTCAGTCTTCCCCCTGTAGAGGTGATCGATGTCTTTAATGCGGATAGTCTCATAATCCTCAGCTTCTATATTTAACGCCCGTGCTTTAATCCTCAGGTTGATATCTTTGGATACCAGGATCACTTTTTTATCCGGTTCATCTTCTTTCAACTTCAATATGGAATTAAGAATCCGGTGGTCATTTTTCTGATTACCAAAAACTTCAGCTGCATCTACTTCGCTATTTTCATTGTTGAGTACCCTCAGGTTTCCATGGGTTTTGCCGTTTAAGGGAATCCATCGCTGCAACATGTTTTTATCGGATATTTTATCCAGGTAACGGCTGAATTCACGAGCATGCAGATTAATAACGTTATTTCCTTTTTTAAAGGTGTCGATCTCTTCTAGAACAGTGATTGGGATGGCAATATCATTCTTCTGAAAGTTTTTTACGGCTTCACTGTCATATAAAAGAACGGAGGTGTCCAGAACAAAAATCTTTGCTTTCTTAGATCCGGGCATAAGGCATTTCATTTTGATTTAAAAGAACGGCGGTGGTATAGCCTGTTAATTATAACGATATTGAATCACCCGGTCAGAAGCAATTTTGATTACGATCTTAATTAAAAATTAATAGTCCCTATATCACACTTTTAGAATACTTGAGATAAAACGAGAATATATATACCCTAAACAAAGATAATTTTTGTGTTAAATCCTCCTCATGACTACTAAATCTTTTATTTTCTTAGGTGCTTTTCTTACTGTTATTTGGGGAAACGAGGTATCAACCAGTAAACAATTTCCCCCTGGTCATACCAAAATATCCAAATGGCAATATGGAAAAAAAGCCGCCATATCACTCACTTTCGATGATAATACCATCAACCAGTTTCGGGTAGCCATGCCTATTATGAATCAACTTGGCTTGCATGGGACTTTTTATGTTATTACCGGATCTGTGCCCGGATCAACTTACAAACCCAAGTTTATCGGACGACCGGTAGGCGAAATAATTAATGAAACAGCACGAATCCCAACGAATAGGGATAACTTTTTTGAACGAGCTTCGGCCGTGCGATTCCTCGGTTATAAACACACTTACCGTTACCACTTAAAGGCAGGAACGCAATATGAACAGGGGCACATTCAAAAGGCCTATAATATTATTGATAAAGCCTATAAAAAAGTTCGACAGGGAGCTTTCGAAGCTTCAAATGATTCTATTGAAGCCCAAAAAGCACTTTATAATGTTCTATATGTAGATCCTGATGTTGATTTGGTAACATGGGATCAATTAAAAAAGTATCAGGCACAGGGACACGAATTGGGAAGCCATACTATTTCTCATCCCTACCTGGCTGTTATGGATTCGGTGAACATGATGTATGAATTACAAAAAAGCAGGGAAGAGATGAAAACCCATTTGGGACAGCAAGCAACTTTTTCTGCCGAATGTCCTTTTGGCACCGAAGATCCTCGCGTAATGCATTATGCCCATAAAATATATCCTGCCTTGCGTAATCGGATGCCCGAGCCCTGGCTGGATGAACTGGATCGTTCCAGCAAAGCTAATCCGACCAAATCAAATAAAGAATATGTACAATGGCAGCGTGGCCCCTTGTCGGATACGCGCATGCAAATGATGAAATCATGGGTAGATACCGCTCTTCGAAAGAATAATATTTGGCTTGTTCTAGTATTTCATGGCATTGAGGGTATCGGGTGGGAACCCCTTAGCCGCGATGAAATAAATACGTATCTCAATTACATCAAAGCCAAAGACGACCAACTATGGGTAGCTACATTCAAGAAGGTGACAAAATATATGAGAGAACGGATGTCGGCCTCCGTTCAAACGGATCTCTCTTCCCAAAACATTGCCGTAAAATTAACACACTCATTGAATCCAACACGCTATGATCTGCCACTGACTCTTAAAACTAGTGTCCCGGCCAGTTGGCAAAAAGTAGTTATCAAACAATCAACTAAATCTAGTGAAACACAGGTCATTCATAAAAAGGACCGAGCCTTTATCATTTACCAGGCCATTCCCAATTCCGGACCTATAGAGATTTCCCCTTCTTAACCATCTACTGGTTTCTTGCCGAAAAAGCATACAGAGCGATAGACATTGATACTGCCGCATTCAGACTATCAATTTTCGGTTCTCCTGAAGGAGTAGGTATAAAAGCTTTTTGCCTTTCCGGAATCTTCAATTCCTTATGAATCCCATTTGCTTCATTTCCGACAACTAAAATTGTTTTGGAAGGGATGGAAAGGGTTCTGAGATTCCGGGCCCCACGTTCAGCATCCAACAAAATAACTTCCCAACCCCTCTCTTCAAATTCAGGTAAGATTTCAGAAAGCAAAACATGCATGTAGGGAATGGTTCCCGTAGCTCCAGCGGTACTCCGTACTACTTTTGGATGAAAAAGATCGACCGTACCCTTGCCCGATAGAAGTCCGACCGCCTCAAACCAGGTAGCAGTTCTTATAATCGTTCCTAAATTTCCAGGATCCTGAATTTCATTAAAGGCAACGATAATTCCTTCTTGTTTTGATAGTTCATCAAACGAAATTTGCTCAGGCATTTGGCACATCGCTAATACCCCCTGTGGTGTATCCGTATCAGAAACTTCGGCAAACAGATCGCTTGTCAAGGTAAAAGAATCGACATGCTGCGCAGCCTCCCGCCATTCTTCTTGCAAATAATATTGTCGATCTTCATCAAAGAAAAGAGCTTTTATTGAAATACCTCCTGACTCCAAGACCTGCTTTACGGCCCGTGCTCCCTCCAAAAGAAAAAGTTGCTCTTTTTGCCGATATTTTTTTCGGTTAAGCTTTCGAAGCAATGTGACTTGTCGATTTGATGCAGAAGTAGGAGACATTTATAATGTTAGTTAAATTAGCAATTGTGGAAACTTGATATTGCTGACAGCTATTCCCCAGACTTGTACAAAAGTCGCAAAGTAAAGAACGGACTGCAAGAGGTAAACAATGTCAATTCGAATATTTTTGTGAAGCAAGCTTCAAATCACCAAAAGTATCGTTATTTTACATACAAAATCTAATAAAATAAGTGGCCAACTATTTATGGAATTCTTAAAAAAACTGGGGATTGAAGGTACCAATGTAGGAACCAGCACGGGAAAAAAATTTTGGGGCTCCGAAAATAAGGAAACGATTTCCAGTCACACGCCGATTGATGGATCCCAAATAGCTGATACCACCCTCACTAGTCGTAAGGATTATGAAAAAGTTGTTGAAACCGCACAAAAAGCTTTTAAAGAATGGCGAATGACACCTGCCCCAAAACGTGGTGAAATTGTGCGTCAAATAGGCTTGGAGTTACGCAAGCATAAAGAAGATCTCGGACGACTGGTGACGTATGAAATGGGTAAAATATACCAGGAAGGCTTGGGAGAAGTGCAAGAGATGATCGATATTTGTGATTTTGCCGTTGGTCAGTCTCGCATGCTCTATGGAAAAACGATGCAATCCGAACGTCCCGAACATCGTATGTATGAACAATGGCATCCGCTGGGAATTACCGGCATCATTTCCGCATTCAACTTTCCTGTTGCCGTTTACAGCTGGAACGCGATGATTGCTGCTATTTGCGGGAATGTGATAATCTGGAAGGGATCGGAAAAGACCCCCTTATGTTCCATTGCCGTACAAAATATTATAGGCAAAGTATTGAAACGTAATGAGCTTCCAGAGGGGATCTTTAACCTGGTAACCGGTGACCGTGAAGTGGGGGAATGGATGACGAACGACGAACGTATTCCTCTGATATCTGCAACCGGCTCTATCCGAATGGGTAAAGAGGTGGCCCAAACGGTTGGTGCACGTCTGGGTAAAACGATCCTGGAACTAGGCGGAAACAACGCTATTATCGTCAGTAAAGAGGCTGACCTTGAGCTGGCAGCCAGGGCCATCGTTTTTGGAGCGGTTGGCACGTGCGGACAGCGGTGCACCTCGACACGACGACTGATTGTTCAGGAAGAAATTTTTGATGAACTGAAAAATCGACTGATTGAAATCTATAAAAATGTAAATATTGGCAATCCCTTAGATGAGGATACACTCGTAGGTCCTCTGATTGATAAAGAAGCTTCTGATAAGATGCAAAAAGCACTCGAAGAAATTAAAGCTTCGGGGGGAGAAATTATCTATGGTGGAGAAAAGCTAAACCCCAAAAAATTAAGCGGTGGTCATTACGTGCGTCCCGCCATTGCCATCGTCGAAAATGGTTTTGATATCGTTCAGGAGGAAACCTTTGCTCCTATCCTGTACCTTATAAAATATCATAAATTGGATGAAGCTCTTGACAAACATAACGGAGTTAAACAGGGGCTCAGCTCTGCTATGTTTACTCTGAACTTACGAGAGGCAGAAACATTCCTCAGTGCCAGAGGATCGGATTGTGGCATTGCCAATATCAACGTGGGAACCAGTGGAGCTGAGATCGGGGGTGCTTTTGGTGGCGAAAAAGAAACGGGCGGTGGACGCGAATCCGGATCGGATGCGTGGAAAGGATATATGCGTCGACAGACTAATACTATTAATTGGAGTACCGAAATACCACTGGCCCAGGGCATTGAATTTGATATGGACTAAGAAAATAAAACGGAATGGGGTATGATTAACTGTATTCTTATAAATATTTAGAGAATATTAACTGACAAACCAGCAGATAATACCTGTTTTATTTGCACTCGCCTGTTAAAATCACTGTCGTAAATCATTACAAACTGAAAAGACATATTCATAAAATCATTAATTTTACCAATCATTTCATTTGAAAAATTTACATCCGTATTATCAATATGGCGCTGCAAATTGGTAAATGTTTCTACTGAACTTATCAATCTAACGTGACTAAATATTTTGTTATCAAAGTTCAACCCTATCGAATAACCGGGTTCAAAACGAAATTTATTGCCTGGTTTTAACCCATAACGAGTGGAGAGAGTAGAATTCCTCACGATCGTTTCTTTCATGGCTAATCCAGCTTCTCCTGAAAAATAGTCAGCAGGAGAATAGGCAATACCCCATATCTGAGTAAAATAAGCAGGGGCAAAAAAATTAGAAACCAACGTTGGGTCCTGATCATCAGGCACATTATAATCGTAGCCCTGGTCAATTTGTGTTGCAAGATTTATATTCCCAAAGGCACTCCAAACACCGTCTCCAAATAAGTAGCTAAACTTATTATTTATAGCAATAAGATCATCCGTTTTTCGAATTCCCTGCCCTTCTACTTTAGCTTTTCCATATTTTAGATTCGTAGAAAAAGCGTAAGCAAACCGATCTTTTCGATACTTCATATTGTATATGGTGGATGCGGTAATACTAAGTGTATTCACCCCTCCATGGCTCCAGTTATTATAAGCTGCTTCCGCCCCATTCAATCCTCCAACCCACATCAGTTGCCAACCCTGTAATGAATCTGCGACTACTACTTTATGATTGATACGGGAAATATCATGTATAGAAATATCGTTCTTATTTTTGAGTATTTCGCTAACTTTAATAGCATCCTGAGCAGACGCAGGGAAGGCAATAATGAGGAGCTGTCCCAAAAAGAATAGGACGGGAATATACTTTTTCATGGGGAAAACAAAAGATCTTGTCAATTTAAGGGCCTTGTTGAAGGTAGCGATAAAAACACATAATTATAAACTCAAGCATTTCAGGAATTTATCAATACTACCTGCTTTATTTCTCCATTTTCAACTTTTACAGAAACATGCTCATTCAATTTGGTAGGTAATTCCATACCACAAAATTCAGCTTTAACCGGGAACTTTCTATGTCCACGGTCAATCATAACGGCTGTATGTAACTCTGGAGGATTTACGTGTCCTGAAATTTCATTCAAAGCATTGAACATAGTTTTTCCTGAGAAGATAACATCATCTACAACTATAATATATGCATCCTGAACTTTGCTCAACGTTTCAAAAATTTCAGTCGTATCTCCATTTTTAAGAGATAATTGTAAAAAATCAATCTTACCCGCGGTTATACCCTTAAGGACATTGGCTAATGCCTGTGCCATTGCATACCCACGATCATCTATCCCAAAAAACAGAACCGGTTTATTGTGTGAATTCTTTTCAACAATCTCATAAGTCATTCTTTTTAAAGACCTTTGAACGCGGTCAGCATCCATCAGAACTAATTCTTTCTTACCAGAGCTCATAAATGTCCATTAAATTTTTAAAAATTTTTAATCCCTTTATAATAAAAACACACATTTGTACATTAGCAATATCAAGAGAACTAAATAAAGCAAGTAATCAAATTAAAATAATACCATAAAAAGGGAGATATCATCATGGCACAAAAAAATAATCTTGGATCCCTGTTATTTGCTACTACTACTTTCCTGGGCGGCGTAGCTTTAGGAATACTATTAGCACAAAACAACAGCTCAAAAAATCAGGCTTGGTTAAGTGATCATGCAAGCGAGCTTTCGGAATGGATGGATCGAAAACGAAAAATTGCTGCATATCAAGCTGGTAGAAAACTTAGAAAATGGCGAAAAAGAACAGGTTGGGGAGTAAAGCAGAACGTTCCGGATCTGTATCAAGCCACTGAACAAATTAACCTAAGTCATCGTCATATTCCCCGTGCATAATTCCGACCGAGCATATCACGAAGGACTTCTTCACTGGATATGGCAAAATAACTATATAGAATATAACCATCTATATACAAACCGCGGTAAAAAAGTCATTATTCACAATCCGGGATCGCTCAATAAAACAGATGGCCCTGATTTTTCAGGTGCAGAAATTACGATCGGAAAACTTCGCTGGTATGGTAATGTTGAAATACACTGGCAGCTTTCCGACTGGAAGCACCATCAGCATCAAAAAGATGCTAACTTTGATAATGTAATCCTGCACATAGTTTTTGAAAATACGGAGCAAGTTATTCAGAGAATGGATGGCAGTACTATTCCCACACTCTGCCTGGCTCCTTTCATATCAAAACCATTACGATCGTTTGTAAGCCAATACCGCAGCCATCCCCAGCTCCCTTGTGCCGGTCAGCTTTCATTTATTTCCGAAGAAGCGTTTTTACGGCAATTGGAGAAAGCCCATGAAGAATATTTTGAACAGAAAGTTGATGATTTACTGGAATTTTATGATTCCGATTTGCCGCCTTCTATGGCGTGGAAAAAAATGCTGACAATTGCTCTTTTTGATGGATTGGGAATTTCGCACAACCGGTTGCCAATGCAAAAGCTGGCCATTAAACTTTTTCCAGTAAAAGGAAATGTTAAAGATGCGACCGAACTGAGACAGCAGGCTATTAGACGCTCAGGAATAGAATCCCCAACAAATGCTATCTCTGGCTTTAACTGGAAGCACAAAGGATGTCGGCCGGGCAATCATCCCTTTCCGCGAATTGGACAAGGCGCCTATATTCTTTGGTATATTCACGCATTACCTTTTGAACATTGGGGGCGAAAAGATCCAAAACTCCTTTGGAAAAACATGAAAGAATCTATCTCCATTAGCCCGTCACTCGGCGAAGAGCGATCGTCCATTTTATTTGGTACGGTCTTCCTTCCCGCACTATATTTTCTGGGTAATTTATTGTACAGCGAACAACTTAAAAATAGAAGCTGGCGTCTCTGGAAGAATCACCAGGCATCGCTCCCCAAGTCATTACTTCAACTATTACATGATACGAGCTTGCCAGCATCGATTTATGCCCAAAAATTGGGTGCCGTTTATCAATTACGCAACTATTGCCGTCCAAGGCGATGTCAAAATTGCGAAGTATTTAAAAGTGCAATTTCCTCTTGATTAGCAATCAGTAAATTCATATCATCTGCATCTGTTTGAAAAAGCAATTTATTGCCCGGTCGTCTAATGGCAGGACAGCGGTTTTTGGTGCCGTCAGTGGGGGTTCGAGTCCTCCCCGGGCAACATATGTATTGATAATAAGGATGACTGCAAAAGCCATCCTTTTCTTTTATTTTTAACTTCCTGAAAATTAGCTTCGTTGGATACCCCCTTAGCCATATTTGCCGGTCGCAGCAATCTTGCTCTTTCTCGAGCAATTGCCGAAAAATATGGCACTTCGTTAGGAGAGGTTACCATCAAGCCATTTTCGGACGGTGAGCTTTATGTGAAATATGAACAGAGCATTCGGGGAGAAGACGTCTTTGTTGTGCAGTCCACTCCCCCACCGGGTAATAATATAATGGAACTTTTATTATTATTGGATGCAGCGAATCGTGCTTCAGCAAAACGGGTCACGGCTGTGATACCCTATTTTGGATATGCGCGCCAAGATCGCAAAGATCAGCCCCGTGTTTCTATTGCCTCAAAGCTGATGGCTAATTTGTTAACCAAAGCTGGTGCGGATCGCGTTTTAACAATGGATTTACATGCGGCTCAGATTCAGGGTTTTTTTGATATACCGCTTGATCATTTATATGCGAGCCGGTTATTTATTGACCATTTTAGTGAACATCCGATTGAAAACCTGGTCGTAGTTGCCCCTGATGTGGGTAGTTTAAAAATGGCTCGATCTTATGCCAAACGATTGGGGGCAAGACTGGCGTTCATCGACAAGCGGCGACCGAAGCAAAATGTGGCCGAAGTTATGAATATTGTCGGTGAAGTCGAAGGAAAAAATGTGCTGATTGTCGATGATCTTATTGACACGGCAGGCACACTAACAAATGCTGCTTCCGCTCTTAAAGAGCGCGGGGCGTTGAATATTACTGCAACGTGTACGCACCCTATTTTATCGGGTCCGGCGTACCAACGTATTGAAGATTCACCTATTGATCAATTACTGGTGACGGATACCGTTCCGTTGCGAAAACCTTCCAGCAAGATTAAGGTTTTAAGTGTAGCGGGTATTTTTGCAGAAGCAATTCAGCGGATCCATACTAATGATACAATAAGTGCACTTTTTGACGATTAATTGTTTAACCACTAAACACGAAAGCACAAAAAATAGTGAGTTTGTGCTTTGGTGGTAATAAAATATATGAGATTATGACTACTCCAGAAGTTGTAGAATTACAAG
>Ga0102962_1000609_pt1 | contig 16189 bp, 5 predicted proteins | sample SalPonF2_C_D2_MG_FD_84519 | JGI IMG/M metagenome (GOLD analysis project Ga0102962, IMG submission 84519) | Salt pond soil microbial communities from South San Francisco under conditions of wetland restoration - Salt Pond MetaG SF2_C_D2_MG ...
AGGCGCCGCCAGCAACGCACTCACCGGCGGGCTCACACATCCCGGCCAGCACAAGATGGTCCTCTGGAAGCGCTTCCTCGGCTGGCTGACTGGCCTCGGCATGGCCGCCTTCGTCGGCATCCAGGCACTCTCCATGGGCGGGAGTTCCGCCGGCCACCTCATGGGCCTCGGCGGTCTCAGTATGCTCGGCGGCGGTGGAGGCGGTTCAGGAGCCGGCGCCGGCGGTGGTGGTGGTGGCGGAGGCGGCGGTGGCGGAGGCGGCGCAGGAGCCGCTGCCGGTGGTCAGCACACCCTTACGGGCTTCGGCGGAGGGGCTGGCACTGGCCCGTCGAAACTCACCGGAGGCGGTGCCGCCAAACCCGAGTTCAACCCGCACAAAGCAGCGTCATCCGCGAAGTCGACGCTCTCGAGTAAGGTCTCAAACGCGAAATCGACAGCGGCAGGCCACATGCAGCGCGCCCATCGCGGCGTCAAGTCTACCCAATCTTGGGCACAGGACGCATCCTGGAGGTCAGGCGCTGCGGACATCGCAAGTGCTGGCGCAGGCCTCGGAGCGATCGGTGCCCGCGAGGGAGCCGCTGGCCTCTCACACGTCGCGCACAATCTCGACGAACCGATAGCCAACTATCCCGGTCACGTCGCCAACCGAGCCCGGAAAGGGACGTTCACCGGACAGGCCCCAACGACCGGGGGTGGTGCCCAACCCGCCGGCGAGGCTCAGGAAGAAGAGGCTCGAGGAGCAGCCATGGGTGAAGCGAGAACCGTCGCGGGTGGCTCTCTCAGTAGCGACCAGCAGCAGCGTCTTGATGACCTCGGCGTTCCAGAATCGACATACCGAAACTCACAGCGGTATGGCGACATGCAGAAGCAGGACCGTGCAAAGGCAGCGCTCGCAGACTTCCACGGCGACTTTAACCCGGGAGACTCCCCCTTCTCGGGCTCCAAATCAAGTGGCGGGAACCCGCGGGTTCAGACGGCAGTCAACGATTACGTGAACCGCTTCCGTCAGAACTGAACTACCCTCCGTTCTTTGGTCCACTCGACCCTCGAGGTTATCATCGAGTCCTCGAACCAGGTTCGGTAGTACCAGTCCGAGATTTTTGCTCCGATTAGCCCGGGACGTTATATATGGGGATTGAGTAATCTCAGTTGACGAAACCGATGTCGGAACGAACTCCCCCGCCGGCGCGACGTGTTCTCGCGGCTCTCCCAGACCGTCCGGTCTCCATCTGGGAGTACAACACGCTCACGATGGGTCAGACGGCGCCAATCCCCCCACAGCTCGACCGCCCAATCCACGATTTCCGCAAGGACGTCCCCACAGACCAGCTTGCAGACGTCGGCGGTGTCGTCTGCAAGAAGGGAGAGTGGGTGGAGAAGCGGGCTGGCATCATCGGGTTCCGGTTTTGGACCGAGCAGTCGTGGGTGACCGTCGGATTCGAACCCGAGACCGGGTGGAGTATCCTCCGAATCGACGAGACGGGGAATCAGGGACTCAGTGTCATCGACGACCGGATCACCACGTGGGCCGAGACGTTCTACGAGGATACTGACATTGACCGCCTCCACGTCACTGAACTCTGCGCCGGGTCTGGGCTGGCGCTCCTCCCCCGTGAACCCGTCTCCGAGGAGGACCTCACCGGGATCTTCTCGGACACCATCTATCAGGGCTACCGGGTCGAGATCACTGTCCGACCGCTCGCTACGGAGGTAGGTACTGGACACATCCTCGCCTTCCAACTCAAGGTGCGCCTCCCCGACCGGGATAACTGGGTCTTTCACGGCAGCGTCCACCATCGGACCTCCAACCGCCCGATGAACCCGGGGTACTGGTACTGGGGTGCAAGCGACTTAGACAAGGTCACGGGCGTCGGAAGCCTCTCCCTCGAAGGAAAGGACCGCGAAATCGCTCTGGCGCTCGAAGGCGCGAACCTCAACTACTGGAACAACGCGTCTCTCGAAGTCCCGCTCCCAGCTGACTGGGCACAGGCAGTGTTCCACATCTTGGTGCGTCTCCCAGGAGACGCACTCGCGTGCCCCTGTGATGCGTCAGTTTTCACTGACGCCAGCGAAACAGCCTACGGGCTCCGAGGAGGCGAAGCACTCGTCGCCCTGAACGGGACGAGTGACCCGCGCGAACAGACGATTCTCGGCTACCACGACGGCACCGAGAAGCGCGTTTACAGTGGCTACGACCCAACTGAGGGCGGCGCGTGGCGGAGAGTCGTGACCGTCGACAAGACCGCAGGAACTGGCCCCGACCGACCAGCACATGTCACGGCGACGCTTGAAGAGTGGCTCAACACCCACTACGGCGACCACCCCGACGCTCGACGCGACCTTGAGATCGTGCCCTTAGTCCAGTGGGAACCGAACATGACGGACTTGTTCGCGACCCCCCCATTAGCGAAAACACGACCATCCGTACAGACGTCGACGCCGTCAACAAACAGCCTGAGGAACGACCCGGAGGCTGCGGATTTCATCAATCAGTTGGCCGCAGAAACCGGTGTTGACCGCGCCAAGATCGTCGAGCGGTATCAGGAGTTGAAGTCGTACAAGGTCCCTGATCGAGAGGCGAAGCGAGCGACGCGAGTCACCTTCACAAAGAAGACTCCTTACAGCGACACCGAGGGTGACGCGCACGATTCGCGCGAATCAGCAGACGACCGAGCGTCGACGAGTGGGTTCAGCGGGTTCTTCAGCTGGCTTCGCGAATAACACCATTCCGCCTTCTTCTACTCAGGCACCCCCAATAGTTCTGAGAAATCCCTGAACGTAGCGTATTCTCCCGGACGAAGATGCACTTCAGACCAGATGTGACAGTGGGACATGGTTTATACGGTCGGACCACGTCAGCCCTCACAACGAGCCATGAAACGATATCCAGTAGCGGGTGAACTCCTCGAGCATCGACTCTTCTTCGGGCTAACCCTCCAAGACCTCGTAGTCGGCGCCTTCCCGATCGGTGGTCTCGGCCTTGGCTTCGGCGTCAACTCAACACTCCACCCACCCGGCGGGGCCCTCCTCCCACTCATCTTCGGCTTCTTCGGAATCATCGTCGCTCTATACGTCTTAATCCGAACCCCGGCCGGCCAGACGCCGTACGAATGGGTTCGTGGCGCGGCGTTCTTCTATGCAGGACCAACTCGATTCCTCTGGCAACCCGTTGAACGCAATCAGTCCCAGGGCCGTATCCTCGACGACATCCGTACTCTCCACGACAATCCAGACCAGAGCACTCAGCAACTCCAAGTGACGGGTTCGAACACCTCCCCACAACCATCAGGCGAGGACGATACCTATGACTCCGATAACGATGAACCGACCATACTCCCCGACGGTGGGACTCAGCACACGCGAAAACGTGCGAGCCGAGACCCAAGCCAGTACTACCACCAACTCACACAGGAGGAGACCACAACACAATCACAGATCGCCTTCGAGTACGTCCGTGAAGATGGAATTGTCGTTACCGACACGGATTCGAACGGGAATCCCACATCGTACGTCGGACTCGTCAACATCACCCCCACGAGTTGGATTGCTCTCGATGACGAGGGCCGTCAAGATACCATTCAATCCTTCGCGGGCGTCCTCCGAGGGATCTCCTATCCGTTCCAGTTACTCGCCCTGCCCCGCGAATTCGACCTTACGGAGCATCTCGACGCTGTCCACAACGCCGGGTTCGAGACAGAGGGGTCCGCGCGCGCCCTCGACATCGCCCGGTCGTCCTACCTCGACTGGCTCTCTCAAACGATCGGAACACAACGAATCAAGGTACGGGACTACTACGCAGCGGTCCGCGTCGAGGCAGACCACGTTCGTGATGCGTCATACGGCCATGCGTCCGACGCCGTGGCAGGGTCAATCCTCGAACGGGTGGTGACTTCCATCACTACGGCTGGGTCCTCCATCCGCAACCAGATGAACGACACAGACCCCGGTGTGATCGAACGCCAGTGTCTCCAAGAGGTACGCTCCCGACAACAGGAATTAGCTGACGCGCTCCCACGGACAGGCGTCCAGACTGAAGTGATGGAAGACCGGGACGACGTTCTCGACGTCTTCTACAGGTACTACAATCACGCAGAATCGCCACTCGACACCTATACCGCCGAAGCATACGCTGACGTCCTTCCCGAAGTCGCCAAGACCACCAGCGAGAAGAGCGAAGAGTAACTCTCCATCAAGGACGCATTGCGGGAAGACTTCCTCTCAAATCCCCTGCCCAGAGATTGTGGTCTCCAGCACGTTCAGGGGAGAAACACTTTACCAAGCCAACGCGTATCGGGGTGATAATGCCTGTCAGTCGTGTCGCTCAGCCAGTTGCGAGCGCTGGCGGTGGCGTGCTCCAGTCAGTCGGTCACGTCATCCGTCTGCTTCTCCGAACCATTGGCGGAGGACCGAACGCTCCCTCGTCGCTCTCAGCTCTTGGCCTGGTGATCGTCGTGGGACTAATCCTCCTTGGTATCGTCATCGGCATCTGGCGACTCATCGTCCGGCGCCGTAAACCAACCACCCCGCCCGCCAACGACCGTGGCTCACCAGACGAACCGTCCACGATCGCGAGCGACCCCACACCCACGGCGGTCAGTACTTCATCGGAATTCCCGCTCGCGAGTCTCCAACAGTTGCTTCCCGGGAAAACTACGAGTGATACCGGTAGCGGGTTCAATCGGACGGATGCGAGTGACGTTGTTCTCGACGAGGTTTCAGACGAACGGTTTGACCGAGCAGTCGCAATTCTCCAAGAGGAAGGCCGTGAAACGAGCCGTGAGAATATCCGCGAACAGGTCGCCCACCTCATCGATTTTGAAGATGCCGACCCGGAAGACTTCCGGATCGGTCTCGTCAAGGACGCGACCAGCCAAGCCCAGCTCGATCAAGCGAGTGTCGCCCCGCCGAGTATGGTCCTCGACGACCCTACGACGCTCTTTCGCAACGGGGAGTTCATCCGTATCCTCACCCCTTCAAGTCCACCAGAGACCGTCATAGGTGGCTGGCTAACGCCCCTAACCACCACGAATCTCGACGTCCGCGTGAGCTACCAGTTCGTCCCCCGCGACCCCACGACTGTGAGGGGGAAGCTTCAGAACCGACTGACTGAACTCCAGCTTTCACTCTCCCGGAAGGAGGACAAGGGCTCCTCTAACTACCACGAGGACTTCAATCGACGCCAAGAACTCGACCGTCTCCTCAATCGCCTCTCAGAAGGTTCCACCCGTCTCTATGACGCCGCCATATACGTCGAGGTCGCGGCACCCTCGCGGAACGGCCTCGAAGAGTCTGCGCGTCGCGTCCAGCAACTCGTCGCTGATCGAGACGTGGAGTTGGTACCCCTCGAATTCCGTCAGCGTGAAAGTCAGAACGCAATCGCACCCGTCGTCGACGATCCGATAAAGAATTCGAGTCTAATAGAGCACGACGCCGCCGCGACTCTCTTCAACGCCGTCGAACCCGCGATTGCAGACCCAGATGGTGCCCTCTACGGTTTCGACGAAACCTCGAATCCTGTAATTGTCGACCGCTTCAGTCTCTCCGGGTTCAGTAAGGTCGTCACCGGTAAGGTGGGGTCAGGGAAGACATTCAGTGCGAAGTGGGCGCTCCTCGCCCAGCTTCTCATCGACCCCGAATTCACCGCGATCGCCTTCGACCCGACGGGCGACGACTTCGTTGATTTCGCCGAACTTCTAGGCGGCGATGTCATCACCTTCGGTGGGGACGTGACCATCAACCCCCTCGAGATAAACCAGGGGACAGGAGCAGCTGAAGACCCATACCGAGACAAACTCAGGTCAGTCACAGGGATGATTCGGACGTTCTACGACCAAAGTGACGACTCGCTCAGTGCAGAGGACGCAGGGCTCGTCCAACAGGTCATCCACCTCGCCTATCTCATGTACGGGATCACGACCGACCCCTCCACGCACAACCGGAAGAATCCCACCATGCAGGACGTCCTCGATATTTTCAATGGACTCGCCGAGGGGAAGGACCCGATGGAGTTCGTCACCTCTCGCGGTGACGCTAAAGACCTGCCCCGGAACGAACGTGACGAACTCGACGAACTCGTCGACGAGGTCACTGACCGCCTCCAGGTGAAGGCGGGGGGTAGCGGAAACATCCAACAGAAGGCGAATGGCCTCCTCCGCGCTCTCGAGGCCTTCCAGCCGAATGGTGTCGCCGCCAACCTGAACGGAGAGACGAACGTGGATCTCGGTGGCTCACGCATCATCGCCTTCGACATGAGCGCATTTCAGGACACTCAGCAGGCGCCCGTACTCCAGCACGTCATGCTGGATTGGAGCTACCAGCGCGCTCGTGAAACCCCACAGACGATTGAAGTCCTCTTCGAGGAGGTTCACTATCTCCTCGATCAGCCGAGTGCGCGCGCGCTCATCGGCCTGTTCACACGGCACTCCCGTCACTTTAACGCGGGACTCACGCTCATTTCGCAGACCGCAGAGGAATTCATGCGAGAGACAGACGACGCGCACTCTCCGCGGGCAATCTACGACCAGTGCGACATCAAACAACTCTTCTACCAGGAGTCGGTCTCCGACGACGTGATCGACTACTACAAGCTCTCGCCTGGAGAGGTCCAGTCGATACGGAACTTCGCCCGCGGGCAGGTGGCCGACTACAGTGAGTGTCTTCTGAGTGTCTCCGGCGAAGCCCGCCGTCAGGTCGAACTCCATCTCCCAGAGTTCATCGTCAATCTCGTCGCGGACCCACACGCCGTGAGTGACGCTCTGATAGACCTCGAAGGTGAGGAGGTCGTCACAGGGACTCCAAGTGGCGAGACGGACCCGATCCCAGCTGACGAACTCACGGTGTCGATGCAGGGCGAAGAGACGAGGACAAACAACCAGCCCGAACGCGCGGGTAACACTGCAACGCAGACCGCTGGGACTCAAGAACCCGCACCAAATACCGACACAGCACCCCCCGATGCTCCACGCGACCCAACAACGGAAGAGACCGAATACCCCGTGGACGGGGAGCCGGTTTCAGAGTCCGAATCAGCCGCCGACACTAGAACTTCATCAAGCGACGTCTCCGAGAGCGATACTGACTCGGAGAACACCGACTCAACGGACGACCCCTTGATGGGTGGCGGAGAGTAACAAAATCCCCCAGAAGTCGTTCTCCTCTCGCCCTACAGAACATACTCAGAATCCTCCCGGGAATTTAAATATGAGACGTGCGTCACGTCCACGTAGCTACAAGGGACTCATATGAGCGCGCTCTTCAGCGTCCAGGCCATCCTCCCCATCCTGGCGGCCGTTATTCCGGGGTCGGGAGTGAAGCTCGGACAGACGATAGTGGAACAGTACCATGGACTCCTCGCGACGAAGTACGTCGGCCTGAAAACTGAAATCCTACACGACATCGTATCGCATGGCGGCGCCGCGCAGCTCACCTTGATGCCGATGGGCACGTGTCCGAACGGCCAGCAATTCCAACAGAACGGCGTCATCAAGACGATCAACAACATCAACGGCTTCATCTTCGCTCTGGGCTGGGCGCTCGTCCCCAGCGGTTTCATTCTCGGCCTCATCCTCTACATCTACGGCTGGAACGAGAACGTGAAGGGGTGGGGTCGACGTCTCATGGTCGGTTCCGTCGTTATCCTCGGCGGTATCCTCCTCTGGGGAGCGATCGTCGACCTCATCAAGCTCATCGCCCACGGTAGTTGTACTCCGACCTGAGTCCGTCGCGACCACACTCTGTTCTCGACCCACCCTCAGGAACGCGACAAACTAATCCGAACCTCCGTCACTGGTTTTCAAGCGCCTCGATACGGTCTTCGAGCGACGGATGTACTCGAATGAACAGCTCAGAAATCACCGAGTCAACCCTCGGTGTGACCACCGTCTCCGCCATCGACGTGGTCTCCCGTCGAGACCCAGTCCCCGACGGTGACTCAGACGTCAGCGGCCCATCCTGTCTATCATCATCAGACCCAGACAGACCTTCCGGCTGTATCTCCTTCACCTTCTCCAAGGCTTCAATCACGTTTTCTGACCCGGCTACACGCCCCGCGTACGCGTCAGCAGCGAGCTCGGCCTGCCTCATCCAGCGGACGATAACATGACGGAGACCAAAGGCGATACTACCGATGACGACTCCACCGAGTTGATACGTGAACCCGAGAAAGGCAAACACGCCGCCAACGGCCCAGAGGAACACCAGTCCAGCCCCGAGAGTCAACCAGAGGTGACCCAGTTCATGGTGGGCCCGTTCGTGAGCCACAACCGCGAGAACCTCCCCAACTGAGAGGGCGTCGTCCTCGAGGAGTGCTTCGCCTACGTAGATACGACGGATCGGCCAGACACCCGTAGCCATCGCGGTCGAGCGGACGCCAGCCGTCGCAACCAACACAGACGTGAATGGGTCGTTCTCAATTTCGGCGGGCACTATCTCCGCCGCTTCCTCTAGGGTGAGTGGGCGAGCCATATTCATGAACTGGAGTTGCGTTAATAGGAAGAAGAGATAGAGGAAGATCGCGGTCCACGTAACGGACATCAAGAGCGCCAATGGCAACGTCAGTACCTCAACCGGCCCAACCGCTACGATAACGAATCCAGAGAGAACCAAGAGTCCACGAACCGTATGCGACCGTCGAGCAGTAGGCGACTCGATCTGTCGCGTCGACTCCCGCCACAATACCGCCACCATCGCTGCCCCTGTCTGAGCCAGACTCCCAAAGTAGCTCACGACGACGACCATCGGGAGAAAATAGAGCGCGACAGTCCCCAACGGCAACGCCGCGAGATGGAACACTCGGAGGGCTATCACCCACCCGAATGTAATCACGATTCCGCTCACGAGCGCTCCTATCCCAGTGAGTCCGAGAAACGATTGAAGGACAGACGGGAGAAGCCGCCACCACGCCCACCCCGCCGGAGCAGGGGAGTCTGACGACAATGCCGACATACTCTCCCCCGACATCTCTGCTCCTCTCGCTGATTGAGATGCGAGCGTGAAATCCGGATGGGTCGACGCGATGGTTCCGACCCGCCATCCAACCCGTCCGGCAACAGCAAGTGGTGCGGCCATCATCACCACGAAGACTGCCGTCCGTGGCGTCGCTGCAAGCCCTCCTCGAAGGACGAAGTACATCCCGAACGAGACTAAGAGAGTGAATCCGAGCGCACTCACGGCCTGCCAGACGACAGCGTCGAGCGGTGTCGGGAAGACCGTACAAAGGCGTCGACCGCCTACCTGGAGGTGGTTCCACCACCGCCTGACCGCTGAGAGACCGGGTGTGGTGTGCATTACTGGACTCAACGGACGCCATCAAGAAAAATGACCAGCACAGTTCACCCCTAGATGGAACGGAGTTGCCCCGATTGCGAAGGAAGACCGAGGTTCAAGACTCGGCTCTCTGGTCTCACCCGAACGTATATCCGGGAGAATACCCGATTGCTAACACAGTACCTATCGCTATGTCGCTACAGGGCTTGGACCAGGACACCGAATCGGCGACAGAAACATCCACCCAACACCTGGCGGGGTTTCCCATCGGCCTCGAGGACCCGCCTCGGTTGAGTTGGAGGCAGGCAGCCGGCCACCTATCGCTCCGACAGATCGTCGTCGGACTCAGCGTAATCGTGTTGGTCACGACCGTCTTCTCCGGGCCCGTCCTCGGCCTGAGGACCCCCGCGACCGCCCCAGCAGCGGCGTCCGGGACGTCCACTCTATCGTCGCTCTCTCCCTCCCCAGTGGTCTCCACAGAGAACATCACCTCCACTTGTACGATGCCGTACTCGACTCTCGGAGGTCGCGAACAAGAGGCCGCCTGTGTCCGTGTCCATCTTGCTCACCGCCAGAACAATATCTCCTACATCCCCAAAGCGGCGACGAAGGCACGTCACGAGTACCAGCAAGGCGATTCCTGGAAGAAGGTCATGTACTCGCTCACAAACTTCTACACGAACAACGGCTTCGGGGGAACATGGCAGACCCCCTCACACTCTCAGATCCAATCCAACCCGGAACTCAGTCTCTTCCCCCTGACCGTCAACGCCACCCGGAAATACGAACAGTCCGGGTCAGCCAGTTCACTTCCCAGCAACGCTCCCGCTGTCCGTTTCGAGGCAACCCACGGCTTCAACCGGAAACAGGTCAGAGCTGCGATCCTCTCCCATTACATCACCCGCTGGGTTAACGGGTGGCGGCCAGCCTCGGTGAGAACAACGACTACGACAACCACTCAGACGACACAGCAACGGGAGACTACGACAGCGAATGCGAGTGCGCCTGCCGGAGGGAAATCCGGTGGCTCCTCTACAGCGCAGAACGGGAATCCAGGAGGTGGAACCGGGGCGTTCGGTTCCATGTTCACGAAATACATCCCCGGCCTCTCCACCTTTGAGGGCTGGATGCAGGGTGGAGCGTCATGGCTGGCCGACGCGACGGTCTGGTGTCTTAACAACCCGATCCTCGCCGGAATCATCATCACGCTCAGCCTCATCGGACTCGCAATCATCGGGTACTACCGGCGTATCCGCCGCACCTGGACAGCCATGTTGGGTTGGTGGTCTCGATTCCTCCGCGGTACCGTCTGGGTCACGAGTACCACCCGTATCGGCACAGTACACCGACTCCAGCAGATAGCCGCGTCAGCACGCCGGTCGACCCCCGAAGCAGAATCCCTCGTCCCATCCCTGGAGTCGCAGGCAGTGAAGCCGCTACGGGAAGATGAACCCCCACGGCCCGGTGACGATCTCTGGTATCGGATCACGGCGTCCGACACCCCACCCAGTCCGGACTCCATCAAGGACCAACTCGAAACACTCCCGACACTCACAGATGGCGTCGAAGTCGCCATGCGGGCCACTCCGCCGAAGGAGCCCGAAGACGCCTCCCCAGAACCGGAGACAGCAGATGACGGAACGAGTGATTCGGAAACCAGGGGCCAGCGGGCAATCGAGTTCCTCGTCCACTTCCTCGACGATGATCAGACGAGCACGCTCGACCGGACAAAGCATAACCACGTCCGGCAGGCCTTCGGTGGCGATGACTTCGACGTCGAACCAGTGTCGACGAACTACCAGCGTCTCCTCAGAGCGACTCCGTATCAGCGGTGCAGACAGCTCCTCGGTGACGGTATGCCAACTCCAAGTAGAGGGTCGGGAGACCAGCCACCAGAAGGAGGTCTAAACGGACCCTCGTCAGCCGACGTTGTCGCAGATGGTGGAGAGCTTGACGAACCCAGTCCAGAGGAGCAGGCGAAAGCCGCGGCCAGCATCCCTGACGTCGCCTTCCAAGAGGTCCTCGACGAGCAGTTCACCGCCGTCTGCCCCGAACCCCCAGTCAGCTACCCTATCGGGTCGAAAGGGACTCGTCGGTGGGATTTCCTCCAGCGGCTCAATACCTTCGACGAGACCGCCGCGGAACAATCACATCCCCTTGAGCCGGTGTTCGACACCCTCCTCGAGACGGACGAACCCGCTATCCTCCGCGCCCACATCACCCCTGCGGGGGACCTGAGCGACCTCATCAGGCAGAAACTCGATATCGTGGAAGGTGAGGAGAGCACACAGTTCGACAAACTCACCGACCGACGCGGGAAGAGTCGGACCACACCAAGCTCGGGTGATCGAACCACCGAAGAACGACGCGCCGCAGCTCGAGAACGTGAAAGTGGGCGCGTCCGCGGTGAAGTCGCCGGTGAAGAAGGCACTCGCGACGAAGAACTCGCAGAGAAAGGCGCACGTCGGAGTTTCACCGTCACGATGGACGTCTTCACGCAGCCCTCGCCTTTCGCGAACGACGCACTAACTGCGGACGAGGTGGACGTGACTAGCTCGTCCTCCATCGAAGACGAAACGAACCCACCAGACCAACCGCGTACACAGAACGGTGACCAGAGTCCGGAGGTAGAGGACAGTGAAGACGAACGCACCGAACCTGGAGACACCGCCATCCCAGAACCCCCAGAGTCGAACAACGACCTCCGTGGAGATGGTGGGATCGAGTCCGAGGATACGGAAACACCAGAGGACCCACTGTACGACCCAATCGCACCTCGCGAAGAATCGGACGAGGAACCGAACGACGATACGGATGGAGACACAAACCAAGACCACGGGTCGACGTCCAGTGAAGACACGAGTGAAGACACAGACGAAACGAGAGACACACATTCGGACGCAGTAGGCGACCCGGCCGAGAATCGGACTCTCAACGAGAACGAACGCAGAGCCACTCCAGAAACGCCAACCGAGTCACAGAGCGAAGGAGGGCTGGACGCAGTCACGGAGGGAGAGTCGGATACTGAAACGCCTCCCAAGTCGCCGGAGGAAGTCTTCCTCGAGAAGATTGAGCAGGCTGCCGCCTCGCAGCGGGAGACTGCCCGTGACGACGCATGGCGTCTCGCGAAGGCCTGGGCCGGCGCCGCCGACGGCGAATTCAACCAGCTCACGAAGCCCCCGGAACACAGTCGACTCGCAAAGTGGGCGCGGACCCTCGGCTGGAACCACCACACGCTCGGTCGGCTCCGCGACGCATACCGGTTCGAGCGCGCCCAGCAGTACAGCGACCGCAAACCAGCAGGTGGACTCCACTACTCGCTCCGCCGCCGGTGGCCGGTCGTTGTGGCGGCCGCCGACGAACTCCCGACCTTCGCGGCCCTCCCCAGTACCAGCGCAGTTTCAGACGACCTCGCGAACCATATGGAACGCCAGTTCGCCCACGTCGCCCCCCTCCCTGGCCTCCCACCAAGTCAGGACGCCACCATCACTGGGCAGACCGTCGAGGGCGCTACGATCGGGTACGCGCTCAGCCCACACACGCACGCCCGCGACCTCGATAGGCCCGTCAAGCATCGGACAGACTTCATGGACCGTTCGATACTCCACCAGGGTCTCCCAGGAACAGGGAAATCCGTCGACCAGTCCCACGAGATCCTTGAACGTCGCCGGTCCACGGATGGCCCCATCATCATCTTCGCAGGGCCCGGCGCGAACGTCGGCGACCTCGCCGCCCGCGAACTTCTCGCAGAATACGGCGCCGACTGGATGCGCGAACACGTCCACTGGTTCGATATGCCGAAGACGCTCCCCGGACTCACCGTTTTCGACATCCGGCCCTCGCTCGCCGCGAAGGCCGCGAACGGCGACCCGACAGCCGCGATAACCCCCTCCGCGATAGACGAGGAGGCAGCAGCCACCGACACTGACGACGTCGACGACATCCTTGCGAACGCAGACGACACAAGCGGTAGTGCTGGAGGTACCAGCCCGGACTGGTCGAAGGAAGGCTCCCAAATCATGCAACTCGTCCGGAAGCTCGCCGAACTCAACATGGGTGAAGCCGACTTCCAGAATGCCCGTATCTCCCGCGACGTCCTCCAGGCGTACGGGACGGCCGGATTCTCCCCACATCTCTACCCGACGACCGTCGACGGGACTCCCGCCTACAAGCGCTGGGACTCCGACGATTCTGGACTCCCGACCGTTGACGATCTCGTCAATCGGCGTGGACCACTCTTCGACCCCAATTACGACCCGGACGACACTGATACTCGGACCAAGAAGAAGGCACTCATGCCCTTCCGCTGGGGCGTCAACGCACACCCCTATCGGTTTGCTCTCTACCAGTTCCAGGAGCAGATGCAGGACATCTCAGGCCTAACCTCACTCATGCACCCGGACATCCCGGGGAACCCGAAGGACCACCTCCCGGAGCCTGGATCGTATGCAGTCCGGCGGAATATGGAGACGCCCTTCGATAACCAACAACATACCGCCGAGCAGATCATCGGCGGGGTCATCAACCGACTCAACGCACTCTCGAAGGACGACCGCCTCGCCCCCCTCTTCAACAACCAGACGCGAACGTTCTCATTTGCGGACTTCCTCGCCGGCGACCGCAAGAACGACGTCCTCATCTTCGACGTCGAAAACCTCGAGCCGCGGGCCCAGCAGATGTTCACACTCACCCTCGAGGCGATGCTTGATCACGAAATCAACCTCTACAAGCCCCATCTCAAGGAGGCGTCGACGGACGACAACTACTACGTCTCCATCTTTATCGACGAAGCCGGCCGCCTCGTCGACCCCGGTACGCTCGCAGACATGCTTGCCGTCGGTCGGAACCACTCGATCTCGCTCTCACTCGCCGTGCAGACACCAGACCAGCTCTTTGACGATGGGATAAGCGACCCCGCAAGTAGTTCACCCACATACGCGGAGATCGTCGGCAACATCCAGACAACCGTCCTCCGAGCGAGCGAAGTCTCCGATGAACAGGCCGAATCCCTCTGCCCAGCTGGCGTCGAGGTGGAAGACTTCAAACGCCACCTCCGAGACCTCCCAGCAGGCCACCGCCTCGTCCAGTATCCCACCCCGTCGGACTCCGATACGAGCCGCGCGCAGACTATCGAGGTAGGCCGTATCCCCCTCCCGAACGCTCACCCGAACGCGGAAACACCACCCAGTGGCTACGACTCCCGCGAGGACTTCGACGAAACGTACGAAGAAGTGAAAGCCGACGTTCTCGCGAAGACCGCGGCCGAATTCGGAATCCCGGAAGGTGAGTCGGAGGCCGCAACACGTGAACAGGCTGTTCTCGCGATCCCCGACCTCGCTCACCACCTCACGCTCGACGATCCCCTCCTCCCGCTCATCCTCGTCTGGACCGGGATCATCGTCACGCGTGACGACCACAGCCCACCACAGGGCCCACCAGAACTCCGAGCGGACGCCAGCGAAGCCGAACCCTCCTCCAGTGAGGAGGCGGATACCCGTACCGCCAGCATGACCGACGAGACGGATAGCCCCCGTAGAGTACCCGAGACAAGCCACCCTCCGCTCGATGGCGGGTCGGCGGGGTCCACGGGTCATGAGACGGGACGCACTCACGCTCCGGGAGAAGCAACGTCGCGCGAGAAACCCATAACCGAAGCAGCCACTCACCCACCAGTAAGTGACTACGACTTGTCGGAGTACTCCACTGAGGTGCAGGAGACGTTCGAGGCGCTCGCGACCGACATGGGTCCCGAGAAAGCGGCAGAAGCCCTCTTCGGAGAGAACCCCCCGAAACCCCGCTCTCAAGCCCCGTCCCGGGAAAACAAGGAAGACGAACACAGCCAGGAATCAAACGCCGAGGAGGCGACGGCTCCCCAGGAGAATGTTGACTCGACACCCACGAGCGAGACGGAGACTACCTCACCATCTGTCTCTCCCTCCTCCGCAGTCGAGGACGTCGACGACCCAGCAGAGACGACTCCGCGGTCGGACGACCAGGACAACGTCGAAACGGACGGCATGGAATCGACAGCGCAGGCGCGTATCTCCGCCGTGATCGAGCGGATGCAGAATCCCGAGGACGGATTCGGCGGAAATGACCCCTTCGATGGGTCAATTCCCTTCCCAGGTATCTACAACTGGGGCCACCTCGAGACAATGTATCGGCGTCTCTGCCGTGAGGTCCCGAAGATATTCACCGCCCGGAACGTCGAACCAGGGGATCGTGTCGCCCAGCGACAGGCACTACCGTCCCTCGACGAGTTCGCGGAGGAAGTCAACCGCTTCGGGACGATCGTCTCGGACGACCGCGTCGCAGCGAACCGTACCATCCCAACGAGTGACGGCCTCTTCGAGCTGGACCGTGCGAAGAACCACGACGACATCTCCCGCGACGACGGTCTGGCTGTCCGGCTCACCCCAGAAGGCGCACGCCTCCTCTTCGAGTACGTCTACTCGACCGGGTGGGCCGCGACCGCCGGGACCGACACGCACGATACCGGCCTTCTCGCGGCTGTAACCGCCCTCGAGGAAGCCGACCCGGCTCGAGTTACCGGGACGATCCTCGATCAGGACACCGCAGGCATTCCAGACGCCGAGCTCTTCGTGCTCCCAAGGGAGGCAGAGCACACGCGCCCCGAGGAAGTGATCCCGTGTACCGTCGAGATGGAAACCGAGCCCAGTAAGTCCCCCATGCGGAAGTTGCGGAACCTCCGGAAAGCCTTGAATGCAGCAGGAACGGCCAGTGGCGAATGCGCTCTACCCATTTTCGTCGCGGACCTCCCACAGGATACGGCTGCTGGCACCCCGAACATCGGACCGGCAAAGTCCCTCGCTAATATGCTTCGCGAGCCGATGAACACGAATCGGAAAGGCACGCGCTACTACACGCAGCGGAACCGACTCGTGACGGTAGAGGGTGGCGCAGA
>Ga0102962_1000610_pt1 | contig 16185 bp, 14 predicted proteins | sample SalPonF2_C_D2_MG_FD_84519 | JGI IMG/M metagenome (GOLD analysis project Ga0102962, IMG submission 84519) | Salt pond soil microbial communities from South San Francisco under conditions of wetland restoration - Salt Pond MetaG SF2_C_D2_MG ...
CATCGGCTTCGTGGTGGGGCCGGTGCTCGGTTGGTTGCGACCCTCCGAGGTGTTCGGAGACGGCCTGCTGTACCCCGCCGTGTCGCTGGCGGTCGGCCTGGTGCTCTTCGAGGGGGGCCTGACGCTGCGCCTGTCCGAGCTGCACGAGACCCGCCGGGTGATCTTCTACCTGGTCACGGTGGGGGCGTTGGTCACATGGCTCGGCAGCGCCGCGGCCGCCTACTGGCTGGGTGCGCTCCCCGGCTCGCTGGCCCTGCTGTTCGGCGCCCTCGTGATCGTCACCGGCCCCACCGTCATCGGGCCGCTGCTGCGCATCGTGCGGCCGACGGCCCGCGTGGCGAACGTCCTCAAGTGGGAGGGCATCATCATCGACGTGGTGGGGGCGATGGTGGCCGTGCTGGTCTCCGAGGCGCTGCTGCTAGGTACGGCACAGCCTGCACCCGCGCACACCGTGCTGCTGCTGGGGCGCTTCCTGCTGGTCGGCGCCGCGGCCGGGGCGCTCGCCGGCTACGCGCTGGCCTGGCTCCTCAAGACCCGCGCCATGCCCGACTACCTGATCAACGTGGTCTCGTTGGCCACCTTGTTCGCCGCGTTCACGCTGTCCAACGCCGTCACCGACGAATCCGGGCTGCTGGCCGCGGTGGTGATGGGGGTGGTGCTGGCGAACCTCCGGGTGCCCAACATCGGTGCGTTGCTGAGCTTCAAGGAGGACCTCAGCGTGTTGTTCGTCAGCATGCTGTTCGTGGTGCTGGCGGCCAACCTGCAGCTCGCCAGCTTCGCCGCGGAGCTCACCTGGCGAGGGCTGGCGCTGCTGTTGGTGCTGGTGCTCGTCACCCGGCCAGCGGGCGTGCTGCTCAGCAGCTTGCGCTCACCGCTCAGCTGGCGCGAGAAGCTGTTCCTCTCGGGGATCGCGCCGCGCGGCATCGTCGCGGCGGCCGTCAGCTCGCTGTTCGCCTCCAAGCTCACGGCGGCCGGCTTCGAGCAGGCGCGCTCGCTGCCGCCGCTGGTGTTCCTGATGATCGTCGGGACGGTGCTTCTGGCGAGCCTGTCCGCCCGCCCGCTGGGGGTGCGGCTGGGCGTCGCCGACCCCGACCCGCAGGGCTTCCTCATCCTGGGCGCCGACCCCGTGGCCCGCACCGTCGCCCGCGCCCTGCACTCCCAGCGCGTCGAGGTGCTGCTGGCCGACACCAACTTCTCGCACGTCGCGGCCGCCCGCGTCGAGGGATTGCAGGCCTACTACGGCAGCCTCCTTTCCGACCGCAGCGACGACGAGCTCCGCCTGTCGGGCATCGGCCGCTTGCTGGCGCTCACCTCCAACGACGAGGCCAACGCCCTGACGGCCCTCAAGTACGCTCGCGAATTCGGCTCCGCCAACGTGTTCCAACTCGCCCCCGGGCGCAGCGGCGACGACCGCGGCCGGCTCGGCGGCGAGCGCCGCGGACGCTCCCTCTTCGGCGACGACGTCACCTATCCCCGCGTGCAGACGCTGGTGCGCGCCGGCGCCACCGTCAAGCGCACGGAACTGACGGAACGCTTCGGCCTGGAGGCGTACCTCGAACGCTACGGCAGCGCCTGCGTGCCCCTCTTCGTGCAGGAGGGCAAGCGCATCGACGTGGTGGCGGCCGGCGACCCCCCGCCCGAGGCCGGATCAGCCCTCTTCGCACTCGTCCTCGAACCCCACGAAGAAACCGACACCGGCGACACGGTGGCGCAACCCGCCCAGACCTGATCCGCGGCCGGCGGCCGGCTACTCGCTGGCTTCGTCCAGGAACTGCTGCAGGCGCCCCACGTGAACCGTGATGGGCGCGCGCCGGCGGCGCACCGCACCGTACTCGAGCAGCCGCGCCAGGCAGTGGCTCACGGTCTCACGGGTGGCCCCGATCATCTTGGCGAGGTCCTGCTGGGTCAAGTTGAGGTCGATCACGGTGCCGCGGTCACCGGTCACCCCGAAGTCGTTGGCGAGCCGAAGCAGCAGGTTGGCGAGGCGCCCGGGAGCGTCGAACGCCCCCACCTCGGCCTGCCACTGCTGCGCCTGCCAGAGGCGCGTGCTCATCACCTGGATGAACTTCATGGCGATCTTCGGATACTGCGCCAGCAGACGCTGGAAGTCCTCTTCGGGCATGACGATGAGGGTGGTGTCGACCACCGCCTCGGCCTGGTTGGGCCGCCGCTCGCTCTCGAGCAGCAGCAACTCCCCGAAGATGTCGTACTGCCCGAGCAACCCGAGAATCATCTCCTTGCCGTTCGGGAAGTACATCGAGATCTTCACCATGCCGTCGCGGATGAAGTACAGCGCGTCCGCCGGGTCCTCCATGTGGTAGATGATCTCGCCTGCCGCGAACCGCTTGTAGGGCGTGATCCGCGACAGTTGCTCCAGCTCGTCCGCCGACAGATCCTCGAACAGCTGGGTGTTCTTCAGATGCCACACCAGGCTCGGATATTCATGCATCTACGGCAGTGTACACGACGCGCTGCACGGGGTAAAGCGCATCGCGAATCGATCGGCGCCGTGTGGGGCGGGTCTCTTGGGCGCGCGCCGGGCTCGGGCGGCCACCGGGGCGACCCCCTTCACGAGCCAATCGGCGCCAGCAGATACGCCTCCAACAGCGCTGCGGTGCGCTCCAGCGCCCGACGGTGGGTGCGCTCGTAGCTGTGCGAGGCGTCCACGCCGGGTCCGATCAAGGCGGCACGGTGGTTCCCGCCGGCACGCCACGACGCGGTCGCGTCGGAGCCGTAGTACGGGTAGATGTCGATCTTGAGCGGGATGTCGTGCTCGCGCCCCAGCCGGCGCAACCGCCGGTTCATGGCGTAGTCGTAGGGCCCGCCCGAGTCCTTGACGCACAGGGTGACGTCGTACTCGGTGCTGGTCTGCCCTTCCCCCACCGCCGCCATATCGATGCACAGCAGCTCCTCGACCTCCTCGGGGATGCCGGTGGCCGCGCCGTGCCCCACCTCCTCGTAGTTGGAGACGAAGAAATGCGTGTCGCCATCGGGCTGCAGCCGGCCCGCCACGAAGGAGCGCGTGACCGCGAGCGCCACGGCCACCGCCGCCTTGTTGTCGAGGTGCCGCCCCTTCACGAAGCCCGACTCGGTGGCGCGCGGCGCGCTGTCGAACGACACCACGTCCCCTACCTCGATGCCGAGCGCGCGCACTTCGGCGGCGTTGCCCGCCTCGACGTCGAGTCGGATCTCCATGGTGCCGCCGTCGCGCTTGATGTCGCGCAGCTCCTGGCCGTGCACGTGCGAAGACTGTTTGGTGTTGACCACCGTGCCGGAGATGGCGCTGCCGTCCTCGGTGTGCACCAGGCACTCGGCACCCTCGATGGTGGCCCAGTCGTAACCGCCGACAGGGCTGAGCTTGAGGCGCCCGCCGGCCTTGACCTCCTTGACCATCGCGCCGAGCGTGTCGATGTGGCTGGCCACGGCGCGCGGCGTGCCGCCCGCTCCCTCCAGCGTCCAGAGCAGCGCGCCCTTCGGCGTGCGGCGGGCGCCGACCCCCAGCACGTCCAGCTCGGCCTCCACCACGGCCAGGGCGCGGTCGGTGAAGCCGGTGGGCGACGGGGTCGCCAGAAGCTCGAGCAAGATGCGCAGGCCGTCGTCGATGTCCACCCCAGGAAGGCTCATGCGCTCTATCGTAATCCCGCGCCGGTGCGGACGACAGCCGCCGGAACTCAGCGCTCCTCGGCCGACACCTGAGCTTCGCTGCCCAGCGCCCCCCAATCGTCCACACTGCCCTCCTCCTGGAACCACGGCAGGCCGCGCAGGTAGGCCGAGCGCGCGATCATGTAGCCCGACAGCGGGGCCGTGAGGAAGAAGAAGCCGGCGATGAGCAGCACCCGCGGGGTGCCGTCGACCGGGTAGAAGGCGATACCGGCGCCGGTGAAGATCCCCAGGCCGCCCAGCGTCACCAGCTTGGTCGCCGCGTGCAGGCGGGTGTAGACGTCGGGGAAGCGCACCAGCCCCACCGCCGCGGCCAGCAGGAAGACGCACCCCAGCAGGACCAGCACCTGGGCCACCGGCTGGCCGTCGAGCGCCGAGGGAACGCGCGCCGGCGCCGCGGCGCGCGCGCACGTACCGGCCGTCGCCAGCACGGGCAGGGCGAGGCGCGCCGTCCACGAGCCGCGCATCAGCGCATCACCCGCCCGAGGAGGAGGTAGCGCGCCAGCGCCACGGTGCTCAGGAATCCGAGGATGGAGATGATCAGCGCGGCGTCGAGCAGCGGCGTGAAGCCGGTGCGCAACGCCGCCACCACGACCATCACGGCGAGGTTGACGGTGAGGAAGTCGAAGGCGGTCACGCGGTCGCCCCAGGTGGGCCCGCGCAGCACGCGGTAGGTGGCCAGCACGCCGGAGATGGCGAGGCTGACGATGGCGATGTCGATCACCACGGCAAGCGTCCTCCCGGGCGGGGTCTGCGCGCGGCCGAGCGGGCTGCGCTCACGTCATGAACCCCAGGATCAGGCCCTCGATGCGCTCCACGCTGGCGCGCGAGCGCTCCGGATCGGCCTGCAAGATGGCGTGGGCGTAGAGCAGCCCGCGGTCGTCGGACACCCCCATCGCGACGGTGCCCGGCAGCAGCGTGATCGCGGCGGATAGCAGCGAGATGCCCGCGTCGCTCCGCAGGCGCAGCGGCACCGCGATGATGTGCGGGTAGTAATGCGGGCGCGGCCGGAACGCCAGCAACGCGACCATCACATTGGCGGTGACCAGCTCGAGGCTGAAGCGAACGGCGAAGCGCACGAACGCGGCCAGGCGTTGCGGGAACGAGCGCTCGCGCTCGCGCTCGACCACCGACAGCAGCAGGATCCCCAGGAGCGCGCCGATCACCAGGTTCAGCGCCGTGAGCTGCCCCATAAGGAAGCTCCAGAGCAGGGCCATGCCCAGTACCGCCAGAACCGATCCCATGGCCTAGTGTGCCCCCGATCGCGGCGGCGCATCCGGGACCAGCACGGCGGCGCGGTAGGCGGCGTTGCCGTCGAGCTGGCCGGCCACCCTGCCGCACAGCCCGTACAGCGGTCCTGCGAAGACCGCCAGCGACAGCAGCAGCGCGACGGCCACCACGGTCACCCCGCTCATCGCGCGCGGGATGGCGACCCGGTGGACGGCGTCGGCCTCGCCCCAGAAGAACTCGCGCCAGATGCGCGTGGCGGCGTAGAGCAGCAGCAGGCCGGTCAGCACGGCGGCCGTTGCCACGGCCACGTGCAGCCCCCCGCCCGCCGCCAGCATCGCGCGCACCAGCGCGAACTTGCCGATGAAGCCGCTCGTCGGCGGCAGGCCGGTGAGGGCCAGCGCGGCGACGAAGTAGCCCGCGCCGAGCCAGGGGTAGAGCCCCAGATGGCCGTGCCGGCGGTAGTTCGGGCCGGCCACGCGCTCGGCCAGCGCGGCCACCAGGAACAGCACGAAGACGACCGCGATGGAGTTCACCAGGTAGTACAGCGCCGCGGTCGTGCCCGCGCGCGTCCCGACGAACGCGGCCGCCACCAGGTAGCCGACGCTGGCGACGTTGGCGAAGGCCATGGCATGACGCCAGCGCCGGCGCGCCACCATCCCCAGCGCGCCCACCAGCATGGTCGCGCCGCCCAGGGCCAGCAGCGCGGTCTCGATGCCGTGCTCGGCCGGGAACATCAGCGTGAAAGTGCGCAGCAGCGCGTACACGCCCACCTTCGTGAGGACCGCCGCGAAGAACGCGCTGACGGCGGCCGGCGGCACCGGGTAACTGTTGGGAAGCCAGAAGCCGAGCGGGAAGACGGCGGCCTTGGTCGCGAACACCAGAGCCAGGAGCGCCGCCATCAGGCTGAGGCGCACGTCGCCGCCGTGCGCCTGGATGCGTCCGGCGATGTCGGCCATGTTGAGGCTGCCCACCAGGCCGTACACCATGCCGGCGGTGATCACGAACACCGAAGAGGCGACCAGGTTGATCACGACGTACTTGAAGCCCTCGCGGAGCTGCGGCAGCTCGCCGCCCAGCAGCAGAAGGCCGTAGGAGGCGAGCAGCATCACCTCGAACGCCACGAACAGGTTGAACAGGTCACCGGTGAGGAAGCTCATGTTCACGCCCATGAACAGGAACTGCAGCAGCGCCTGCGCGCCGAAGGCCTCGCGGGCGCGGTTGAGCAGGGCGCTGCCGCCGCGTACCGGGGCGTGCTGCAGGCTCGAGCCGGCGAACACCACCGTCAGCAGCGCCAACACGTTGCTCGCCAGCAGCAGCAACCCCGCCAGCGCGTCGGCCGCCAGCGTGATGCCGAAGGGCGCGGCCCACGACGCCATCTGCAGCACCAGGATCTCTCCGTGGAAGGTGCGCGCCGCAACGATGGCCGAAACCGCCAGGGTCGCCGCCGAAACGGCGGTCGCCAGCCCACGCCGCACCGCACTACGTCGCACCAGCAGCAGCACCGAGCCCCCGAACAGCGGCAGCAACACCGGCAACGCCAGCACGTTCATGACGGGCCGTCCTCGTCGACATCGGCGGCAGTGCCGATCTCCGGGGACACCGACGGAACCTCGGGGTCCGCGTAGACGACCGGGCTGTGCACCGGGTCCGGCCGGTCGGCCAGCTCCTGCACGTGATCGGTGCCCGTGACCTGGTAGGCGCGCAACGCCAGCACCAGCAGCAACGCGGTGGTCGCGAAGCTGATGACGATGGCGGTGAGGATCAGCGCCTGCGGCAGCGGGTCGTTGTAGGGGCCGGCGAGCTGCAGCAGCGGCGGCGCGTCGCGCCGCTCGCCCTCGCCCGCCAGCAGGATGGCGATGTTCACGCCGTAGGAGATGAACGACACGCCCAGGATCAGCCGGATCAGCGCCCGCGACAGCACCAGGAACACCCCGGCGCCGATGAGGAGCGCGGCCAGGAGCGGCATCAGAAGCTCCATCAGCCGTCGCTCCCGTCCGGGCGATCGCTCTCGGGCTTGCCGGACGGGCGCGAGCGCCCGCCGCGCTCCAGCAGCTCCGACAGGCCCCCCTCCTCGGCCAGCAGGTCGATGATGGTGACGGTGGCGCCGACCACCACCAGGAACACGCCCAGGTCGAACAGCGCCGCGCTGGTCCAGTCGAAGGCCCCGATGCCCGGCAGCCGCAGGGTCCCGTGGTCGCTCGTGAGGAAGGCGCGGCCGCTCAGCATGGGGGCTACGCCGGTGGCGAGCGCCACCAGCAGTCCGACGGGGATGAGCACGTCGCTGCGGATGCGCAGCAGGCCGCGCCGGCGCGCCATGCGCGCCAGCAGAGCGGCGGCGGCCACGATCAGACCCGCGATGAAGCCGCCCCCCGGGGCGTTGTGACCGCGCAGGAAGAAGTGGAAGCCGAGCGCCAGCAGCGCGAACACGATCGGCGTCACCAGCGTGCGGAAGAAGACGTCGGGACCCTTGCTCACGGGCGCGCCTCCTCCGTTCCGTCGACGCCGGAGGCGTCCGCGCCCTCGGGCGGCGCCTCGGGGTCGACCGGTTGCTGCGACTGCAGTCGGAGCAGCGCCAGCACGCTCAGCGCCGCGACCGCCAGCACCGTGATCTCACCCAGGGTGTCGTAGCCGCGGAAATCGACCAGGATGGTGTTGACGACGTTGGCCCCGCCGGCCAGCGACTTGCTGAAGTGCAGGAAGAACTCCGTGATGCGCGGCGCGATGGGCTGCTGCACCGACAGCAGCAGGGTGAACACGGTCGCCGCCACGCCGGCGGCGATGGCGCCGTCGAGCACGCCGAGCGACGGTGGGCGCGTGTAGCGCCGCATCGCCGGCAGGAAGCGGAACACCGACAGGAACAGGATGATGGTGACGGTGTCGATCAGCAGTTGCGTGAGCGCCAGGTCGGGCGCGTGGAGCAGCACGAAGATGAGGGTCGACGCCACCCCCGCCAGCCCCAGGTAGATGAGGGCGGAGAGCCGCGAGCGGGTCAGCAGCGTGCCGCCGATGCCGGCGATCACCAGGCCGGTCGCCAGCCCCATGTCGAGCGGTACCGGCGTCAGCGCCGGGAGGAGCAACCGGTACCCGCGCAGCGCGCCGACCGCGGCCACCCCCACGAAGAGCACGCGCAGGTGTGTGGCGAAGGAAGCGCCCTGGGTGGCGCGCGTGAAGGCGCTCGCAAAGCGTTCCAGGCCAGCGAGAAGGGCGTAGTAGGCGGTGTTGGCGTTCCACCTCGGGGTCATGGCTTCTTGCAGGCGCGCGAAGCGGTCCCGCAGCAGGTGCAGCGCGGTCCCCAGGAACCAGGTCAGCACCGACAGCGCCAGCGTGGCCGAGAGGCCGTGCCACAGCGCGAGCGGCTCGGCGTGGAAGGCGAGACCGGGCGCCGCGAGATCGGTGAGCGCGCTCGCCAGCGTGCCTTGGGGCGGCACCAGCCCGAACGCCACCACCGCGGCCGTGAGCGGCAGCACCGGCAGCCAGAAGGCGGCGTGGGGGCGGTGCAGCTGTGGGGCTTCCGCCCGATAGGGACCGAAGAACACCGACAGGAAGCGCAGGCTGTAGGCGAACGTCATGACGCTGCCCGTCACCGCGAGGGCGGCGGGGAGCCAGCCCTCGTGCTGCATCGCCTCGTAGAACAGCTCCTTGGACAGGAAACCGCCGAACGGCGGCACTCCGGCCATCGACAGCGCGGCCGGTACCGCGAGGAGCGCCGTGATCGGCAAGCGCCGCCCCAGGCCAGACAGGGAGCGGATGTCGCGGCTACCCGTGGCGTGGTCGATGATGCCGACCACCAGGAACAGCGCCGCCTTGAACGCGGCGTGGTTGACCAGGTGCGCGGTGGCACCGAAGGGGTGATGCGAGGCGTACATGGCCGTCAGGATGCCGAGCTGCGACACCGTGGAGTAGGCCAGCAGCGCCTTGAGGTCGTTCTGCCGCAACGCCAGGTAGGAGCCCCAGAACATGGTCAGGAGCCCCACGTACATCGCTCCCTGGGCCAGCGTCGTGCCGTCGAGCAGGAAGCCGAACTTGGCGAGCAGGAACACCCCCGCCTTGACCATGGTGGCGGAGTGGAGGAAGGCCGACACCGGCGTGGGCGCCTCCATCGCGGTGGGCAACCACAGGTGGAACGGGAGCTGGGCCGACTTCGTGAACGCGGCCACCAGCACCAGCACCAGCGCCGGCGGGAACAGCGGGCTGGCCTTCAGGGCCGCGACGTCGAGCCCGGACAGCGTCGCGCTGTGCCCGGCGACGCCGAGCAGGGCCACGGCCGCCAGCAGCGCCAGCCCGCCGACGGCGGTCACCAGCAGGGCCTTCACGGCTCCGTCGCGGGCGGCGGCGCGGCTGTCCCAGAAGCCGACCAGCAGGAACGAGGCGATCGAGGTGAGCTCCCAGAAGCCGAACAGCGCGATCAGGTTGTCCGACAGCACCAGGCCGAGCATGGCGCCGCCGAATGCCATCAGATAGCCGTAGAAGCGACCGTGGCGCTCGCCGGGGGCCAGGTACGAGGCGGCGTAGAGGGTGACCAGGACACCGATGACCGCCACCATCAGCGCGAACAGTAGCGAGAAGCCGTCGGCTCGGAGCGTGAGGCCGAGCCCGAGGTCCGGAACCCACGTCAGGTCCGAGGTGGCCGGCCGTCCCTCGAGGGCAGGCCGCACCAGGGCGAGCAACGCCAGCGCAGGCACGAACGCGAGCCACAGCAGGTAGCCGCTGCGCGCGCGCAGGCGCGGGCCGAGCCACGGTGCGAGGCCGGCGCCCAGGAAGGGCGCGAACACCGCCAGGGGGAGCAGAAGCGAGGCGCTCACGGGTCGGGGGGCAACGGGCTCAACCGCTCCCCTGCCCACGGCTCACGCCGCGGGCCGCTCCGGGGAACGGGTTACGGGAGGCGCGCCCCCGGCGCGCGTCTCTCGCCATGATCCGCTACTGTCCGGTGCCGCCGCCGGAGGGCGCGGCGGCCGCAGGAGCGTCGCTCGCCTTGGAAGCGCCGGCCGCGCTGGCGCGCATCGCGTCCGACAGGGTGATGAGCCGCTGGTAGCTCGCGAGCTGGGTGTAGTCGCCGACCTTGAGGCCGTCCACGAACAGGGTGGGCGTGCCGGTGAGGTGGAGCTGCCCTCCCGCCTCCTGGTAGGCCTTCTCGATCGCGGCCTTGTAGGTACCGTCTTTGACGCACTGTTGGACGCCGTCCGTCTTCAAGCCGGCGTCCGTCGCGATCGTGAGCAACGCCGACAGCGGGTCGGGCAGGCCGCTCCACTGGTCCTGGCTGGCGAACAGCGCGTCGTGGTAGGTCCAGAACGACGCCGGATCGTTCGCAGCGGTGACGCACTCGGCGGTCTCCGCGGCGATCATGGCGTTGGGGTGGATGGTCTTGAGCGGGAAGTAGTGGAACTCGAAGCGCACGTCGCCGCCGGCGAGAAGCTTGGCCTTGAGCTGCGGGAAGACGTCGGTGGCGAAACGCGCACAGAACGGGCACTGGAAGTCGGAGAACTCCCGGATCACGTGCTTGGCGTCCGCCGGCCCGATGCTGTGCGCCGCGGGCGGGAAGGTCGACGGGTCCACCGTCTGCGGTTTGAGGGTGAAGTCGAGGTGGTAGGGAGCGTCGCCGGTGACGGTCAGATGGAGCTCGTACTCCTCCACCCCGATGGCGCTGGGGCCTTTCCCCGCGAGGTCGCCGAGCCGGGAGCGGAAGAACTGGGCGGCGGGCCCGGCGATGCCCTGACCGTAGCCGGTGGCGGCGCCGATGAGGTCGGAGGCGAAGCGCACGTTGGCGTCGTTCATGCTGCCGCTTCCGGTGACGGCGAGAGCGATGTTCGAGGCGCTGTCGATCTGGAAGGTGAAGTCCGACGCGGCCGTGAAGCCGCCGTTCGAAGCGGCCGGCTGGTAGCTCTTGAGGGCGTCGACGATGCTGGAGGGCGCCTCGCCGATGGACGCCGCGGCGGTCGGTAGCAGCGCCGCCAGCGCAACGAGGATCAGGAGCAACAGGCGAGAGCGAGAGCGTCGGGGCCGTGGGGTCATGGGGTCATCTCCTTCGCGCCCTCGCCCTGGCTACGTGGAGGGTCGTCGGTGAGGGGTGAGCGGCGGGCACGGGTCACGTTCAGCAGCGCGTCTACCGGCACCCGGAGCAGCACGTCGTGCCCGCCTCCGCCGCCGTAGACCACACCGTCCTCGGGCACGCTGACGCTGTCCACGAGGGTGGGCAGCGCCGTACGGTGCCCGAACGGCGGCATCGACCCGACGGCGAAACCCGTCAGAGACAGCGTCTGCTCCGGTGAGGCCAGCCGCACCTTGCGGCGACCGACGCCGAGCGCTCGCGCCAGCGCCCGCATGCGCACGCGCGCCTCGCCGGCGGCGATGACGAGCACGGGCTGCCGGCCGGCGCCGGGCAGGTCGGCCTCGAACACCAGGCTCTTGACGATCGCCTCCGGTGCCACACCCAGTGCACGTGCCGCATCCGGTACGGTCGGGGTCGGCGCGCCGGGGCGCACCAGCTCCGCCACCACGTGGTGCGCACGCAGGTAGTCCGCCAGATCGCGCTCGCTCAAGGGCGAAGCCGTGGGCATGACGCTCAGTGTAGCCCCCTGCCGGGGGGCGCTCAAGGAAGGGCGTCCCGGCCGGACGGCCGGCGGCCGCCGGCCCGGCGGGCCCCCACCGATCTGCGGCTCTCGGCCGCGGTGGCCCCGCGCGAAGCGGGGTCCGGCGGCGGGGGCGGCTGCTAGCCCAGCCCGTAGAGCGCGCCGTACTTGCGCCGAAGGTAGCCGAGATAGGGGGCGGCATCGAGCTCTGCGCCCGTGGCGCGCTTCAGGAGCTCGTCGGGCAGGTAGCGCGCGCCGTGCCGGTGCACGTTCTCGCGCAGCCAGCCGAGGAGGTTCGCGAAGCGGCCGGCGCGGATCTCCCGCGGCAGCTCCGGGTGGGCGGCGGTGGCCGCGTCGAAGAGCTGCACGCTCATCAGGTTGCCCAGGGCGTAGGTCGGGAAGTACCCGAACAGGCCGATCGACCAGTGCACGTCCTGCAACACGCCGAGCGCGTCGTTGGGCGGCGTGAGGCCCAGCATGTCGGCCATGGCGTCGTTCCAGGCCGCGGGCAGGTCGCGCACCGCAAGGTCGCCGCCCATGAGGCCGAGCTCCAGCTCGAAGCGCAGCATCACATGGAGGTTGTAGGTGACCTCGTCGGCTTCGACCCGGATGAAGCTGGGCTCCACCCGGTTGATGGCGGCGTAGAAGTCGTCCAGGGGCACCCCCCGGAGCTGCCGAGGGAAGGTGCGCTGCAGCCGCGGGAAGGCGCCCTCCCAGAACGCGCGGTTGCGCCCGACCAGGTTCTCCCACATGCGCGATTGGGACTCGTGCACGCCGAGGCTGACGGTGCCCTCCAGCGGCGTACGGTAGTACGCGCTCGCGATCCCCTGCTCGTAGAGGGCGTGGCCGGCCTCGTGCATGGTGCCGAACAGGGCGGTGTTCAGGAAGTGCCCCTGGTAACGGGTGGTGATGCGCACGTCGTGCATGCCGAGCGCCATGGCGAAGGGGTGCACGGTGCGATCCAGCCGGCCGTGCTCCAGGTCGTAGCCGAAGGCGGTGACGGTGTCGAGAGCGAAGCGCTCCTGATCGGCCTCGTCGTAAGCCTGCCGAAGCACGCTGTCGTCGATCTCCCGGCCGGCGTCGCCGATGGCGCGCACCAGCTCGACCGTTTCCCGGCGGAGCGGTTCGAACAGGGCGCGCAGGCGCGCAGCCGTGGATCCCGGCTCGTAGAGGTCGTGCAGCGCGTCGTAAGGGTGCTCGTCGTAGCCCAGCGCCTCGGCCTCCTGGCGCTTGAGTTCGACCATGCGCTCGAGCTCCGGGGCGAAGGTGGCGAAGTTCTGCTCCTGCCGGGCGCGCGCCCACACGGCGCGGGAGCGCGAGACGTGCTTGCCGAGCGCCTCGACCAGCTCGACCGGCAGCTTGGTGGCGCGGTCGACCTCGCGCCGCGCCTGGTGCACCATGGCCGCCTCCACCGAACCCTCGGGCAGCCCTGCGCCCTCCAGCGCCTCGACCAACTCGCCCAGCGCGGGGTCGGTGAGGCGCAGGTGCGTGACGGACTCGAGGGTGGCCATCTGCTGACCGCGCGCCTCGGCAGCGCCCGGCGGCATGTAGGTGTTCTCGTCCCAGGAGAGCACGGCGTGGGCCTGGGACAGGTCGCTGATGACGGCCGCTCGCTCGAGGAGGTCCCGGAGCAGCTTGTCGGTGTCGGTCATGCCATCTCCCTTCGCCGCGCCAGTCTACCCTCGGGCGCGGCCAGCGCTCGCGTCGAGCGCGCACGCGCGGGCGGGCCGGGGTGGTGGCGACCGGCCCCGGCCTCCCGCGGGGCCCGTGCTATCGTGAAGGCATGGATATCGCCGTCTCCGACGCTGCTCGCGACATCGTAGGGCGTGAGCGGGCGTTGCTCGCCGACCTCCAGGCGTTGCTGGCTCGGCTGGAGGCCAAGGACGAGCACATCGACGACCTGCGCAACGCCATGCGCGACCTCGACGGCATCTTCATGCTGGTGGTGTGCGGCGAGTTCAACGCCGGCAAGTCGTCGCTCCTGAACGCGCTGGTCGGCGAACGGGTCATGCCGGAGGGCGTCACGCCCACCACCGACCGCATCACCGTGGTGACCTACGCGGAGAGCCCGAGCGAGAGCGAGGAGGCGCCGGCGCTGGTGCGCCGCAGCTTCCCGGCTCCCCTGCTGCGCGACCTGGCGCTCGTCGACACGCCCGGCACCAACGCCATCATCCAGCGGCACCAGGAGCTCACCGAGCGCTTCGTGCCGCGCGCCGACCTGGTGCTGTTCGTCACCAGCGCCGACCGTCCCTTCACCGAGAGCGAGCGCACCTTCCTCGAGCTGATCGCCTCCTGGGGCAAGAAGGTGCTGATGGTGGTGAACAAGCTCGACATCCTGGAGGCCGACGCCGAGCGCGAGAAGGTGGTCGCCTACGTGCGGGACCACGCCAGCGAGACGCTCGGCACGACGCCGGAGGTGTTCGGGGTGTCGGCCAAGGCGGCGTTCAAGGCGCGCATGGCCGACGATCTGGCGGGCGTGCAGGCGAGCGGGCTGGGCGCCCTCGAGCGCGCCATCTCCGCCCGCCTGGGCGAGGACCGGCTGCGGCTCAAGCTGCTGTCGCCACTGGGAGTGGCGCGGCGCACCGCCGAGCACTACCGCGCGGTGCTGGACAACCGGCTCGAGTTGCTCTCGACCGACCGCCGCACCTTGGAGGAGATCGAGCGTCAGCGCGAGCAGTTCGAGAAGGACATGCGGCGCGAGTACGAGGGCTACCTGTCGCGCATCGAGAACGTGCTGCTGGAGGTCGAGAAGCGCGGCAACGACTTCTTCGACGACACCGTGCAGCTGCGCAAGATCTTCATGCTCATGAACACCGAGCGGGTGCGCGAGGCCTTCCAGAACCGGGTGCTGAAGAACGTCGACAGCGACATCGACCGGGCCGTCGGGGACATGGTCGACTGGTTCATCCAGCGCAACCTGCAGCTCTGGGAGGACGTCATGACCTTCGTCAACGAGCGCCGCGCCGCCGAGCGCGAGCGCGTCATCGGCGAGGTGGGCGGTCGCTTCCAGTACGACCGGCAGGTGCTGGTGCGCTCGCTGCACGACCGCTCCGAGACGGTGCTGGAGGGCTACGACCAGAAGGCAGAGGCGGCGCGGCTGGCCGACTCGCTGCAGAGCTCGGTGGTGCAATCGGGGCTGCTCGAGGTCGGCGGGCTGGGGCTGGGCGCGGCCGTGCTGGCCATCCTCACGACGACGGCGGTCGACGTCACCGGCATCGCGCTGGGCCTGGCGCTGATGGGCGTGGGCCTGCTGGTGATGCCGCGACAGCGCCGCAAGGCCAAGCGCGAGCTGGCCCGCAAGATGGAGGAGCTGCGCGCCGGCCTGCGCGAGAGCCTCGTCTCGCAGGTCGACACCGAGCTGGCGCGCTCGCAGGAGAAGCTGTCGGGCGCCATCAACCCCTACACCCGCTTCGTGCGGGCCGAGCTCGACCGCCTGGGCGAGCTGCACGGCGAGCTCGACGGCTTCGACGAGCGCATGACGGCTGTCAAGCGCGAGGTGGAGGGGCTGGGGTAGCTCGCTGGGAGAGCGCGACGGGACCGCTCGGCCGGGGCGCGCAAGTGCTACACTCTCCGCCATGCCCGAACCTGCCCGCCCGCGCATCGCCTACCAGGGCGTCGCAGGGGCGTTCAGCGAGGAGGCTGCCCTCAAGTTCGCACCCGACGCCGAGGCCGTGGGCTTCCCCAACTTCGAGGACGCGTTCGCGGCGGCCGTCGGTGGCGACTGCCAGTTCGCGTGCCTGCCGGTCGAGAACAGCCTCGCGGGCTCCATCAACCAGACCTACGACCTCCTCACGGACTCGGTGCTGCACGTGGTCGGCGAGCAGATCGTGCGCGTGCACCACAACCTCTTGGTGAAGCCCGGCGTCAAGCTCGAGGACGTGAAGCGCGTCTACAGCCACACCCAGGCCCTGCAGCAGTGCCAGGGTTACATCCGCAAGCACGGCTTCGAAGCAGTGACCGATTTCGACACCGCCGGCGCCGCCAAGCTGCTGGCGGAGAACGGCGGCCAGGGCAAGGCGGCCATCGCCAGCAAGCGCGCGGCCGAGGCCTACGGCCTCGAGGTGCTCGCCGAGGACATCGAGGATCTGGACTTCAACTTCACGCGCTTCTTCGTGCTCGGCGCCGACGAGCGCCCCAAGGAGAGCGAGGCGAGCAAGACCAGCCTGGTGCTCGCCACCCGCCACAAGCCGGGTTCACTCGTCGACTGCCTGCAGGAGTTCCCCCGCAACGGCATCAACATGACCAAGCTCGAGTCGCGCCCGCGGCGCGACAAGCCGTGGAGCTACCTCTTCTACGTCGACATCGAGGGGCACATCGAGGACGACAACGTGGCGACCGCGATCACCGCGCTCATGCGCAAGGCGGCGTTCGTGAAGTTCCTGGGGAGCTATCCGGCCGCGCCGAGCGTCCTCGAGATCGACTGAGGCGGCGAACGGCCGATACGGGCTGTCACAGACGCGACATCTTCGACAATCCGGAGGCCTGGCCCCGCGGTACGATGCTACGTGGTGAGCATGCACCGACGGCCTGCGGCCCGTAGGCGACTTCTCTTCCTGCTGATTGCGATCCTTGTTTCGGGTGGCGCCTGCGGCCCGTACGCATTGGCGCAGATCACGATCAAGCCGCCTCCACCCCGGTTCGTCTCGCCGGATGACTTCGTTACGCTCGTCTTCGTGATCCACTCCTCCATCACGGGGTCTGCCGCGGTGCAGTTCGCCGCCCCATCCGG
>Ga0102962_1000611_pt1 | contig 16171 bp, 7 predicted proteins | sample SalPonF2_C_D2_MG_FD_84519 | JGI IMG/M metagenome (GOLD analysis project Ga0102962, IMG submission 84519) | Salt pond soil microbial communities from South San Francisco under conditions of wetland restoration - Salt Pond MetaG SF2_C_D2_MG ...
CTTGTGAAGTTACGGTGTCTGCACCAACGGTCGCGGTGACCGGTGTAAGTCTGGATCTGACAACCCTGGCACTTGAACCGGCTGAAACTGCTACATTGGTGGCTACAGTGGCACCCACTGATGCTACAGATCAAACGGTAACGTGGACTTCATCCGATGAAGCTGTCGCTACAGTTGCTGACGGCGTGGTTACTGCGGTAGCAGATGGTACCTGTACAATTACTGTTACTACAACTGATGGCGGATTTACAGCTACCTGTGCTGTCACAGTTCAAAAAACTGGTATAGAGAGTAGTAAAACTACATTCAGGGTATATCCGAATCCTGTTCAGGATAATTTATTTCTTGATGGACAAAATATCCGGTCTGTAGCTATTTATTCTATTACCGGAACGCCTTTGATGATTGTTAAAGAAGGATTTAAAGACGGAATAAACGTGGCAGCATTTAAATCAGGAATGTACTTCCTGAAAGTTACTACTGATGAAGGTACTGCTGTGAAAACAATCGTAAAGGAATAGTTTTCAGTCAAAGTAGTTTTAGTTACTAAATAGGAAAGAGAGGCTGTTCATTTTTTGGACAGCCTCTCTGTTTTTTTGATGGCTCAGAAGATGTATATTGCATCACGAAACCGGCTTGAGGCTTCCATCTGGAACACAATCAAAATATCTTGGGAAAGGTTCAAAAGCCGCCCCATCCAAAATCTTATACTTTCACCGATGATATTCATACTGTTTTGCGATCCTGTTAATCAGATGTCCGAAAAATATTTCTTCATCATATTCACCGGTCTCTGAGGGAAGTTTGAAGTCACGTGAAATGGAAATATCAGTAAAATTTTAAAGGTTCAATTAAAAGAAATAATATTACGAATTATGAAAACACAAGCAATCCTGTTGACGATCCTGACATTTATTCTTTTCTCATGCGGATCTCGGGACAATGATTTTAAAGATCTGTTCAACGGCAGGGATCTTACCGGCTGGACAGTTGTAAACGGCAAAGCGCCCTACACGGCAGAGGACGGGATGATTGTTGGCAGATGTGCGATGGGCACACCGAATTCTTTTCTCTGCACAGACAAGACTTTTGGAGATTTTATTCTGACGTTTGAAGCAAAATTTGGGGAAGGGAATTCAGGTGTCATGTTCCGTGCACAGAGCAGTCCCGATTACATGGATGGCCGCGTACACGGATACCAGATGGAGATGGATCCGTCTCCACGGGCCTGGACCGGAGGGATATATGACGAGGCACGTCGCAAATGGTTGTATCCCATGGAGTATAACCAGGAAGCGAAATCAGCTTTTAAGTTAGGCGAATGGAACGAGTATCGCATAGAGGCCATCGGAAACAGTCTCCGCACCTGGGTAAACGGTGTACAGATGGCTGATCTTATCGATGATGTGGATGCAGAAGGCTTTATCGGTCTTCAGGTTCATGCCATCCATGATTCCAGTCTTACAGGTGAGAAGAACATGTTTAGGAATATTAAGATATGCACCACCAATTTGGATGAGCATAAAACGCCGGAAAACAAAGAGATTACCCAGGTGAGTTTCCTGACCAACCGGCTTTCTGAGAGGGAGAAGGAAGAAGGTTGGAAACTCCTGTGGGATGGAAAAAGCACTAAGGGATGGAGAGGCGCGAAGCTGGACAAATTTCCGGAAAGAGGCTGGCGTATAGAGAATGGCCTGTTAAAGGTTGAGGCAGCCGACGGAGCTGAATCCGGCAACGGAGGAGACATTGTAACAGAAGAGGAATATGAGAATTTTATCCTTGAAGCGGACTTCCGGTATACCAAAGGAGCCAATAGCGGGATCAAGTATTTCGTAGATACGGAATTGAACAAAGGCGCCGGATCTGCTATCGGATGTGAATATCAGATATTGGACGATGGTGTTCATCCTGATGCTAAATTGGGAAGGGACGGCAACCGCACCCTTGCTTCACTCTATGACCTTATTCCTGCTGATGCCCGGAGATATAATCCCGATCTACGGAAGAAACGCTCTAACGGCTATGACTGGAACAGGGCAAAGGTCATTGTACGGGGAGATGATGTGGAACATTACCTGAACGGCATTCTTGTAGTAAAGTATAACCGTGGTGGACAACAGTGGAAAGATCTGGTTGCTACAAGTAAATATGCGAAATGGCCTGATTTCGGTGAGGCCATCAGGGGGCATATTCTGTTGCAAGACCATGGTAATGAAGTATACTTCAAAAACATTAAAATTAAAACCTTATAACGATGATTTCAAGAAGAGAGTTTGCAAAAAGGACAGGGCTTGTAACAACAGGTCTTTTAGCAGGAGGTGCGGCAGTTTCAGCCAAAAGTTATCGCCGCATAATCGGCGCCAATGACCGGATCCAAATAGCCATTATCGGACTGGGAAGGCGGCTCGGCGCATACTACGAGCCAATTGCAAAAAAAGAGAGCAATATTGAATTGTTGTATCTCTGTGATGTTATGCCATCACAGCTTGAAAAAGCCGCTAAGGAGTTTTCCAAACATATCGACTATACACCGAAAATGGAAAGCGATATCAGAAAGGTGCTGGAAGATAAAAAGCTCGACGCAGTGATCAATGCTACCCCTGATCATTGGCACACACCGGGATCCATTATGGCAATGCAGGCCGGAAAACACGTTTACGTTGAGAAACCGGTCAGTCACAATATGGAGGAGAACCGTTTGCTGGTTAAGGCAGCTGATAACTACAACCGGGTTGTACAGGCAGGTACCCAGCAAAGATCTTCCGCTCATACGATCCAGGTGATGAAAATGATCCATGAAGGGGCCATAGGGAAAGCTTATAAGGCAGTTGCTTTTTATACGAATGGCAGGGGAAGAGTTCCAAATCAAAAACCTGCACAGGTTCCCGGAGGTCTTAACTGGAATCTTTGGCAGGGACCTGCACCCCACAGGGAATACACCGAAGAGACCTGGGATTATAACTGGCACTGGTATGGCTGGAATTATGGTACGGCAGAAGCGGGCAACAACGGCACTCATGAAATGGACGTGGCACGCTGGGCACTGCAGGTTGACTATCCACAGCATGTTTTTATAGATGGTCATAAGGGTCAATTCCCGGATGATGGATGGGAGATGTATGATCATATGCAAGCCACCTTCCGGTTCGAGGGTGATAAAACCATCCAATGGGACGGCCGAAGCAGGAACAGATACGATACATACGGCGGTGGCCGGGGTACCATCATCTACGGCAGCGACGGCACCGTATTTGTAAACCGGAATGTGGCAAGGATTTACGATCGCAAGGGAGAATTGGTGAAAACGTTAGACAGTAATTCAAATGAAGCCGGAACGGCCCTGGGTGGGGGAGGCGACATGTCAACCCGTCATGTACAAAATTTCGTTGAGGGAATTCGCGGTAAGGAAAAACTCAATGCCCCCATTGATGAAATAGCAATAAGCCATGCCATGGTGCATTATATTAATGTTGCCTACCGGATTAATAGTCCGTTTGAAGTGGGCGAAAACGGTATCATGCTCGACAGGGACGCTATGAAACTATGGAGCAGGGAGTATGAACCAGGTTGGGAGATCAGGGTGTAAGTGTTTAACCGCACACATATCACATATCGAAACCTGTAGAATCTACGATTTAATCTGACAGTCAGCGATTAAACAATAAATGTAATACAACAATAAAAAAGTTTAATCCCTCAGCTGTCAGATTAAATCTAAACGTTTGCATCCAACTTCACATCTGTCCGGAATAATTTGATTTCAAAAATTAAATATCTGAAAATCAGACATTTATATTCTAATATTCGTGGTTTTTCAAATCCATTCCTATACCCTAAAAAAGCAAAAGGTGATTGGTAAATATGAATTAATGAAAGTACAAAATGGAAAAGTTGCAATTGCAACACTTTGTTTAAGCGCGGGTTTTCTGATAGTAAATTCCTGCTCCCGGGAACGTAAAAGCACTCATCCCAATGTGATATATATTATGACGGATCAGCAATCCTACAATATGATGAGTTGTACGGGGAATACATGGTTGCGTACACCAAATATGGACAGGATTGCTAAAATGGGTTACCGCTTCAATAAAGCCTATTGTGTAAATGCCGTTTCCATGCCTTCCAGATTTTCATTACTCACAGGTCATTATGCTTCTGAAGTAGGTGTCAAAGAGAATACCAGTGCTTACGATACAGCAGAAGTGAAGAAAATAATTTCAACAGATGCATTGGGAAATATCTTCCGTAAAGCAGGTTATGAGACCTTTTATTCAGGTAAGACTCATCTTTATGGAACAAATGATGTTTCAGAATATGGTTTCTCGTTACATGGCAAAGATCCATATCAAGGGCCGGCTAATTTTGCGGAAACGATATTACCTGAGTTAGCTGATAGTAAATCAGATAAACCCTTTTTTCTGTTTCTTTCATTTATGAACCCTCATGATATTTGTTATAAAGCAGGAGCTGACAAACGTTTCCCTGACAAATTACCCAAAGACAAAGTTCGTGAAACAGAAAGACTGTTAGCCGTTCAAAAAACTCTTGTTAAAGCAGAATATCAGAACCAGATTCCACCTTTGCCTGAGAACTTACAACCTATAAATGGTGAGCAACCTGATATGGTATCAATGGATACCATGTCGAGGAGTTGGGATCGTAAACAATGGAATTTATATAGCTGGATGTACTATCGGCTCACTGAAAGTGTTGATGCACAGATTGGAAAAGTTTTAAACGCCCTGAAGAAGTCAGGGCTTGAAAAAAGCACGATCATTGTCTTTACTTCGGACCATGGAGATATGCATGGTGCCCACCAGTTAATTTTAAAAAATGTTATGTTCGAAGAATGTCAGAGGATACCCTTTATGTTTGCAGGCAATGGAATAAAACAAAATTATGTAGATACTACCACGCTGGTTTGCAATGGGTTGGATTTCCTTCCTACCATTTGTGATCTGGCTGGGATACAATATCCGAAAGATCTTCCCGGCATTTCTCTTAAACCTTACCTTACAGGGAAAGGTGAAAAACCTCAACGTCAGTACATAATCACTGAAGGCTATAATGCTGATCAAATTAGTAACGGTCGATATAAATATACAATTTACGAATTACCTGATTATCCTGAATTATTGACAGATCTTCAGGTTAATCCAGGTGAGACGATGAATTATGCTAACGATCCGGCTTATTCCGAAATCAAGACTACTTTAAAAAAAGAACTGATGTTAAACCTGGATCATAGAGGACTCACTCCTTTGCCTGAAGACAGAACCATTGAAAATATCCGGGCGATGGAGAAAAGCAAAAGAATGGTAAAGAAGAAGAATAAGAAATCTAACGAAGAGTCAGATGATTGAAGCTTAATCCGGCAATGTTGGTTTACTAGGATGTTTCCCGGCGTGCTTAAAAATGTCTAAAAGCAAAATGATAAACTAAAAATTTTATCAGGATGAACTAAAAACTTTTTGGATTTATTTGGACATTTTGTAGCTGAATGGCTTGAAGTATTTTCCATATTGACTAAGGCACAATAATTTAACTATGTTGCAATTGGATTATCAAATTTGCTTTGTGAAAAAGTAAAAATTGATAACTTTACGCCAAGATGTGTGATTATTCATTAAGGAAAATAAGGATTTTACCTATTCTACTTCTGACCTTTCTGGTTTGGATAGATGCCCATGCTCAGAATCAGAGGGACTTCATTAATATATCTGTGAATGATGGTCTTTCTCAGAGCACTATTTTTTCCATTTACCAGGATTCCAAAGGGTTTATGTGGTTCGGTACCCGTGGTGGAGGATTGAATAAGTACAATGGGTATGATTTTACGGTTTACATGAACCAGCCTGAAGTAGAAGGCACTATAAGTGATAATACGGTTCCTGCCATTCTTGAGGATAGTCATGGAGCGATGTGGGTGGGAACCGGGAATGGAGGAATCAACCGTTTTGATTTGAATACGGGAGTGTTTCTCACATACCATCTCGAATCAAGGTATGATATCAGCTCTCAAAATTCCCAATCGGTTCGATGTATATTTGAAGATCATGCAGGTGGAATATGGATCGGGACTGATCACATGGTATATCTTTATAACCGGGAAGAGGACTTGTTTAAACCCGTCATGGAACAGGCTCCTTTTCCGGTGAAAGGGATCACCGGTATATGTGAAGACAAACAGGGCTATTTCTATTTCGCCACATGGGACAGGCTGATTCGTTACCATCCGGATGAAAAAACCTATGCCCAGCTGACTTTTCCTGTTGATTCCTTTGCCGATATAGGGGGCCGAATTAATCCGCTTTTACTGGACAGCAATAACAGATTGTGGATGGGTTCTCCCGCAGGGTTAAAGATGGTTGAGATCGATAAAGGATTCAAATTTAGTTCTGATATACTCGACCAGATTGATTGGCCTGCTGATTTTAATTATGTGCGGACAATCAAGGAAACACATGATAGGGCTTTATGGTTTGGCACGCAAAACGGTTTATATGAATATGATCCCGGGGATTCCGTTCTAAATGTATATCGAGCTGAGCCGGACAATCCCACAAGCATAAGCCATAATTCCATATACTCACTATACGAGGACAGGGTAGGGACACTGTGGATCGGAACCTGGAGTGGTTTATCTATCCTGGATAAAAGGAAATATAATTTCCACCATTATGCTCACCGTTATAATGACCCCAATAGTCTAAGCAATAATGTGGTGAGCTCATTCCAGGAAGGTACCCATGGAACCTGGATAGGAACTGAACAAGGCGGACTAAACTTTTTAAATAAGGACAGGACGAATTTTACTTCTTATGAACACAGGACGGGAGATCCGGAAAGTCTGCCAGGCAATAATGTAAAGACGGTTTTTCTGGATTCAAACCGGGATCTTTGGGTTGGGACTTTCAATGGCGGACTAAGCTTGTACCTGGGGAATGGAAGATTCAAACATTTTTTAGAAGGCCAATCGGTCTATAGTATTATGGAATATCCCGGGGATAAATTATATATTGGTGGCATATCAGGGCTCTATGTTATGGATCTTAAGACCCGGAAAATCTCTCGTAATGTCTTTCCTCCCTCTTCCGGCATGCGCCACCTGGAAGCATTTGTCACGGTACTCTTTACCGATTCGAAAAACAGAATTTGGATTGGTACCAGGGATTATGGTCTTTACCTGTTTGACCCTGTTCGATCCATCCTGAAACAATTTAAATATTCCGATACAGATAGTACCAGCATCAGTGGAGATTATGTGATAACAATTTGTGAGGATGCCCAACAGCAAATATGGATTGGCACATACTATGGCCTTAATAAGTTTAATGATGATTTAACTTTTGACAGAATGAACCGTAGTATGGCCCTCAAAGATTATATAATCAATGGGTTACAAACAGATGATGAGGGCACGCTTTGGATCTCTACAAATGACGGAATATATAGCTATGATGAAGGCTCAAATGATTTAAGGCATTTTGACTACCTGGATGGACTTCAGAGTAATGAGTTCAACAGGAGGGCTTGCTATAAAAATAGTAATGGAGAATTATTTTTTGGTGGCGTGAATGGATTTAATGTCTTTCATCCGAAAGAAATCATGCAGAACAGAGATGTTCCACCTGTTGTTATAACCGATTTAAAACTGTTTAATGAGTCTGTCGTTCCTGGTGAGAAGAATTCTCCCCTGGATAAGCATATTTCGGAAACGAAAGAGATCGTGCTCAATCATCACCAGTCATCCTTTAGTTTTGAATTCGTTGCTTTGAATTACCTCATTCCGGAAAAAAATTCATATAAATACATATTAGAAGGTTATGAGGATACGTGGAATTATTCTGGAAGAAATCGCACAGCCTCCTATATGAACTTAAAACCGGGAACATATAAATTTCATGTAAAAGGATCTAATAACGATAACGTTTGGAATGAAAACGGAGCCTCGATTCTTGTTCTAGTCAAAGCACCTTTCTATGCTACTCCACTCGCGATGTTATTATATATTGTATTGCTCTCTGTATTGCTTTATATTCTGATCAGGATTGTACGATTCAGAACAGAAAAAGAGAATGAATTAATGTTGGAGCGCGCCGAAAAAGAGCGAATCAAAGATCTGAATTTAAGAAGGCTGCAATTCTTTACCAATGTTTCCCATGAATTCAGGACACCACTGACCCTTATTGCCGGCCCAATCGACAAGTTACTTTCAGGAAAGAATTTTCATCAGGCGGAATATCTTCTTCAATTGATGAAAAATAATGTAAACAGGATGTTGAATCAAGTCAATCAGTTGATGGATTTTCGCAAACTCGAAAACGAAAAGATGACACTCAAAGTCGTGAACCAAAACATGGATAAGTTTTTGAGTCAGATAGTCATTGGATTTGAAGATATGGCGAATACCAAGATGATTGAATTGCAATATAATTCTACCGGCAACGTTTCCGAAGAAAGTGATCAATGGTTCGATACCGGGATACTTGATAAGGTGATGTATAATCTCTTATCTAATGCATTTAAATTCACTCCAAAATATGGCATTATTGAAGTTAAATTAAGCTTAGATAGTGGTATTGCAAGGATTGAAGTCAAAGATACCGGAAAGGGAATTGATCCGGATAAAATAGAGTGGATTTTTGAGCGGTTTTATTCTGATAGTTCGGATAATATAAGCACTGGCATTGGTTTATCTCTTTCAAAAAAGCTGATTGAGCTGCATAGGGGTAAATTCGAAGTGGAAAGTGAGAAAATGAAAGGCTCAAATTTCATAGTAACGATACCCGTTACCCTTGAATCCTTCAGCGCTGATGAAATGGCTACTACAGAGTCTAATTTTCTTTCAGCACCACCCGAACTGGATTCTTTACCTGGTTCTTTATCTCTGGCTGAAGACAGTCAAACAACAGTAGAGAACAGGGAAGTCATTCTAATTGTTGAGGATGATCCTGACATGTCCTCATATCTGGCAAATCATTTTAGCAGTTATAAACTGCTCATTGCAGATAATGGTAAAACGGCCCTTAAAAAAGCAAAAGAAAGCCTGCCTGACATCATTATTTCGGACATTATGATGCCTGAGATGAATGGAATTGAATTGTGTAAGGCAGTGAAGAAGGAGTATCTTACAAGTCATATACCCGTGATATTATTGACAGCAAAAGCTGCAATAGATGAAAAAATTGAAGGGATGGAGACCGCGGGGGCCGATGCCTATGTAGAGAAACCGTTTAATGCCGAATACCTTTCAGTCCTGGTACGCAATCTTTTTTTTCAACGAAGAAAGCTAATTGAAAAGTTCTCTGGTCTTGGTGCCGAGGTACTAAAGTCTGATGATGGCATAGATGAAAATCAGCTTTTTCTGCAAAAAATAAATCAGATTGTAAACGCCCACATTTCGGATTCTTCCTTTGCGGTTGATCAACTGCTCGTTGAAATTGGTATGAGCAGGAGTCAGCTTTACAGAAAATTTAAAGCCATCTCAGACAAGAGCCCAAGTGAATATATAAGGATACTGAGGCTTCAACATGCCTGTGATTTAGTACAGAATAAAGATTATACCATAAGTGAAGTGGCATTTTTGTCGGGCTTTGAAAACATCTCCTATTTTAATACCTGTTTTAAAAGGCACTTTGGTGTCTCTCCCGGTAAGTATAAAACGGCAAAAACGTGATATGCGAGTCTGTTTTTGTTTTATGTGTGATTGGATTTATCGCTTATCTGCTTTAGTCAAATTTGTTTTAACCACCTCATTTAGAAGACTGGGATTTGTAGCCACAGTCTTTTATATTGATAAATACAAGCGTTCTCCTTTAGAAATTGACCGTTTTCCTGGTAATCCTAAAAACGATTTCATGGTAGTCATAAGCTACTTTACTGACAGCTTCAATATCGTCTTTGATAAATGGGATCAGTTCATTTCAAGTTGCTCTGGTAATGATTTTAAAACGGATACTTCCAATTTATTTACGTTACATTCGGCTGTAACAGCAATCAAAGTCTTCATTTCGGCATCACATCTTTGTATACCCTTGCCAGATTCCATGGCTCCAATAAGCGTTTCATCAGCCTCTACTGCTCGTGTAAGTTTATTTCTGTTCGGGCGAATCATGCCCCTGCATAGGATAAGGGACGAATTCAAAATGAAATGGGACAAAATGAAATTCCGGGATGCGAGATTCCATATATTTTTGATATTCAAAGTTGAGTTACGTCAGTTTTAGAATTTTCACTTTTTTGGTCATTTTATTTTTTATCGTGTGAAGTTAACATCTAAAGTAAAGAGCATCATATTCAATTCCTGGGGTGAAATACTCGTGGTTATATTGATTCTGGTAATAATGATGACTGTGATAAATATTTTGGTTTAAATTTTTCATTGGGTTGAGCGGTAACATTCATGAATTTACTCCATTCGATTCCCTTTTTTCTTTCCCAAAAACAAAATTTGTAAGAGATGCGTGATTATTTAATTGGCTCCAATTTTTCTTCCTGTTATAAAACTATAAAGTCAGTTAGTAAGAGGTTGTTTGCCGGAATTATTCTAATATTCCTTGTTCAAACCAACTATTCCCAGAACGATTACTCCATCCGGTTGCAAAAGGGATGGGACTTCTACAAGGGAGACCTTGGAAGTACATGGGAGGCACTTCGTAGCGGGGAACCTGCAGAACTACCTCAATGGCAAAAGGTTTCTATTCCACACTGCTATAATGCATTTGATGCCGTGGATCCTGATAAGGCGTATTATGAGGGTCCCGCCTGGTACAGGTGTTATATCGATATTAATAATCCATACCCTGAAGGAAAAACAATTCTTCATTTCGAAGGGGCAGGCCAGAAGACAAAAGTATTTATTGCTGAATTTCTGGCAGGTGAGCATACAGGTGGGTACGATGAATTCAGGATCGACCTGACGGAACCGCTGAAGAAATTTCACAGCAAATATACCAAAGATGATTTCGGAGGAAAGATTCCCTTGCTCATCAGGGTAGACAATTCAAGGGATACAGAAATGATCCCCTCAGATCTGAGTGATTTTAATCTTTACGGCGGAATATACCGATATCTTAATCTGGTCTATGTACCCCAGGTATCAATCTATGATGTACATGTTTCTCCAAAATTGAGCAATGACCTGAAAAGTGCTGAACTAAAAATTGAAGCAACAATTTACAACCCCTCTGGAATTAAAGGAAAAATTCCGGTGGAGTATAATATTCTATCACCAGATGGCAAAAGTATTTATTCCTATAAAGCAACGGAAACTATAGGCAATGGAAAAACGATATCAAACAGTTTGAATCTTGATAATATAGCCCTCTGGTCACCCGGTAACCCTCAACTATATTCTCTAACAGTTGGTATTTCCGTTAATAATCAACCTCATGCGTATAAGACAAATTTTGGATTGCGTCAATTCGAATTTGTCGAGAAAGGACCATTCAGGCTAAACGGGGAGCGTCTTCTTTTAAGAGGTATGCACAGACATGAAGATCAGGCAGGGGTAGGATCAGCCATGACAGAAGACATGATCCGCAAAGAAATGGAAATGATGAAGGATATGGGAGCAAACTTTATTCGTCTTGCTCACTATCAGCAATCCAGGATTGTTCTTGATTTATGTGATGAACTTGGTTTACTTGTGTGGGAAGAGATCCCCTGGTGCAGGGGAGGTATTGGTGGTGAAACCTATAAGGACCAGGCAAAAAGGATGTTGACCAATATGATTACCCAGCATTATAATCATCCCTCGGTTATTATATGGGGATTGGGCAATGAGAATGACTGGCCCGGTGATTTTGAGGCGTTCAATGAAGAGAAGATCCATGCATTTATGTCGGAATTAAATTCACTTGCTCATAAGCTTGATCCTTCAAGAAAGACGGCAATTCGCCGGTGTGAATTCTGTGCCGACATTGTGGATGTATACTCCCCATCGATTTGGGCAGGTTGGTATAGAGGTAAGTATACTGATTATCTTGAAGTTTCAAGAATGGAAATGGAGAAGGTAGATCATTTTCTCCATGTGGAATGGGGGGCAAGTAGCCATGCCGGAAGACATTCTGAGGATCCTGATAAGGGTATCCAGCATATCAATAGTCAGGGAGCCGCAGATGAGCGGGCGGGGGATTTCCTGATGGCAGGTGGTGAGCCCAGGGTTTCCAGAGATGGAGACTGGACCGAATCCTATGCAGTCAATCTCATCGATTGGCACCTCAAGGAGCAGGAAAAGATGGATTGGCTGACAGGAACAGCGTACTGGCCTTTTAAAGATTTTTCGACTCCCCTGAGGCCCGACAACCCGATTCCCTATGTAAACCAAAAAGGTGTCGTGCAGCGTGATCTTACACCCAAGGAATCCTATTATGTGTTTAAATCATATTGGACAGAGAAACCGATGGCTCATATTTATGGCCACACCTGGACCACCCGGTGGGGTGAGGTGCATGGAAAAAATATGGTTAAAGTATATTCAAATTGTCCTTCAGCGGAATTATTCCTGAATGGTATAAGCCAGGGAATCAGGAAGAGAAACAGTCAGAATTTTCCGGCTGCAGGCTTGCGATGGATTGTTGCCTTCAATGAAGGTGAAAACCACATAAAAGTTATCGCAAAGAAGGATGGAAAAAAAGTTACGGATGAAATAAGTGTCAACTATATGCGGCAAGATTGGGATAAACCTTCTCAGTTATTGATAGAAGATATCAGGCAAGGAAATGATACAGCTGAAGTAAGGGTATTAGCACTGGACAATAACGGTCGTCTTTGCCTGGATGCCTGTAACTGGATCAATTTTAGTGTTTCCGGTGATGGTAAATTGATTGATGACCTGGGAACGGCAAACGGTTCACGCCGGATACAGATGTACAATGGCCGGGCGAATATCCGGATGAAAATGAATCAGGGTTCATCAGCAGTTAGTGCCTCTTCAGAGGGAATCCCCACCGTAATATGCAGGGTAGGAGGGAGAAGTCCGGAATCACCGGAAGAAAATTTACCCACAATGCCACTCATGCAACCCACTCTTTCTCGCAAAGGCGTATTAAATCAAATGAAGAAAGTGGCCGATTGGCAACTGGATAATATGCCGGTACCCGCAAAGCACTCAAGGCATTATCATCATTGGGACTGGACAAATGCGGCCCTGTATACGGGAATATCGGCCCTGTATAAAACCAGTTCAGATAAAAAGTATTTTAAGGCTTTGGAAGGGTTTGCCGAGTCGGTCGACTGGACATGCGGACCCCGGTTCAGGCATGCCGACGACATTTGTATTGGACAGACCTATCTCGAACTGAACGAAATAAAACCTGCCTCATATAAAATTAAGAATATAAAAAACCGGATTGACAGTCTGATGGCAGATCCGAAGCCAGGAAGGGTCGATTGGTGGTGGTGTGATGCACTTTATATGGCCCCACCTACTATGGCAAGATTGGCTGGAACTACCGGAGACTTGAAATATCTTGACTTTATGAATAAAATGTGGTGGGATGCCTTTGATTTCTTGTATGATAAGGAAGAATGCCTGTTTTACCGGGATGACAGGTTCAGGATCAAAGAGGATGGTTCGGGAAGACGTGAGCCCAATGGTAAGAAAGTATTCTGGAGCAGGGGAAACGGATGGGTCATTGCCGGCATTGCCCGTATCCTTGATTATATGCCCCCCGACTACCAGGATCGCGGTCGATATATTGACGTATACAGGGAAATGGCACACAGAATTGCCGCTCTTCAGGGAGAGGATGGCTTATGGCGTACCAGTCTGCTTTATCCGGAAGGTCACTCCCACGGTGAAACAAGCGGAAGCGGTTTTTTCTGTTATGCATTGGCATGGGGTATCAACAACGGTATTCTTGATAAAGAGACATATCTGCCTGTGGTACTCAGGACCTGGAACGGGTTGAATGATGCAGTGCATGAAAATGGTAAACTTGGCTGGGTTCAGAGAATTGGCTCTGCTCCGGATGCTATCAATCCTGATGGTACCGAAGTATACGGCGTGGGCGCCTATCTTCTTGCCGGTAGCGAGATCATTAAGCTGGTGGATTAAATGCATTTCGACTGCAGTAAATGCATTGATGAAAGTTCATGTTTTTATATAACGATGAATATCTTTATATGAATAAGATCTTATGTTTCTTGGTGTTTGAAGGGATCGTGTCGGGCGGATGTTCTAAAGGAAAGGTTTCAGCCCCTCCGAACATTATTTATGTAATGACTGACCAACAGGCTTTTGATGCCATGAGTTGTGCCGGAAATGAGCTTGTCAATACTCCCGCACTTGACAAACTTGCCGCCTCTGGTTTACGTTTCGAAAATGCTTACTGTGCTTTCTCGCTGTGTGTCCCCTCAAGAGCGGCCATGTTTACGGGAAAGATGCCCCATGAGTCCGGAATTTTCGTGAATACCAAACCTGTTAAGGATGAGAGATTACCTTTCACAATATTGGGCAGACTATTAAAAGATGCAGGTTATCAGACACATTATATTGGGAAATGGCATCTTACTGTTCCCTTGTCAGATACGGCCCAGCATGGTTTTATCGGGATTGATCACCCGGGCGCACATGGATTCGATGCGGAATATGCAAGACAAGCGGTGAATTTTCTGAATGAAAAACATGAAGATCCTTTTTTCCTGGTAGTCTCCTTGGTGAATCCACACGATGCATGCCAGTTGGCGCGTGGAGAGGATCTTTCTTTATGGGAAGGTCCTATCCCTGACCTTCCCAATCCTGACCATCTTCCGGAATTGCCGGCTAATTTTGAGATCCCCGAGAATGAGCCCGATTACCTACGCAAATGGCAGGAGGAGAACAGTGAAAAGGTTTACAATTCATATCACTGGAATGAACAGGAATTCAAGGCGTACCAGTGGGGTTATTACCGGCTGGTGGAAAAAGTAGATTCTTTGCTTGCTAAGGTGTTTGATGCCGCAAATGCTCCATATCTCAGGGACAATACCCTGATCATTTTCTCCAGTGATCATGGGGACGGCTCAAGCAGGCATCGCTGGAACCAAAAAACATCACCTTATGACGAATCGGTCCGTGTTCCATTCATTATGGCCGGAGCTCCGGTACATCGAAAGGGAGAGACCGAATCCAGGTTGATTTCTGCCGGACTGGACCTGTTCCCTACTATATGTGATTTTGCAGGTATTGAGCCTCCCGGGACATTGCGGGGAAGAAGTTTACGACCGCTGGTGGAAAAAAATCCAACGATTCATGACTGGCGGAAATATGTTGTGACAGAAATGAGTTTCGGAAACTGGGTGAACGAGTATCATACAGATACTTTTCCTAAAGCGAGGGTACTGCGTACCGATGATTACAAATATATTGTCTATGACCGGGGACAATTGAGAGAACAACTGATTGATATGCGGCACGATCCCGGAGAAATGAATAACCTGGCTGTTGATCCTGAACATAATGAAGTGCTGCAGTTACACAGGACATATCTTAAGGAATGGCTCTCCGAAACGAACGACAAGTTCAGAATGCCTGATGAAATATTAAACTAAAACGAATGAATGTGAGAAAAGGTACAGGAAAATGCTCATTGATTGCTCTGTTGGCAGCCATGTTAACGTTTAATGCCCTTGGTCAGACAACGTCTTTGGTCTCGATTGATGGCATTGGACATTTGACCTATACCCCTGATGAAAAGGGGAATGTCCTGCCCGACTTCAGCTATGTGGGTTATCATCATGGTGAAAAAGCCATTCCGGATGTGCCGGTATCCAATACAATTTCTCCCATTGCAGGAGATAATCGTAGTCATATTCAGAGTGCTATTGATGAGGTTGCCACACTTCTCCCGGATGCCGATGGCCACAAAGGTGCCGTTTTGTTGAATGCCGGTACGTATGAAGTGAGCGGTACCATCTTCATGAGGAGTGGGGTTGTACTCAGGGGAGTGGGAAACACCACCATCATCAATGCCGTATTTACGTCATCGGATCCTGTTATTTCGGTAAACTCAGGTAGCAGCCCCGGCTATACATTGACAGTGTCCACAAAAAAGAAGATTACCGATGATTATGTTCCTTTCGGTGCCAGGACATTCACGATAGAATCAGGGCATACCTTTCAGGTAGGAGACAGGGTTGTATTACAAAGACAACCTACTCAGACATGGGTTGATCTGATTGGTAC
>Ga0102962_1000614_pt1 | contig 16126 bp, 15 predicted proteins | sample SalPonF2_C_D2_MG_FD_84519 | JGI IMG/M metagenome (GOLD analysis project Ga0102962, IMG submission 84519) | Salt pond soil microbial communities from South San Francisco under conditions of wetland restoration - Salt Pond MetaG SF2_C_D2_MG ...
CCTGCCAGTACTGGAGCCCGTCGCGGAGCACCGCTTCGTCGACCCGCCGTCCTTCTTCCCGGGCAGCCAGATGTGGTGCCAAGGGGGCCGCGAAACATTGCGGACAGACATGCTGCAAATCACCCGGTCGTCCGGCCGCCTCCCACAGCGAGATCGCATCGTCGGAAACGAGCACACCCGCTTCGAGCCGGCAACCGCTGGCTGCCGGTTTGTAAACGCCCACTCGATGGCCCGAGGCGACCAGGCTCCGGGCAATCAGCGAGGCAACATAGGTTTTGCCGACTTCGGTGTCGGTGCCCGTAATGAATAGGCCGGGAACGTGATCGGGCATGGCGGTCGGCTACAACTCCAGGAATTCTTCGACGGCATCGCGCATCACTTCGCGGTCGGCGTCGACACCGGTCCAAATCTTCACGCCGATCGCCACCTGCTCGATAAACATGCCCAGCCCGTCCAACGTCGTGCATCCACGCTGTTGGGCCTCGCGCAAGAGCCATGTCTGCGGCGGATCGGTCGTCATGTCGGCAACGATCATCTCGGGCTTCAGGCTTTCAAGCCGAATCGGCAACACCACATCGGGATCCTCCACCCCCAACGAGGTCGCATTGACGAGCAAATCGGTTTGCGGCGGCACCTCGTAATGGTCCTGCCAAATAACGGCCGAAGCGGCCACATGGAAGTTGCCTGCCAACAGTCCGGCCAACAGGCCGCCGCGCTCTTCCGTGCGGTCGACCACATTGATTTCCACGACGCCGGCCTTGGCCAGTTCGATTCCAACGGCTCGGGCAGCGTGACCGGCCCCGAACAATACCACTCGCTTCTCGGCCAACTCGGTCACACGGGCCGCCAAATCGACCAACCCCCGGCCTTCGGTGTTTTCGCCGACGAGGTCCTCGCCGTCGCGAAAAATCAGATTGGCCGCACCGATCGCGTCGACCGTCTCGGTCGTTCGGTCCAGCAGCGGAAGGATCGCTTCCTTGTGCGGGTTTCCACAGTGTCCTCCGCTGAAGCCCAACGCTCGGATTCCACGAACCGCATCGGCCAGATTCGCCGGACTGACCTCGACGGTCAGGTATCGCCAATCCAGATCATGGTGGGCGAAGGCCTTTTCGATCATGTACTGCGTCGGGTTCCCCCCCACGGAGTCGCTGATCAGAGCGACAATCGGTTGAACGGCTTTGCTAGACACGATGCAAACGTCTCCGGGATTGTGCTTGTGTTCGTATGGGGCACCCAACACAATCGTATTCTCTCCCGAGAGACTCCCGATTGCAAGAGAGGCGCTGCTAACCAGCCCGTTGAAATACCAACCCGAAGCGCAAGCGAGGAGAGTGATGTATCGACTGCTCGCCGTATTCGGCCTCGCTTGCGTTTCGGGTTAGTGTGTCGCCAGTTTCTCAACAGGCTGCTAACATCCGAGCACTTTGGCCGTCACCAACCAGCGCAACTCGGCTTCGGCCGGCCGGGGTAATCCGGGGAAACGAATCGCAGCGATGGCCCCCTTCGAGAAACGGATCCAGCTCTGCCCATTGCCGACCAGCGCGGCAGTCAGTTGGCCCACATCCGGCGCATGCCCGACCCAGGCGATGTGGCGATACTTGCGAGATTGGGCCTCGGTCCATGCCAGCAGCCCTTGCAGGTCGCTCTCGGGAAGCAACTCGTTGCGCTGGATGACGTCCGGCTCGCCCTCGACGCCCCGGGCAACGAGTTGGGCCGTTTCCACGCAACGAATCAGTGGGCTAGTGGCAATCAACTCGGGAGCGAACCCGCGCGAGGCGAGCGCGTCGACGAAGCCCGCAAACCGCCGCTTGCCTTCTTTGCTTAAGGGCCGAAGGCTATCGTCCGGCCACTGCGGATCGCCGTAGTCGCCCGCCCAAGCATGACGGATAATGTAGAGGTCCATGAGGCGGTCAGGGGGGTGTGAGGGTGATGGCAGCACTACGGCCCAAGGCCCCTGATTATAGGGTTCTCTATCTCACACGCCAGAGAATTCGGTCCTCGATTCCCAATTTGGCCTGTTTTTCGGCGATTTCGGCTTTGAACCGTTTGGCATCCTGTGGATAGCCGGCCGTCGGCTTCAGGTCGGGAACCTCTCGGCACCAAAAGGCATTCAATGCTCGCATGGCCAATTCTCGCAGATATTTCGAGGCCATCGACGCCAAGGCGGCCGGCAAATAGGTCTCGCCTTTCATCTGAAAACGGACATCGAAACGACGTTCCGGCGGCCCGAACCGGTAGATGCTCCGCTGGCGGCTCTCGCCGTGGATCTCGATCAGGCTGTCGGGAAAGTGCGACTGAAGCAACGGCCCATAGCGGTTCCGCCCGCCGTGCTTGTCGCAAAGGACGGAGACCCGACCGGGCCCGAGCGGTCGGGTCACTTGGGCAACCAGATCGAGTGTCGTGTGCGACAGGGCGGATCCCTTGTTGTCGTGCGTGTCGATCAGGGCATTGAACTGCCCGGGAAAGACCGCCCGACTGTGAATGTCGAGCAGTCGGACACCGGCGGCCGCCAACGCCTCTTGCAGTGCCAGAGCAAGCGTATCCAGCGTTCCCGGGTCTGCATCCAGCGGCACAGCCATCTCGTAGCCCATGTACCAGGGAACCGTTTGCATGGGCCCGATCGCGTTAGGTGCGAGCGACTGCCAGACATCGAGCCAAGCGTTCGGTCGACGATCGAGCACCGCCATCGCGGCCCAAAGCCCTCGTTCGAGATGCCGCAACCCTTGTTTCGGCTTGTAGAGCACTTTGGAGTCGGCCATGGCCACCAACCGGCTCGGCTGCCGAGCGACTTCGGCCGGACTGGCGACGATCACATCTGCCAGCCGCGTATAGAGTTGCTCGCCGTCGACACCGTCGGGAACCTCCCAGACAGTGGCCGATACGAGCAGCGGCCCGAGGTTCGGCCCATAGCCGGCTTCATCGGTCCCGACGAGGTATTGCATGGGGTGGCACGCCGCCTATTCCTTCAGCGCTGCGATCAGATCGAGGATGGCCTTCTTGCCGTCGCCGAACAACATCAACGTGTTGTCCAGGGCGAACAACGGGTTGGGGATGCCTGCAAAACCGGGACTCAAACTCCGTTTGATCACGACGACCGTGCGAGCCTTGTCGACGTCGATAATCGGCATTCCGGCGATCGGACTCTTTGGATTCTCGCGTGCTTCGGGATTGACCACGTCGTTGGCGCCGATGACCAGAACGACGTCGGTTTGCGACATGGTCGGATTGATTTCGTCCATCTCCTTGAGCTGATCGTAAGGCACTTCGGCCTCGGCCAGCAGCACGTTCATATGGCCTGGCATACGGCCGGCGACCGGATGGATGGCGAATTCGACCTCGGTCCCCCGATCTTCGAGCAAATTAGCCAGGTCGCGCACGGCGTGTTGGGCCTGGGCGACCGCCATGCCGTAGCCGGGCACGATCACGACTCGTTGGGCCGTCTCGAAGAGCATGGCCACTTCCTCGGCCGAGGTCGACTTGACACGGCCGCCATAGACCTCGTCGGCCGAGGCCGTATCCTCGCCCGGCTGCAACACACCGAAGAGCACATGCTGCAGCGAGCGATTCATCGCCTTGCACATGATCGAAGTGAGGATGACGCCCGAGGCACCAACCAACGATCCGGCCACGATCAGCACCGTATTGCTCAGTACGAAACCGGTCGCACAAGCGGCCAGACCGCTGTACGAGTTCAATAGGGCGATGACCACGGGCATGTCCGCCCCGCCGATCGGATTGACCAACGTCAAACCAAGCACCGAAGCGAACAGCACCAGCAGGAAGTAGACGGTCAGGTATTGCGGGAAGACGGCCCCGAGCACCGCCAAACTGAGAACGACGACCGCCAGAGCGGCGTTGATCAGCTTGAGGTAGGGATACTCGAACGGCTTGCGGAAGGCCTGAAGCTCCTGGAGCTTGGCAAACGCCACCAGGCTACCCCAAAACGTCACCGCCCCGATCAGTCCCGACGCCACAATGGCCACGGCCACGGACGACTCGATCGGCACGGCCACGACCACTCCGTCGATTTCTGCCGGTTGCAGGCGGATCAACTCGGCCCCGGCAACCAGCACCGAGGCGCCGCCGCCGAATCCGTTGAACAGCGCGACCAGCTGCGGCATGTCGGTCATTGCGATCTTAATTGCCAAAACGGCTCCGATCGCGGTGCCGATGATGACGCCAATGACGATCAGCCAATAGCCCATGATCTGCTGGTTGACCAACGTGGCGAGGATTGCCACGAGCATGCCCGTCGCCCCGAGCAGGTTTCCCCGCACGGCAGTACGCGGGTGCGTGAGCCCCTTGAGCCCGAGGATGAACAGAACGGCAGCGACCAAATAGGCCAAGTCGATAAGCGTTGCTTTATCCACGATCTTTCTCTTCCTACTTCTTCTTTTTGCGGAACATCTCGAGCATTCGGTTGGTAACCAGGAACCCGCCGACGACGTTGATGGTAGCCATAATGACGGCAAACAGACCCAGCGTTGCGCCCAGGTATCCTCCGGATCCGGTGGCCAGGATGGCCCCGACCAGCGAGATGCCGGAAATGGCGTTCGAGCCCGACATCAGGGGCGTGTGCAGCGTGGGCGGGATCTTCGTGATGATCTCGACACCGACAAAAATAGCCAGCACGAAAACGGTCATCAGAAGAATCAGCGACGCGCCGCCGCTCGGGGCGGTCGCGACCGTTTCCTCCGCAAATAACAACAGTTCAATTCCCATGGCTATTTATCTCCTTCGGCAAATCCGTAGGTGTCTTCGTCCGCCTCGGATGTCGGTTTTTCTTCGGGCAAATCGTCGTCGGCTGCTTTGTCTTTGGCCGATTCGTCTTTGGCGGGCTCCGCTGCGGTGGGCGTCTCGATGCCCAGCAGATCGCAAACCCGCGGGTTGACGACTTTGCCGCCGCGCGCGATCAGCGTGTCGGCGATGATCTCGTCTTCCAGATCGAGTTTCACTTGCCCCTCGTCGACCAAATGCAGCAGGAACGTGATGATGTTCTTCGCATACATCTGGCTGGCGTGATTGGGCACTTCGGAAGGCAGGTTGCACGGGCCGAGGATCTTCACTCCGCCGCTTTCGATCGTCTCGCCCGGCTTCGTCAGTTCGCAGTTTCCGCCGCGCTCGGCCGCCAGATCGACCAGGACCGAGCCCGGGGCCATTCGGCCGACCATCTCGGCCGTGACCAGCGTGGGGGCCTTTTTGCCGGGAATTGCGGCCGTCGTGATCACGACGTCGCTCTGGGCAACGACCTTGGCGATCAGTTCTCGCTGCTTGCGCAGGAACTCCTCGTCCATTTCCTTGGCATACCCGCCTTTGTCCTCGGCCGCGGCCGTGTCGAGCTCCAATTGAACGAACTTCGCCCCTAGGCTCTCGACCTGCTCCTTGACAGCTGGGCGGATATCGTTGGCCGACACGACGGCCCCCAGTCGCTTGGCCGTGGCGATCGCCTGCAGGCCGGCCACGCCGACGCCCATGATGAAGACCCTCGCCGGAGTAAGCGTCCCGGCCGCGGTCATCAGCATCGGAAACATCTTCGGCAAGGTCTCGGCAGCCAGCAGCACGGCCCGATAGCCGGCCACGGTGGCCATCGACGAGAGCACGTCCATGCTCTGGGCTCGGGTAATGCGTGGAAGCAATTCCAGCGAGAAGAGCGTGACACCCCGCTCAGCGAGCTCCACCGCCGCTTGGGGGGAACCCAGCGGATCGCACATTCCGATCACGATCTGGCCGTCTCGGAAGTGCTCCAGATCAGCTTGGCCCGCTTCGGGATTGCTGCCCGCGGCTCGCACCTGGAGAATCACATCGGCGGCAAACAGCGAGGCCCGATCGTCGACGACCTTTGCCCCTGCGTCTAGGTAGTGCTGATCGGTAAAGCCGGCAGCTTTTCCCGCGGCACTCTGAATCCTCACCTCGATTCCCGCCTTGACGAGCGTTGCTACGGACGGGGGGTTCAACGCGACGCGTTTTTCGCCGGGGAATGTTTCGGCGGTCACTGCAACAATCATGATGGAACTGTATACCTCCAGATCAACGCGGAATCGACAACGTCACTCTCCCTCGGGCTTACTGCAACTCTAGCTCTTCTTCACTCGTCCGCCACCGGCTTTTGCACCACGCCCCTAATAAGGGGAGACTGCCAGCTTCGGTGAGAATTATCATGAACTGTATCGCCATAGTAAATACCCTTTATCGGGCTATGTTGCAACCCTCTGTCAGTGTTTTTTTCTCATCAAAGGGCGGGAAGCCTTGTCAATCGGCCGATAAACAAGTAAATTACGAGTTTCCCATGTTCCGGCGGCCTACAGCTTGGTGGGTCGCGCTGTTGGATATTTGCCGAAGCGGAGGCGACACGTTCGGTTTCACCGAAACGCATCGAGTAAGATCAATGACGATGACAAAGACCTATATGGCGAAAGCGGAAGAAGTCGAAGCACAATGGTGGGTGGTGGATGCCACCGACAAAGTCGTCGGCCGGTTGGCCAGCGACATTGCCGTGCTTCTGATGGGCAAGCACAAGCCGATCTACACTCCCCACGTTGACACAGGCGATTTCGTCATTGTCACGAACGTCGAGAAGATCGTCTTCAGCGGCAACAAGTGGGAGACGAAGCAATACACCTGGTACACCGGCTATCCGGGGCTGCGGTCGGAAACGGCCGGGAAGCGCAAAGAGCGCAAGCCCGAGATGATCCTTCACGACGCGGTTCGACGGATGTTGCCGAAGAATAAGCTTGCGACGAAGATGCTCTCCAAGTTGAAGATCTACGTCGGCGACCAGCATCCGCATCAGGCCCAAACTCCTCAGCCGAAAGAACTCGGCATCAAGAAATAACGGCCCGAGAAAAAACAGCGACACAGCGAGAAAACACGAGAAAAAAGGGAAGATATGGCAACTGCCACTAGCGATTTTCTGGGTACCGGACGGCGAAAGAGTTCGGTTGCCCGCGTTCGTGTTCGTCCGGGCGAAGGCAACATCACCATCAACAAACGCCCCTTGGACGAGTATTTCTACCGTCTCCAGGACCGCAATTCCGTGTTGGCCGCCTTGGAGCAAACCGGCACACGAACCGAGGTCGACGTGCTCATTCGCGTTCACGGTGGTGGCATCACCGGCCAGGCCGACGCCTGCAAGCTGGGTATCGCCCGAGCCTTGAAGAAATACAATGGCGAACTGGAAGACGCTTTGCGGGACTCCGCATTGCTGACGCGAGACAGCCGAATGAAAGAGCGGAAGAAACCCGGTCTTCGCGGTGCACGTCGCGCTTCGCAGTTCTCCAAGCGTTAATCGGCCTATGCCGTCCGACTGCCCCGTGGGGCGGCCGGACAGCGCTGGCAGAGATGCGAGAACGCAGAGATCCAAGATACGGGGCGGCAGATCCCCTTACTGCCGCCCCGATGCTCTTTCTTGCCCGCTTGTACACTGATCTTGCACCGCCGGGCTGATTCGGATACAAGCGTGCGGCCCGTTCGGTCGGCAAGAATCGGTAGAGTGTGTGCTTGCACGCATGTCTATTTCTCGCCGATTCGATATGTCACGCCTGTCGGCACTTGCGCCGCAGACACGAACGATCACACGGAGTTCTCCGATCATGATGCTCGAACTGTCGCCGAAAATCTCCGCAGCATTCGCCCTCATGACAATCCTGGCGTCTTTGTCGAGCCGGCCCGCCGAGGCCGCGTCGCGGCTGGATGCCGAAACGATCCAGGCCGGTTTGAGAACGGCCGACGACGATGAGGTGACCTATATCCGGTTCGTTGTCGCGTTGGTCGACCAGGGGCGGCTCTCCCGACCGCTCGTCGAGAGCACGTTCCAATGGGCTCGACGTCAGCCGGTCCTCCAGAAGCGGTTTCAATACTTCAAGTCGGCCCTGATCACGCTGGCTGCCCGCGACGGCGTGCGTCTGCCACAAGGAACACCCGATCTCACGCCGACGATTACCGGACGAGTCGTCAAAAGGGTTTTCACCGTGGATGTGCCGGCGCGAGATATTACGGTAACCCTGCGCGGCACGAAGCGATCGGTCGTGACGGATGCGAACGGGAACTTCCGTTTCACGAAGGTTTCCCTGGGCCGTCAAACGCTCGATGCCAAGGGGCTGTTCGCGCTGATCCCCAGAAAGGGGTCGGCTCAAGTCCTCTTGCCGGCCGGACCGCCGTTCGGCGACACGGCGTTCGTCGAGATTCGGCTGTAGTTGGGCCGGTCGCTTGGCACCGAAGAAAGGCGTCGGATTCTGCGATGAACCCGTCGCAGGCGACGGGGCTAACCGGGCTCCTGGGCTAACTGGGCTCCTGGGCTAACTGGGCTCCTGGCCGGGCAGATTGCGGTCGAGGATCTCCAGGCGGACACGTTCGATTCGCCGTCGTGTGGCTTCGACAACCGTGATGCGTACGTTGTTGCGAACGAGTTCTTCGCCGACGATCGGCACATGGCCTAACTCGCTGAAGACGAATCCGCCGATCGTGTCGAAGTCACCGTCGTCGGGCAGTTGGAGATCGAGCCGCTCGTTGATCTCGTCGATGTGGATCTTGCCGAGCGCTTCGCACAGTCCGTCGTCCAACTCGCGAATTCCGTCGACCAGGTCTTTGTCGTACTCGTCGACGATTTCGCCCACGATTTCTTCGAGCACATCTTCCATCGTCACGAGACCCGACACGCCGCCGTATTCGTCCAACACGACGGCCATATGGTTTCGTGTGCGCTGAAATTCCTGCAAGAGCACGTCGATCGGCTTGGTCTCGGGCACGTAGAACGGATCGCGGAGCAACGAAGTCCAGGGGCTCTGCGTTTCTCCCGCCTCCTTGGCCAACTCGGGCAGCAGGTCTTTGATGTGGAGGATTCCCACGATATCGTCGCGGTTCTTGTTGCTGACCGGAATCCGCGTCAGGCTGACCTTCGTGACGAACTGAAGCGCCTCTTTCCACGTCAGCGCCATCGGCATCGAAACCATATCGGTTCGCGGTGTCATGATCTCGGAGACGTGGACGTCACTCAATTCGATCACGCCTTCGATCATTTCGCGGGCGTCCTCTTCGAGCAATCCTTCACGATGCCCCTCGGAGACGATCGTACGAATGTCGTCTTCGAAGGACTCTTCGTCGGGGATCTCCGGCACACGACCGGCGAGGCGGTGCATCACGGCGTCGACGAATCGTGCGGCCATGACCAGGGGCGTGAGCAAGACACCCACGGCACGCCAGGCGGGCCAGGTATGGTAGAGAAACGGCGCGGCCCACAATCGAACCACCGCCCAGGGGATCCAGATTTCGACCGCCAGCAGAACCACCGCGGCACCGGCCACACTGGAAATCAGCAGGGCCATATTCGCCGTGCCCTCGGTCGGTGATTTCGCGACGAACCAAAGCACCCAGGCCCCGACCACCACGGCTGTGGCGATGACCTGGAGCGTCTCGGCCGCAAGTGCAACCTGATCGCGATGACGAAGGATCAGTCCGAGCCGATCCGACGATTTCCGGCGGCGGCAGATCTCTTTGAGCTCATGGGGTGCGAACTCCGCGAGCGATCGCGCTCCGATCGCCGCGATGCACGTAAGGACCATCCCCGCCACCGCAAGCCAAAGTAAGAGGTCGGGGTTCACGAGGTGCCCCCTTCCTTATCGTCCGTTCGTTGGTCGGGAAGCTCGACGTCGAAGCGGGCAAGATGGGCCCGTTCCTGGCGACGCATCTCGGCCTGTTTCTCGGGTGTCAGATCATCGAAACCGACCAGGTGCAACGTGCCGTGTATCACGTACAGCAGCAACTCATCGCCGGCAGACAGGCCGAATTGCGGCGCGGATGCAATCGCCGTATCGGCGCTGGCAATGACTTCGCCTTCGAGGAGGTCGTCGGTCTGCTCGAGCACGAAACTCATCACGTCGGTCGGCTCGTCGATCTGAAGATAGTCGCGGTGGACTTGCTGAATCGTCGGATCGTCGACGATGGCCACACTGATCCGAGCTCGGTTGATCGCTGCTTCTTCAAGAATGCTCCGAACGGCTTCGACAAGCCGCCCATCTTCCGGCAATTGTGACTGCTCATCGTTGACTTCGATGATGAGTTCTCTTGGGGCTTCGGTCATCCGTAGCGATTCTCTCCTAAGCGGTTACCTGGTCGGGGTACTTGATGCGTCCGTGATAGATCGAGGTGAGCGACTTGGCCATGCTTTTTTCGATGGTTCGCAACTCGCGCAGCGTGAGTCCGCTTTCGTCGAACTGTCCGCCGTGCAGTCGACGCTCGGCCAGACCACGCACGAGGCTTTCGATGCGAGCGGGTGTCGGATCGACCAGAGTTCGACTGGCGCTTTCGACCGCATCGGCGAGCATCAGCACGGCCGCCTCCTTGGTCTGAGGCTTCGGGCCCGGATAGCGATAGGTGCTCTCGTCGATGTTGCCTTCGCTGTTGGGATCCGCCTGTTGTTGCTGGTGGGCTCGGTTGTAGAAGAACTCGACCAGCGTCGTGCCATGGTGCTGTTTGATCAGATCGATGATCGGCTGGGGAAGGTGATACTGTTTGGCGAGGTCCGACCCATCCTTGATGTGGGCAATGATCACCAGTGTGCTCATGGCCGGCACGAGGTCTTCATGCGCATTGTCTCCGGAGCCGATGTTTTCGATGTAGTAGCCCGGCTTGAGCATCTTGCCGATATCGTGAAAATATGCGCCCACGCGAACCAGCAGTCCCCGGGCACCGATGCTGTCTGCGGCCGCCTCGGCAATCGACCCGACGGTCACCGAGTGGTTGTAGGTGCTCGGCGCGCGGCGAACGAGTTCTTGCAGTAGCGGATGAGCCACGTCGCCCAATTCCAACAGGCTCAGGTCGGTAAGGACACCGAAGATCTGTTCGATAAACGGGAGCAGGCCGGTCATCAGAAACCCGGCGGCCAGGGCCCAGAGGCCGTTGCGTGCGGCGTTGGTCAACAGATCCCAGTTGAGCGGTTGATTGTCGATCAGGCTCATGCCGACATCCAACATAATAGCCACGGCACCGGCAAAAAGACCGACATAAATCAGTTTGCTGCGGCTGCGGATGCGTCCGGAATTCGTCCCGGCCGCGACCGATACGCCCAAGAGCAGGAGGAATTCGTGCAGGCCGTGTCCGATGGCCATGACCAGCACCAGCGCCAAGACGCCGGAAAGCAGCAGGGCCAATTCCTGCCGATAGACGATGACCATGGTCATGCAGAAGAGCAGCAAGGGGATGATCTCGGCACGCCAGGCATCGGCCGACGCCCATCGTGCCAGGGCGACGGTAATGACGGCCAAGATCAAAACCACGCTCAGTCGGCTCCAATTGGCCAGTGGACCGCGCTGCCGGTAACGCATGAATGCGCCGCAGAGAATGAACATCACGAAAATCATCACAACGACGGCGGTTACCCGGGTGAGTCGTTGCGCCGTCGATCGAGCGGCCAGCGAGGCTTCGTACTCCAATCGCAGATGCGAGATTTTCTCGGGCGTCAGAGGTTCGCCCGCCCTGGCCAGCGGTCGGTCCGGCTCATCCGGCCCATACGTGATCAGTACGTCTTCGACGACACTGGCAGCTTGGTCCTGATCGCGACGTGTGGCGGCTTCGTCGAATTTGAGTGTCGACAGTTCGCGTAGCCGCGGCCACAGCCACGCAAACAGTCGATCGGCCACGTCGGCCGATTCGAATTGATCCCGCAGGCTTTCGTGGATCGCCGTGCCGTCGCCGATCAGCACATCGCTGATTCGCACAAGGTTCGGACGCGGCTCGATCTCGTCGATCGGGTAGACGACAATTTCTTCCTGGTTTCCGCGTTCGAGTTCCGGTGGGAGTTGCCCAAGAATGCCCCGGGTCTTGAACAGAGCGAACGCGGCGGCTATGGCCGTCTCGAAACGGTCGAGGTTCTCTTGCGGGGTAAACGTGGCAACGAAGGCGTGAAACCGCTCGTCTTGCGTCTCGACCGGCGGTGGTTTGTCTTTTTCGTCGGGCAGTTGAAACGCTTGCCAAATCTCGGGAGCGACTTCCGACACCGTCTTCGCTGCCGTCAATTCGACCAATTTCAGACGCAGGGAAGCAAGAAGCTGAGCCAACGGTTTGTCGTCGCGGGCAAAAACACGTCGGACCTGTTGTCGTGCCCCCAAGCGGGCGATCTCGGTGGCCGACGCATCTACCACGGAAAACTCGACGCGCGCCATGATGTCGCGCTCGGGCGTGTAGCCGGTTCGATAGGCAAACGGTGGATTCCATGCCTGGACGACTAGACCCAGCGCAATGGCTGCCAGCAAGGCCACGCCGACCCGCCCCAGCACATCGCGACGGCGCAGCCCCTGCCACACGCGTTCCCATTGCCCGGGCGGGAGCCCTAGCGCGGCGACGCGTTCGGATCGGGTTCGTTTTGGACCAGTGGCGGCCATCGTCTCGAAATGGGGTTATTCGGTAGTGAGCCTAGGGCTCGGTCACGGAATTCTCTTATTGTTTCGCGTTCTTTTTCGACGTGTGCCCACGGTTATGGTCGGTCGGGCCATGTGCGGCGCCGTGACCATGTGCTGTGCCAGGGCGATGCTCATAAGCGCTGACGATTTTCTGTACCAGCGGATGTCGTACGATATCGCCCCGGGTTAGCTTCACGGTTGCGATTCCTTCGATCCCATGTAACCGCTGCAGCCCGTCGATCAAGCCGCTTCGATGGTTCGGCGGCAGGTCGATCTGAGTAATATCGCCGGAGACGACGATTTTCGAGTCGTCGCCCATGCGTGTGAGGAACATCTTCATCTGCGAGACGGTCGTATTCTGGGCCTCGTCGAGGATGATGAACGCCTCGTTGAGCGTGCGTCCGCGCATGTAGGCCAAAGGGATGACCTCGATGACGTCTTCCTCCTTGTAGCGACTGATCAGATCATAGTCCATCATCTCGTGCAAGGCATCCATCAGCGGCCGCAGATAGGGGTTGATCTTGGCCTGCAAATCGCCCGGCAAGTATCCGAGGCTTTCGCCCGCTTCGACCGCCGGTCGGACCAGCACGATCTTTCGAACTTTTTGGGCCTTCAGCGCGGCCACCGCCATGGCCACCGCCAAATAGGTTTTTCCTGTTCCCGCCGGACCGCAGCAAAGTGTCACGTCGTTGTTGCCGATTGCTTCGAGGTATCGAGCCTGACCGGAGGTGCGAGGGCGGATACGCCGCCCGGCTTTGAAGACTTCGATCAGCGCAGCCTCGGTCGCCTCCTGGCCATCGCGGACGCCCGACAAGACCCGGACCACGTCGTCGGCAGCCAGCACCCCGTTTTGCTGGGCGATCGCCTGCAGTTGTTCGAGAACTTCGGTTGCAACGGCGACGGCCTGCTTTTGGCCCTCGATATGGATTTGGCCGTCAGCAACAGACACACGAACTCCCAGCGCCTCGCGGATCTTCCGCAGATGCTGGTCGCAGGCCCCGAAAAGCGTCAGGAGTGCCTTGGAACTGACAACCGAAATGGCTGTTTCAATCATCAAGTGTTTTGCGCCAGCTCCCTGGCGGGCGCCATCGGACACGGTAGAACCTTCGTGATAGTAATATAACCAACTCTAGGTCAGAAAGGAGAGTCGCGACACACCGGTTCCCATAACCACTTACAGAGAAAAGGCTTATGGATTCTCACCCCGTCAGGATGGACCGCCTTAAAAGTCAGCCAGCTTGGCAATATACGTGTGGCAGTGGGGGCAGATATGGATAGCTTCCGAAATCTGGCGATTGCACTGGTGGCAACTCTTCTTCGGCGTCAGACTTCGATCACGATGCACAGCCGAGTGCAGTGGCTGACGTTCTGCCACGTCGTCGGAAGTGATATGAGGCCCCAGAATGCCCATGATCGCGTCTTCGGAGAAATCCTCGTGAACCTGGGGCACCTCAACACGAGCTTTGCACGTCGGGCAAAGCCCCACCTTGCCGGCGAAACTATCGCGAACGTTCAACGTGTGCCCGTTCGGGCATACCACCCGGATCGACATCGTAGTGTCCCTCCATACGTCGTGCGACGGACCAGGACGTGCGTTTCCGATGCCTCTTGCTCTACTGCGATTGCCTCGTTCTCGTTCCTCCCTCTCTGCTTGGGAACGGCCATATCGGGCGAGCATACCAACGCGGCAATCATGCTCGGCCTGCTTTGGCCGCAATGCGAATGCGGCACCGCTGCCACATTCCTCACATCTGTATGATAGCCACCCAGGCCCGAATTGAACAGTCTTCTCCCATGATTCCCCGAAATCGTGCTTGACACTTGGGGCAACAAGCTGGGGTGTTTCTGACGCTGCGGTAGATATGACCCTAGCTCTTTCTGGTGGAATGGCTCTTCTCCGGCAAGCCCCAGCCGCGTTGAACTGGCTTTGCCATGAAATCCCGCCACGTCCGAATGCCCGCCTATGCGAATATCTCATGCACCTTGGCAAGCCGAACAGGGGGCGTAAAATGGCGAAGTCATGCAGAGGACTTATCCACCAGAGGCCGCAACCATTTAGGACCTTGAAAGCCGATCATGTCTCTATTCGAAGCCGGCGAGGAAGCGAATCGGCGGACGGCACAGCCGCTGGCGGCGCGGATGCGGCCGGCCAAATTGGACGAGTTCGTCGGACAGCGACACTTCCTCGGCGAAGGGAAACTCCTGCGACGACTGCTCAAGGCCGATCGCCTGGGGTCGGTGATCTTCTACGGCCCCCCCGGAACGGGCAAGACGACTCTGGCCCGGCTGCTGGCCGGCGAGAGCCATAGCCATTTTCAGCAGCTCAGCGCGGTCACTTCCGGCGTGAAGGACCTTCGGGCAGTTCTGGCCGAGGCTTACGACCGACTTTCGGCCGCCGGACAGCGAACTCTGTTGTTCATCGACGAAATCCACCGTTTCAACAAGGCCCAGCAGGACGTCTTGTTGCCCGATGTTGAAGAGGGCGTGGTTATTCTGGTCGGCGCAACGACCGAGAATCCGTTCTTCACGATCAACAGCGCACTGGTCAGCCGGAGTCGTGTCTTTCAGTTCGAGCCGCTCTCGGGCGACGACATCAAGCAACTGATTCGGCGCGCGATCGAGGACGACCGGCGTGGCCTGGGCGCCCACGACATCCGTCTACACGACGACGCGTTGGAATTTCTGGCCGAGGTCAGCGATGGCGATGCCCGACGAGCCCTATCGGCCCTGGAGGTGGGCGTGCTCTCGGCTCAAGAATCGCCGATCGAACTGACACGATCACTGATCGAGGAGTCGGTCCAGCGCAAGGCAGTCGGCTACGATCGCGATGGCGACACGCATTACGACACGATCAGCGCTCTGATCAAGAGCATTCGCGGCAGCGATCCCGACGCGGCACTGTACTGGCTTGCGAGAATGCTCGAAGGCGGCGAGGACGTGCGTTTCCTTGCCAGACGGATCGTGATCCTGGCCAGCGAGGATGTCGGCAATGCCGATCCGGCCGCCCTGCCGTTGGCTGTGGCGGCCGCCCAGGCATGCGAGTTGGTCGGCCTGCCGGAGTGCCAACTGACGCTGGCCCAGGCCGTCACGTACCTGGCCTGTGCACCGAAATCCAACGCGGCAACCGTTGGCATCATGGAAGCACGCGGCGATGTGCGCGAAGGCCGGATCCTGCCCGTGCCGGTCCATTTGCGCGATCGGCACTACTCGGGAGCCAAACGGCTCGGCCATGGCGAAGGCTACCAGTATGCCCACGACCACGACGAAGGCATCGCCGCGCAGGATTACCTGGGCATCGAGCGAGAATACTACCGGCCGGTCGACCGAGGGTTCGAGCAGGAACTGGCCAAGCGACTGGAATCGATTCGAGCTCGGCTCCGTGAGAAATAGCCCGTATTACCCATGCTGCCCATGTCGCATCGAGGACGGTAGTCAGTGTCCGAGGGGTTCGTTGCTTGGGAATCCTGCATGTCAGTCGCTGAGGAAAACTCGGGCATTTTCCGCCTTTCGGGGCTCTTTGGTGTGTGATTTCTCCATTATTCGCGCCGCATTTCTGCCACCCCGAGCAACGAGATAACCCCTTGCCGGCACACAGCTTGCGACACGCCGCGACACGTAAGTCTTGTCGCATTGGGTACTTGCGCCCAGTTTGCGATTGACGAGAAGGCAGGGTATGCTACAATGAAGCCGATTCAAGGAGGTAGTATTGACACATTGGCAAGGATAGAATAGCA